>Ga0302325_10006536_pt1 | contig 26160 bp, 23 predicted proteins | sample Palsa_T0_2_FD_201948 | JGI IMG/M metagenome (GOLD analysis project Ga0302325, IMG submission 201948) | Peat permafrost microbial communities from Stordalen Mire near Abisko, Sweden - Palsa_T0_2 | ecosystem: Environmental > Terrestrial > Soil > Palsa > Peat permafrost | place: Sweden: Abisko... | reverse complement strand
CCTGGCCAACCTGGGGAACAGCAGTGACTTCGTCACCGCGCTGCTGAAGAACGACGGGAAGACCACTTTCGCGCTCAAGGGTGGCAACGCCCAGTCCGGCGGCCTGTCGACGTGGTACGACGGGCCTCTTCCCAGCGGTTATGCGCCGATGAAGCAGGAGGGCGGGATCATCCTGGGCACCGGTGGTGACAACAGCAACTGGGGCACCGGCTCGTTCTTCGAGGGCGTCATGACGGCCGGCTACCCGTCGGATGCCGCCGACAACGAGGTGCAAGCCAACATCGTGGCGGCCGGCTACGCCGGCAACTCTGCCGGCGTCAGCGTGGTGGCCTCGGCGGCGGGGCCGGCGGTGGCCCATAACGGGTACGCCAGCGTATACACGGTGGACGCGGCCAGCGGGGACCTGCAGGAGACGTACCTGCCGGCGATCGGCGATGCGTGGTCAACGCAGGACATGCACGTAAAGTTCGGTACCCCGAAGGTGATGGCGGGCACGGAACCGGTGGCCGTGGCCCATGGCGGGTATACCAGCGTGTACACGGTCGACGCGGGGGGCGACGGCCCGGCGCCCGGGGACCTGCAAGAGACGTTCCTGCCGGCGATCGGCTACGCGTGGTCAACGCAGGACCTGTCGGCGAAGTTCGGCACCCCGCCGACGAACGTGACGCCGACGGCGGTGTACCACGACGGGTATACCAGCGTGTACACGGTCAACAGTTCGGGTGGGAAACTGCAGGAGACGTACCTGCCGGCACTGGGCGACCCGTGGGCCACACAGGACCTGTCGGCGCTGACCGGCGGCCCGGCGGTCCTGGCCGGGACATCCCCGGTCGCTATTTACCACTCCGGCTACACCAGTGTCTACACCGTAGACGGTGACCATCATCTGCAGGAGACGTACCTGCCGACGCTGGGCGCTGGGTGGTCCACGCAGGACATGTCGGCGAAGTTCGGTACCCCGAACACGACCGGGACGCCGAGCGCTGTCTTCCACTCCGGCTACACCAGCGTCTACACCGTGGATCAGGGCAGCGACGACCTGCAGGAGACCTACCTGCCCGCCATCGGCGACCCGTGGGCGACCCAGGACATGTCCGCGAAGTTCGGGACGCCGTCGGTGGCTCCGGGCACGACGCCCGTGGCGCTGTCTCACACCGGCTACACCAGCGTCTACACCGTGGATCAGGGCAGCGACGACCTGCAGGAGACGTACCTGCCGGCACTGGGCGACCCGTGGGCGACCCAGGACATGTCCGCGAAGTTCGGCACTCCGAAGACCGCCGAGACCCCGGTCGTGCTGCTCCACGCTGACGCGATCGGCGCCCTGACCTGGACCAGCGTCTTCACCGTCGATCCGAACGCGGACCTGCAAGAGACGTACCTGCCCGCCATCAGCGCGGGGTGGACCACGCAGGACCTGTCCGCAAAATACGGCACCCCGCCCGTGTAAGAGGGCGGCCAGTTCAACGCCTTGCCGATTACGAGCGTCCTCGCATCTGTGCCGCCCGTGCACCTGTCCCCGCCGGTTGTCCAGTTCTGCGCACGTGGGATCGCGGGACGGACAACCTCGCGGCGGCAGATCAGGATGGCTGTCGAGCCTGCTGGCATCAAACCGGTGGCTATCGCGGTGCGGGGAACGGCATCATGAGCCCGTGGCAGATGTGAGCGACACCGTGACGTTGTCGCGTCCGACCGGACCGGAGGAACTGGCCCTGGTCGAGGCCTCGGGCTGGCGCGAGTGGCCGCCGCGGCTGCCAGGGCAGTTCCCAGCACTTGGCCATAAAGTAGATAGATCGCGTAAGGAGATCACATGGCCGCCACATGGGAATATCGAGTTGTAAGCATTCTAGTCGTTGCAGGACATACCAACGCGTCTGACGATCGAGCGAACAGACTTATGGCCGAGTGGTCGGCAGCTGGATGAGAACTGGTAAATGGTAGCAATATTAGCTACACCGCTGGCCTCGCCCCAGAAAGGACGAATTTCACAGAGTACTTCTTCTATTGACGTAAGCCGGTCAACTCCAATCTTGAAGGATGAGATAAGGAATTGACAAAGGGCTGCAAGTTCCCTGTTGACCCTCCCACCCGAGCACCAGTCTGCTCCGTCCGACCTGATAGGCTGCACGCCGCCGGATCAAGCTGTGGCTTGGCGTCGGCGCCCTGGCGCTCAAGCTCGCTGGCCTTCGTGCGCCCCAGTTCGCGGTCGTTGCGAGGGGTTCTCCGTGCGGACCTGTCCGGCGGTGCGGACTTGGCGGCGGGCAGCCCGCGCCGATGCGCCGCCGCGCAAGAGAGGGCCTGTCATGTCCGGGGACTCGCGGAAATCAAGATGGCATCAGCCCGCCTGACCTGCATACGGCCTTGTCGGCGGGCCTGCAAGGCCATGTTAGCAGGCGTGACGCCGAGTGCCGGGGAATGCCGTTTTGTCCGTGTTGTTCTCGTGTTGATCTTCCCTTGCGCCCGGACTTGTGTTGCTTTTGTGTTGGCGCGGAAGACCAGGCTCGCAGGGACATTCCAGCAGGCCGCCAGCGCGGAACGCCGGCCGGTCCATGCCGCTGCCGGCAACTTTCGGCTCCCGCAGCGACGCCGCGCGCCGGACGCATCGCCGCTCCGCTTCGCCCGAAACCCGGCCACCACGCAACGTAATCTCGCGAGAGACCGGCCACAGGCTAGACAAGGCCAGATCGCTGAATCGGTGCGTATGCCCGGGCGCAGTCGCATGGATGAATGGGCGCACAGATTGTCCCTTCGGGGAACGGTGCCGGAAGTCGGATGACGAGTGCAGGTGGCGGCTGTGCGGATGGCACCGCAAACCCCTGATTCTCATGGCGGCGGTGGTGCCTGGACGCGGAACGGGTGGGGCGGTTCAGTACCGCCACGAGTTCGGCAAGGGTGGTGTCGTTGATCCGGCTGCCGTTCCAGGTTCGCATCCCGGCATCAATTAGTCGCTTGCGCCGCCGCGCGAGGTCCTTCTCCGACGTCGGGGACACCTGCTTCCACGGCCAACGGCTCGGGGATGCGATCGCCGGAGAGGAGAAAGCCCGCTCCGATCACCGCGGCGACGAGCGCGCCGCCCCACCAGACGGCGTCGGGCGAGGCGGCGAGCACCACGCCACCGATGGCCGGGCCGAGCGCGAGGCCTGCGGTCGCCATCAGCGCGTACATCGACATGTAGCGGCCGAGGAGATGCGGGGGAGCGAGGTCGGCAACGAGTGGGCCGAGGACGACGGCGTGAACGCACTCGCCGATCGCGAACACGATTGCGACGCCGGCCAGGAGCGCGGTCGCCCCGAGCTCTGAGTGGATCAGCGTCGCCGGCAAGACGCCGAGCAGCGCAGTCGTCCAGAGCGCGCTCGCCGCGGCGAATGCACGTGCTCGGCGCATCCGCTTGACGACGCGCGTCGCGGGGATCTGCGCGGTCACGATGAAGAGCGTGTTGGCGAGCTTGATGATCCCGATCCCGGCAGGTCCGACGCGTGTATGCGCTATCGCAAACGGCGGCAGGATGGTCGAGTACAGCGTGTAGCCGACGATGATGAGGACGATGTTCACGGCAATGACGATCAGGAACCTGCGATCGCGGGCGACCGCACGGAATCCTCCTCCGGGGGCGCTGCCGCGTACCGCCGCGGCGCGTCGATTCGGCACCATCGCCAGTACGACCAGCGCGAACGCGGCGTAGGTGATCGCATCAACCAGGTAGAGCGTCTGGAACGACCGCAGGTGCTGGTCTGAGGAGATGATGAAGCCCGCGACCGTCGCGCCGATACCGAGGCCGAGGTTGGACGCGACCCGGCCGAGCGCGAACGAGGCAGCACGTTGATCTGGGGTGACCAGGGTGATGAGCAGCGTCTGGTTGGCGGTGCCGGCCGCGCCGATGCCGGCTCCGCCGACGACCGCGCAAGCGAACGCCTGCCATGGCCGGTCGACGAACGCGAAGCCGGCATAGCCGAGCGCGCTCGTAAGATTGCCGGCGATCAGGATCGGCTTGGGGCGAAAGTGATCGAGCAGGGTTCCCGAGGCAGGTGCCACGAGGGCGGCCGTGCCCAGGATCGCGGCCAGTACGAAGCCGGCGGTGGCCGTCGCGAAGCCGCGGATCTGGTGCAGGTAGATGATCTCGAACGCGATGATCAGCCCGTAGCCGAAGAAGCTGACTGCATTCCCTGCCTGCAAGAGCAGGACCAGAGGGGGCAGTTCCGTCCGCCAACCTCTCGCTAGGTGTAGCCGAATCACGATAGCTACCGGCCCGGGAGCGATCGCGGCAGCCCGAACCACGGCAGCACGCTGGCCTCGAAGCGGGTCATGGCGCAGATCTGGCCCCCGGCAAGGGTGAGCACGTAGAAGTCGGTCGCGTGGCGGACGCCGACCGGGCCGCGCAGGTAGACCCCGAACGCCGGCTGGCCGTTGGCCCGCACCGGGACGAGGTCGAACCTGCGGCCCGCGGCCAACCCGGTGGCGCAGTAGCGGGTCACGGCGTCTCGGCCCTCGAATCCGAATGGCACCGGCGGCATCGCGATGAAGACGTCGTCGGTCAGCATGGCTACCAGTGCGCCCAAGTCGGCGGACTCCCACGCGCGGGCGAACTTGGCCACGATCGCGTTCTCGGCGGGTGAGCCCGCGGCCGGCGGCGGTTGGTGGCCGGCGGCCGGCTGCTGTCGGCGCTGGATGCCCGCGCGGGCTCGCTTGAGGGCGCTGTTGGCAGATTCGACGGTCACCTCCAGCATGCCGGCCACCTCGCTGGCGCGGAAGCCGAGGACGTCGCGCAAGATGAGGACGGCGACCTGGCGGGGCGGCAGCAGCTGCAGGGCGGTCACGAAGGCCAGCGAGATGGCCTCGGTCTGCTCGTAGCGGGCCTCCGGCCCGGGCGGCACGCCGACGGCGCCCTCGAGGAAGGCGTCAGGAAACGGCTGCAGCCAGACGGCCTCGTCGCGCGGGGTCGGCGCGAGCGGTTCGAACTGAGACACGTCCCACTCCCTGGCCGGGCGCCGGCTCGCCGCGCGGCGCGCGTTGAGGCACCGGTTGGTGGCGATCTTGTACAGCCAGGTGCGCAGCGAGGCGCGTTCCTCGGTGAACCCGCCGATGCCCTGCCAGGCGGCCAGCATCGTCTCCTGGACGGTGTCCTCGGCGTCCTGGAAGGAGCCGAGCATCCGGTAGCAGTGCACCTGCAGCTCCCGCCGGTGCGGCCCGGTCAGCTCCCGGAACGCCTCGCCATCCCCGGCCCGCGCCCGTGAGAGCAGATCGGCTGTCACCATCCTGCGCACCTTCCTCCCGCGCCACGTGTCACTTCCACCCGGTATATACACCGCCCGCGGGGCGAACTGGGCGGCTCGCGGGCGCCCAGTTCCCCGGCGCCGCGGTGTATGCATCACCGAGCGCCCTGACGATCCGAGCGCCGGATCGCGCCGCGGCAGCGGCAGTACATCACCAGGCATGCGATCAGCGATTGGCGCGGCCCCGTCCACCGAGGCAGCCACCGAGTCGGCGACATGGCGGCCGATAGCGAGCACCGCCCCTGAGGCGCCCGCGCCTGACAGGCGGAACACCACCAGCCCGTGACCCGCAGACCACGAAGGGAACAGGCCATGTACCCCCAATACCAGCTCATGAAGACCCTGCGAGACGAACGGCTGCGGGCGGCGGAACGAGACCACCTAACCGCCCAGGCGCGGCGAGCCCGCACGGCCGGCCGTGACCATGCGGCCCCGACTAGACCCGAAGCCACGGCCAGGGGCGCGGCTGCGATGCCCGCGAAGCAGGGCGCGATCATCGGACTCGGCATTGCGCTGGGCGCCATCTTGCTGTTCCCTCAGGGAATCATCCCCGCTGCGCTGAAGCTGGCCCACGCACGGGGGCGCATCTGGTTCCTCCCGCTGTACCTGCCGAAACCACTGCAATGGCCAGCCTGCTTCGTGATGATCATCCTCGGCGTGGCCGTGTATTGCTATGTCCTGTGGACAAGGTGGCAACTGAAGAAATCCAGCCGGGAGCTCCATGCCGGAAAAGGTGGCGGGCAGTCACCCAAGTCGGCGCTGACGCGGATAGGAACCGGGCAAAACTTAGGGCAGCCCCCAGGACGCCTTAGCCGCGAACCCGTAGAACGCTCAGATCAGCATCTCCGGGAGTGTCGCCCTCAGATCCACCCTGGCCGCGCAGATCGGCGGGACTGCGCGCGCTCTGCTTGGTCTCCCGTGTGACCCCAACGTGATGGTGGAATGGTGGCGTGGACGTTTTAAGCAGGCGCTCGCTGATGATCTGGAGCCAGGTGCGGAATGCCGCGAGGAGCATGCCAGGTAGGCGGTCACTCACCTAGGTCGTCGAGCGCGCGGCGGATCAGGTCAGTGACGTCGCGGGCTCCTGGGACCGGACCGGCGATCTGCCCGACGCTGATGACGTGCGCCTTCACCCAGGGCGTCTCCCGTGCGAGGGCCTGGACAGCCGCCATCGGGATCTCGACTGCTCGGACGACGTCGTAGGTGTAGCAGTCAAGCGTCAGGAAGACGCAAGCGTCGAACTCCCAGCTCCGAAACGCTGAGAAGGACTCATACCGCCGACTGTCCGGGTCAACGAGCCTGCACTTGACCTGCAGCTTGCGATCTCCCGCCTGAACGTCCCAGCTCTTCACCGACGCTTTGGCGAGCTGGCCATGGTAGGCCTTGGCCACCAGATACTCGGCTAGATCACCCGCGGGTGCGTTCCGTGACCTCACCACGTCACGGCTAATCAACTCAGTTACGATCCGTGCGCTCAAGCGCAGCAGCTCTCGGACGGTCAGAGATCCAACGTCTATGTCAGTGTCGGTGGCCATGCAGCGTAACGATAGACCGCCGCCCAGACGGAGCAATAGCTCGTCGACCCAATGTCCGGAGCATCTCGGCTGCATTTGACACCTGCGGCAACACTCATCTCGACAGATGCGGGCGTCCCCGGTGTCCGGATGAACGTCAGATCGTCCAACTCTGCGCGGGCTTTAAGCGTTTCTGCCATGCACCGGATGCCGCGCATTAGGCGGGTATCGCGCTCTTGCATCCGTCCTGATCACCAAAGGCCTTTGCTCAGTGCTATGGCCGACCATGCGCCGACGGCCAGCACGTCCCGTCAAGCCCGGCTGGGTCCGGCTCGCTAAGTGGACTCTACCGGCCAAGGTCGAAGACCACAGGGCTGACAGGCTAGTCGAAGCGGTTGCGGAACCGCTCGACATAGAGGCCACCGGGACGGAGCAGCCCTAGCTCAACGGCAGCCGGGAAGTCACTGTCATCGCCGTAGAGCAGGCAGCAGAAGAAGAAGGTGCCCGGGGTTGCCGCGATCTCCCGTTCGAGCGCGCGATAGCGTTTTCCCTCGGTCGACCAGCCCCGGTTGAGCTCCCGGTCCTGGGGGAAAATATTCGGCCCGAACTCGCCGCCAGCCCCGTGCGCCACCATGTGCCCCTTGTCAAGCGGCCTGACAGCCCTCCCAGCAGGCGATGGGTAACCTCGCTGGTAGGCAACGTCGCGCACCCTGCGGCCAGGCCGGGAGAACCCGCGTGCCGCGATGGTACGGTCCGCCTGCGGCGCGTCCACTGCGCCTGCTTGATCGAAAAGGAATGTGGCCACTTCCTCGAATTCCAGCAACATCGAATCAGGGACCTGGGAGCGGTACGCCTCCGACCACGCGTCACTCAGCCAGGCGCCCACCCTGGCGGGATCCCGCTGCTGATCCGCCGACAACTCCGATGACATGCGCTGGTAGTCGACATCCGGAACAAGAAGCACAAGGCAATCATGTGCGATGGGTCGACCCGCTGGGGGAAACCTCTGCGAGTTTGCGCATTTCAATTCGATAATCGTAACCGTACGCGGCGCATATATGGCCCGAAATGTCCGCATGCTCCGCCGAGAACAGAACGAGCAGATCTGTATGCAGCCATCAGGCGAGATCACAAATGGCGCGGCCGAGCAGGCGGTTCTCGCGTGTCGACCCGCCGGTAGGAGATAACGCTTCGTGACTAATGCTAATCCGCTGGCCACTCGCCTGGCTGTGGCACCTGGTGGTTGGCGATAACGAGCTAGGCTTGCTGTTTCCCGAGGGACACGGGCACGGCGGGCAGAGCTGCTGGCGCGATCCGCCGCACCGCCGAGCTCGCCACCCCGATCACAGCGCGCCCAGTAGGCGGACGACCATGACAAGGTTCGACATCATCGAGACGGAACGGCTGGTCCTGCGGAGGTGGCGGGCCGCGGACCGAGGGCCGTTCGCCGAGCTGAACGGGGACCCGGAGACGCTCGTGTTCTTCCCGTCGACGCTGACGAGGGCCGAGAGCGACGCGTTCGTCGACCAGAGTGCTGCTGGGGTTCGGACAGTGCGGACGTTCCGCGAGGGGCGAGCCTTGCCCGCGCCCGGGTGAGTGGTCACCCGCGCGGTCAGGGTGATTCGCGGCCGTCCTCACGGTTTAAGGTCGGGCCGTCTTGGCCAGGCCACTCCCGGCCGGGTTCGCACCCGGCCGGGAGGGGGTTCAGGCGGGTGGGGCGGTGAGGACCTCGTCCTCGCCGAGCAGGACCCGCAGCGTGGCCAGTGCGCGCATGCTCTGCGTCTTCACCACGGCCGGGGGCAGGTCGAGCAGCTCAGCCACCGACTGGACGCTGTGATCCTCCCAGTAGCGCAAGACGATGATGGCGCGGTCCCGCGGGCTGAGATGCCCTAGAGCCTCCAGCAGCGTGATGCGCAGCTCAGTGGCATCGGCCGCAGCGGGCCGGTCTGGGACTACATCAGTCTGCACCTCGGCCGAGCTCTTGAGCCGCTTGTGATCGAGGAAGGTCCGCAGCAGCACCTGCTTGCAGTACGGATACGGATCGTCGTGCCTGATGCGCCGCCACGACAGGTAAACCTTGATGAGGGTGGACTGGGTGAGATCCTGCGCGAGACTCCAGTCCCGGCACAACCAGAAAGCGGTCTCGCACAGCCGGCTTCCCGACTGCTCCACGAAAGCGGCGAACTCGCCGTCCTCTCGCACTGTCACCTCCGTCACAACGCCTGCCATTGCCCGGGCCGCGGTGGCGGCCCTGCCCGGGGGGAATGGGGCAGGGCCGCCGCGCTCAGTTCCCCGCCGACGCGGCGGCGCGGTAGGTCCCCGCCGACGTGCCGGCGTGGGCGGTCCCGGTCGACGTGGCGTCGTGGGTGTTCCCCGGCAAGTCGGCGAACCGGCTGGCCGCGGCGCGGACAAGGCTGGCATCCATCTGCGACGTCCCCCAGGCGGGGTTCGCGGCGATCTGCAGCGCCTGCGCGGCGGTGATCGCCATCTGCGTTGGCGGGTTGCTGTGCCCGTTCCAGGCCAGGCAGGTGGCCACGTCGATCTCCACGACGGTGCCGTCCCCGTGGTCGACGTCGATCACCAGCGGCTCTATGCAGTTATCGGAAATCCTGGTGGTGAGCACGTTCGCCCCGCCCGGCAGCGTCCCGCAGACCCGGGTCATGTCGGAAGGGACCGCACTGGCGCACGCATCCGGGTTCACCGATCCCTTGAACAGGGAGACCCGGATCATCCCGAGCCCGTACGCGCCATCGAAGTAGGTCTGCGCACCGAGCCCGTCGAAGGCATAATGGCTCGTCGTCCCGGGCGGCAGGAGCTTCAGCAGCTCAGCCAGAACGGCGGCGGAACTCGTCGGCGCCTTGGCGCCCGCCGGCTGCGGGATGTAGCTGTCGGGCGAGGTCACGGTGGTCAAGATCGCAGCCGCGGGGACGGTGTGCGCGCCCCCGCCGGGCGCGGTCTGCGTGCCAGGCCCGGTGGAGCTGGCGGACTTCGCCACCGCGCCCTGACCCGCCTGATCGGCCACGGCCGGATGGTCGCCGCCGGTGAGCGTCGACACCGCCACCCCGGCGCCCACCAGCCCGACCGCCACCAGAGCAGTTGACGCGATCTTCGCCCGTATAGACGTGTCGTGCAGGCCTGCCGGTGACGGTCAACGAGCAGTAGTCGCGGGCCGCCGGGCAGGAGCCCGGCACCAGCATCCTTGAACCCCCCGGCGCGGTTAGGCAACCAGCCGGACCGCGGGAGAGAAGGTCTTGGAGAAGGAGCCCACGTAGATCACCCGGCCCGCGTCGTCGAGAGCCTGGAGAGGTTCCAGCGGGCGGTCCACGTAGCGGAACTCAGTGTCGTAGTCGTCTTCGATGACCGCGGTGTCATGGTCCTGCGCCCAGCGGAGCCGCGCCCGGCGGCGCGGCATCGACATCCCGACTATCAGGAGAGGGCCATCCGGGGCCGGTGGAACCCCATTGTGGCGCGTTCCGCCGACGCAGCGGACCGCGAACAACGCCAATAAACCGGGCGAGGCACTGCGCAGGGATTGCCATGGCCGCTCAGCGCAGGGCCGAGCGGGGGGTGGCCGCCAGTCGCAGCCGGTGCCCCGGCCCGGTGCGGAGATCGTCGAGCGACGCCAGCGCATCCCGGCAGGCCTGGTCTGCGGCTGCCTGGTCGACCGCCGCGATGTTGGCGAAGCGGGCGAGGCTGACCATGACGTTCTCATGCTCCCGGACGGGCAGCCGCGGGAAGGTGTTCGCCGCGTGCAGGCTGGCCAGCAGCGCCAGCGGCCGCCCGCCCGCCGCGCGCACTGCGGGCGCGACCACGGAGGCATAGCGCCGGGCGAACCGGGCGGTGTCGGCCAGCCCGACGGGGTCGACCGACAGCGTGACCACCCCGCCCGCGGGGGCGGCGCCCGGCGGCTGCGCCCCGGCGCCGGCGTCCGGGAACAGGACGGTCCCGGCGGGCTCGAGCAGCAGCACGTCATCGGAGTCCAGCATCATGCCGTTGGCTTCGTCGCGGTGCGCCGCCCACGCCGGGCCGTCATAAAAGGCGTGCAGTGCGCGGCGGCGCACCTCCATGTCCGGGAAGCCGCGCAGCCATACGAACATGTCCGGCCGGTCCAGGTCCCGGAACTGCCCAAGCACCCGCATCCCGGCTTCCTCCTGCGGTTCCGCCAGCTCAGCCTCGAACAGGGCCACGAACGCATCCCGCGTCCCCCGCCGCAGGGTGTACTGGCGCAACTCGATCACGCCACCGATCGGCCCAGGCGGTTCAGCTGTCATGGCCGACAGTCTGCCGGCAAACCCTGTCACCTTATGGCAGTGATGGCGAGAGGACCGGCTCCGGCACCCGGGCGCCTCGGTCCGCGCTGTCTGCCGCGACATAGGGTCCGGTGACCAAGGTCGCGGCGACCGCGGGCAGCGGGTCGCGGCGGACGACCTGATCGCCGCGGTCGAGGCGATGAAGCTGCGGAACCCAGTCGTCGCGCACCAGGCCGGGACGGTCACCGGCCTGTGGGCGGTGCCCGGCGACGGCACGACGCAGGATCAGGTGCTCTGGGAGCTGATCTAGCTCCCGAGGCGCGCGTGGCCACAGCCCTCAATGGCCCAAATCGGCTGATTACCAGACCAGACTTCCCAATCGGGTCATATTGTTAGGTGACTCTGGGGGGAGTCTGCCTGCCGGAGCGTTAAGGGCTGCCGGTAAGGAGTTGCTCTGTGCGCACACCTGATGCCCGCAGCGGCGCCGGGGGATGGACGCTTCCCGGCTACACCGACGAGCGCGAGCTCGGCCGAGGGAACTCGGGGCGCGTCGTCGCCGCAGTGGAGAAGGCAACCGGCCGCCGGGTGGCGATCAAGTACCTCAGCCCCGCGCTGGCCGCCGATGACGCTTTCATGGCCGGCTTCCGCGCCGAGGCGCAGCAGCTGACCCGGGTCGACGTCCCGTCCGCGGCCCGCGTCTACGACTACGCCGAGCAGCCGGGTGGCGCGGGCGCCGCGGTGGTCATGGAGCTGATCAGCGGAATCACCCTGGCCGCGCTGATCGAGGGCCGGGGTTCGCTTCAGCCTGAGGCAGCGCTGACCGTGCTCAAGGGGATTCTGCTCGCACTGGCCGCCGTGCACCGGCTCGGCTTCGGCCACGGCGACTGCAAACCTGGGAACGTGCTGGTCGACGAGGCCGGGCAGGTCAAGCTGACCGACTTCGGGATCGTGCTGCCGGCCGCGGAAGAGTTCCCGGCGACCGGCACAGCCCGCTACCTTGCCCCTGAGGTGTGGCGGGGCGAGCCTGCCACCTCGGGGACCGACGTCTACGCTGCGACCGCGGTGTTCTTCGAGTGCCTGGCCGGCCATCCGCCGTTCGACGGGGATCTGAGCCGGCTGAGGGAGCAGCATGCGAGCGGATCGGTGCCGCTGGACGGGATCGACGAGCCGCTGCGGCAGCTCATCGCCGGGGGCATGGCGCCCGGCCGGGCAGACCGGCCGCACAGCGCGATCGCGTTCGTCTCCGAGCTGGAGGCGCTGGCCCCGGCCGTGTGCGGAGCCGACTGGGAGGAGCGGGGCCGCAGTCAGCTCGCCGCGGCCGTCCCGCCCGCGGCGGGCCGCGGTCGCCGCGCGGCCCCGGTGGGCGGGTCATCGGCGGCGGCCGCCGGCGTTCGGCACCCGGGCCGGCGCCGGCTTCTCGCCGGCGTGGCCGCCGTCCTCGTTATCGCCGGTATCGCGGCCGCGGCTGCCCTCTCCGGCTCCCGCCATCAGGCCCGGCTGAGCGGTTCTCCGTCACGGTCGACGACGCCAGGCCCGGCACCATCGCCAGGATCGCCCGCGCTGTCCGCGACCGCCTCGGTCAGCCCGGTCAGCCAGTCGCTGACCTCCTGCTCGGCCGGTGCGCCGGCGTTCGTCTTCACCGGAACGATCACCGAGAGCCGGGCCGGGCGGGTCGCCTACCACTGGCGGCTGCCGTCCGGCCGCAGCCCGGCCAAAACACTGAGCTTCGCCTCGGCCGGCACCAAGACGGTCAGCACCTCCTACCGACCCGATGGCGGCAGCGAGTCCGGGTCGGGCACGCTGGTGGTCACCGGTCCCGGGGCGGTGTCCTCCAATGCCGCCGCGTTCACGCTGGCCTGCGGCCAGACGCTGGCCGTGACCAGCAACGCCCCGGCCAGCGCGCAGGTCGGCGCGGGCTACTCGGGCACGGTGACCGTGTCCGGCGGCAGCGGCGGCTACACCTGGGACGTGACCGGGCTGCCGCCCGGACTGACCGCCAGCCCGGGCGGCCCGGCCCTCACCGTCAGCGGATCGCCGCAGACGGCGGGCACTTTCACCGCCGAGGTGACGGTTCACGACGCCGCCCGCCCGCACGACGCCGGAACCGCTCGCCTCACCCTCACCGTTGCTGACGCGCCGCCGCAGGTCAGCGGCGGCCTCGGCACCGCAATTCTCGGCGAGCCCTACTCCGCCTCACTGTCCGCCAGCGGCGGAAACGGCGGCGTCAGGTGGGGCCAGGTGAGCGGGCTGCCGCGCGGGGTGACGGCCACCCCGCACGGCGACACCCTCGTCATCGCGGGCACGCCGACGGCGACCGGAGACTTCCCGGTCACGGTCAGCGTCAGCGACACCGAGTCGCCCGCCCAGACCGGAACGGGCCGCCTGATCCTGGTCATCGACGCCTCGGCGCCGCAGGCCACCGCCACCACGTCGGCCACGGCCGGCTCGCCCTAGAAGCCTGCGGATGCGCGACCAGGCAAGACCGGGTGCGCCGGGAGTCGGCCGAGATCGCCAGTGATCCGGCGGAGCGCAGCGGCGCCCCCATCGTCAATTATCCGATCGACTGGACCAGCTGACCGGCGCGGGCGATCAGATCGCGAGGCGCGCGGCGAGGCGGTCCAGGTAGGGCGCTATCTTGTCCGCCGGGGCGTCCGGGAGTCCCCAGATCAGCTCGGCGGCGCCGGCCGCGGACCAGGTGGCTAGGTCGTCGGGGGTCGGCCGGGCGGCGATCAGCACCCGGATGTCGGGCGCGCCCGGCCGGCCCTCGGCCGCCCAGGCCTGCCGCAGGGCGGCCGCCTTGCCGTCGATGTCCTGCTCGCCGGGGGTGGTCATCCAGCCGTCGGCGTGTCGCGCGATCCAGGCGAGCGTCTTCGGGCCGCCGCCCGCGCCGATGATCAGCGGCACGTGCGGCTGGGCGGGCTTGGGGAAGGCCCAGCACCGGCCGAACTTCACGAACTCCCCGTCGTAGGCCGCCTCCTCCTGGGTCCAGAGCGCGCGCATCGCCTCGATGTACTCGCGCAGCACGGTGCGCCGCCGGCCGGCCGGAACGCCGTGGTCGGCCAGTTCATCGGTGTTCCAGCCGAACCCGGCGCCGAGCGTGACCCGGCCGCCGGATAGGTGATCGAGCGTGGCGATCGTTTTCGCCAGCGTGACCGGGTCGGATTCGACCGGCAGGGCCACCGCCGTGCCGAGCCTGATCCGCGACGTGACCGCCGCCGCCGTTGCCAGCGAGACCCACGGGTCGAGGGTGCGCAGGTACCGGTCGTCGGGCAGCGTCGCGTCGCCGGTGCGCGGGTGGGCTGCTTCCCGCTTGACCGGGATGTGGGTGTGCTCGGGCACGTAGAACGCGTCGAAGCCGCGGTCCTCGGCCGCCTTGGCCGCCTGCGCGGGCGTGATGCCGCGATCGGAGGTGAACAGGACGATGCCGTGGCGCATGGCACCAGACTAGAACGTGTTTCAGTTTATGTAACTAGGCGGCGGACCCGGAGCGCGACCTGGAGGGCGAACCGCGCATCGGGGTCGCTCAGGCCGTCCCCGAACAGCTCGGTGAGCTGCCGCAGTCGGTAGCGCACGGTCTGCGGGTGGACGTGCAGGCGGCTGGCCGCCACCCCGGCGTTGTCCGCGCTCTCGAGCCAGGCCAGCAGCGTCTCCGCCAGCCGGTCCGCTTGCTCGGGCCGCAGGCCGCGCAGCGGCGCGAGCACCTGGCCGCTGAGCAGCCGGGCGAGCTCGGCGTCGGCCAGCAGCACCAGGGCGGGCAACTGCTGGTCGCAGCGGACGATCCCGTCAGCGGCCTTGCTGGTCGGGTTGCGTTGCGCGAGCGACAGCGCCCGGCGCGCCCAGCGGAGCGAGGCGGCCGCCCGGGCGAGCGGCACCGCCGGGCCGACGGCGGCCAGGCACCCGGGTGCGGCACCGCCCTCTACCGGGGCCGTCACCGGCCACTTGCGCAGGCCGTCCTCGAGCTGCCGGCGTCGGCCAGGGCCGTCCGGATCGGGCATCAGCAGGCATGGCTCGCGGCTCGTGAGATCGACCAGCACGTCGGGAGGGAGCGGCACCAGCGAGCCGGAGCAGGGACTGGCGGGCGCGGTGAGCGCTACCGCGACCACCTGGCGCGGCAGCCGCCAGCCGATCGTCGCGGCCAGGCCGGCGATCGTCTCCGGCCGTGTCGGCGGCTCGGCCACCAGCAGGTCAAGCAGACGGTGCCTGAGCCGTTCGGCCTCGCCCGCGAACTCGGCCCTGGCCTCGGCGTAGCCGGCCGAGCAAGCGGCCGCGAGCTCATCGAGGTAGCGGAAGATGGACTCGCCGAGCCGCGCGAACACATCGGCGTCGCCGCCGCCCTCCCGGCCCTTCTCGCGCAGCCGCTGCCAGGTGACGCGAGCGCCAACCCGGAGGGCCGCGTGCAGCGCGTCGAGGCTGCGCCCGGCCGCCGCCTCGACCCGCCCGATGTCGTGGAACATCCGCGCCATCGGCTCCCCCGGCACGGCCGGGTCCGCAACCCTGGCGGCGAACTGATGCACCGCGTCCCGCGCCACCTGATGCACCACCCGGGCGTAGGAGTCGTCGTCCGGCCGCCCGTATTCGGGCACCTCGCTGAGGATGGCGGCGGCCATGTCGCGGGCCAGCGGCTCTAGTTCGGGCAGCATCCAGCTGACCGCCTCCGGCGGGACGGGCGGCCACTCGGCCGCGAGCACGTCCAGGTGCCGCATGAACGGGATGTTACTCGCCGGTAACGCTTCTGTCACCAGGCTGTCGCCCAAACGGTCGGCGTTGTCGTCTGGGGACAAAACGGCCCGCATTCCGACTCAGCGCCGTGAGCAGACGCGGCCCGCGTCCGGTGGCCTAATGAGGGCATCCCGCTCCCCAGCGCGAAAGAGGCGCCGATGCCATCCCTGCCCTTCCCCCTCAGATCCAGGCGACGCGGGCGCGCGCGCCTGCTGTCCGCAGCCGGCGTGATCATCGCGGCCGGCGCCCTGCTCGCGGCGACGTCACTGGCCAGCACCGCCCAGGCGTCAACCCAGCTCCCGGTCAACTACGACTTCCTCGCGGGCGCCACCGCGACCGCGTTCACGCCAACCACGCCGCCGCCGGGGGCCAACAACTTCTCCTGCAAGCCGAGCGCGGCCCATCCGTACCCGGTGGTCCTGGTCAACGGGACGTTCGCGAACATGGACGACAACTGGCAGGCGGCCTCCCCGATCCTGGCCAACCACGGCTACTGCGTCTTCGCCTTCAACTACGGCGGCACGTCCTCGACCTCGCCGATCCAGGGCATCGGGGACATCGCCGCGTCCGCCGGCACCCTGTCGTCGTTCGTCAGCGAGGTGCTCGCGGACACCGGCGCGTCCAAGGTCGACCTGGTCGGCCACTCGCAGGGCGGCATGATGCCGCGCTACTACATCAACTTCCTCGGCGGGGCGTCGAAGGTGAGCACGTTCGTGGCGCTGGCCCCGTCCAACTACGGGACGACCCTTGACGGGCTCACCACGCTGGCCGGCTACCTCGGCGCGACCAGCCTGATCAACAGCGGGCTGAACAGCGTGTGCGCGGCCTGCGTGCAGCAGGAGCAGGGCTCGGCCTTCCTCGCGAATCTGAACGTGACGCCGACCGTGGCCGACGTCAACTACACGGTCATCGAGAGCGTCGACGACGAGGTGGTCACCCCGTACACCAACGCGCTCCTGCCCGCGGCGTCCAACGTCACCAACATCATCGTCAACGCCCAGTGCCCGGTCGACTTCAGCGATCACCTGGAGATCGCGGCCGACCCGGTGGCGATGGCGGACATGCTCAACGCGCTCGACCCGGCCAGCAAGGTCCGGGTTCCGTGCCTGCCCGTGTTCGCGCTGACCGGGCCGGTCAGCCCGGTGCCGTCGTTCTAAGACGGGACTTCTAAGACGGGACATTGCCGTTGCGGAGGCTCCTAGTCTGGGAGCCTCCGCGCGGGCGTGATGCGTATATGCAGACTAGATCTGATAGTATGTATTGCATGATTGCAGTGACCGCGACACAAGCGGCGCGGAGCTTCGCCAACATTCTCGACGCCGTCGAGCACGGCGAGACCGTCGTCATCACCCGTGACGGGGTGCCGGTCGGCCGACTCGTTCCAGAGCGACGCACGTCAGCCGACCGGCTAAAGGACGCCCTGCGCGATAACCCCGCCGATGCCGGGTTCGCGGATGACCTTGAGCGCGCGCACGACGACCTGCGATCCGCCTTTAGTGATGAGGTGCACGGGTGGCCCGGCGAGTAATACTCGACACTGGTGTCCTGATCGCGATCGAGCGCGGCAGGCTCGACGTGGATACCGTCCTTGGCATTGACGATGCCGCGATCGCCGTTATCACTGCGATGGAACTTCTGGTCGGAGTCGAGCGCGCCGACGAAAAGCACCGCCCGGCACGCGCGATCCGCGTGGAGGCAATTTTGTCCAGCCTTCCGGTTGAGGACTACAACGTCGGCGTTGCCAGGGTACATGCGCGCCTTGCCGTGGAAGCGATGGCAAAGGGACGGGCCAGGTCCGCCAACGACATGATGATCGCCGCCACCGCCGCCGCCACCAACCGGACCCTGCTCACCACCGATGCCAGCGCGGACTTCGACCAGCTCACCGGCGTCCGTGCGGAAGTGCTGACGTTCGCACGGCCGTGACGCAACCCGCCGTGCTAGCGGCTCGCCCGGACTAGGAGGCCGGGTGTGGTGGACGGCTGCCCGAGGGCGGGCAGGTTCGCGTGGCCGAGGTTGGTGATGGTGAGCCCGCGGTCATTTCTGCGGCGGTCGAGCCAGCCGAGTTCGAGGAAGCGGGCGAGCAGAGCCGCGGGGAGCGCCCCGGCCAGATGCGGTTTCCGCTCGGTCCAGTCGAGGCAGTCGCGGGCGAGCATGCGCCGTGATCGGAGGATGGGATCTGGATCGAGCCCGAGTTCTTCGAGGAAGCGGATTCCTCGATCGGTCAGCTCGAAGTCACGAGTTCCGTCGGCGCTCAGCAGGCCGGACGCCAGCAGGGTGTCGCGCAGCGCGATGCCGGCCCGGCCGGCCAGGTGGTCGTAGCAACTGCGCGCTTCGGCCATCGCGGTGGCGGCGGCCGACTGGCGCAGCGAGCGCGCCTCAACCGGTGGCGAGATCAGCGACAAGGCCTCGATGGCGGCCGCCACCAGCGGTCCGGTCAGGCCGTAGTAGCGGTGACGCCCGGATGACCGGACCGTCAGCATGGCGCAGCGCGCTCGGTCCCCCATCAGCGCCGCCACTGAGGCGACGTCGGCGTCGGCGATTACTTCCATGCCCTCATGATGCCGCAGCGACCTTTCGGCCTGGGCCGAAGTATCCCCGGCTTAGCGTGACGGGCATGGCAACCACTACCGATGTTGATGAGGCGACGGCCGAGACCGATGACGCGCCGGCCGTCGACGACCGGGACCCCGCGGCGTTGATCCCCGCCGCCGTTGACGAGATCCTGGAGCTCGCCCTGACATGGCTGGCCTGGGACGGGGCACCGGTGCTGAGCGACGGCAACGCCTGGACCCCGCTCAAGGCGCTGCGCCGGATCACCGACCATCTGCTCGACCACCTGGCTGAGATCGAGGCGACCCTGGCCGGCCAGCCGACGGTGCCCGACAGCTGGCTCGGACGCACGATCACGCTGGAGAGCGACTGGGCTCGCTTTACCGAGGCCGACCTCAATGAGGCGAGCAACCGTCTGCTTCGCTACGCGGAGCTCTACCGCGTCCGGCTCGCAGGGCTGTCGGCGGCGGAGCTTGACCTGCCCAGGCCCTCCGCCTGGACGGTGCGTCAGATCGCCCACCATGTCGCGGGGGTCACCTACTACGCGCACCAAGTCGGCGACCTGACCGTCCGGAAAGCGGACCTTGGTCGCGGCCCTGGCCGCCCGGCCGGCCCACACGTCGTGCTGTTAGCAGGGGCCGGTGACCGGATTCTGGTCTCGCCCGTTCGCGCCCGGGGCGCGGCGCTTCTTGCTGTTATCGGGGCGAGTCGTGGCCTAGATGGGGATGATGGACCGTTGTGTACATCCGGGTGTATACAACAGTCCACTCTCTTCGGGTCGCCACGGCCCGGGGAGCGGCGGGCGGGAAATGCGGAGGCCGGGAACCGTTCGGGATGAAAAAGATCTTTTTTTATCGAACGGACCGTTGTTTCACCGGTCGGGGCTCCGGGCTAGCAGCTTGCCGATGAACTCCTGGGCGGCGGGGGTTCCCGCTGGGGCGGAATGGGTGCCGCCGGGGGCGATGGAGATCGCCGGGTCGGCGCCGAGTGCGCGCAGGCCGCGGGCGAGGGTGTCGAGCCTTGCGCGGCGGGTGAGGCCGAAGCCGTCCTGGGAAGGGTCGCGCTGGGCGGCGAGGTCGGCCGCGCCGAGGTCCTCTGATCCGATGCTGAGGAGGATCGGGGTACGGGCGATGGCCGCGGTGTCGATGCGCAGGCCGAAGCGCTCGGCCACGTCGGCGGTGCCGCGCGGCCAGCGGGAATCCGGGTCGACGAGGGTGAGGCGACCGGGGGCGCTGATGACGACGCCGCGCAGCCGCCGCGGGTGCAGCAGCAGCATCCGCAGCGCGAACTGGCCGCCGCCGGAGTGACCGGCGAGGTGGAAGCGCCCGGTGTCGAAGCCCCAGCGCAGGCGGATCTCGTCGAGCATTCCGAACAGCGCGAGGTCGTAGCGGACGCCGGCGTTCTCGATGTTCTTGTAGCCGTCGAGATCGTCCGGGCCGTCGATCCCGACCGGGAACAGCGGGGCCATGATGACGAGGTTGCGCTCTTCGCCGAACGATGCCCAGGTGTCGCGGTCGAGCTGGGCGCGGCGGTCGCTGCCGTGCACGACGACGAGGAGCTCGGCGTGTTCGAGTTCGGCGCCGCCGCGGGGGATGTACAGGCCGTAGGAGAGGCGGGGATCGCCCTGGTAGGCGAACCACGGCGTGTGCCCGGTGAGCAGGGCGCGTCCGGGGTGCCCGGCCGGAAGCTGCGCGAGTGTGATCATGAGCCGCTCTCCGGCTGGATTTCGATCGGCAGCAGGGGGACTAGCAAAGCGCGGTGGGGCTGGGGGCGGCTCGCGGCCGGGCGGTGGGGCTGGGGGCGGGCGGCGAGCGCTCGCGGCCGGGGCAACGGCTCGCGGTCAGGCGAGGGCGCGCCTGGGACCGTTTGCTCGGGTCAGGCCGCGCGGGTGGCGATGAGGGCGGCGAGGCCATCGAGGATGCGGTCGACGCCGAACTCCAGCGCATTGTTGCGCCCGGCGGGCGGCGGCGATTCCGAGAACGCCGCCAGGACCTGCGGGTAGCGGTCGGGGTTGGCCGTCAGCGCCGCGCCGATCTGGCGCGCCATCTCCGCTTCGAGATCGGACTGGCCGGCCGGGGTCACCTGGACCAGGCTGCGCACGTGGCCGTTGAGCAGCGCCACCGCGTCGAGTCGCTCGGGTCCGGTCAGGCCGGTGCCGGCCAGCGCCGCGAGCGCGGTCTCCATCCACGCCATCTCGTGCGGGCCGGTGGGACGTGCGCCCACGGTGGCGTCGATTGCCCACGGGTGCAGGCGGTACCGGGCGGAGATGGTCGTCGCCCACAGCCGCAGAACGGTTCGCCATTGCTGTTCGCCGGATGCGGGCGTACGCCCCGTCGGCGACGGGGGCTCCGGCGGGTCGCCGAGCGCGGCATCGACCATGAGCGCGACCAGTTCGGACTTGCCGGGAACGTAGCGGTACAGCGCCATCTTCGCGCAGCCAAGCCGTTCGGCCAGATGCTGCATCGAGAGGTTCGCCAGCCCTTCCGCGTCGGCCAGGGAGATCGCCTCGGCGACGATCCGGTCCAGCGACAGCGACGGCCTCGGCCCGCGCCGGGGCCGGTCACGGGTGCCCCACAGCAGGTCGAGGGCGGTGGGTGCGGACATGGGCTCCATCCTTCCGCACAAAAAGACTTGACGCAAAACTGCGTCCATCATACGCTAATTAGCGTCCGTCAGACGCAGTTAGGAGAAGACTCATGCGCGACAAGACCGTTCTCATCTCCGGGGCCAGCATCGCCGGTCCCGCCCTCGCCTACTGGCTCGACCGGTACGGTTTCCGCGTCACCGTGGTCGAGAAGGCGCCGGCCCTGCGGCCCGGCGGCCAGGCGGTCGACTTCAAGGGCCGCACCCACCGGACCGTCCTTGAGCGGATGGGCGTCTGGGAGGAGATCCGGCAGCGCCGGACCGGCCGGTTCGACACCGTGTACCTCGACGACGCCGGGCGCCAGCTGGCGGTCATGACGGGCGAATTCACCGGCGGCGACGTCGAGATCCTGCGCGGGGACCTCACCGCGATCCTGTACGAGCGGACCACCGCCCGCTGCGAGTACCGCTTCGGCGACTCGATCACCGCGCTGACCGAGACCGCCGACGGCGTCCGGGCCGAGTTCGAGCACGGCGCCGCGCAGACCTTCGACCTTGTCGTCGGCGCGGACGGAATCCACTCCCGGGTTCGGCGGCTGACCTTCGGCCCGGAACGCGAGTACGTCCGGCACCTCGGCTACTACTACTGCGTGGCGGGCGCGCCCGGGTTCGGCCACGATGCCAGGCGGCCCGAACGGCTGACCGCGCGCGCCTGGAACGCGCCCGGCCGGATGGCGGCCAGGGGCGGGTCGAAGGGGTCGCACCTGTACCTGTTCGCGTCGCCGGAACTGGATCGCGCCCGCGGCGACGTCGCGGCCCAGCGGCGGCTGATCACCGAGCAGTTCGCGGGCATCGGCGGGGAGGTGCCGTCGATGCTGGCCGAACTTGAGGGCCTGGGGGATTTCTACCTCGACGCGATCGCCCAGGTGCAGATGAAGGGCCGGTACACCGCCGGCCGCGTCGCCCTGGTCGGCGACGCCGGCTACGGGAACACGCTGGGCGGCTTCGGCACCGGGCTCGCCGTGGTCGGCGCCTATGTGCTGGCGGGCGAGCTCGCGGTGGCCGACGGGGACCACGCAGCCGCCTACGCCCGGTATGACGAGATCATGCGCCGGTACGCCAAGATCGCGGGCAACAGCAACGCCGGCCGGTTCATGGCGCCGAAGACCGCTTGGGGCATCCGGGGGCGCAACTGGCTCCTCGGCTCCCGGGCGTTCGGCCTCATGATGAAGTACGGCGACAAGGCCGCCAACGACATCGACCTGGCCGACTACCCGAGCTTGGCCGGAGACCGGCCCGGCCAGGGCTAGCGCCTCCACCGAGCCGCCCTGCCCGCTCTTTGAGCGCCTCGTCAGCCCGCGGCAGCTTGCCGGAAATCCGTGCAGATCCGGCCATGGACTAATGTCTACAAATTTGATAGGTATGGTCGTAAAGGATGACATGCGTGGCGATGTCGACCTCGGCGACGCGGCACAAGCCGGGGAGAGGAGACGGGGTGACCCTGTGTCTGAGTTCCTGACGCAATCGGGCGGACGCGGAGCTGCGGGCAGACCCGCTCCCAGGCGCCGCCGGCCGGGTGCGGCCGCGCTGACCGTCACGCTGGCGACGGCGGCGGTCGTGCTGCTGGCCGCGTGCAGCAGCGGCTCGAGTGGCGGTCCGACCGGCAACCCGGGCGCTTCCTCGTCGGCCGGCACGGGCACGGCGGGCGGATCGGCCAACCCGGCGGTCGACCAGGAGGTTGCGGGCTGCCCGGCCAGCGGTGGCACGCTGTCGGTCGACCTCGACGAGCAGGTGCTGCCCGACCTCGACCCGAGCTACACCCCCGAGGCCGCCGCCTACCGGGTGATCAGGGGCGTCTTCGACAGCCTGGTCTACGAGGGCAGCAATGGCTCGTTCACCCCGTGGCTGGCCACGAAGTGGACGGCCAACGCGACCGACACCTCGTTCACGTTCACGCTGCGCAAGGGCGTCACGTTCTCCGACGGGACCCCGCTGAACGCCGCGGCCGTCAAGTACACCTTCGACCGGATCGAGAGCCCGGCCGAGGGCTCGCTGTTCGCGATCGCGCTGCTCGGCTCGTACTCGGGCTCGGTCGTCAACAACCCGTACAGCGTCACGGTCAACTTCAAGTCGCCCTACCCCGGCTTCCTCGAGGCGGCCAGCCAGGCCTTCCTCGGGATCGTGGACCCGACCGCGGCGGCGAAGGAGGGCACCGTCGGCTTCGGGGCGCACCCCGTCGGCTCCGGTCCGTTCGAGATCACCTCCAACGTCGCCAACCAGGAGATCACCGAGGTCCGCAACCCGAACTACGACTGGGGGCCGGCCGGCCTCACCCACACCGGGCCCGCCTGCCTCGGCAAGATCGTCTTCACCGAGGTGCCGGAGGAGAGCACCCGGGCCGGGGAGCTGGAGCACGGCCAGGTTGACGCGGCCGAGACGATCCTGCCGCCCGACTACACCACCGTCGAGAGCAACCCGAACCTCAAGCTCTACGACGTTCCCGGCGCGGGAGCGGACTACCAATACCTGATCAACACCCAGCAGGCGCCGTGGAACGACACCCAGCTGCGGATCGCGCTGCGCGACTCGATCAACCTGCCCGCGCTGCTGAAGGGCGTCTACCAAGGCGAGTACACGCAGGCGTGGGGGCCGATCATGCCCGACACCGCCGACTACGACCCGGCGGTGCAGAACTCCTGGTCCTACAACCCGCCGCTGGCCGCCAGCCTGCTGAACGCGGCGGGCTGGAAGCTCGGCAGCGACGGCTACCGGCACAAGGACGGCAAGACGCTGAGCATCTCCTTCCTCGGCAGTTCGCCCGACCGCGAGCTGCGGCAGGAGGTGAGCGTCTACATCCAGGCGTACCTGAAGGCGGCGGGCATCGATATGACGATCACCAACTACACCGGCACGACGGGCATCACCACGGAAGAGGCAGGCAACTACGGGATGACCGCGATCTCGTTCATCACCGCCTCGCCCAGCATCCTGTTCGACTTCTTCGACTCGGCCCTCATCCCCAGCCCCGGCAAAAGCGGCGAGAACGGATCCCGGCTCGACAACTCCAGCGTGAACACCTGGGCGGTCGCCGCCGAGGAGTCAAGCAACCCGTCGGTCGAGACCACCAACTGGGACGACCTGCAGGAGTACGTGGTGAAAAACGCCGTGACGATCCCGATCGAGCTCGAGCCGTACATTCTCGCCACCACCTCCTCGGTGCACGGGCTCGCGTTCGACCGGCGTGACTACCCGATGTACTACGGGGTCTGGCTGGCCTCGTGACGCCGCGGTCGCTGAGTTCATGAGGAGGCTCCGGTGATCGGCGTAGTCGGCCGCAGGATCGGCATCGGCATCGTGGTCATCCTCGGCGTCACCGCGATCATCTTCTTCGTGCTCCGGGTGCTGCCGGGCAACCCGGTGGACATCATCACCGCGGGCGCGCCCACCACCGCGCAGGAGCGGCAGAACCTGATCGCGGAGTTCGGCCTGAACAGGCCGGTGCTGGCGCAGTACGGGAGCTTCCTGTGGGATGCGCTGCAGGGTAACTTCGGCGCCTCGTTCCAGACCAGGCAACCGGTGATCAGCGAGATCGGCCAGCAGGGGCTGGCGACAGTCGAGCTGACCGCGGCCGCCATGGTCTTGACGGTGATCTTCGGGATCGGGCTCGGCGTGGTGTCCGCGCTGCTCCACGACACCTGGGTGGACGCGGCGATCCGGGCGCTCACCCTGCTCGGCAGCTCGGTGCCGATCATCTTGTCCGGGCCGCTGCTGATCCTCGCGTTCTCCTTCACCATCCACCTGTTCCCGGCCAACGGCAGCGGATCCTTCTCGGAGCTCGTGCTGCCGGCCGTGTCGCTGGCGCTGTTCGCCTCCGGGGTGATCATCCGGCTGGTCCGCGGGTCCATGCTCGAGGTGATGAACCTGGAGTTCGTCACCGCGCTGCGGGCCAAGGGAACGAGCGAGACCCGGATCTGGCTGCGGCACATCCTGCGCAACGCGCTGGTACCCGCCGTGACCATGCTCGGCGTGCAGCTTGGCGGGCTGCTGTCCGGGGCGGTGGTGACCGAGACCGTGTTCGGCCGCCAGGGCCTCGGCAGCCTGCTCGTCAGCGGCATCGAAGCCAAGGACTACCCCACGGTGCAGGCGATCGTGCTGATCATCGCCACCGCCTACATCGTGATCAACATCGTGGTCGACCTGTGCTACTCGCTCCTCGACCCCCGGGTCCGAACCGGACTGGCGAGGTAGGCGGCAATGGACGGCAGGACAACCAAGCAGAACGAGGAGCGGGAGCCCGCAGCCCCGGCCCCGGCCGGGCCCGACGACGCCGGCCTGACGGCGCCGGGCGTCGACCTATCCGTGCTGCCGCTGCTGCTGGGCCGGCCCGCGCGGCTGCCTGGCGGGGCCGGCCGGCGCTGGCTGCCGCGCGGCCGGGTCGGGCTGATCATCTCCGCGCTGTTCCTGGCGGTACTGGTCGCGTGGGCGAACGCCCCCAGCGTCTTCGGCGGGTCCGACCCGACCGGGATCAACCCGCTGGCCGCGCTGGCCGGCCCGTCTGCCCGCTACCCGTTCGGGACCGACCAGTACGGCCGGTCGATCTACGACGAGCTGGTCTACGGCACCCGCCCGGCCCTGGAGGTGGGCGTGCTCAGCACGCTCATCGGCGGCGCCGTGGGCTCGCTGATCGGGATCATCGGCGGCTACCTGGGCGGCTGGGCCGACCTGCTGGTGATGCGGCTGATCGACATCCTGCTGGCGCTGCCGGGCCTGCTGCTCGCCCTGATCTTCATCGCGGCGCTGCCGCGCACGCTGCCCAATGAGATCATCGCCATCTCGGTCTCGACCGTGCCGATCTTCGCCCGCGTGCTGCGCGCCCAGGCCCTGCAGGTGCGCAGCCGGCTGTTCGTGGACGCCGCCGCCGTCTCCGGGCTCCGCCGTCGCACGGTGGTGACCCGGCACATCATCCCCAACTGCCTCGCCCCGGCGATGTCGCTCGGCGCCGTGTACGTCGGGGCCGCCATCGTCATCGCCGCCTCGCTCAGCTTTCTCGGCCTCGGCCCGAGCGAGGTCGTGCCCGACTGGGGCGAGCTGATCCAGAGCGGCCAGGGTTACATCGACCACGACTGGTGGATCTCCGTCTTCCCCGGCGTGGTGGTGACCCTGGTCGTCCTGGCGCTGTCCATCATCGGGGACCGGGTGCAGGCCGGGCTGGAGCCAGCCCGTGGCTAACGAAAAAGCAGGTATCGAACGGACCGTTACTTCGCCCGAACC
>Ga0302325_10006535_pt1 | contig 26161 bp, 16 predicted proteins | sample Palsa_T0_2_FD_201948 | JGI IMG/M metagenome (GOLD analysis project Ga0302325, IMG submission 201948) | Peat permafrost microbial communities from Stordalen Mire near Abisko, Sweden - Palsa_T0_2 | ecosystem: Environmental > Terrestrial > Soil > Palsa > Peat permafrost | place: Sweden: Abisko... | reverse complement strand
GAAGAATCTGCAACGAACCAAACTTAGGTAATCGCGGGCGATCGACGCCGAAAAGCGCAAGGCCTTGCAGAGAAAACCAGAACCAGCAATAAAGTCCGGCGGTCAAGGCCACCAAAGGAACCAGGGGCGAAACGCCGGTCGTCAGGTTGATCGCTCGCCAGTAGGTGGGGATGCGATTGGAGTCGCTCAAGGCAGTGTCGAGGAAAAGCTCCAGGCACCAGTAGAGCGCAAAAGATAAGACGGTAAAAAGGAGGAACGACCGCCAGGCGGCAGCAGAGGGTTTTCTTCCCGGAACTGGAGCATCGCCACCCTTTTGAAAAAGATAGTCCTCGATCCAGGTATTGGCGCACAGGGCGCTGCACGCAGCCAACCACATAATGGGAAGAAACACGCGATACGCCCACGGGTTCGGCAGCGGTTCGCCACCCTCCCACATTTCACCGTACCCCCAGGCAAGAGTAATGGGTAGGAGTGCCACGAGAAGGCTGCCCAAAAGTACAAGCGCTCGATGGGAGTTTTGCTGGTGGCGCAGGAAGGCGGCATCGCACGGCGTCGGCTTCTCGACGGAGCAATTCGGCCTTACGAAATGAGCGCGGTGTGCCGGCTTCACAGTGATGGAAGCGCGGCAGCAACAGAGCGCATGAAAAGCCGCCCAGAACAGTCCCGCAAGCATTAAGAATTTCATACTCAGCGGCATCCCCAGCCATGCTTGCGGCACGGCGCCGGCAGACTCATGGGGGGAATCGGCTCCAAACAGGAATGCGATGCTCTTGAATATGGAAGTGAAGCTATGCCGCAGCTGCATGGACGGAGTTTCCAATTCTCCCAGCTCGGCAATTTTTCTTGGTTGTGGCGAACCCAAGTCGGTTGGAAAATCCATGACGGCCACCGGCCAGAAGCCTCCGTTGCCCACCACGGAGAGCCACGTGGGCGGGTGGTGACAGCGTTTCTCGCGTTGGCGGTCTACCCAGAAGGGCGACGCATAGTCAGGCAGGTCGAGATGGTCAAGGCAATTGGAGGGCACGAAGCCGTTGTCAGCGCTATCCTTTCCGTCCGCCTGCGCGGTCGCCAATCTCGCCTCATCGCTGGTAATGGCGGCCACGGCGCCGGCCGGCAAAAGCAGAAGCCGCGCCGCAAAATAGGTCCCTTCAACCGCGTTATTGGTAAACGCCCGATGGGAGTGAAACTTGCCGCCAAGCGGAGCAAGGTTCCTGGTCCAATCCTGCTCCCAGGGCAGCAGCGGGTAGGTGCTCAAAGTCATCACCCCGTTGAGGCCGCTGGCTCCGGTTTCGCGGCGAAGCAGTAAGTCAGCGCCCACGATGACAATGCGCCCCGCAGGGTAAGTCATGCGGAAGAACTGGCTCAAGAATAGTTGGTCCAGGGGATTGCTGCTCCGCAGCAAGATGTATTCGGTCTTGTGCGCGCGCATCAGGCTGACGATCTGCTGTAGCTCGGCTTCTTGTGAAAGCGCGGTCTGGTTGGCGCCGTAAGCGCGAATGGTGTCGTGGTCCTTGCCCGCAGGATCGGCAAGGTCCTGCTGAAGGATGTGGCGTGATGTGTCTCCACTCGTCTGGGCCGCCGTCCGGTTGAAGATCGACTGGCTCTGGTAAGCCGCGCGAAGACCGGAAATGTCTCGCGGATAGTAGAGATGAACCGGCCCCTGCTTCGGCGCGCCGTCTGGCGAACTCGAGTCCACGGGACGGCAGGGAGAGTTGTTTGCATCGCCCGTACCGTATTCGCCACCGAAGGCGGTCTCGTCCTCGGAGACAATGGCAAGCCGCGCCAGGTCCGTTCCGTCGGCAGACAGATATCTGCAGTATCGGTCGAGGTCGACATTGCCGCTGTGCGCGAAGCTGCGAAATTGAATGTCTAACGGGCTTAGATGAGGGTCGGTAGCGGCTGCCCTTTTCAACCAACTCACGGCAACATCGCTGCTGATGCCGCCACTAAAAATGAGCAGCGGAGACGCGGCGCGTGCGGCGAGAATATCGGCGTCGTTTCTCAGCAGCTCGACGAGCGAGGGAATGGAGCCGGAGAAACTCGGGCCGAGGATCTGCAGTGGTAATTTGTGCGCGTCCTCTCTGCCTGGCTGCAGTGCCGCGATCCATTGGACGGCGTTCTCGAATTGACGGCGATGGATACCGCCCGTCGGCTCTTCTCCGACGATAAGCACCGCCAACCCGCTTTCGAAGGGCTGATCCGGTCCTGTGCCGTGGAGTGATTTCCGGAAGAGAAGGATTCCCGGCTGGTCTTCCTGCTCTTCCGTCCGCTTGTCCGCCTTATCCTGGTCGTCAAGCCGCGCATAGGAAGGTTGCTCCGTTTCCCAGGGCAGCCACGAAGAGTTGTATACATATTGGTCGTCCTGCGCGGCCTCTTGAATGGCTTCGGCGGAGCCGTCGAAAATAAGCGGGAAGTGGGTATGAAGAGGGTCCGGCAGCGTGGCGATCACAAACCGCAGTTGCTTCGCCTGGCTCAGGAGCTTTTGGGAGGGAACCGGCGGCTGGTTACTGACATAACATGAGCCGGGAGCAACAATTTCGCTTTCGTCGACCAGCAAGAAGCTCTGCAGGCGCTCCTCCAGGTCGGCGCACGGTCCCTCCTCGAGCGATTTCATCCCCAGGGTACTCGCACGCGCAGGGGATGCGACTGCATTGCGCGCACTTGCTGGTTCGGCGGGTTTCGTCGGCGTGGTGGAAATGCCGAGGGTCGCGGCGATACCGAGCACAGCCGCTGTAGCCCATAAGCCGCCCTCGAATTTCATGTCCACCTCCGGCTTGCCGCAACCCCGCGACCACCCCTGGAATGCCTGAAATGTCACTGAAATAGTGACGGCTCCAACCGTTTCGTTTCACCGGCGGCGTAGATAAAATTTATCGCCAGGCTGGATGCGGCGCAAGTCTATGGCTGCGAACGCGGCGGCGGAGCGTAGTAGCCGGAGCGGATGATAAGGCTGTCTACGCGCTCCGGGGCTTTCAACTCGATGCGGTGGAATGAGCCATCGTGCTTCAGCTCTGCCGGTTTGTAGACCAGGCGATATTGATTGCGAAGATCCGCCTCGATGGTGCGCAGGTCGTTGTCGATTCCAGCTGCAGAGTCGTCGTCGTGGAAGACGCGGCCGCCCGTCTCCGAGGTTAGTTCCGCCAGTGTTCTCGGCCCGGTGGAGAAGAGGCTCTCTTCCCGCTCCGCGCGAAAGGCGTAGATGGCCGTGTTGGTGCGCTGACACATGTCCACGGCCTGCTTTAGATAAGCCTGGCTGGCATTATCTTCGCCATCCGAGAAGAGCAGGATGAAGTTGCCGCTGCCAGCGTGATCGATTTTGCCAAACTGGTTAAGACAGGCCTGGTAGATGGCGGTGAAGATGGCTGTGCCACCGATGCGGCTTTGCCCAACCGCGGCGAATTTGCGGATGCCGGCGGTCAGTGCAAGGGTATTGCTGGTCCAGGGCTGTGCGATCTCCGACAGGTATCCAAAATCCATCACGAAGGCCTGGTCGGTTTGTTGCCGTAACAGCCGTTGAGCGTATTGGATCGAGATGGCCCGCTTGCCGGAAAGATGTTCATCCATGGACTCGCTTGTATCCATGAGGATGCCGGCGCGGATGGGTAAGTCCTGCAGAGACTGGAAGGCAAGAATTTTGCCTGGGGGTTTGCCGTTGTCCCGAAGGCTCAGCTCATCGAGCTTCAGGTCGTTGATGGAGAGGCCGTGAGCATCGGCGGCGTGGAAGGAGAGGTCGACTTCATCGACGGAGACGGTGAGCCTGTAGCGCGCGGCGCTCTGGGCGGCGTCTGTCTGCGAGCCTGCGTGACGCACGTGGGCGAAGAGCGTAAGGGTGAGCAGGCCGCAGATAATCCAGGGCTGACGCATGGGCGCGGGCGTTCCTGAAGTATAGCTGTGGGCTGGGAGCGAAAGCTACGACTCCTGCATGGGGCGCTGTCGCCCTTAGCGGGCGGGTTTGGCTTCACCCTAATGTGGCTGCCGGGTCGCCGCTTCCATCAAGGAGCTTTCTGCGACGCTAAGAGCAGCTTCTGCCAGGTCTTCCAGGGTTTGAGCGGAGACGCGCTCGTAACGTAGGCCATTGATTTCCAGAGACCAATCTTGTGCGTCGTTGTTTCGCCAGAGTTTTAGAATGATTTCCTGCATTGGATTGCTATCTCTTCCTTCTCATCTCTTCCTTATCCAGGAAGACGAGCATTACCATGGCAATGTGAAGCGTGCTGGCGGCCAGGCCGGACGCGCACTGGAGCAATCGCAAACGGGCCCTTATCTCAGCCAGTTCAGCGCGGCTCAATCTCTCGTTCTCCCCCGCCACATCGACGCGGTACATCTTCCCCGCTGCGTGCTCCCAGACATCAAAGACCGTGGCAGGCATGTCCGGCATCAGTTGCAGCTCGCGTGCACATTGCGCGGCTTCCCTCGGGTTCTCCGCATCAATGTCAATTTCCCATATCACTCGAAATTCCATGCCAACTCTCACCACCCTTCGGAGAAATATCCCAATGCCGAGTCCTACGCCATGGGCTGCGCGACAAAACTTGCACCCCGGTAACGCAAAACCGGGTACCTTCAGCGTTTAGCTCCCAACGTTCTTTCTTCGGTGGGTTGCACAAATCTCTTGAGCGAAGTTGGACGACTGTCGTACAGTTCCGCCAGGAACGGCAGGCAGTGGGTGCTGCCTGCGCAGACGGCGAGCGGCGCTTCACGCTAAGTTGGGTGGGAAAGACCGGAGGCTAAGATCGCTCCCATCGCCAATCTTCGAAGTCCTGCCGGAGTTGGCTTTTCAGCAGTTTGCCGGTTGAGGTGTGAGGCAGCTCGCTGACAAAAACAAAGGCATCGGGCAACTGCCAACGGCCGAAACGTTCACCCAGGAAAGCGCGCAGTTCAGAAGCATCGACGTCCGAGCCATCCTTCAAAACGATGACCGCCAGGGGCCGCTCCTGCCATTTGGGATGGGCTACGGCGATGACCGCCGCTTCCTTGACTGCCTCGTGAGCCACCAAAGCATTTTCCAGATCGAGGGAGCTGATCCACTCGCCGCCAGACTTGATCAGATCCTTCAGGCGATCGACAATTTTGACGAAGCCTTCGGTATCGATCGTGGCCACGTCGCCGGTACGGAACCAGCCGTCGGCCGTCCACTTGTCAGCCTGATCGAGAGCGTAATAACTGCCGGCTATCCATGGCCCGCGGACTTGCAATTCCCCTGCGGTTTTGCCGTCTTTGTGGGTTTCGCCCTGATCGTCGACAGCGCGCGCCTCAATGAACGGCAGCGGCAATCCATGCTTGGCGCGCTGGGCGTAGCGGTCGTCTTCTGTCCAACCGTGCATGTAAGGCGTGAGCTTGCAGGCCGTAGCCAAGGGAGTCGTTTCGGTCATGCCCCATGCTTGAATGACGTGCACGCCGAGCTTGTCGAAGCGGCGGAACATAGACTCGGGTGCGGCCGAACCGCCCACAAGAAGCCGTAACCCCTGGGTCAAATTCCAGCGGCCGGGATCGGTTTCGAGCGCATGCAACACGGCCAGCCAGATGCTGGGAACTCCGCCTGCAACCGTTACCCGCTCGTTTTGCAGAAGATCGAGAAGTGCTTTTGGCTGCAGGTTTCGACCGGGCAAGACTTGTTTGCTTCCGTTCATGGCGGCCGCATACGGCAAGCCCCATGCGTTGACGTGGAACATGGGCACGATGGAGAGAAGGGTATCGTGACAGCTCAAGTTCAGCTGGTCGGGAAGAGAGATAGCGAGCGAATGAAGGGCAATCGCACGGTGTGAATAGAGGACGCCCTTAGGTCTGCCGGTGGTGCCAGAGGTGTAGCACATAGCCGCGGCATCGTCCTCCGCGAGATTGGCATCACTCGGTTCGACGATTGATTCAGCCAGGAAGGCGTCATACGATTCGCAGCCCGCCGGGAGCGCGCCGCAGCCGTGATCGACTACGAATACACGCTCGAACTGGACGCGAGGGCGGATCTGCTCGAAGACCTCGAGCAGCACATCATCCACAATCAGAAAACGATCCTGGGCGTGATTGACGATGTAGGCCAGGTCGTCCGGATGCAGCCGCAGGTTCAAGGTGTGTAGCACGGCCCCTACGGAGGGAACGCCGAAATAGGCTTCCAGATGCTCATGCTCGTTCCACATGAGTGTGGCCACACGATCTCCTTGGGCAATGCCCGCACGTTGGAGAGCAGCCGCAAGTTGTCTGGACCGTCTGCGCAGATCGCGATAGGTGTAGCTGTGGCGAAAACCGTCGGGCCGGATGGAGATGATCGCAACATCAGAGAAAAGATTTGCCCCCCGTTCCAGCATGCTGCCGACCAGTAGCGGGCATGGCATTGTGGTGGACTTCACTCGAACCTCCGTGAGCCGGTGTCCGCGACGAAGACGTGGTCGCGTGCGCACGTCAAATCCAGATCCGCCCGATTGTAAACCCGGCGAAGAGCGGTACCCCCGGATAGGACGCTATTGGGTGTATGCTCTTGGAGATTATGCGCAATCAATTTTCGACCTTCCTCGCGTTCGCGACTCTGTTTGCCGTGGTTGCTCCGCTTTCCGCGCAACAGCCTCCTGCGCCGAAACCTAAAGACACAGAAGTGTGGGAGCCGGTGCCCAAAATAGTGACACCGGGCGCCACCGACGCGGCGCCTCCCTCGGACGCAATCGTCTTGTTCGACGGTAAGAACCTCGACCAGTGGGTGTTGAACCGGGACAAGTCGCCGGCCAACTGGATCGTCGCCGACGGCGTGGTGACGGTGAACAAGGCACCAGGTGCGGGTAACATCGAAACCAAGCGGAGCTTTAAGAACTACCAGCTCCACATTGAGTGGAAGATTCCCGAGAACATTACCGGAACCGATCAGGCGCGCGGCAACAGCGGCGTGTTTCTCGCTTCCACCGGGCCCGGCGACGACGGGTATGAGCTGCAGGTACTCGATTCGTATAACAACAAAACCTACGTCAACGGCCAGGCCGGCAGCATCTACAAGCAGGGTATTCCCCTGGTGAACCCGAATCGCAAGCCCGGCGAGTGGCAGACCTACGATGTGGTGTGGACCGCGCCAACGTTCAACGCTGACGGCTCGCTGAAAACTCCGGCCTATGTCACGGTCTTCTTCAACGGCGTGCTGGTGCAGAATCACTTCGAGCTGAAGGGTGAGACACGGTATATTGGCAAGCCATTCTACAAAATGTACGATGCCGCGCCGATCAAGCTGCAGGCGCATGGCGATCACAGCGAACCGATCAGTTTCCGCAATATTTGGGTTCGGGAGCTCAATTAAGGCAGCGCCCTGCGGGATGACAAAGGGGTAGGTTGGTTGTGCGGACATGATGGTTTGTGGTGCGGAAAGTGGAACTGCAGATCCCTCCACTACGCTACGCTCCGGTCGGGATGACAAAGGTTAGGTTGGTTGCGGACGTGAGGGTTTGTGGTGCGGAAAGTGGAACCGCAGGTGCCCCCACGGCGCTACGCTCCGGTCCCACGGCAGGCCGGGGCAGGCGGGATGACAAAGGGTAGGTTGTACGTCCAGAAGGGTGCCGGATTCTAAGTGGGCGGAACGGGTGGGTTATAGCTCGTGAAGCCCGCATTGGCCATGCCTCGTTGCGCCTCGGGGTTCTTCATGAAGGTCTCCCAGACGAAGGCGGTGCGTGCGTTTTCCGCCATGATCATGGTGATGCCGGTGTCGATGCCGACGATGTCATTGTCGAACCAGTTTTTCAACGGATTGAAGGCATCGACGAAGCCGTAACGGCTCCAGGCCTGCGGGTAACGGCTTCTGATGTTCTTTAGCACACGCATGGTGGAGTACGGCAGGAACGGCAGCGAGCCCCCAGGGGCCGCCGGGACCACGGTCCCATCAATCGGGCCCATGGCCGGCGGACCACCCCAGATCACGTAGCCCTTGTCGGAGTCGGAGGCAGTGATCCCCCAAAGATCGTCACTGTAATCGGGAAAGGTCTTGCCCAGTTCCACGCAGAAGCGACGGTGCACATCGGTGGCGATGGCCGAGTTCTGGAAGTAATCCGCGTACTTGTCGCGCTTGTGCCGGAAGTCGAACCAGGCCTGCGAGTACTGATGCACAAAGAGCGGCGCAAAAGAGCCGATGTAGCGCAGCCCGTCATACTCGAAGACGGTCCGTTTCCATGCCAACCACGCATCCGGATGCAGGGGGTGAGAGGAAGATCCCATGCCGAGTAGATAGATCATCATCAATTCGCTGTAGTAGTCCCACTTGTAAGGCAGGAAGCCGAACTCAGGCGTCCACCCCTGGGGCAGCAGGGCAGTGTCCTCTGAGAGCCAGGTCCAGTCCACGCGGTCAAAAATTTCATGGGCCAACTCGATGATCTCGCGATCATCAAAGTGCCGGCGGCAGGTCAGGATACCGCAAAGCAGGATTGCGGTATCGACGGAAGAGACTTCCGAGTCCCATATCCTTTCGCCCGTATTGATGTTGGCAAAGTGATAGAAGAATCCGCGATGCGTGGGCAGCGTCCTCCATAGAAAGGTTAGTGTCGCCAGAACGCGCACGCGTGCGTCCTCGTGGGAGACGAAGCCGCGCTTTTCTGCAATGCAGATGGCGGTCAGACCAAAACCGGTGGACGCAATGCTTCCCACCGTACCGGTGTCCTCTGCGCGCGCGTTGCAGCGGTCTTTGATCAACCCGGTCTGTGGATTGGCTTGCTCCCAGAAGTAGAGGAAACTGCTGTGTTCCAGATCGTCCAGGAACTGCTCATCCTCCGGCGAAAAGCTGGCCGGCGGAGGCAGAGAGGCTGGTTCCTTGCGGCGCCTGTCTGCCTGGGCCGCGGCTGCCTGGGCCAGCACCGGAAGCGCCTTCCATTGAGCGAGTGGCAGACCGAGGGAGGCGCCAGCCACCTGGCGCAACAGTTGGCGCCGGGAACTGCGATGTTCGCGCGGGTTCGCTGGTTTCGAAATGTGTGCCTTGTTGCTTCCGTCGATCTCATCCACGCTCATTCAGGCCATCCGCGTTCGCGCAGGAAACTGATTCCAGGCGATAATTGAGTCGAATAATTGAATAATAGCTGCATCGATGTCCTGATAGGAGCGGTCCGTGGCCAACGTGTGCTCTAAGGTGTACGTCCAACGGTTTACCGGTGTCGCATGACGGGAAAGAGAATTATCTGGACAATCATCGCAGGTTTGGCCGTTGTGGGGGCTGTGGTCCTGGTGCTGTTGTTGCGCGCGCACCGGCTGCGATCAATCGCCGAGCGGCAATCGATACCCATTGAAGGCGCAGTGATCCAGCGCGATGCGGATCCCAATAAGGAGCTGCCGATCGCAAGCGTGGCGATCACAGCCTCGGATGGCGTGAAGAGCGCCATGGCGCAGAGCGATGCTTCGGGATATTTCAAGCTTGTCCTGCAAAAGGGAGTATTGTCAGAGCGGCCGGTGACGGTCAGTTTCCGCCATCCGAGCTACGAACCGCTTGACCTGACTGTGCAAACGGGAAGATTGAAGACCCCGAAAGAGCTATATATTGCGGCCATGGTTCCCATCCCTCCAAAGGCTGCGACACGATCCAGCCGCGCGGCGGAAACAGTGGTCTCCAATATCCGCGTGAGATATACGATCAATAACCGCACGGAGACGAATGTGGGGAGCAAAGCCACGACCTTTCAGGTCGTCAATAAGGGAGATGTCCTCTGCAATCATCAGTCTCCCTGTTCACCGGATGGGATGTGGAAGGCATCCTCTGCGTCTGTGTCGCTGGATGCCGGAGCGGACAATACGTTTGGCAATATAAGAGCCTCCTGCATTGCCGGGCCGTGCCCGTTTACGCGGATTGACTCCAGCGGATTTGTTCAAGGCGGGCGCAACATCACCGTTTCGGCCCTGAACTGGTCGGATACGGCTACCTTTCTGGCGGAGGCTGAAGTCTTTCACACGGCCATCAGTGCCGATGTCCGCGAATTGTACCCTGTGATCTTTGGCCGGGCGCTCAACTTTACGCTTCCCCCGACCCAGGAGGGCGTGAGCCTCGAGGCCGACATCAGCGGCTCTCCCATGGTGTTCCCCTTGGGCCCGGACCCCTCTTTAAGCTGGGCCACCTGCACCGTCCGGACCGGAGCGGAAGAAGAGAAGACCACGGTTTACCGCTGTGAGCTTAAGCCGGGATACCGATTCTGACTCGCCTGGGTGTCTTACCCCCCCGGCATACCCCCGGCAAGCCGGGGCAGGCGGGATGACAAATACCCCGCAGGCGGCCGGCTTGCTGTTGCTGGGGTATACCCAAACCTGACATTTGATATGAACTGCGCCCTGTAACGCGCTAGCATGGCGGTGGATTGGAATCCGTTGTCATATAGCTTCCAGTCGGAGGTAGGCATGCGTGCGGATCGGGTAGAAGTCACCTGGGATGAGGGCAAGTCGAATTGGCTGGTTCGAATTGCCATCGGCGAAGAGGTAATTCGCCGCCATTGCAAGATACCAAAAGGTACAGACGAGCAGACACTCCGCTCGGCCGTTCAGAAAACCGTACAGGACGAGGGCTATGAATCGGACCCCACAAACATAAGCATTCATATGTAAGGGCACCGTGGGGGGCATGCCCCGTGCTTGGCATTTTCACCGGCTACACCTAACGTGAAGCCGCTCCACTGTCTTTTTTCGCCTGAACCTTTTCCATCGCGAGCTTCTCTGCGGTAGCCAGAGCATCCGCGGCGGCCACTTTCACATCCGGCTCCACGCCGGTTCCTTCCCAGTTCGTCTTTGTCGCCGGATCGAGCGATTTCGCAAACGGCACGCCGACCGTGAAGTAGTCGGCAACCGTGTGCGGTGCCACCGGGTGCGCGCCGCCACCGGTCGTTTCGCCGACGATGGTGGCGCGCTTCTGATTCTTCAGATCAAACGCAAACTCCTCGGCGCCGGAGAAGGTCTGCGCCGACGTCAGCACAAACACCGGCTGCTTGGTCAGCCTCGTTCCCGGCAGGTACGACAGCGTCCAGTTCTGCGTCGTCGAATCCTCCTTGCGGTTGTATATGTCGATCAAGTGCGTCGGTTGATCGAAGAGGTAACTCGCAATCATCGTGACCATCGCCGGCTGGCCGCCGCCGTTCTGTCGCAGATCGAAGATGATCGCATCGGTATGCGCCACAAAGCCCATCGCCGCAACTACCGTCGGTCCGCAGAACGACGCATCCATGAAGCCATCGAACTTTATGTAGCCGATGTTATTTTCCAGGATCTCGATCTTGTTAAAACCACAATTGTCGTGTTCCATCTGCTGGTGAAACCTTGCCTCGTCTTCGGGGGTGGGCTTAGCCCGCGGCGGCATTTTGAAGGGGCTGAAGTCTACGCGCAGATGCTTGTCGTGGCTCACCGCCCGCAGGTCATCGGTTAGTCGCGCCGCAAACGCATCGCCATCGGTAATTGTGTCGTACGCGCCGGCTTTCTCATGCGCCTCCACGGCCTCTTTCATCTGCGTGGCGAGCGCCGCATCGATGTAGAATTCCGCCAGGTCGGCATCGACGCCATCGATCACCTGCTTGCGCAGAGCCGCATCGAGGGTCACGTTGGCCAGCACCGCTCCCGGAGGGAGCGCCCGCAGCCCAAAGGTTCCCACCGTCGGTGGCTGACCGTCCTTTACCAGAAGGTTTCCGAGTGCGTTGGTCGGTCCACCTTTCTCTTTCACTCGGAAGCGAATATGCAGCGGCTCGCTGCTCTCGATCGACAGTAGCTCGAATCCGCCGGTCTGGCTGCGGAACGAGAGCATGCCATCGACGGACTGTGACCGATCCACGGTCTTCACATACGTCTCGATCTTCGCGCGATCGCCGCTATTGAAGGCATCCAGCCACGCCTGGAGGGTATGTCCAGCAGGAGTATCGGGAACCGTCGTCTGCGCCAATCCACAGCCAACACTTATGAGCAGCAGCGTCAACGATCTGCAAAGCAGTTTGGGGATCATGGTCTCGGACTTCCTCACGCATTCGCTGTTATATCAACGGCGCCGGAACGCGTGAAACAAAGATACTGGAGTGGCAATATGCTGGCGAGATAATAAGGGGGTAGGTGGAGAGCTTCCATGAGGACTTTTGGCAAGTTGATCGTTGCAGGAGTCGTTGTCTTTGCGGTGTTGCAGGTGGTGCGTCCCACCATCCCAGTTGAGCCCGCGACGGCAGAGGTGCAGGCGCCACCTGAGGTCAAGCGAGTCCTCGATAAAGGCTGCTATAGCTGCCATTCAGACCAGCGGCGGCTCTCGTGGTTCGACGAGATCGTACCCGGCTACTGGGTGGTGCGGCACGACATCTTGACCGCGCGTGAGCACCTCAACTTCTCGACCCTGGGCTCGCACCCAGCCGCCATGCAGAAGGCGACGCTCTACGAGGCAGTGAATATGATCCAGCTGGGTGCGATGCCGCTTCCAAAGTTCGTTCGTCTGCATCCGGAGGCGAAGGTGACGCCCAACGATTTGGCAACGTTGAAGGCGTATCTGTCTCCGTGGACGCCCGCGCCAAACGCGAGCGCTAACGCGCAGGCCAACGCTCCTTCGACTATCTCTCTGGCGATGGTGCTGCCGGAGCCCAACGGGTTCACGTTCGACCCCACCTTCGAAAGCTGGAAACCGATCAGCACCACCGACCGCGGCGACAACAACACCTTCCGGTTCATCCTCGGAAACGACGTGGCCGTGAAGGCAGCGCAAACGGGCAACATCTCTCCCTGGCCGGATGACGCGCGCTTCGCCAAGATTGCCTGGCAGCAGGAGGCGGGTCCCGACGGTCTGCTGCACCCGGGCAAGTTCGTGCAGGTAGAGCTGATGGTGAAGAACGCACGGGATTACAAGGATACCGAGGGCTGGGGCTGGGGCCGGTGGCGCGGTGCGGACCTGAAGCCATACGGCACGGACGCGCACTTCGTGAACGAGTGCACGGGCTGCCACCAGCCGTTGCGCGGCAACGACTACGTCTACACGATTCCCATCACTGCTGCGAAGGTCAGCGGCGCTGAAGTGGTGAATAACGCCGCCGCCTCGCTTCCGATGAGCCTGCCGTATCAGCCGCTGGGCTGGAGCGCCATCACCATGTACGTCGACCCTAAGACGCGCACGACGGCGACGCTTTACGGCAACGACGCGGCCATGCAGGCGGTGCAGGCACGACGGGCCGGATCGTCAGGGGGCCTAGCGTATCCGGCAGGCGTGGTGTTGGCGCTCGTCACCTGGGCACAGCGTGATGATCCGCACTGGTTCGGGGCACGCATTCCCGATCAGCCGCAGTCGGTAGAATTCGTGCAGGTCGCGGCAGCCGGACAGCAGGCCAGCTATCAGCGTTTTGCCGGTGCAGGATTCGCCGAGGATCGCGGCGCGGCCGCCGCTGCGGCGGCGCAGCGGACCACCTTCATGCTGGGCCTTGCACCGGTTTGGCTGCCCTAGGCCTGCTTTTGGAATGCGAGAAGCCTTTTCGGACCGGCTGACCATTGACTCCTGCGATGACGGAGAGCAGACTTACGCTCAAAAACAGCGCGAGGTGTCGATTGAAGCTAAGTGTGGTTGAGAGGGTAGGTGCGATGCTGGTTGCGGCTTGCATGGCCCAGGCACAAACAACTCGAGTTGGGTCTACGTCTGCTCCGGCGGCCAGCCCGAAGCCGCTCCTGTTGGAGAAAAATGAGGGCGAACAACGGCTGTGGCGTCCCGAGCCCGGCGACGTTGGCCTGGGAGGATTCATCCTCAAGGTCACCCCGAAAAGCAATGGCTCTCAGCATCTGATGCTGGTGACGGAAGACATGGCGCCGGGAGGTGCGATACCAACCCACAAACATCTGGAGCAGGATGAAATTGTGTTGATCGAGAAGGGAACGATTCATGCTCATGTGGGCGACCAGGAACGCGATCTGCATGCGGGGGGACTGGCGTTCATTCCCATGCACACCTGGGTCAGTTTCAAGAACGCAGGTACTGAAGTAGTCAGCATAGTAGCCATATTTTCGGCGCCCGGATTCGAGGATCATCTGCGGTGCGAATCGGTGCCGGCAAACGAAAAACCGACCGTCATTTCCCAAGCAGAAGAGAACGAGTGTGATCACCTGGGGCACGCTGTCTACAAGGACCGGGGAGAAAAGGATACGAGTTTCGCGGCCGCAGCCGAGCCTGCCGCAAAAATCCTTCTACTGGAGAAAGATGAGGGCGAACAACGGCTGTTCCGTCCCGAGCCGGGCGAGGTTGGGGTGGGAGGATTCAATATCAAGGTCAGCCCGAAGAATAATGGGTCCCGGCATCTGGTGGTGTTTACCGGAGAGACGGTGGCAGGAGATGCGATACCAACGCACAAGCACCTGGAGCAGGATGAAATTCTGCTGATCGAGAAAGGAACTGCTCACGTTCATGTGGGGGACCAGGAACGCGATCTGCATGCGGGTGGGATGGTGTTCATTCCCGCGAATACGTGGGTGGGTGCGAAGATCACGGGCACCGAGGCCGAGAGCGATGTAGCCATATTTTCATCGCCGGGGTTCGAGGATCATTTGCGGTGCGAATCGGTGCCGGCCAACGAAAAACCGACATCCATTTCGCGAGCAGAAGAGAACGCGTGCGATCACCTGGGGCATGTGGTCTACAAGGACCGAGGAGAAGTTCCCACCAACTGAAACCACTGGCAAAGGTCAAACGCCTTCCTCAATTGCAGCGGAGGGCGACAATCGGATCGATGCGCGAGGCACGACGTGCGGGAAGATATCCGGCGATCAATGCCACCGTGACCAGGAGCAGGATCATACAGGCGAACGTCAAAGGGTCGGTTGGAGCGGTGGCAAAGAGGAGCGAGGAAATCAACGCCGCAATGCCGAACGATGCCACGACTCCAACAGCAATGCCGATGAGCGCGAGTTTCAGGGTCTTCGAAATCACGCGGAGTTGGACACGCGCCTGGGTCGCGCCGAGAGCCATGCGGATGCCGATCTCCTGAGTCTGCTGGGTCACCGAATACGAGATGACCCCATAGATGCCGAGCGAAGCCAGCAGTAACCCGAGTCCCGCGAATACGCCTACAAGCAACACAAAGAATCGACGCGGCGAAACAGCATGATCGACAAGTTGCTGGATGGGCCGGAACTCGGTCGCCGGCTGACCGGGGTTCATGGATCGAAGAGTGCTCATCACGCTGCCGGCAAGAGCACCGGGCGGGAGCTTTGAGCGCAGCACAAGCTCCCCGCCCTCGGGCGACCCCTGGGTCACCGGCACGAAGACTTCGGGGTTAGCGGCCTCTTCCACGCTGCTGTCATGCACATCGGAGATCACGCCGACAACGCGCGTGACGCCGTCGCCAATTCCCTCAGCTTCGCGTCCGAGGGGATCCTGGCCCGGCCAGTCGCGGCGCGCTGCTGCCTCATTGATGAGGATGACAGGCTGGCTGGTGGGCGTATCAGCCCAGTTGAAGTCGCGCCCCGAGCGCAGATGCATCCCCATGGCATCGAGGTATCCAGGGGTCACGATGTAGACGAAGGCGTCCTGATTCGCGTCCTTGGGATAGGACCTTCCCTTCGCCCTAAGTTCCCAGCTTCGATTGCGATCGAGGGGAAGCTTGTCGGAGATGCCGGCTGCTTCGATGCCGGGAATTGCGCTGACGCGGCGCAGCATCTCCTTGAGGATCGCGCCCCGCCGTGCAGGCTTGCCGTCGTCGTTAAAGTCCACCTTGATGGCAGAGGCATGGCTGGGCTCGAATCCAAGATCGACGTCGAGCACGCGCAGGAAACTACGGAGCAGCAGACCAGCACCGACCAGCAGCACGCAGGCCAAGGCTATTTCAGAGATCACTAATGCCGCGCGCATTCGCTCATGCTTTCTCCCGGCGCTGGCGCCATGGCCGCTGTCTTTCAGAGAGTCCTGCAGGTTGCCCCGAGACATTCTCAGGGTGGGAACGATGGCGAAGAAAAGTGTGGCGATGCAAGCTATGAGAAGCGTCCACACAAGCGCGCTTGCGTCCACTCGCGCGCTGCTCAGCAAGGGAAGAGCGATGGACCCCTGGTGGGCGAGGTAGCTGGTGATGGCATAGGCGATCGTCAGGCCAAGAGCTGCTCCCAAAGAGGAGAGCACAAGGCTCTCGGTGAGGAGCTGACGGATCAGCCTGGAACGCTTCGCCCCAAGGGCGCTGCGCATGGCGAACTCCTTGCCGCGCGCTGCGGCGCGGGCCAGCAACAAGTTAGAGAGATTGGCGCAGACGATGAGCAGAATGAGACCCACGGCACACCAGAGCACGATGAGGGAGCGGCGCAGCGTGCCGCTGACGTGGTCCTTAAGTCCGGTAATTTTCACCGCAAGGTCGGTCATCCACTCCGGGTGGGCGGCAATGATTTGTGGGTACACAACGTCGGCTTCGGCCTGCGCCTGGGCAACTGTGACACCGGGCTTAAGAAGGCCAATGATCGACAGCATGTGTCCCCAGTTACGGATGTTATCCATGACGACGGGGGTGAAAATGTCCGCCTTAACCCCGGGATGAAACACACCGCCGAAGTCGAAGCCGGCAGGCAGCACTCCGACGACCGTGACGGGGTGGTTATCGAGCGTGATCGCCTGCCCGACAATCGCGGGATTGCCGGCGAATTGCCGTTGCCAAAAGGAGTGGCTCAACAGGACCGCGGGCCTTCCACCTTTCACGCTCTCCTCGGGCGTGAACAGACGCCCAAGCTGGGGCCGAACTCCGAGCATGTGGAAGAAGTTGCCGGCAACCCAGACGCCGGGGAGCACTCGCGGCTCGCCGAGGCCCGTCAATTTGGCGTCGGACGTCGCGAAGAACGGCACATAGGCCGTCATCTCTGTAAAGGATTGACTCTGGCGTTGAATCTCCTCGTAGGCATCCACGCGGAAGGTCGTGTCAGAGAGGGCTCCTGTTCCGCTGTTGCCTGCGATCCAAACCAGACGCTGCGCATCGAGGAAAGGCAGCGGGCGCAGCAAGATGGTATCCACGACACTGAAGACCGCAATATTCGCGCCGATGCCGAGAGCCAGAATGAGGACCGCAACGATGGTGAAGGCCCGGTCGCGGCGCAAGGTGCGCAGGGTAAAGCGAATGTCCTGAGCGACGGACGTAACCCACATGGTGCCTCGGCTTTCGCGGCAGTCCTCTTTGACCTGATTGAGGCCGCCGAAGACGAGGCGGACCGCGCGACGGGCCTGCGGTTCAGTCATCCCGGCGCGAACATTGTCGGCGACTTGTTGCTCGAAGTGAAACCGCAATTCTTGGTCGAGTTCCTGCTCCAACCGGTCGCTGCGCAAAAGGCGTCCCCACCAGTTCATGACAATTCTCCTTCCGGATCCTGCAGGATAAGAGCGACTAACTCGGTGAGCCGAGCCCAACTCTCCGTCTCGCTCTTCAACTGCGCTCGACCCTTGGCGGTGAGCTCATAAAACTTCGCATCGCGTCCAGTCTCGGACTCAGCCCACTTGGCGGCGAGGAACTTTTTGTATTGAAGGCGATGCAACGCAGGGTAGAGGGAACCCTGCTGGACCTGTAGCGCATTACGAGAGATTTGCTGGATGCGTTGCGCAATGGCATAGCCGTGTATGGGGCCGAGCGCGACCACCCTGAGGATCAGGAGGTCGAGCGTGCCCTGCGGGAGATCGAATTTGGATGCTGTGACCATGCCTATGACTTCTACATATACACCTGGACATGTAGAAGTGCAAGGTATCGCCACGACTGGAGCGAAATATGCGAGACTTTTTGGCATGCGCGAAGATACGCCCCTATCCATTGCCGAGACCGGCAGCTTTTTTGCCGGCGGCCGATGAAGCAGAGTCCAAGGTTGGGATCCACTGCCAGCCGCAGCGCAGCGGATTATTCTATAAAGAAAAAGCGTTTCTCAGCCGGTTGAGGAGAAGTGCCAACCGCAGATCCTTCCATTGCGCTACCCCGGATTTCCTGTCAGGCTTGGTGGCGTTGGCGAACTTCATGCTGCCTTCTTTACGGAAAGCCGCATACGCAGTCATCATTAATGTCGCGTAGCAGGAAATCCGGGTTCGCTTCGGTCGGGATGACAAAGGGTAGGGTGGTTGCTTTCGTCTGGATTGGATGCTGGTGGAGGGAACCACAGGTCCCTCCACTTCGCTACGCTTCGGTCGGGATGACAAGGTTAGGATGGTTGCTTTCGTCTGGATTGGATACTGGTGGAGGGAACCGCAGGTCCCTCCACTTCGCTACGCTTCGGTCGGGATGACAAGGTTAGGGTGGTTGCTTTCGTCTGGATTGGATACCGGTGGAGGGAACCGCAGGTCCCTCCACTTCGCTACGCTTCGGGATGACAAAGGGTTCTCAGGTATCGGCATAGGCGCACAGTAGAAGGGCTTCGCTACGATTCGCGGAGAGCCTCAACCGGGGAGATTCGCGCGGCGCGGTAAGAGGGCAACAGACAAGCGACGACAGTTACCAGCCCCATGACAGCAGCAGCTACGGCGAGGATTGTCAGGTCAAAGGCGGGCACATGGAAGAGGATCGTCTGCATGGCTCGACCTGCCACCCACGCTCCGATCGATCCAAGGACCACGCCGTAAGCCAGCAGATGTAAGGCGAGAGACAAGAACTGGTTGCGGATCTGCCCCGGCTGCGCTCCTAACGCCATGCGCACGGCGATCTCGCGGCGGCGCTGATCGACCGCGTAACTCAACACCCCATAACTGCCTATGGCGGTGAGCAGCAGAGCTATCGCCGAGAAGAGGACCGCGAGGAGCGCGGGCGCGCGGCGAGTGACAAGACTGTCCGCGATCCGAGTCTCCATGGTACGGATATCATTGACCGGCAAGTCGGGGTCTATTTGCCGAACTGCGGCTTGCAGCGTCAGCCCCAGCGATTCCGGTGGCAAGCTGGTGCGGGCGGCGACGAAGACGTCATCGCCGTGAAGAGCGTAAGGATAGTAGATTGCACCTTGCGCTGTTTCTTCGGTTAAGCCTACTTGTTTGACACTGCCAACAACGCCAACAATTGTGAAGGCTTCGGCATCGGTTTGCTGCTCGGACCCTTCGAACAATTGATGGCCGAGAGGGCTGGCACCAGGCCAGTAGTAGCGCGCGAAGTCCTCGTCGACGACACAGACTCGCTTGCCGTGGCGTGAATCGTCGGCGGTAAGAAATCTACCCTCCAACAAGGAGAAGCCCATGGCCTTGAAGTAGTCGCCTCCGACCCCATACGAATAGTTACCTCGTGGCGACTCTCCGGGCCGGAGAACGCGTCCTTTAATGGCAGCGGAGCTTTTGCCGCTGGTCCCACTCAGAGGCACGTTGGTGACAACGCCGGCGGAAGACACTCCTGGCAGATGACCGAGCTTATCTACCAACTTCTCAGTGAAGGCAACGCGGCCGGCGGCATTGGGATAGTTTTTCGAGGGAAATGCGATTTTCCCGGTGAGGATGTGGTCGGGCCGGAAACCGGGAGAGACTTCCATGACACGCTGCAGACTGAGCCCGAGCAGGCCGGAGGCGGCCAACAACATAAAGGCCAGGGCAGTCTGGGAGACGACAAAGCTATGACGCAGAGTTTGCGTGGAGTGGCCGCTGGTTCCCGAGCGACTCTCCGATTGAAGCGCATCTCCCAGAGGACGGCGAAGATTGAACCAGGCAATTGGCGCTGCGAGCAGCACGCCCAGGACTATCGCTGCGACCAGCGCGACGAATGCCAGGCGGGCGTCGAATGCGATGCGACTTCCCAACGGCAGCCGGTCGGCAGCGAACGCGCTTAAGAGACGAATTCCGCCGCCAGCGGCCGCTAGCCCGAGCAGTCCTCCGGCCAGAGTCAGCAGGGTAGTCTCAACCAAAACTTCGCTTATCACGTGCCTCCGGCTCGCGCCCAGCGCGCGCCGGACGGCCAACTCCTTGGCTCGACTACCGGCACGGATAAGAAGCAAATTTCCAAGGTTGACCACGCCGATCAGGAGAAGAGTCAACACGCCGGCCTGCAGCAACAGGAGAGTAGGCCGGATGGCTGCGACATGGTCGGCATGCAGGGGCACCACCAGGGAACGAAAGCCTGCATCGGCCATCATCTTGGCTTGAGGGTCGTCTACTTCCAAGGTGGCATTCTGGGCGTCAATCTGAGACTGTGCCTGCGCGAGAGTGGCGCCCGGGTTAAGCCGGGCGATCATTTGGATGGCATTTCCCCCGGAATGCCGCTGCAATGGCGCGCGCTGGTCGGCGCTGGATGCCAAGGGAAAGTAAAGGCGTGCTTCAGAAGAGAGGAAGCGAAAATCGGGCGGCAGGACACCTATTACGGTTGTGGGAAGGCCGTCCACGCGAATCTTTTGTCCGATGATGCGGGGGTCTCGCTGGTAGCGGTTCCGCCAAAAGGAGTCAGTCATCACGACTACGCTGTCGGTTTCATAGGAGGTCTCTTCGTCCTTGAAAGAGCGTCCCATCACAGGACCGGTTCCAAGGGTCGAGAAGAAATCCGGAGAGACGCGAGTAATCTGCTCGCGTTCTGTGGAACCGGTCTCACCGATAATCGCCGTGCCATAGCGATAGATCGCGAGCGAGGCGAACGCGGGAATACGCCCCCGGCGTTCGTAGTAGTTGGTGATCGAGGAACCATCGCGGTCGACGCCGGCTTTGGGATAAGTATTGAAAATGGTCACCAGCCGTCCGGCCTCGGGAAACGGCAGCGGACGGAGCAGGACCGAATCGATCACGGCAAAAATCGTCAGATTCGCACCGAGACAGATGGCGAGCGTCAAGAGTGCAGTCAGTGTGAAGCCGGGCGTCTTTCGCAACCATCGGGCGGCGTAACGCAACTCCCTACGAAGCTCATCAAGAAACTGAAGGCCACGGGCCTCGCGGCAGTCGCCCTGAATACTGTTGAGGGAGCCAAACTCTATGCGAGCACGACGAGCCGCTTCCGCCTGGGAGACACCGGATTGCATCAGGTCTTCGGTGTATTGGTCGATGTGAAAGCGCAGTTCCTCGGTCATACCGTCTTCGAAGTCACGCCGACGAGTGAGCACGCCAAAGAGAGAACGAAAACGCTTCAACATGTCAGACCTCCTCTGGTGTTGTGTTCAAGGCGGCAGCAATCGCAGACGCCAGCCGGTTCCAGCCGGCCGTCTCTTCACGCAGGCGGCGGCGTCCTGCGGTGGTCAGGCTGTAGTACTTTGCCCGGCGGTTGTTCTCGCTCTGACCCCATTCGGCCACGATGAGCGCTTGATGCTCCAACCGGTAGAGCGCCGGATACAAGGATCCCTGGGGGATTTCAAGGGCTTTGCCCGAGATCTGCCGGATGCGCAGCAAGACGCCGTATCCATGCAACGGTTTGAGGGACACTGCTTTGAGGATCAGCATGTCAAGTGTGCCCGGGAGCAGATCTGCGGCTTTTCCCACGATGTACTTGACTCCTAGTTAAACTAGGAGTCTACCAGACGCTCTCCTAGTTTGGCAAGGGGAGATCCGGCGGGCGCGGTTTCGCGGGGGGACAAACGCAAGAGAAAAGCGCGGACCGGTTGGCCCGCGCTTGACAAAGGGATGGAGTAATCGCTAGAAATCCAGCCGCATCGACACCTGGCCGGAACGCGCTCCGCCAAAGTCCGATCCAATCGTGTTGCTGATCAAACCGAAGCTTGGTGAGCTGATATTCATGTTTGGATCCCCGAGGTTGGTGTGGTTCAGCACGTTGGTAAACGTACCTTCCGCTCGCAATTGAACCCGCTCGGTGATGGGAAACACCTTGCTGAGCCCGCTCGAAAGGTTCACCGTCCCTGGACCGGCGATAGAGCCAACCTGCGCATTGCCGAAGCGCCCAATCGGTAGCGGGAATGGACCGGCCCCGCTACCGGTAGTGCAGGCGGTCCCCGGAGTCCAGCCCGGATACCCAGGGCAGGTCAGGCTCAAGGGGTTGGCCCAAAGGTAGCGAGTGCGATTCGCAGGTTTGGTGCTCATGCCGAATACCCTGTCGGCGGCCTGGTTGCGGTGGCCCCCATCAAAACCTGTATTGGTGCCGTTCAATCCAGAATCAGTACCCGAAGGGTCGCCCTGGCCGCTGGGGAAATAGGGGGACTCGAACAGACCCGATTGCCACAGAAAGATGTTAGCCAGCCGCCAGCCTCCTATCGCCAGGTCGGCAAAGCGGTTCATGGAGGATGCGAATTGCTTTCCACGGCCGACCGGCAGGTCATACACCATGGTCGAATTCCAGCGGTTGCGGCGGGTGCCATAGACGTTCCCAAAGTCCTCACGGCGATCGAGGATCGAAGTTGCGCGTTGTCCACCGGTTTCACCGGCAAACCCGCTATTGTTGGCAGGGCCCTCATTATCGGCAAGCGCCTTGGCGAAGGTGTAGGAGGAGTTGACTTGCAGGCCCTTCTGGAAGCGGTGAGAGAACTCTGTTTGAAACGACTGGTAGCTTTCGTTCGCGCCGGTTGCGCGCGTGTTGATGCGGCCCCAGTTGGGAAAGAGCCGCGAGGTTATAGGCGCGTTCGCGGCCGACAGCGTACTGGAGAAGGGCAAGGTGTTTTCATCCGGCGCCCAGACCAGTTGATGTGTCTCCGACCCGACATAAGAGAGCCGGAGTGCATATCCCACTCCAAAGGCGCGATCGACGCTCAAGGACCACTGCTCGGTGTAGGGATCCTTCCAGTTCGGGCTATTCGCAGTGCCGAAGTAATCCTGCCCATAGTTCGTGGTGCCGCCGCTGTTACCCGCCCCGGCATAGATATTCGGCCATTGGTAACCGACGGTGTGCGTTGTTGTATCCAAGGTGTTGGTATATTGCGTGGTCTGGGCCTGCAAGGTGCCGGTAAGAGAATAGAAGTTCGCGCCCAGCAGGGTGATGTTGTACATGCCAAAGCCGCCGCGAAGGACAGTCTTGTCATCGTGGAACGGCAGGTAGGCGAAGCCGAATCGTGGCATAAACCGATAGTGCGGGTACTTCTTCAAGCCGGAGGGATAGCCTGCCTGGCTATTGGAGAGCACCGGCATGCAGGCAACTCCGTTGATTACCGCGCCGCCAGTGGTGGTGCCATAAGGCGTACATGCGTTCGCACTCGCCAGAAAGGACGCGGCCAGCAGACTTGCGGCTCCGTCGGGGTAGATCGACGCACCCGAACCAGGTACGCTGGGAAGGAAATTGCCGATATCTCCATGGGCATCGGAGTAGCCGGGATGGAGTTCATACCGTACGCCGTAGGTTAGAGTGAGCTTTGGGCTTGCCTTCCACTGGTCCTGCCCAAAGAAATGATAGTGGGTGGATTGCCCGTCGTTGTCTTCCTGCACGACGTCATAAAACGTCTGATAGGGCAGTCCAGACAGGAAGTCAGCAAAGTCTACTCCGGTGAAAAGGCCTGCGCTGTTTTGCGTGTTGTATTGAAACGTGCCGTAATTATCCGCGCCGTTGAAGCCAAGGGGCGTGATTGCGCCCAGCCTGCGGATGTCAGCACCAAACCTGAACTGATGTTGCCCCTTCGTCCAGCTCACTGCGTCGGTATAGACATAGGTATTCGATTTTGTCAGCGAGCTTAGCCGATCGGCGTCCAGGGCGCTGATATTGTTGAAAGAAACCTGCGGCAAGCCATTGAAGAACAGGTTCTGCAACCCAGTCAAACCTAGTCCTTCAGTGAATGCCTTTCCATCGAAGCTGTTCGATGTTCCAGTGGTGTAAAGCGTGTAACCGAATCCAAATTCATTGATGATGTGGGGTGTGATGGTATAGTTTGCGCTGATTTTCAAGACGCGGCTCTGATTTGTGTTCTGCGCAGAGGGCACTGCTAACGGCTCCACGGTGTTAGTGGGAAAGTTTTTCCAGGTAAACCGCCCCCAAACCAGAAGCTTTTGATTGGAGCCGAAGTATTGGTCGCCGCGAATATCGAATTGATTGGAGTGTCCGCTTGTATCCTTGTTGATGACGTAGTTGGCCACGCCGTTGTCGGTGTAGGCAGTGGGATCGCCGACATTTGGATCGGGATAAAACTTCAGAAGCTGAGCCGCGGAGGCGTTGACCGCAGGCAGGGCGGTACCGTAGCTGCCACCGGTAAAGGGATTGGAGAGCCCGGTGAATCCGGGTGAGGAGTATTTTGAGAAATCGCCCTGCTTCATCAGAGTGCTGGGGACAACATAGGCTTCGGTTGTCTGCGAAGGATGCTGCCATCCCTCGAACGCCCCAAAAATGAAGGTCTTGTTGTGGCCGTCATACAAGTGGGGAATTACGACTGCTGAGCCGAAGCTCCCGCCATAAGTATTGCTGACCAGCTTCGGCTTCTTCGTGGTCGTCGGAAAAGTATATGGGATGGCATCCAGGGAGGCATCCTGGTGATACCAGAACGCCGACCCATGAATTCTATTGGTGCCGGCTTTGGAAATCACCGTGATCTCCCCCGGCTGACCAAACTCGGCATTGTTCATGGCACCATCGGCCCGCAGTTCAGAAATGGATTCTGTGGATGGAAATGCATCTGCAATGGGCGCGTTGTTGGTCGAGTTCTGGACGGTGATTCCGTCCACGGATACTTCCGTCTGGAACGGCAGCCCGCCCTGCAGGGAGAATGAGGTATGGTCCGCCTGCACCCCAGGCAATGTCGCGACGATGTTCAGAGCACTGGTGCCGGTCGCGCTGGCGCGGGTATTTACGGGCAGATTCGCTGCCTCCGCTGCTGTGTACACGGCGCTGATCGCCGGCGTGTCCGTATTGATCGGAGAAATTGCGTCGGCAGAAACCTGGATTTCCTGCTGGACGTTTCCTATGGTCAGGGTAACGTCGATGCGGAGCTGTTGGCGCGCCGCGAGAACAACGTCAGTGGTCGCCCATCGCTCAAACCCCGCGGCAGACACTTCCACGGAATAGCGCCCAGCCTTTGCATCAATGAACTGATACTCCCCGGTGCTGCTCGAAACCGCCGTGCGAACGGAACCTTCATCCAGATTTGTAAGCGTGACCGTCGCGGCAGGGACCACCGCGCCAGCCTTATCCGTAACGGTTCCGATAAAGCTGCCCTGGATGGACTGCGCCACACTGCGGGAGCCAGCCAGAAAAAATACGATTAACAACAAGAGGGAAGCGAAGGCAGTGGTAGATACTGCCAGGTGTGGGCGGACGCTGCTAAGTGGGGGATTCATGGTGTCGGGTCTCCTGAATGCAACCGTTAGGGTGCTCAAATAACACAACTTGTTTGCCGCAATAGCCTCGTGAACCGGGAAGAAGCGGTTCATCGGGAGGGGCGTGGAGGGCCCTGTACGCGACGAAGCTGCTTGATGCACAACGGTGCATGCAGATCGCCCAGGTGAGGATGCGCGGTTTAGCTATCCCCTGGAATGGTGATGGTATTTCATTTTGCAGTGATTATGCGTACGAATGCAATGAATAACTGTTTAAAAAATTGAGGTGTCTCGTGTCTTGCCACACTCTGGTGAAATAAGCAACTGCAAATCTGACCCACTTCGGCTCGCGCTTGACTTACTCTAGAGTCTCCGGGGTTCTGATGAGACGAATAAAAAGCAGACGGGACTTTCTGCGCTTGGCTGCAAATTCGGCAGGAGCCGCAGCCGGCGTGGCGATGCTGCCGCCCAGCATTCGCAAAGCGCTCGCGATCCCCGCGACCAGGGCTACCGGCACCATCAAAGACGTTCAACATGTGGTGATCCTGATGCAGGAGAACCGTTCCTTCGATCACTATTTTGGGAGCATCCGGGGCGTACGCGGCTTCAACGATCCCCGGCCGGTCACTATGGCGAATGGCAAGCCCGTCTGGTATCAACCGCCTGCCTCGATCCATACCAGCCACTACAAGGCGAGAGGCTTACGCCACGGCGCGGCTCATGTGCTTCCGTTTTATCTCAATCCCCAGGCCACGACCGAGCATTCGCCTGGCACCGACCACGGCTGGAGCAGCGGTCATCTGGCATGGAACCACGGCCGACACAACCAATGGGTCAACCAGAAGCAGGACGTGCTGACGATGGGGTACTTGAAGCGCGAAGACGTCAGTTTCCACTATGCGCTGGCGGACGCGTTCACCCTTTGCGACGCTTATCACTGCTCGGTCCACGCCGATACCGCACCCAATCGCATTTATCTATGGTCGGGCACGATCGATCCCAGGAATGTTTATGGAAACAGGCCGAATGGTCCCGGCCTGGGTGAGCGCTCTCATACCAATGGCTATACCTGGATGACCTACCCGGAACGACTCGAAGACCATGGCATCAGCTGGAAGCTCTATCAGGGTGGTTCCGGAGAGCCCGGCACGCCAA
>Ga0302325_10006534_pt1 | contig 26161 bp, 25 predicted proteins | sample Palsa_T0_2_FD_201948 | JGI IMG/M metagenome (GOLD analysis project Ga0302325, IMG submission 201948) | Peat permafrost microbial communities from Stordalen Mire near Abisko, Sweden - Palsa_T0_2 | ecosystem: Environmental > Terrestrial > Soil > Palsa > Peat permafrost | place: Sweden: Abisko... | reverse complement strand
GCTGCGAAACCTATTGCCGGCGGCGACTTTGCCGAAGAATCCCTACCGGAACCTGAGGAAAAGGATATATGGTCTACCCCGGAGATGTTAGTGGAAATGGAAGTTCCTGCTGAAGTACCACTACCCATCCTCGAAGCAGAAGGGACGGAACCGGCAGCCATAGAAGCAGAGAATTCGGCATCGCCTGCCAGCGAAGCGCCGGCAGCTATATTGCCTGCAGAAGAAGTCGAGCTGCCATCGGCTGCTCAGGAATTGCTGAACAGTATCGAGGAGGCCAGGTTATTGAGGGAATCCCTCATCAAGATGAATGAAGATTTTCACACCCATATCCTGCCTGCCGACGAACCTATCCGCGATGAAGAGCCGCCTTTCGTGCTGGAAGAACAAGAGCAGGTAACGGCCCCGGCCCCCACCCCCACCCAGGAAGTATCCGTAGTGGAAGAGGCGCCGACTGTCGCCCCGGCGGTGACCGCCGAGCCGGTCCTGACATTCGAACCTTATCATACGATCGACTATTTTGCTTCGCAGGGCATCCGGCTCAAGCTCGATGAAAATCCCACCGATCAGCTGGGCAAACAACTGAAAAGTTTTACAGACTGGCTGAAGGTTATGCGCAGGCTGCCGCAGAAGGAAAAGGAGATTGTCCCTGACAGGGTTGCCGAACAGGCCATCCAGTCTATTGCCGCCCATTCTATCGAGGGGAAAGAAGTCCTCACCGAGACGATGGCGGAAGTACTGGCCATGCAGGGAATGCCGGAGCGGGCCCGCATTGTATACGAAAAATTAAGTTTGCTGAATCCCGGGAAAAGCGCGTATTTTGCAGCCAAAATCGAACAATTAAACAGCCATTGATATGATATTTTTCGTGATCCTGATTATTCTCGCCTGTGCCATTCTTGGATTGATCATCCTTGTACAGAACCCCAAAGGAGGCGGATTGGCGGGTAATGTGGGCGGTTTCAGCAATCAGTTAATGGGTGTTAAGCAGACGACCGATGTGCTGGAAAAAGGAACCTGGGTCCTTGCAGCAGTAGTAGGGCTATTATGCCTCTTCTCCGCTATTTTTGTCCCGAAGGTCACCAGCAACAATGTTCACGCCATTGAAAAGGTCAACGCTACACAGACCCAGCAGGTCCCTGCTCAGCAGCAAAATGTCCAACAGCCGCAGGCTCCCCCCGCAGGAAAATAATTACCGATAAATTTTAACAAGGCGGCCCTCTCAGCATTTTTTGTTTCCTGAGATGGCCGCTTTTATTTATTTTAGTCCGACAATCGGATTACCTATGAAGAGATTCTTATTAGTAGCGTTCATCGTATTCCTGCTGGCTCTAGCTTTCGTCGCCTGGCGTGTCCTGGGCCCGGCTACGGCATTCAGCAATGACAGCTATAACCTGTACATCCGGACCGGGATGACCTATGAACAGCTGATGAATGTGCTGAAACAGGATACTGTAGTAAAAAGCCCGACCTTTTTCAACCTGGTAGCGGGACGGATGAATTATCCCGAAAACATGAAGGCCGGGAAGTACGAGATCAGGAAAGGCGCTAGCCTGCTGGAGATCCTGCGGGCCCTTCACAACGGCCGCCAGACGCCGGTACACCTTGTCATCGTCAAGTTCCGGACAACAGATGGATTGGCCGGCGCCATAGGCAGAAAGCTGGAGTGCGACTCAGACGGTATAGCCCGTTTCATCCATAACAACGATTCCCTCCGCGCATTCGGTGTAGATACCAATACTTTTATGACCATCGTCATGCCCAATTCCTACACCTATTTCTGGAATACGCCTGCCTCGGCCGTCTTTAAGAAGATGTATGCGAATTACAAGGCATGGTGGACCCCTGCCAGGGTGGAACAGGCCCAGGCCAAAGGGCTGACCCCTGCCACTGCCACCATCCTGGCGTCGATCGTCGAAGAAGAGACGAATGCACAGCCGGATAAGGGAAAGATTGCCAGCGTCTATCTCAACCGGATGGCGAAAGGCATGAAACTGGGGGCAGATCCTACCATCAAATTCGCCCTGCATGATTTTGAAATAAAACGTATCTATGACAAATACCTGAAAGTAGAATCGCCGTACAACACCTACATGTATGCGGGGCTACCTCCGGGGCCCATCTGTACTCCTTCCGAACAAACCCTTCAGGCAGTACTGCAGGCACCGGCCACCGACTACCTGTATTTTGCAGCCAAACCGGATAATTCAGGCTATTCGAACTTTGCGACCACCTATCAGCAACACCTGGAAAATGCCAAAGCCTATCAGCAATGGCTGGACAAGCAAATAGCGATCCGCGCTGCGGCCGATAGCCAGAAGAAGTAAAGGATATGATCAAGCTCGAACGAAAATTTTACAACAGTTCCGCCTTCCGGTTCGTGGCAGCGAAGAGCAAGAAAATTATCCTGCCCGGCTTCCAGGGTGTACCGCTATTCGAAGTGATCTCCTTTTTTTCCAGCCAGGTGAAAAAGGTCGGATTGATAGACAGGGCCCGCTCTATCGCCTTTAGTTTCCTGACGGCCATTCCCGCAGCCTCCATCTTCATCTGCACCCTGATCCCCTACTTGCCGGTATCACGGCAGATCGAGCGCCAGCTCCTGCTGCTGACCAAGGATATCACGCCTAACCAGAACACCTACCTGCTGGTCAGTCAGTTCCTGGAAGATTTTCTCACGAAGCCCCGGGTGGGGCTGCTGTCATTCGGTTTCATCCTGGCCCTTTTCTATTCTTCCAACGCCATGCTCGGGATCATGCGGTCCTTCAACAAATCCCTCATCTATAACAGCCGGCGAAACCCGCTGCAGACGCGCTGGATGGCCATCAAGCTAACCACGCTGGTGCTGTTCATGGTCATCGGGTCGATCCTTATCCTGGTCACACAGGCGGAGTTATTGCGCAATTTGCTGACGGCACTCCACGTCAATCACAACGAACGCCAGGTCCGCTGGCTATTCCGCACCGTGCGGTGGGTAGTCGTTATCCCGCTGTTTTACCTCGCCATTGCCTGCATCTATAAGTATGGACCGGCTGTCAAAAAACGGTGGACCCTATTTTCCCCCGGTACCCTGCTGGCCACTTTACTGACCATCTTTTTCACCCTGGCCTTTTCTTTTTGGGTCAACCGTTTCGGGACATATAATAAAGTTTACGGATCTATCGGCACAGTCATGATCCTTATGCTGCTGGTTTACTTTAACTCACTCGTGTTACTCATTGGCTATGAGCTAAATGTAAGTATACATCACATGAAAGTAATGGATGGTGAACGAAAGGATTAACGGCGAGGTTTTTTGCCTGGTTTTTCGTAAACTTTGTTGACAAAAAACCTTGGGTTATGAAGAAGCTATTATTCAGTTCCCTCCTGCTGCTGCCCGGAATGGGCCTTGTCAGCAGCCTCCCGCTGGGATCCGCGATCCCAAAAGCGGATATCTCCGTGAAAGACGTCTCCGGTAAAGAAATCAGCCTTCAACAGGTCAAACAGGCAAATGGCCTACTCGTCATGTTCAGTTGCAATACCTGTCCCTATGTGATCCGCAATCAATCCCGCACGAGGGAAGTATGTACATATGCAGGAAGTCACCAGATCGGCGTGATCCTGCTGAATGCCAATGAAGGCGACCGGAATGGCGGCAATTCGTTTGCCGGCATGCAGTCCTATGCGAAGGCGCAGGGGTATTCCTGGTATTATGCGCTGGACAATAACAGTATCCTGGCCGACGCATTCGGCGCCAGCCGTACACCGGAATGCTATCTGTTCGATAAGAACGGCCGGCTGGTCTATCATGGCGCCATCGATGACAGCCCCGGCGATCCTACCGAGGTCCGACGTCATCATTTACAGGTAGCCATCAATGAAATGACCGCCGGAAAAGAAGTGTCGGTGAAGGAGACCCGCTCGGTGGGTTGTTCGATTTCGAGAAGTTAATGAGCCGCCGCAGGCGCGAGCATTTCTTTGATCTCCAGGTCTACCTGGGGTTCTGTCAGTTGCCGGTCGAAGAACCGGCGGTAGTGCGTCGCATTATTGATGAAAAGCGAGGAAGGTATGCCCCCGGTCCACCGGGGATCAACTTTAGGGCAGAAGTAATCGGCATCCGTCTCATTAAGCCATACGATACGCGAGGTAAAGCCTCTCTTTTCCGCGAAGTCGCTGATCCGGGCCGGGTAATAGTCGGGAAGGTCGAGGCTGACCAACACCAGTTCAACCTGCCGATCGTTATAGCGTGCGACGGTAGACTGGAAATAAGGGATTTCCCTGACACAGGGAACACAGAAGGTTGCCCAGAAATTAATAATAAGGGGATGGTCGCTCTTCGCGATATAAGATTCCAGATCTGTGATCTTCACTTTTTGAATCGTGGGCGGCAGACCCCCGGCAGGTTTCGCGGCCAGCAGGCCGGAAAGGATAAAGGCCATAAGGATAATGCGGGTGCGCATACTATTTCAGTTTTATAAGGATGTTTCCACTGCGCCATCGGCAGGGTCCGGCATAGCCAGTTGTCCCCTGCTCCAGGTGTTCAGCAGGTCATTGTACCGGGTAGGTGGCAACCCGCGTTGCTCATAATGCCCTGCGGCATTCTTTTGACGAAAAGCTTCATAGAGGCTGACGGCGCAGGCGACAGAGATATTCAGGGACTGAATGATCCCCATCTGGGGGATAATGAAATTTCCATCGGCGAGAGCACGTATTTCCTCGCTGACACCCGAATGTTCATTGCCGAAGACCAGGGCGATCCGCCCCGTCAGTTGCATGTCATACAGGGATATCGAATCACTGCCGAGATGCGTGGTAAAAATGCGATCGACTCTTTTACGCAGTTCGCCAAAACAGTCCTGTGCATCGGTATGCTGATGGATGGTTAACCATTGGGCCGCACTGCTGCTGCTCTTGGCGCCCCATTTCTTATGCCGGGGGATACGGGTATTGAGGACATATATATCCTGCACACCTACTGCATCACAGGTGCGCATGACGGCAGAGATATTGTGCGGGTCGAATACGTTTTCCAGCACGACGATAAGGTTATCCTGCCTTTTCTCCAGCACGCTCGTAATTCGTAGTTCTCTTTCCGAGGTCATACATTCAGCGAATAAGGAGCAAAAATAGGAAGATTATCCTTTTTTAGGGGTTTCCGCGGGAAAAAACAAGCTGCACTTGTACAGGCAACCGAATTGTGTATTTTTGTGAGATATGCCTACCGGACCATCTTCATTGAATAGCCCCAGGTCAGTGTCGCCCATCAGCCGCGAAGAAGCGGACACGGATGTGCTGACAACCTATGACGATCCCTGCAGCCTGGTTGTATGGAACGATGAGGTGAATACTTTCGAGTGGGTGATTGAGACCCTGATGGAAGTATGCGGTCATTCCCTTGAACAGGCCGAACAATGCGCCATGCTCATCCACACAAAAGGGAAATATGCAGTGAAGCTCGGCTCCTACGATGATTTGAAACCGCAATGCGACGCCATCACCGAGCGGGGCATCGGCGCTACCATCGAAATCCTCTCCGGATCCTGAGCCCCGGGCCAGGTTTATAACCATGTCACTCTTCATCCTTAATAATGAGTTAGTTTTTCCCCCCGCTCAATTAGCTGAGCCGGACGGGCTGTTAGCCATTGGTGGCGATCTGTCGATGGATCGGTTATTATTGGCCTACCGGCAGGGCATCTTTCCCTGGTACGAGGGGCGTCACATCTTATGGTGGTGCCCCGATCCCCGGTTCGTATTATTCCCTGATGAACTCAAGGTCAGTAAGAGCATGCGACAGCTGATCCGGCGGGAGGCATTCGATTTCCGCATCAATGCTGATTTCCGGCAGGTGATCAGTCAATGCAAGACAGTGGCACGGCGGGGGCAGGAAAGCACCTGGATCACCGATGAAGTCAGGGAGGCTTATATCCGGTTGCATGAGGCCGGTTATGCGTACAGCGCGGAAGCGTGGCAGGACGGAGAACTGGTTGGAGGACTGTACGGCATCCGGATGGGCAGGGTGTTTTTTGGCGAGAGCATGTTCAGCAAGGTCAGCAATGCGAGCAAATACGCTTTTATCTGCTATGTTCAGCAACTGCAGACGGAGGGGATACAGTTGATCGATTGCCAGGTCTATACGGAACATCTCGAAAGCCTGGGCGCCGGGATGACCGCCAGGGACAATTTCCTGCAATGGCTGAGCCGGCTTATTCCATAACCACGAACTTTTTGCCGGGCCATTGTTCCGCATGCTGGTAAACCAATCCCCGCATATAATCATAGTCAGGATACCGGGTCAGGTATTCCTTCAATTCCAGGGTATCGGAAATAGCCACGTCGGTAGGGAGATAGCCCATTCCATACAACCGGCCTTGTTCGATCAGGATACAACTCTTTTCATCCGGGTGGCGTCCTGCGTCTAACAGCGTAAAGCTGGGCAGGCTTTTGAGCAGTGAACCAACAGCCGCCCCTACCCTTTCGTTATATGTTTCCGGGGGCTCCTGTTGTTGGCATGCCCCATGACAGGATTGCAACCTGACTCCCTCACAGAGATCATTGTCAGTTTGAATGAAGCATAATTTTGGACAAAGTTCCCATTCCCTGACCAGTCTGCGCAAAAGCTGCTGGCCGTCTGCCAATTGTGAAAACGTGTAGACAGGTTGCAGCTGGCGCCGCCTTTTTTCCAGCACGAGGCGGGAGTAACCGTTGCGGTCTTCGTAGACATAGAGCCCGAATACCGGTTCGAACCTTTTCATGCTTCGGTTATAGGCCGGCCAGAGCCTTTTGATTTCGACACATTCCAGCAGGAAGGCCATCAGTTCCGTACCGGTGACCTCATGCGAGATCGAATAGATATTCCGGAGAAACTCCTGCTTTTGACGACCGGGCTTATTGTTGGAGAAATGACTCACGACACGGTGTCGAAGGTTCTTGGCTTTTCCGACATAGATCACTTTCCCTTTCTGATCATGAAAATAGTAGACGCCCGGACATAACGGCAATTGCTGCACTTGCGCAGCTGGTAAATTCACCGGCAGGTATTGTTCGCGGTTGCGGCCCTTGATCATTTCCCGGATCGTCTCCAGACCGCCGGCCTTTAATATAGTTTCAAACAGCCTGACCGTAGCGTCCGCGTCCCCGCCTGCCCGGTGCCTGTTTTCGATGGAAATACCCAGGTGCTGACAAAGATTGCCGAGACTATAGCTGGGGATACCCGGAAATATTTTCCTGCTCAGCCGGATAGTACAAAGTTTTTTGCAATCCAGCTGCAGACCGCAGGCTTCCAATTGATGTTTTAGAAAGGAATAGTCGAAATTGACGTTGTGCGCAACAAAAACACAATCCTTCAACCATTCATAGATGAATGGCGCTACTTCTTCGAAAAAAGGGGCGCCGGCTACCATCTCATCGGTGATACCGGTGAGCGCCTGCACATACCTGGGAATGGTCTGACGGGGATGGACCAGGGTTTCATAACGCTTAACTTCCCCATTCCCATCATGTAACACAATAGCAACTTCTGTTATAGCGTTATTATCCGCATAACCACCGGTAGTTTCTATATCGACTATCGCGTACATTTTCTTTTACCTCTCGGATCCAGGTCTGTAAAGGTAAAGAAGATCGGTTATGTTCCCGATCCTACCCCTCCGAAAACTGTACAAATCGATTTGTTCCGCACCCTTGTATTATGACATTCATCCGGGACCCTATGGCGACAACAGTTGCATTGCCCCGGTGTGAACCATTGTTTAACGAAATCCAAATCTGTATGGAAAAAATGCACACATCATTCGGGGCGAAAGAAAGCACTGTCCTGACCTTTATTACGGTTATTTTGTACTTCTGCGCTATTTTATCGTTTGCGTATCTGTTTACCATGTCGTGAGCAGGCGCTGCCGGTAAAAACTCGTTTAACTCCAGCGCACAAAGGCTGGAGTTTTTTTCGTAAAAAACAAAAAATCACAATCTATTGATTAACAATTAAATACAAATTAACTGCGGCGTACATACCGGGGGCATGTAAAAAGGGGCTTCGTATTTTGAAAAATTATTCTAATTTTGCATCGGAAGCAAATCCTAAGGATTTTCTTCTATGAAAACTACCCTTTAGACCGGCAACCTTCTTCGCCAAATCGTTGAGAAACCACCACTTTTTGTTGATTCCGATCCCCTTTGAATTCCAAAATTAATCAACTCGGTTTCACCCTAAAATTTGTTAAGTATGAAGAAGATTTTTCAATCCATCCACATCGGAGATACGCTGAAAACAGCGCTCCTGGCCATCGGATTTATCGGTCTGGTGATGTTCCTGTCTTACCTTTACTGGTTTGCATAGGGCCCAGGCCTGATTCGTATATACGCTGATAATGTATTATAGGAATTCCCCTGTACGGGGAATTTTTTTTTGTTCCCCCTACCCAACTGCCAGCCAGGGGGATGAAAATGATTACCTTTGTCCCCCGTTTTAAAGTATAATATGGAACTAAGCAAAAATTATACCCCCTCCGATACAGAAGAAAAATGGAATTCGCACTGGATCAGCAAAGGTTATTTTAACAGCCGGCCGGATGGCCGTCCTGCATTTACCGTGGTTATCCCCCCTCCGAATGTCACGGGGGTATTGCATATGGGCCATACCTTAAATGAGACCGTGCAGGATATCCTGGTCCGGAAGGCGCGGATGAGCGGCTATAATGCCTGCTGGGTGCCGGGCAGCGATCACGCCAGCATAGCCACGGAGGCGAAAGTGGTTGGAATGCTGAAAGAGAGGGGCATCGATAAGCAGCAGTTGTCCCGGCCCGAATTCATGGAATACGCCTATGAGTGGAAAGAAAAATATGGGGGTATCATCTATTCCCAGATCCGCCGGTTGGGCTGCAGCGTGGATTGGGACCGGGTATCTTTCACCATGGATGCCGATTACTATTCCGCGGTGATCAATGTTTTCATCGACCTGTATAATAAAGGCCTGATCTATCGCGGCGCCCGTATGATCAATTGGGATCCCCAGGCCAAAACGGCCCTCAGTGACGAAGAAGTGGAATACAGGGATGAACAGGGTACGCTCTATTATGTCAATTACCCTATTGTTGACACCGCCGGCACTCCCACCGGCCGGCATATCACGATTGCGACCCAGCGGCCCGAGACGATCATGGGCGATACCGCCGTCTGCGTCAATCCCAACGACGAAAGATACAAGGATCTCGCGGGTGCTTTTGCACTCATTCCCCTAGTGAACCGGCGGGTGCCCATTATCTTCGATGAATATGTAGATCCGGCTTTCGGTACCGGTGCGCTGAAAGTGACACCCGCACACGATATCAACGACTACAATCTGGGGTTGAAGCATTCTTTACCGATCATCGATACCCTCAACGCAGATGGCACGCTCAGCGCCGCGGCGGAAGTATTCGTGGGCATGGATCGCTTTGCCGCACGCAAGAAAGTCGTTAACCAGCTGAGGGCTGACGGGCTCTTGCAAAAAGAAGAACAGCATCCGACCCGTCTGGGTTATTCCCAGCGCACCAATGCCGTCGTCGAGCCCCGTATCTCCACGCAATGGTTCGTGAAGATGAAGGAACTGGCAGGACCTGCCCTGCGGGCGGTGACGGAAGGGTATGTCCATATCCATCCCGGCGATAAATTCCTTGCGACCTACAAATACTGGCTGGAAAATGTAGAAGACTGGTGTATCTCGCGTCAGCTTTGGTGGGGCCAGCAGATCCCGGCCTGGTATGCGCCGGACGGAAGTTTCCGGGTAGCGACAACGCGGGAAGAAGCTCTCGCGAAATTCGACGCTCCCCCCTTTACCGCGGCGGATCTCCGCCAGGACGAAGATGTCCTCGACACCTGGTTCTCCTCCTGGCTCTGGCCTATCGAGGTCTTCAAAGGCGTCACGCATCCCGGCAACGCTGATATTCAGTATTATTATCCTACGGCAGTACTGGTCACCGGCCAGGACATTATATTCTTCTGGGTAGCCAGGATGATCATGGCCGGGCTGTATTATTTCCCCGACACCCTGCCGATGGACAGGCGCATACCCTTCCGGGACGTCTACTTTACAGGCATGGTGAGGGACAAGCAGGGCCGTAAAATGAGTAAAAGCCTCGGCAATTCACCCGATCTGCTGCAACTGATCGATAAATATGGTGCCGACGCCGTACGCTTTGGTATCATGATCGCCTCTCCCGCCGGCAATGACCTGCTCTTCGATGAGGCGGCGCTAGAACAAGGCAGGAATTTTAATAACAAGCTATGGAATGCGCTGAAGCTGGTGAAAACCGTTTGGCGAGTTGCAGCGCCGGAAAATAGCACTCCAGGCTTTGCAAATGCAGGAGAATCGCCCGATGTCAACAAATGGATTCCACAGCCGGACAATGCAGAATTTGCAACAAGGTGGTTTAGGAATAATTTGAATAAAGCAACGGAAGAAATAAATAAAGCATACCAGAATTTTCGTTTAAGTGAAGCATTGAAAATACTATACACCCTGATTTGGGATGATTTCTGTAGTTGGTACTTGGAATGGATCAAGCCAGAATATGGGCAACCTATCGATTTTAAAACACATAAAGAGGCTTTGGGGTTTTTTGAAGAATTGATTCAATTACTCCACCCTTTTATGCCTTTTGTTACTGAAGAAATATATCATTTGTTGGAGCAAAGAATAGAAGGAGACGATCTTTGCATGAAACAATATAATAGTAGCGAGCTTTTTATAGATAAAGAGGTATTGAAAATAGGTGAATTGGCAAAAAGTGGCATTGCAACGATCCGAGATTTAAGAAGCAAACTACAATTAAAATCAAAAGAGATAATTAACCCGAAGATAAAAACCGAAACCCCTTATTTATATACGCCAATCGAATCGGTTATTATGAAAATGACTTCTTCAGGTTCGCTTGATTTTGTCCAGGAATCGATCCCTCAGGCTATTGGAGCGACTTCGGGTTCAGATATGATTTATATACCTATATCAACTACAACCACCACCACAACTACCTTAAATCCACTCATAGAACAAAGGAAAAAGCTCGAGGCAGAGTTAGATCATCATAAAAAATTCCTGCAGAGTGTTACAAGGAAACTCGCTAACGAACAATTCATGCAAAATGCAAAGCTTGAAATCGTAAATCTTGAAAAAAGGAAGAAAGAAGATACCGAACAGAAAATCAAGAGTATTGAAGAAAGCCTTTTAAATATGCGCTAGCAATTGTTATTGATTGGCGACCTTAATTGTGCAGAGGCTGAGTCCACTTCTTTTCGATGTTCCAGGCGGCCAGGTAGATCAACTTTAACAGGGCCGTGCTTATCCCGCCAAGCATGGAAAAGGGCGGCGAAGGCGATTTCCTCGCCGTTGGCAATGCGTGCTAAGAGAGCCTGATCGTGGTGGTCGGAAGGGGCCGGTATGGGTTGAAGGTAGGGATTTTGGGGCGGCCCGGATGGACTTCGGATGATATCTCTTACGAGCGAACCGTCTTCCGCTTCGCAGCAGCCTTCACCCGGCCAGGCGGCGCTATTAGCCTTGACGTAATCTTATAATTCTTAAAAGCGCCCAACAATTCCAGCTTATGATCATCAGTCGATCCCTCTATTTGAATCAGCAGCTGACGGTAATCATGCGGGGCCTTCCCGAACGACCGCACCTGCGACGCAGTCCTGAAACCCAACACCTGGCTGATCTTCACATCCGAGACCCGCTTATCGAGGGCAGACCCCGCCGTCTCCAGCAAAAAGCCGTCAAAACTCATCGTGAAGGTCCGCCCTTCCTTCCTGTTCACAAACACGACCTTCACATGATCAGACTTCTTCTGAATTTCATTCAGCGTGGTCCCTACAATTACTCCTGGATTGACTTCCATAAAATTGTTTTCTTAAAAGCTATTCTTCCATTGTGAAAGATACAACTTTTCAGGTAATCTTTGTTCGTCAGGATCATAAACAATTCCCATTCAGTGATTTCATTATTTCCTTCCGCATCCTCAAAAGTCGAAAAACCCCGCTGGGAACTTCTCATGTTGACACCACTGATATTAAACTGAAATACCCCGTCCATTTGCCTGATGCGGAGAAAAACCGCCCGAAGCTGATTTCCTTTTGACAGGTTACCGGAAATTCCCAGCCCGTAGCCGTCGTCATACATAGAAAACGCACCGCAATCTCTTGCAAATGTTTCGGCATATTCCGTGCTTTTACCGAAAGAAAACTTAGGCACGTCGATACGGTTGAATCGCTCAATGACTGTCATAAATCGAAACCATTTTTCCGGTATGACGAAAATTAACACCTTTCAACGATTAAATTTGGAAAAGTTGTCCAACTGATCTTTCAGCAATTCGACGTGTGCTTTTAATTGGTCATTCCCCTTCCTTAAGGCCAGGATCAGTATATCCGTAAAGTATAACGCCGCACGGTCTGCAAGATAAAGAAATATATAAAGTTCTCTTTTAGAGAACTTTTTTTGTATCTTTACAAAACTTTATTCAGTGTATGGCTACTATAGATGAAAAGTCATGGAAACATTAAAATATAAAGTTATCAGATCGAAAGAGCAATACAATAAATATTGTAAAATGCTCGAAATATTACTGGACAGTGGTTCCAAAAACAGACTCATTGCTGATGAAATAGACCTTTTGACACTGTTGATAGAGAAATGGGATGAAGAACACAGTACTTTGCATGAAGTCGATCCTATACGTATGCTTCATTCCTTCATGGCAGATCATAATATGAAAGCCAAGGATCTTGCCGGTCTTCTGGAAATGAGTAAGGGATACGTCTCTGACATCCTACATTACAAAAAAGGACTTTCAAAGGAAGTCATTCGCAAACTGGCCGAACGGTTTAAAGTCTCTCAGGAGGCGTTCAATCGTCCCTATAAATTAAAATCTGCTGCCAATGCTCATTTACGCAATGCAAGTGTAATGAACACTACCAAAGATCTCGCGATATCATAAGCACCAGCTAATTGGCCGGAAGCGCCCCAATCTTACTCCGCGTAACTACGCCTGGCGCTATAACCCTCCGACAAGATATTCAGCGGAAGGATAAACTCCCATTGATTAGGTCCCCGGCCCTCGAAGTCCGGGTCCATGAGGCGGCTATAACGGATGCCAAAGCTGATGGGCAGCTGGTTCCACCAGTTCGTATCGAAATAGATTTCGGAACCGTACGAACGGAACTTGCCGTTATAAGTAGTATTGTTGGTGTAGAAGTCCATCGCACCGGTATAATCAAAATACAGGTTGGTGCGGATCCGCAAAAAATAAACCACATCCCCTATCCCCCAATCCGGGTAGAACAGCGGCAACTGATAATTGGCCGACCACCGCCACATCCGGTAAAAATTTTCGGCTGTATATCCACGTGAAAATGGGAAACTATTGGAGAACCGCGCATTGTTCAATGTATCCCGCTGCTGAAAAGCAGCCGCCAGCATCAGGCTGTGCGTATAGGCCAACCCCGGCAGGTACAGGAACCCTGATCCCAGGAACTGGCGGGCCTGGAAGGTCGTGACAGCATTGCTATAGGACAGGTTGAGTACCTCGGCCATGCGAGGCAAGACCTGCTGTTGCGCCTGCTGGGACTGATGGGTAAAATTGATATAGGGATCGATATAGGCGAACCCCTGGTCATTGACAGCCGCCTGGTTCGTGTTGGTATAATATCGTTGGTTGTATACGATATCTGAGCCGAACTGCAGGGATGTATAGGTTTTATTGCGGGTCCAGTTGAGGGGGATGCTGAAGCCTATGTTGGCATTCGACTCGTTCCAGGAGACCTTCTGGGTACCATACAGGGCATTGCGGCCAAAGATATAGTTCCATCCGGCATCGAACCAGGGATATAAGGCGCCGAAGGTGGCGTCCGCCCCTATCTGTTTGTATTGTTCATCCCGATCGTAGGTGACATAGACTTCTGATTCGAGGGTATTGAGGATATTTTCACTGGTCAGCGATAAAGTATAGTCAGGATCATTGATATAAGGCCGCCAACTATGAAAGTTGATGAGGTGCGAGGCGATAGGATATTTCTTTTCCGGATAGTTGGCGGTGCCTATGCTATCCAGCAGATGGGCCGGGCCCCGCTGCAGCGAATAGATCCCCTGTAATGGGATGGGCTGGGCCCACTCCCCGGCGGCAACAGGTTCCAGTCGGAGGTTGCCGGCAGCCGCAGTATCCAGATGAAAGCCGACGGCCGTAAAGGTATTCCAGGTATATTCTCCATCGCCCCTTGCAGCGAATTCATACTGACCGGCCGCCGGATTACCGTGGGGTAAAGCGACGCGGAAGATAGCCCCCGGCCCGGTAATAGCATAGATCCTGTCTTTCCCGTTACGGGAGGCGGTGAACCAGATCGTGTCATTCCGGATAGAAGGATAACCCACCGTCTGATAGCTGAAAGGCAGCAGATAGCGGACTGCACCGCTGAGGGTGTCCACCAGGGCGATGGACATTTGTCCTTTTAGGTTCCGGACGGCCGATACGACGGCCTGACTACCCCTGGTATAATATTTTGGATAGGTATAAAACAACGTATCGGGGTTGGGTACCCTCCGGACCAGGCGGCCTGAAAAGGCATCCAGTATGCGCAGTTCGCAGCTGCCGTCTGTAGCTTCCTGTACGGTGACGATGCGCTTGCCGTCAGGAGATATGTCCGGGGAGAAATAACGGGTACGGCTGGTAAGTTTTCGGTCTTTCCCGGTAACGGGGTCCAGCACGCGGATCACGCTGAAGTCACGCCAGCCCCATCGGGGATCTGTCTCATAGGCAGCGTAAACGACGAGGCCTGCGTTATAAGAAAAATAATTATCCAGGGAAACGGCCCTCGTTCCGACTTTATGGTTCCTGTTACGGTGAAGATCGAGAATCGTGAAAGCAGGGATCTGTTTGTAGGTACTCCGCATATACAGGATACTGTCCCTTCCGGCGAACTGGGGAAATTCTTCGTCAGCATCGAAATGTCGGTGCTGCCAGGCATATAGGTCTGCATCTGCGAGATCGGGGGCAGGGAGTTTAGCGGTCGTACTCACGGGTGTCCCGAAAAACTGCAGGGCCGAATCACGGAATGTCGTAAAGGATACCCCTGAATACCGGCGGACGGCACCCTGCATCGGATAGAACAGGGGACGAAAGGCGGCTGCGTCATGGCCGACTTTTCGCCAGAAATCATCCCCGTAGGTCTGGCGGCCGTAGGATACCAGCAGGTACCCCAGCGGATACCAATCGGGTACATAATCGCGGAGGGAGCCGTTGCGCAGTTTCATCCAGGAATAGCGCCGCCCATCGGCCGACAGCGAACGGAAAGCGTTGAAGAAAAAGGGCAGCCGACCCCTGCCCTGTTGGCTGACCAGCGTCTCCTGGTAGACGGCATCCCCTTCCCAGAACCAGTCGGGGACAGCCAGGCTGTTGGCCAGGGCCTGCCCGCCTTCACCAAACAGATAGTATAAGGCCGCGGAAGCGCCTACCCTAAAGTTGTTATATTGCTGAACATGGCGGTATTCATGGATAGCCAGCATCTTTTGCCAGGGAAGGCTGCCCAGATCAAAGCTATTCTGTTCGGGTGTCAGTTGAAATTCGCTCCTGAAGGGCGCAAGTTGTACATAGCCATTGGGAATAATGGTCTGATTTTGGAGGACGATATTGATCTTCCGCTGCGAATGACCGATAGTAGGCAGTGTAGCGTGGCTCAGCGTGTGTACGATGGCCGCCACCTGCTGGGCCTGTGAGTCCAGCCCGATGGGAAAAATGATACGTGCAGTATCCGTATTGATCTGCCGCCATTTCAGCGAGGGTGGGTTACCGCCGAATTGTTGAGCGGACAAGCCTGTCGATAGTAGCAATAAAATGATTCCAAAAGGCAGGCGGAAACCGGTCATGGATGATTAGAATTTATCAGATCTGAAATTAGGCATAATAAATGAATCTCTTACTTTCGCGTATGATCATGCAGCGTAAAACCGGAACTACGTTCTCCCTGGGAAACAAGGACTCCCTTCTGGCGGCCATTGCAGGCTTCGGGCTTATCCAGCTTCTTTCCCGCCATGGGGGGATTGGTCTTTCCCCCGATTCTATCGTCTATCTCAGCACGGCCCAGAATATCCATGATCATGGCCTGATCAATGATTACACCAATCAGCCAATGATGGATTTTCCTGCTTTCTATCCTATCTTCCTCAGCGGGCTCATCTTCCTCACAGGTAAGAGCGTCGTAGCTTTCGGTCCCATCCTCGACGGCGTGTTGTTTGGAGCGGTGATCTGGCTCTGCGGATGGATGATGGACCGGTTTAGCCGGCCTTCCCGCTGGTACAAATGGACGGTACTGCTTTTTATCCTGCTAAGCCCCTGTCTGCTGGAAGTATACTCGATGATCTGGTCGGAAACGCTGTTCCTCCTGCTGTCCGTGTTGTTCATGATAGGTTGCCACCACTATTTTCAGCGCCATTCTATCACCACCTTGCTACTACTCGCGGTAATCGCCGGCCTGTCCTGCGTCACACGGTATGCGGGTGTCAGTATCATCGCCATGGGCGGCCTGCTGATGCTCTGCGACGGGCGGCTGCCATGGGTCCCTAAGATAGGGCGTATACTATTGTTTGGCGTGGTCGCCATTCTCTTCCCGGCGCTCAACCTATACCGCAATTGGCATGTCACCAATACATTGACCGGCTATCGGGAAAAAGCAATCCGGTCCCTGGGCGCCAACCTCCATGATTTCGGCATCGTATTGTGTGACTGGCTGCCTTTTTTCAACGGGCGCTATGCATGGGCTACGTGTATCGCCCTGCTCTTTATCCTCCTCATTACGGGAATCTTTCTTTTCCGGTTGGTGCGAAAACACAATTTTTTTTCCTATGATACCATTGGTATCAGCTACTTTGTCACTTATACCATCTTTATACTATTCACTGCCTCCGTTTCCCGGTTCCAGCAACTGGACAGCCGCTTATTATCGCCCTTGTGCATCCCCTGGCTGTGGGGCAGCACCTGCTGGATACCGGCTGTCGCCGGTCGTATACAGCTCCGGCGCCGGAAAATAGGCTGGGCCTTCGTTGTTTTATTGGCCGGCGGCTGCTTCTTCTATGGTGAATGCAGCGCCTTTCAATTCAACTGGAGTGGTATCAAATACGCCGGCATTCCGGGCTACACCGAAGATACCTGGCAGCAATCGGCCACGATGGCCTATGTCAAAGCGCATAAGGCAGAATTGGAGCACGGGGGGACGATCTATTCGAGCGCTACCGACGGATTATGGTTCCTGGCACAGATGCCCGCAGAGCTTATGCCGCACATGGAGACACAGGAAGACATCGACTATATGATGCGCGAGGACCATTTTACCGTCATCTGGTTCGATGACAGTGTCAATACAGACCTGATCGATGTCAATTTTATCCGCAAGTATAAACAGCTGGTCGGCGAGCTGCATTTCAATGACGGGGCCATTTATTTTTTCCGTAATGCCGGGGCAGCGCCGGTACATTGATATTTGAGCTATTTTTAAGGGATGTTTTTATTAGCTCTAGCCGTCGCACCGGGGATAGCGGTATGCCTGTTCATCTACTCCCTCAACAAATACGGGCGCGGATCGATGCGTTACCTGGTCCTTTCCTTCGTGCTGGGTATGGCAGCAACGCTGCCCGCACTGCTGTTGCAGATGCTGGCGGAAGATGTGCGCGACGAACCCTCCCGTCATTCCATCCTGTCCTATGCCTGGTATGCCTATATCGTCGTTGCCCTCAGCGAAGAAGGCAGCAAGTTCCTGGTATTACGCTGTTATGCCTACCCGAAAAAGAGCTTCGCCGGCCCCTTTGATGGAATTGTCTATTCGGTGATGATCGGCATGGGGTTCGCGACCATCGAGAATATAGAATACGTCCACCAGTTCGGGGCGGAGATAGGCTTTTCCCGGTTCTTCCTGGCAATCCCCGCACATGCTTCCTTCGCCGTCCTGATGGGTTATCCGGCCGGAAAGGCCAAATCCGACCGGCCGCATGCCTTCTGGCTGATGCTGCAGGGGTTACTGGTAGCCGTTCTGTTCCACGGCAGCTTCGACTTTTTCCTCTTCCTGCAGCAGAAGCGCGAGGCAACGAAATATTTTTCCACGGGAATTCTTTCTTTCGGCACTTTTGCCAGTTTTTATATAGCGGTACGGCTGGCGATGCGGGCTATCAGGAGGCATCGGTCTGATCCGGATGACCCCGATGCGGAAGAAGCCCCCGATAAACTGCCCGGAGAATGGAGTCAAAATACTAATTTCGGGCAGGAGGAATAATCATGAATGAAATTTTTACGATCCGGCGGGCGAGCGCAGACTCCAACGACATCAACGCGATCGGGTTCCTCGCCCAGCAGATCTGGCCGGATACTTATGGGGCAATCCTTTCCCCGGAACAGCTGAAATATATGTTGGACCTGTTCTATAATCCTGATGCCTTGTCACGGCAGATGCGGGAGGACAAACATCAGTTCATCATCGTAGAGCAGGGGGAAGAGGCTATTGGCTTTGCCGCCTGGGGCCCGGTGGAACCGGGAATGGCCAAGCTGCATAAGCTGTATGTGCTGCAAACCGGCCAGGGTAAAGGGTTAGGCCGGGCCATGCTGGATTTTATCTACGGCAACCTCCGGGAAGAAGGGGTCAGCAAGCTCCGGCTGAATGTCAACCGCCATAATAAGGCGCAGCGGTTCTATGAGAAGCTGGAATTCAAAATCATCGGCAGAGAAGATATCGATATCGGCAACGGCTACTACATGAATGACTTTATCATGGAGGCATCGGTTCCGCCCGGTGAATACGATGATAATATCTAGCCTGCGGCCGGTATCGTCCCCGGTGACTCTTCTTCCTGCAGGCCCATGGCTGCTCTCTTCATCTTATGGGCTGTTTCATGGCCTACATATTTTTCAATCCACCCTTCTATCAGGTAGATCATGGGCGTCAGCAGGATGGCGACGGTAGCCTTGTAAATATAATTCATCATCCCTATGGCCAGGATCTGCTGCCAGGTAAAATACTGGCTGAAAGCGATAAACAGTACGATATAACTGTCTACCAGCTGGGAGACCAGCGTCGAGCCGGTGGCTCTTAGCCAGAGATGCTTGTTGCCCGTCTTTTTCTTGATCTGATGGAACACGGTGACGTCGACGACCTGGCTGACAAGAAAAGCCACCACGCTTCCCACAATGATCAGTGAAGTCTGGCCGAAGATAGCGCTGAATGCAGCCTGGATATTGGGTACGCCCTGCTTGGCGCTGCTGGCGAGCCAAATATCTGCCGGCGGGATCAGGATCGCGAGATAATACATGAGGAAGGCATAGGCAATGAGGATAACGGCGGTGTAAGTGATCCGCCGAACGGCCCTGGGCCCATAAAATTCATTGATGATGTCGGTGATGACGAATTCCAGTGGCCACAACAGCACACCGCAGGTAAGGGTAAAGGCAAGGCCGCTCTGCCCGAAAAGGGTGAAATTGGCAGGGTGCGTACCGAATAGTTTCTCCAGCGAGAACAGCTTGGTGCCGATGGCATCGGCAATAAGGCCATTGCAACAGAAAAAGGCGGTAAATCCCAGTAAGAGTTTGGTAGGTCGGTCTTTAAGTATCGTGTGGATCATCTCTTGTTGAGTATTAACGAAAATAATTCGATCACAAAGAATATAAAGTTCGCGGCAGGCAACCATACGGGGATACCGGAAGCCCGGAATTTGCCGGTGCCCAGCAGGATGGCCATCCAACCGCTGGTGATAAAATTGACGGGCAGCGCCACTACCGTTCCCGCAACGATCATCAGTGAGATCAGCACACCTTGCGGAGGGCTGGGCAACCATAACAACAATGATGAAAAGAGAAAGCAGATATTACAAATAAAAGCCACCCGTAAGAGAAGTCGTATTACCTGCATATTTGGTCAAAAATCTGTATTTCTGGGCAAAATACCATTATTTTGCCGGGAATAATTCTGCCATAAATCATGAATTCCACTTTCCTGAAAAAGGCGCTACCGCACATCATTGCCATAGCCGTATTCCTTATAGTCGCTGTTATTTATTGCCGCCCGACGTTGCAGGGAAAAGTCGTTTCCCAGTCTGATGTCCTGCAATATAAGGAAATGGCGCAGCAGTCATTCGAATACAAGGACAAATTCGGTCATTTCCCTTTATGGACCGAAAGTACTTTCAGCGGCATGCCTGCTTATACGATCGCCATGGACGCCACGTCCGGCTTTTCTTACGGCTATCTTGGCTACCTGCTGACGTTGGGGTTGCCGCAGCCTATCAGCTTTTTTTATATAGCGTGCGTTTGTTTTTATCTGTTGATGGTGGTATTGAAGGTGAACCCCTGGGTGGGGGTCCTCGCCTCGCTGGCCTATGCCTATTGTTCCTATGATCCGGTCATCATTGTGACCGGGCATATCACGAAAATGCAGGCGATTTCTTATGCGCCCGGGCTACTGGCCGCGCTGTTTTTATTATTTCAGCGACGCTATCTGTGGGGGACTTTTCTACTGGCGCTTTTTGTCGCCTTCCAGTTGCAGACGGCGCATTTGCAGATCGTTTACTATACTTTCTTAAGCATGGGGCTGCTGACGGTCTTTTACCTGGCTAATGCCTTCCGTCTGGGCGAATGGCGGCCGGCCCTGATCGCGATAGGGTTGGCGGCGATTGCAGTGGTCATTGGCTATGGGACCAGCACGGTCAATACGATGCCGGTGCAGGAATATACACAGGAAACCATGCGGGGTGGACGGACGGAACTGAGCAATCGCAACAGCAAACTGGAAAGCAAGACTGGCCTCAGCATTGACTATGCTTTTCAGTGGAGTTATGGCGTCGGGGAAACGTTGACGCTGGTCGTGCCGGATATTTACGGCGGCGGTTCTGCCAATAACCTGGAGATCGGTGACAATTCCAAATTTGCCGAGCGGATGTCGGAAGAATTATCTGCTCCCGAAGACACGGGCATCCAGTTTGCCAATGGCTATGCCTACTGGGGTGCGTTGCCTTTCACCACCGGAACGGTCTATCTCGGCGCAGTGATCTGCTTTCTGGCCATTCTCGGGTTCGTTTTACTAAAGGACTGGACCCGCTGGTGGTTGCTCAGTGTGATCGTGCTGGGCATCCTGTTGTCCTGGGGTAAGAATTTTGCCGTCTTCAATAGCTTCCTGTTCGACCACTTACCGCTCTATAATAAATTTCGCGCACCCTCTACCGCATTGTTCATGCCACAACTGGCAGTTCCTATATTGGTGGCCCTGGGATTGAACTACCTGCTGGCGACCAAAGAAAATACGGCGGTGCTCTGGAAAAAATTCAAGACCGCCTCCATCGTTACTGGCGGCCTGCTGGTGGTACTGATAGGCTTTTATTTTATGGCCAGTTACCAGGGGGATGGCGATATCAGGCTGAAAGACAGGTTGATACAAATGAAAACCCAGCAACTGTCCCAGGGAAGACAGGGTGGCCAGGATACACAACAGCAGGCAATAGCGACAAGTAATTCGCTGATGAAAGGGTTACAGGCAGACCGGCAGACCATGTATGGATCTGATCTGCTGCGCACTATCGTACTGATCTTACTGGCAGGGGCACTCGTGGCTTTTTATCTGAAGGGGCGCATCAAGCAGCCTGTGTTGCTGGCGGGATTGTTAATACTTAGTTCCTATGACCTGCTGTCGGTTTCCGCCCGTTACCTCAACCAGGACAGTTATGTGGAACAGGCTGACTTCGATTCTTCCATTACGCCCAGCGCTGCGGATCAGCAGATCAAAAATGACCCTGACAAAAATTTTCGGGTGCTGGACGAATCCGGCGGCGATCCCTTCGCCGATGCAAAGGCTTCTTACTTTCACAATTCCGTTGGTGGTTATTCTCCCGCCAAGTTAGGTCTATACCAGGACCTTATCGACAATCAGCTGTCCAAAGGTAATATGCAGGTATACGACATGCTGAATACCAAATATTTTATTCAGCCGGATCAACGTACCGGACAGCCGGTAGCCCGGCTTAACCCCGGCGCTTTCGGCCCCTGCTGGCTGGTCCGGTCCATACACTACGTCAAAGACGGCGATGAAGAAATGAAGGCGCTGGATAGTGTCAATCTAAAGGATACGGCAATCATCCAGCAACGATTCGCTTCGTTGGTGAAGGAACTGCCTGCCCCTGACAGCACAGCCAGCATCAGGCTGGAAGAAAACCTGAATGATAAGATCATTTATAAGTCCTCTGCCAAAACCAACCAGTTCGCCGTCTTCAGCGAAATTTACTATGACAAGGGGTGGAATGTCTTTATCGATGGCCAGAAGGCGGATTATCTGCGGGTAGACTATGTTCTCCGGGGCATGTCCATACCTGCGGGCGAACACACCATAGAGTTCCGTTTCGAGCCGCAGTCCTATGTCACGGGCAACAGGGTCGCTGTATGGGCCAGCCTGCTGATCTACCTGCTGCTGATCGCAGTCATTGCTGTTGAATGGAAAAACAGGAACCGAAAAAAAACGGCCATTCCATCTTCCGCTGTATGAAGCCGCTAAGTTTCGTCATCATCACCTACAACCGGCCGGACGATATGTTGTCGCTGGCCGAAAACATCAGTGGGCTGGACGGATTGAGCGAATGGGTAGAAGAGGTAATCATTATCAATAACCGGTCTTCACTGTCCTATCGGCCGGTAGAAGAGTTTATCGCCGCCCATCCTGCCGTCCCTTTCCGGTATGTGGTCGCCCCTGAAAATCTCGGCGTTTCCCGGGGACGCAATTTCGCCGTACGGTTAAGTACTGCGTCCATCCTGGTCTTTCTCGATGATGACGCCCTGATCCGGAATGGTGATGCACTACAGGCAATAGTCGATATTTTCCGGGAAAACCCATCTGCCGGCATTGCCGCTTTTAAAGTCTACTATCATGCCACCCTGCAGCTGCAGGAGAATGCTTTCCCCCATAAACGATTTAATGAACGAAAGGATTGGCCGCATTTCGACACCGCCTATTTCTCCGGCGCCGCCCATGCAATCCGCCGTTCGGTTTTTGACGAGGCCGGTTTTTATCCGGAGAATTTTTTCTACGGCATGGAAGAGTATGATCTCAGCTATCGTGCGCTGGATAAGGGTTACTCGATACGCTATGATGACCGGGTGGTCATCTTACACAAAGAGTCGCCGGCTGGCCGCCTCCCACCACGGGAAAAGTTACGTGGAATGTGGGTGAACAAGAGCAAGGTAGCCTGGAAGTACCTGCCGCGACGCTATTTCTTTTCGACGGCGTTCTTATGGAGCCTGGAATATCTGAAAAAGAGCGGCTGGCACATCGGCGGCTTTGTCCGGGGCTGGCGGGAGGTTGTCCGAATCCCCGGAACCGAGAAGAAGACACCAGTAGGAGCAGCGGCAATGGCCTATCTGCGGCGGGTGAAAGCCCGGCTTACTTACTAGGCCTTCAGGACATAAAAAAACTCCTTGCAAAGCAAGGAGTTTTAGAATATTATCCGAAACGCATCGACTCGGTATTACCACTTATCAACCTCTTCTCCCGTCGTAGCGGTGGGAGTACTGGTCGGTGCGGCTGGGGTGTGTCTTACCTCTTGTCTTACCTCCTCGATAACATCATCGCTGACGGCGCTGCTTTCCTGATAACCCGGACCTTCCTGGTAGCCACCTTCATTTTCAGCCACGTTATCGTGGTTGTAGGCGTCGAAATCGAAGTCCGGCATCAAGTCGGTCTTAACATAATCCACCGCTTCAGTCAGTGCCTTCAGGAACTTGTTGAAATCTTCCTTGTACAGGAAGATCTTGTGCCTGTCATACCCGTCTTCATTGAATTTCTTCCGGCTTTCGGTAATAGTAAGATAATAATCGTTACTACGGGTAGCCCTTACATCGAAGAAATACGTCCTACGTTTCCCGGCCCTGATGCGTTTGCTATAAACGCTTTCCATTCTCTTGTCGTTGTTTTCGTACGCCACAATGATTTGTTTTGCAGTTGTAAATTTCTAATTAAGCAGTCACAAATATAGTATTGTTTTCGAATTAGCAAAATTTGCTGAAAGATTTGTCCCTCCTAAGTAAGGCCTTTTTAGCCGCATTGTTAACGGCGTTCATCCGGCGCTGGAAACCGGAGGTTAGGCAGGGCTGTTTTCTGCCTGCTGCTGCTCATAGAGATAGGTATAATAGCCGTTGAGGGCCATCAATTCCCGGTGAGTTCCTGATTCGACGATCTTTCCGTCTTCCAATACGACGATACGATCAAAATCGAACAGGGAAAAGATGCGATGGGTGATAATAATAGCAGTTTTATGCTGTAAATACTGGTACAGATTGCCCAGGATCTCTTTTTCGGTTTTGGCGTCGACGGCGCTAAGGCAATCATCGAAAACGATGATCTCCGGGTCTTTGATCAGGCCCCTGGCGATGGAAATACGTTGTTTCTGCCCCCCGCTGAGGGTGACGCCCCTTTCGCCTATCATGGTATCATAGCGATCGGCAAAGCCTTCGATCTCCTTTTCGACACTGGCATAGTAGGCCGCCTGGCGGACCTTTTCGGGATCGGCATGGTCCAGACCGAATTGAATATTACCCGTGACCGTGTCGCTGAAAAGGAATACGTCCTGGGGTACGTAGCTGATCTGGCGCCGGATATCCTGCAAGTCGAAACGCCGAAGGTCGACGCCATCGAACAGGATCTTTCCCTGGTCGGGATCGTACATCCGCAATAGCAGTTGGGCAATCGTTGTTTTACCGCTGCCGGTCCTCCCGATGATCACCACCTTCTCCCCTTTCCGGATTTCCAGATTAAATTCTTTGAGTGCATGTATACCCGTATTTGGATAGGTGAAATCTACGTTCTGGAAACTTATGTTTCCATGTAGAGGGGTGGCAACCGGTTCGGGCGGGTTCCGGATAGTGGAGGCTGTATCCAGGAATTCATTCAGTCGTTTCTGTGAGGCGGAGGCACGCTGGACCATGCTGGCGACCCAGCCGATAGCGCTGACCGGAAAGGTCAGCATGGTGATATAGATGACGAATTCGGTGATGGTACCCAGGTCGGTATTATGCCGGCCGAAAATGACATAGATACCGCCGATCATGATAGCCATCAGGGTGCTGAGCCCGATCATCAGCCCCATGGAGGGGAAGTAGATGGATTCGATCTTAGCGAGCCCCACGGCATTCTTTCGGTATTCTTCGCTGTTGTGACTGAAGTAGCGGAGCATGGCATTCTCCTGCACAAACGATTTGATAACGCGGATGCCACTATAGGATTCCTGGGCGTTGGTCGTCAGGTTACTCAGGAGGGCCTGGATATGCTCGCTTCTTTTATGAATGATCGTGTTGACATAATAGATCGTGATGGCCAGGATGGGCAGCGGGGTGAGGACATAGAAGCTCAGCAGAGGGTCCTTACGGAGCATGAAGAAAAGGCTGAATCCTATTGTCACCAGGAGGTTGGCGAGGTACATCATGGCCGGCCCGGTGTACATGCGGACCCGGCTGACGTCTTCCGCCATGCGGCTCATGAGGTCGCCCGTACTATGTGTTTTATAAAAATTGGTATCCAGCTGTTGGTAGTGGGCATAGATCTCTTTCTTTTGATCGTATTCGATGTGCCGGCTCATGACGATGATAGTCTGTCGCATGAGGAAGAGGAAAAAGCCGCTGATAAGGGCCAATACGAGCAGGGTGATACCGCATGCAGCGACCTTATACCCGAAAGTGGAGTGCCGCGCGTCGAGAAGACGGATGATCTTCCGGACCAGGATATCATAGTTGACGGTATCGCGGGTGTTGGCGGCGTCTCCCGGAGGTACGGCCGCACCTGGTTTGACTGGGGAGGGTAAGCCGTTTATGGCGGTTGGGCCGGTCAGGTTGCCAGCGGCTGTCTTTTGGGCGGCGATGTTATCCCGTAGTTCCTTATTGACGGAATTCACGACATAGCCGGTGATCTGGGGCGTAAGGATGCGAAAGTAATTGGACAGGATAACGAACACCATTCCGAGCAGGAACCGCCAGCGATACTTCCAGAGATACTTATTTACTGCCTTAAGGTGCTTCAATCCAGAAATTTGGGTAAAGTTACGACACCGGAAGGAAAAAATTTGGCTGTTCAGCCGGAGACCCTAATTTTGCGCCCGGAGAGGTGGCAGAGTGGTCTATTGCGGCAGTCTTGAAAACTGTTGAAGGTTACACTTCCGGGG
>Ga0302325_10006532_pt1 | contig 26165 bp, 18 predicted proteins | sample Palsa_T0_2_FD_201948 | JGI IMG/M metagenome (GOLD analysis project Ga0302325, IMG submission 201948) | Peat permafrost microbial communities from Stordalen Mire near Abisko, Sweden - Palsa_T0_2 | ecosystem: Environmental > Terrestrial > Soil > Palsa > Peat permafrost | place: Sweden: Abisko... | reverse complement strand
CGAGCCGCCGCCCCAGCAGGGGATCGTGCTGGCGGTCGGACCCGGACTGGACTGGTGGGATCACGTCGGCGTCAAGATGCCGATCAAACCCGGCGACCACGTCGTCTTCCCCGCCTCCGCCGGCGCCTGGGTGGAGATCGACGAGGAGCGACTGCTCGTCTGCCGGATCGGCGAGCTGCTCGGGGTGCTCGAGGAGCTGACCGAGTGCCCGGCGTGCGAGGGCCGGGCGTTGGCCTCGGGCGAGACGTGCCCGGTCTGCGGGCGCGACGGCTCGCTCGCCGCGTGATCCACCCGTCGCTGCCAATAGGTCGTGTGACGGCGGCACGGCCCGCGGTCGTCGTGTGACGACGGTCGGCGACACACGCCGCGGTCCGGCCCGATCGGTCGACGAACGGCGGCATTTCGCATCGACCCTGTCGAGCGGCGTCAAGCGGCGTGGGATCCGCCCAAACGTATCTGCTGGCCCGGCTCAAGCTCGCGGGAGCGGCTACCCGGTGCTCGGGCCAGGGCTGGAGTCCTCGGTGCCGGGGCTGCACTTCCTGGGCGCGGCGGCCGCCTACAGCTTCGGTCCGATCAACCGGTTCGTAGTCGGCACCTGGTACTCGGCGCCCGCTGGGGCGGGTCGGGTCGCGGGCAGGCCGCAACCGCCGATCAGCTTCGCATTCTGATCCTTCAGGCGGCGCTGGGCTCGGACAGCTCGCGCGGGGCGGCAGCCTGGATCCGCTGCAGCAGATCGGCGACCTCGCGATCGGAGCCGAGCGCGAGCGCCTCGCGGCAGGCCTGCTGGCACTCCGACAGGCGGTCGGTGCGCGCCAGCGCGTGGGCGTAGGTCGACCACGCCCGGCGAGACTCCGGCTCGATCTGCGTCGCCGCCTCAGCGGCCGACACCTCAGCGCCGACGTCGCCCGAAAGGTGGTGCGCGAGCGCGAGATCGAGTAGACCCTCCAGCGACGGTCCGATCAGCCGCGCCCGCTCGAGCGCCGCGAGCGCCGCCGGCCGGTCGCCGAGTCGCAGCCGCAGCCGGCCCAGCCGCTCCCAGGCCGAGGCGTCGCCCGGAGCCCGCTCGGCCGCGCGCACCGCGGCGTCCGCGGCTAGGTCGACCGCGCCCATGTCCTCGTAGATCCGCGATGCGTAGCGCTCAGGGGTGGGACGGTCGGTCTCGACCCGGGCCCAATCGCGCACGGTCCGGCCGGCGGCGGGCAGGTTGCCCGCCTGCCAGAACGAGGCAGTCAGCAGGCGCAGCACCGCCGGGTTCTCGGGCTCGGCGTCACGCGCATACACGAGCCGCTGCGCGGCCAGCTCGGCATCGCCCTCGGCCAGCGCGTGCTGGGCGGCGGTCATGAACCGCTCGACGCGATCGGCCGCCGCGTCGGGCGTGGAGAAGTCGACGAATTGCAGCGATCCGGCGGGAACGGTCCGCACCCCGACCGCGAACGTGACCCGAGCCCATTGCTGGGAGGACTCCTCGTCGCCGGAGAAGTAGATGCCGGTGACCGTGCCGACACCCCACTCCGGATAGGAGACGCAGCGAGCGTAGCGATGGACCACCGAGTGATCAGGCACCCGTGAGCCGAAGGGATCGTGCTTGGCGCGGTCCGCCGTGTTGTCGCGCTCGCGCTGCTCGTTCTCGTATGCACGCCGCCCTGCGTCCTCACGGGCGCGCTTGGTGGCCGCGGCCGACGCGCGCACGGCGTTGCGGCTGACGGTGCCGCCGCGGGAGGACTCGGCCAGTCGCGCGAGCTCGTCGGCGGCCTGGTTGATCGCCTGAAGATGGCGCTGATGCTCGTGGCGGCGGCCCGGAGGGGCGATGTCCGGGTGCCAGCGCTTGGCCATTGCCCGCCGCGCGAGCTGCACGCCCCGTTGGTCGAACGGCGGCTCGATCTCCAGCAGCAGCAGCGCTGCTTCGACGTCCAGGATCCGAGGCATGAACGGGCTCCACGTTAGCGGCACCGGCGAAAGGACGTGCCGCGTTTTCGCGAACTCCCCGAGAAATCAATTGTAACAAATAAGTCTCATTTAGACTCAAATTGGCTTGCTCGGGCGTATCGTGACCGGCATGGGCGACCACGAACAGCGGCAGGGGAGCATCGCCGGGAAGTTGGCGCTCGGCGTGGTCGTCGTGCTCACGCTGGTCTCGACGATCGGCGTGGTGTTCGTGGCGAGCTTGCTCGGATCGCCGCCCTCGAGTTCGGCCTGCACACCGGCCACGGGTTCGGGTTCGGGCTCGGGTTCGATCTCACTGCTGGCGCCCGGCGCCGGCGATCGCGTCGGGGCCACCCTGTACGGCGGTCCCGGCGATCACGTCAGCGGCTCGGTGGGCTCGAGCGGCGTCAACCTCTACCAGCACCCAGACAGCTACGCCGAGCTCGGCGGCACGACCTTCCAGACCGCCACGGCGCTGGGCGGGCTGCCGTACGAGACGCCGCTGAGGATCACCTATGGCGGTCACTCGGCGATTGGCTACAAGCGCGACATCGGGTTCGGCGGCGGTCCGATCGACGGGCTCCCGCGTGAGATCGACTTGTGGTTCGAGCTTGCCGAGGCGCTGCGGATCCCGGGCGCCGCGACCGACGATTGGGCGGGCCCGGTCCGAGTGCAGCGGCTGCCCGCGACCGGCGCGGGCAATACGCTCGCCCAGACGCCGCAGCCGGTCGCCGCACCGGCGCCGGCGAGTGCCGGCTCGGCGTGCGACCTGCCCGGTCAGACGACGGTGCCGATCACCGCGGGGCCGCGCGCTCGACTGCTGTCCAACGGGTTGGCGGCCGCGCCGGCGAGCGCGCCCGAGGCGGTCAAGGGGATCATCGCCGCCGGCAACCAGATCGTCGGCAAGCCGTATGAGTACGGGGGAGGTCACGGGCTGCCGCTCGACCAGGTGGCGCCGACGTACGACTGCTCGTCGAGCGTCGAGCACCTGCTCTACGGAGGCCGGCTGCTGCCGGTCTGGTTCGACGAGGCGGCGAGCTACTTCGAGAACTGGGGCGCGCCTGGGCCTGGCAAGTGGGTGACGATCTACGCGTCGGCCGATCACGTCTTCATGTACGTCGCCGGACTGCGGTGGGACACGCACAACGCGGCCGGGCCCGACGACGGCAGCCCCGGGATCGGCTGGCATCCGCTCGTGCGCGAGTCGGAGGGATTCGTTGTGCGACATCCGGTCGGGCTATGAGCGCGCGCCAGGTGCGGCGCCGCTGGGCCGCGGTCGCGGTCGCGGCCGTGGCGCTTGCGACTGCGCTTGCGGGCTGCTCGCTGAGCGCGGCGCATCCGGCGCCGGGCACGGGTGGCGCCTCGGCCACGACGGGCGCATCCACCCGAGTCGGCTCGTCGGTCGCGGCCAAGGTCGCGCGCGCGGACCGAACCCACGAGGTACCGACGCCGGCGCCCGGTCAGCGGGTGGCGGGCGGCTGGCAGCGGCCGGCCGAGGCCGTCTACGTGTTCGCGACGCAGTACATCAACTGGAATTCGCAGGACGTGTCCGCGCGGCTGCGCGCCCTCGCCCGCGTCTGTGTCGGCCAGGCGCGCGCGGCTGTGACCGAGGCCGCAACGGGGACCGCGTCGGACTACGAGCTCAAGCAGGGCGGGCTCGCGAACGCGGGCATGGTCGAGGCGATCGCGCCCGTCGTCGGCCAGCCGCACGAGTACGCGGTCGTGACCCGTGAGCGAACGACCGCGACCGGCAGCGACGCCTACCAGGGGCTCGCGCCCGCGTGGCACCTGGCGCTCGCGACCGTGACCCGGCTCAAGAGTGGACTGTGGGTGCTCAGCGACTGGCAGCCGGAGAGCTGATGCGTCCGGGGCCGGTCAGGCCGCGTTCGGGCTGCCGGTGCACGTTCCCGACCCGAAGAACGCGCACCAGGCGGAGCGTGGGACGCCGGCGGCATCGAGCAGGCCGGAGTCCCAATTGATCTCGCCTTGCCATTCGTACCAGAACAGATGCGTGATCGGAACGGCGACCCCCGCGCTCGGCAGCGAGAAGAACGAGGCGATGTCCGCCGCTTGGGCCGTGGCGTTGCCGTTGATGCAGGCGCCGACGGTGCCGGCCGGATCGGCGCCGTCGGCCGGGCAGTCGCCGAGCTTGGTCCGCGAGTTGAGCAGCATCCCCGCCTCGGTGATCCACAGATCCTTGGCGCGCCCGCCGGTGTCACTCCCGAGCTCACGGTCGAACGCCGCAAGGACGGCCAGTGATGATCCCTGGTAGCCCCGCGTCACGCCGCTGTAGTCGTGCACCGCCCAGCTGGCGGGAAATGATGACCCGGGAAGCGCGCTCGCCAGTTGGGAGACGTACTGCTCCAGGTAGGTCGGTGACATCCGGCTGAACACGCCCGCGAGCAGGGTGTCGCCGGCATGTCCGTTGAACTGGTGGATCAGCTGGTCGGCGAGCACATAGTCGCAGGCAGCCTTGGCGGCGCCGCCGGCCACGCCGGTCGCCGTCACCGGGCATCCGCTGGGCTGGGCGGCCGGGGCGGTTGACGTGGCCGGGACGGTTGACGTGGCCGGGACGGTTGACGTGGCCGGGACGGTTGACGTGGCCGGGACGGTTGACGTAGCCGGGACAGTTGGCGCGGCCGGATCTCGGTAGAGCGCGATCGTGTCGGGCTCGTTGAACGGTTCCCAGACGTGCGGCTGCTCGTCGGCCGGCAGGCGTGAGATCGCCCCCAGGATCCCCTCGATCCCGCAGCGGTAGCTCCAGGAGCCGTCAGGCGTCGTCGGGTCGGGTGCGGGGGCGTCGAACGACGGGCGCGAGCTGGGGATCGGATAGCCGGTGATCGAGACGACCGGCGTGAGCCCGTCCGCGTGCGCCTGCACGAGCCCCGCCAGCAGATCCTGCAGGCTCTCGCCGGCCGGGTGCAGCCGTCCCGCGGTGTCGTACCAGGACTGCTGCAGCACCCGGGACGGCGCGCAACCGGGCGAGCTGGCCGAACCGTTGAACTGAGCGACCGCATCGATCGAGACGAACAGGCGCACGTAGCTGAGCCGGTGGATGCTGGAGGGTGAGGTCAGGGCCTTGAACCAGGGGTCGTTCCAGAAGCCGGTCACGGTCCCGGCTGGACACGACGCAGGGTCGCCGTAGCAGCAGCCGGAGGTGGTGTCCACGCAACGGGCGAAATTGCCCTCCGAGTCGCCGAGCCCATACAGCACCGTGCTCGGAGCCGGCGCGGCAGCCGCGCTCGTCGACGTCTGAGCGGTCGGCGTGCTCTGGGTCGTGGCCGCCGGCGCGGCGGTCGCCGGGCTCGCCGCCGCCGGGCTCGTGGCCGCCGGCGCGGCGGTCGCCGGGCTCGTGGCCGCCGGGCTCGTGGCCGCCGGCGCGGCGGTCGCCGGGCTCGTGGCCGCCGGGCTCGTGACCGCCGGCGCGGCGGTCGCCGGGCTCGTGGCCGCCGGGCTCGTCGCTGCCGTCGGAGTGCCGTTCCCGGCGTTCGCCGCGCCGGCGAACGTGGGTACGGCCACGCACGCCGAGGCGGCACAGACCAGCAAGACGACCAGCGCTCGGCGAAGCGTTCGTGGCATATTCGTGTCGCGCCCTCGGGAACAGAAATGCCCAACGCACGTCAAGCTAGCAAGCGGCCCGCGCCGGGACGGCAGTTTCTGTCCCGACGCGCCTCCGGGCTCCCACTTCGCCTGTCGCCTGTCGCCTGACGCCTCTCGCCTGACGCGCCACACGCCGCGCATGCCGCCGTCAGTGGGCGGCGATCCCGAGCAGCCGCAGGTACCGCGCGACCGCCTGGGAGCGATTGGCGACGTGCAGCTTGCGCAGAATTCGGGTGACGTGGAACTTCACGGTCCCCGGCGTGATGACGAGCGCCTCGGCGATCGAGCGGTTGGACCGGCCCTCGGCCAGCAGGCGCAGGACCTCGAGCTCGCGACGGGTCAGCAGGCCGTCGAACACGGCGCGGTCGTCACGGGCACCGCCCGGGGGCGTCGCCTCGATCTCAGCCAGCCGCGGACGTGGCGCGCGGCGGAACGTGGACAGGCGAACCGGCGCGTCGGCCAGCTCGCCGCTGCGCGCGCCGAGCCAGTCGAGGAAGTCGCGCAGCTGCTCGCGCTGGCGGCGCAGCTGTCGGTGCAGCATCGCACTCTCATAGACCTGCGCGAGCGCACTTGTGAACTCCCACAGGACGTCGCGGTCAAGCACGTCGAGCGCGGTCCCAGGTCCGCGGTCGGCATGGATCACCCCGATCAGCTTCGGCCCCATGATCAGCGGCGCCGCGGCGTAGGAGCGCCACCGCATCGCCGCCTGCAGCCCCGGGTCGATGCGGGCCTGCACGGTCGCGTCGGCGACGATCGTCGCCCGGCGCCGGCGCACCAGCTCAGACTCGACCAGCGGGTGCTGCAGCAGGATCGGCCGCGCCGCGAGCCGTTGCAGCGCCGCGCGTGCGCCCGCCGGGTCGTCGTGGAAATGCGCCGCCTGCGCTCGCATCCGACCCTCGTCGAGCACCGACAGCAGCGCTCGATCAAAGCCCGACGCCTCGCACAGGGCCTCCGGCGCCTGCGCCAGGATCGCCTGCGGCGCGGTCAGTTCCCGCAGCCGGTCGACGGCGAGGCGCGCGCCGTCGAGGGCCTCGAAGCGATGCGCGTAGCGGGCGTGCAGACGGTCACGCGCGCCGAGCTGCTCGCGGACGAGCTCGGAGTCGATGCCGAGCTGGGCCGCCCGCTCGCCGAGCCGGTCGATCACCGTCCGCAGGTCGGTCGTCTGGGTCTGGGGTTGCCCCAGCAGCTCCGCGGCACGGCGCAGCGCGTCGCCGGCGCGCTGCGCCAGCGGCTGCTCGTCGGCTCGCAGCGCGCTCATGGAGTCCGCGCGACGGCGGTCGCGCGCAGGTATCTGGAGACCGCGTCGGCCCGCCCTGCCGCGCCGAGCTTGCGCAGGATGTTCTTGACGTGGTACTTGATCGTCCCCTCGCGCACGACCAGCTGCTGGGCGATCTGACCGTTGGTCAGCCCACGCGCCAGCAGCCGCAGGACCTCGGCCTCACGTGACGTCAGCGCATCGAGCGCGCGGGACTCGGCGGCGACCGGCGTCTCGGACGCCGACCCGCCCGAGAGTTCGTCGAGCCGGCGGACAGTGCCCGTCATCCACTGCGCGGCTGCTGAGAGCTCGGCGCGGTGCAGCTGGAGCGTGTGACGAAGCACGGCGCGCTCCAGCGCGCCCGATAGTCCGACCGCGAACCGTGTCACCACCTCACGATCCAATGCATCGAGCTCCCTGCCGCCGTCGTCGGCGTGCACCAGGCCGATCGTCTCCGGGTCGGCGACAAGGGCGGCCACCACGTAGGAGCGGCGCTCGAGCATCGGCGCCCAGGCGTGTGCTCCGCGCGCCGCGCCGGCGTCGACGACCCGTGCTTCCCGGTCGCGGACCACCTCGCACTCGAGCAGCGGGTACGTGAGCCTGACCGGCTCGCGGCGCAGCCGCGCCAGCAGCTCGTCGCCGTCGCCGTCACGCTCCCACGCCGCGACGATCGTCAGCTCGTCGCCGTCGACCTCGCTGATCAGGACGCGCCCGAACTCGGAACCGTGACCGAGCTCGGCCGCCGCCCGGGCCGGCAGCTCCTCGCCGGGCGCCGGCTCGCTCAGCCTGCGGACCGCGTCGGCGACGCGCTCCAGCGCATCCGCACGTCGCACATAGGCCAGCTCGTCGAGCTCACGCTCGAGCGCGAGCAGCCGCGCCAGCTCGTGCACGATCGCGCGGCCGGCTCCGGCAGTCGCTGCATCGGCGCTGGCGCCGGCGTCACCGCGGTCGGCGCTCACGCTGACCCCGGCGCTCCCGGCGTCACCGCCGTCGCCGCTCACCCGACCCCCGGTTCAGCGACCGGAGCGCAGCCGCGTCAGCATCCGGTAGCGCGTCAGCGCTTGGTGCCCGACGGCGCAGATCTGCCACGACCGACCGGCCCGCGTGATCCGCCGCCAGAGGGCCGGAGCCGACTGCCGCGGCGTGATCGCCAGCGCGTCGTCGTCGGCGTGCAGCAGCCACCACGTCTGCGGATCGTCCGCGGTCCGGGCGACCGGCGACACGGTCCGTGGATCGCGCCCGCGCCCGTACACGCCAAGCTCGCCCAGGACGAGGCCGGCCCGGCGCCCGATCACGGCGATCGCCGCCCACTCGTCGGTCCGGTCGTGCAGCTTCACAGCCGGATCGCGCAGCGTCCAGAACTCCAGTCGTCCTCGCAGCCGCTCGCCGTGGTCGGGCTCGCAGAGCGCGACCAGGCGCCGGTCGTCCACGCGGTACCAGCCGACGGCGCGCGACAGGTGGATTCCCCCCGCCCGCAACGCAATCCCCAGCAGCCCGTCGAGCACCCGGTCCAGGCTGTGGCCTGGAGCGGTCAGCTCGAGCTTGGTCAGCTCGGCCCGTGACGCGATCCCAACGGCGTTCATGCATGCCGCGAGCTCTCCCGTCGCCGAGCCGTAGCTGATCGCGACGGTTCCGCCACGATGCGGCGCGAGTACCGCTCCCGCGTCCGCCTGCAGACCGTCGAGCTCATCGAGCGCGCGGTCGGGGCCGGTGCCAGGGCGGGAATCGGAAACCGACATGACGCCGTGAACGTAACGTCTGACACGCAGCCTTGCCCTACCCTTTTGTCGTGACTTCCCATGTCGATCGGACCTTGCGGCGCCGATGCCACGCTGCCGAGGCGATGAGCGCGCCGTCATACTACCCTTTCGGGTAGGCCAATCATGTCCAGTGAGGGTCGTGGCCCCGCCCAGTCGCGGTAACGCTCTCACCTAAGCGTCGGCGCTCCGCCGACAGCATCCAGGAGAGGAGCTGCACCCGATGAGCCCGGAGTCCATGACAGCCGGTACAGACGTCGGCTACGAGCGCATCCGGCGCATGATCGCCAGGGACGAGTGCGTGATCCTCGACGGCGCGATGGGGACCGAGCTGATCAAGGTCCGCGGCGGCGACCGGTACGAGGCTGAGCAGCTGTGGGGCCTGACGGCCCTGCTCGACGCGCCACAGGACGTCGCCAAGGTCCACCGCAGCTATATCGACGTCGGCTGCGATGTCGTCTGCACGAACACGTGGGGCTTGCCGACCGCGTTGCGCGACGGCGGGGTCGGCGGGTACCGGTCCGCCGGCGGCTCGGAACCCGTCCATTGGATGGACCTGACGCGACGCGCGGTGGCGCTCGCCCGTGAGGCGGCCGCGGCCGAGGGACGCGCGGACGAGGTCGCGATCGCGTTCAGCGTCAACGGAGACGTCGACACGACCGACGGTCGCGAGACGATTCGGCTGCTGGCACGGTCGTTCGCCGAGGAGCCACCCGACCTGATCCTGCTCGAGACGCTGTCGCTTGTCCGCAGTTCGACGTACGCGACGGTCGAGGCGCTGCTCGACACGGGCGTCCCGGTGTGGCTGAGCTTCAGGCGGTGCCGGCACGGCGTCTGCGGCGTCTACGGCGAGCACTGGGGAGGTCCGGAGGGCGACTCGTTCGGCCGCGCCGCGCGTCGCTTCGAGGAGATGGGCGTCGGCGCGCTGGCGATCAACTGCATCCCGCCCGACCACGTCGCCGGGATGCTCTCGTGGCTGCGTGACTTCACGGACATGCCGCTCGGTGTCTACCCCAACCTCGGCTCGCTCTCGCAGGACGGCTGGCGCGGGGAGGCGGGGGTGGCGGGCCACGAGTACGCCGAGCTCGCCGCCCGCTGGCGGGCCGAGGGGGCCCAGATCATCGGCGGATGCTGCGGCGTCAGGCCCGAGCACCTGCTGGCGGCGCGCACGGCCCTGAGCCACACCAAGCCCGGCCACGAGCGGCACGACCCACCACCCGAGGACAACGGCGCTCGCAACGGCCAGGGGCCGGCGGCGCCCTGGACCGACGCGCGCGGGCGGACCCTGTACCCGCTCGACGTTCCCGAGCTGACCGTGGACGCGGGCGTGTTCGTGCCCACCCAGGGCAGCTTCCTGACCTGGAAGTACCTCTATCGAGAGGGGATCGGCGCGCATCAGCGGTGCCTGGACATCGGTTGCGGCAGCGGCCTGTTGACGGTCGCGCTCGCGCGCAACGGCGCCGCACACGTGCACGCGATCGACATCGACGAGGCGGCCGTCAAGAACACGCTCACGAACGCCTTTCGCAACGGCGTCGCCGATCGCGTCACCGGCGCGGCTCGTGACCTGTACCCGTGGGTCCCGGAGGAACGCTACGACGTGATCGTGGCCAGCCTCTTCCAGACCCCTGTCGATCCACTTGAGCAGACGACCGCGCACCGACCGCTGGACTACTGGGGCCGCAACCTGCTCGATCACCTGATCCGGCTGCTGCCAGAGGCGCTCGCCGACGACGGAACCGCATACGTGCTGCAGTTGTCGATCATCGGCAGCAAGCGCACGTCGGAGCTTTTGGGGCGGCTCGGCTACAGTGCGCGGGTCGTTGACTTCTCATTCTTCGAGTTCAGTGACCTCTTCAAGGGCAAGCACGAACAGATCAGCCGCGTCGAAGCGCAGTCCGACGCGTACCACCTGACGTTCGGCGACACCGACGTGACGGTTGCATACCTGCTCGAGATCACCCGCGATCGTGAGGAAACCCACGCCAGATGAGCTTTGCTGAGAACGAGTTCCTGTTCACCTCGGAGTCGGTCACCGAGGGCCACCCCGACAAGATCGCAGACCAGATCTCCGACGGCGTGCTGGACGCGGTCCTCACAGACGATCCGCTCGGGCGAGTCGCCTGCGAGACGCTGGTCAACACCGGACTTGTCGTCGTCTCGGGCGAGATCACGACCGAGACCTACGTCGACATCCAGGAGATCGCGCGCAGGACGATCCAGCAGATCGGCTACACAGACGCAGGCTTCGGCTTCGATTACAAGACCTGCGCGGTGATCAACACGATCGACAAGCAGTCGCCCGACATCGCCCAGGGCGTGGATGCCGCGTTCGAGCGGCGCACCGGCTCCAGCGCCGACGACGAACTGGACGTCGCCGGCGCCGGCGATCAGGGGATGATGTTCGGCTACGCGACCAATGAGACGCCGGAGCTGATGCCGCTGCCGATCGCGATCGCGCACAAGCTCGCGCGCCGGCTGGCCGCGGTCCGCAAGGCCGGGACCCTTCCGTATCTGCGGCCCGACGGCAAGACCCAGGTCAGCGTCCGCTACGTCGACGGCCGGCCGGTCGCAATCGAGAAGCTGCTGATCTCCTCCCAGCACGCCGAGGGCGCCGAAGGCGTGATCCGCGACGATCTCTGGGAGCAGGTCGTGCTGCCCGAGCTCCCCGCCGATCTCTACGACGCCAACGAGCTGCGCCGCAGCTTCCTGGTCAACCCGACCGGCCGGTTCGTGATCGGCGGGCCGATGGGCGACTGCGGGCTGACCGGGCGCAAGATCATCGTCGACACCTACGGCGGAATGGCCCGCCACGGCGGCGGCGCGTTCAGCGGCAAGGACCCGTCGAAGGTCGACCGTTCGGCCGCCTATGCCGCCCGCCACGTCGCCAAGAACCTCGTCGCCGCGGGGCTGGCGGACCGGGCCGAGGTCCAGGTCGCATACGCGATCGGCGTCGCGCGCCCGGTGTCGGTGATGGTCGAGACGTTCGGCACCGAGAAGATCGGCCGCGGCAAGATCCTGCAGCTGATCAACGAGCACTTCGACCTGCGCCCCGGCGCATTCCGCGAGTACCTCAGGCTGCACCGCCCGATCTACCAGAAGACCGCCGCCTACGGCCACTTCGGCCGTGAGGACCCGGACTTCACCTGGGAGCGGACCGAGAAGGCAGCCGAGCTGAAGGCCGCCGCGGGGCTCTGACCTCGCCGGCCGGTCGATCGTCGACCGGCGCGGCGAACCCGCTCCCTGACAGGGCTGATCAGGCGCCGCTCCCCCGAGCGGCGCCTGATGCGTTCCTTGCCCCGATCCCGCGGTGTCCGTGCCCGCGCGACCGGTGTTGCCCCCTAGCGTCGAGTACGTCCGGTCCTGACGCGATCTCTGCCTGCCCCCGCTACGCCGCGACCTCCCGCACGACGGGTCCCCCGTGCCGGAGCGCGCCCCGGCCGATCCGTCGCAGCGGTGAAGGTCGACTGCATGTCGTGTAGAGCGCAGCGCCGTCCCGCTGATACAACCTTCGCCACATTTTCTCGCAACGGATCACCGGCTCGGCGCTGCACGTCGCATGCGCGCGCGTCGCCGCGCGGGCGCCTCCTATCCTCAACAGCCGATGTCGACCCAATACATCTACACGATGCACAAGCTGTCGCGGCGCTACCCGCCGGACAAGCAGGTGCTGTCGGACATCTCGCTGTCGTTCTTTCCGGGCGCGAAGATCGGAGTGCTCGGCTACAACGGCGTGGGCAAGTCGACGCTGCTGAACATCATGGCCGGCCTGGACACCGAGTACGACGGCGACGCACAGCTCGGCGTCAACGCGACCGTCGGCATGCTGTCACAGGAGCCCGAGCTCGATCCGACCAAGGACGTGAAGGGCAACGTCGAGGACGGCGTTTCGGAGATCAGGGCGCTCCTGGACCGCTTCAACGAGCTGTCGATGAACTACTCCGACGAGACCGCCGACGAGTTCGGGCGCGTGCAGGAGCAGATCGACGCGGTCGACGGCTGGAACCTCGACACCACGCTCGAGTACGCGATGGACGCGCTGCGCTGTCCCCCGGCCGACGCCGCCGTCGAGCAGCTGTCCGGCGGCGAGCGCCGCCGCGTGGCGTTGTGCCGGCTGCTGCTGCGCCAGCCTGACCTGCTGCTGCTCGACGAGCCGACCAACCACCTCGATGCGGAGTCGGTCGGGTGGCTGGAGCAACACCTCCAGGACTATCGTGGCACGGTCGTCGCGATCACCCACGATCGCTACTTCCTGGACAACGTCGCCGGCTGGATCCTGGAGCTCGACCGCGGCCACGGGATCCCCTACCAGGGCAACTACTCGGGCTGGCTCGAGCAGAAGCAGAAGCGTCTGCAACAGGAGGAGCGCCAGGAATCGAGCCGTCAGCGGACGATCGCGCAGGAGCTCGAATGGGTCCGCTCCAGCGCCTCGGCCCGACGCACCAAGCCCCGCGCCCGGCTGAACGCCTACGAGGCGCTGCTGGCCCAGGACCGCAACGTCAAGCTCGACCAGGTTCAGATCCACATCCCGGCCGGGCCGCGCCTGGGCGATGTCGTGATCGAGGCCGACCACCTGCGCAAGGGCTACGGCGACCGCCTGTTGATCGACGACTTGAGCTTCAAGCTCCCGCCGGCCGGAATCGTCGGCGTGATCGGTCCCAACGGCGCCGGCAAGACGACGCTGCTGCGGATGCTGACCGGCGCCGAGGAGCCGGACTCCGGCACGCTGAAGATCGGCGAGACCGTGCAGCTGGCGTACGTCGATCAGTCACGCGCGGAGCTCGATCCCGACAAGACCGTGTGGCAGGAGATCTCCGGCGGGCTCGACGAGATCATGCTCGGCGACCGGCCGGTGGCCAGCCGCGCCTACGTCGCCGGCTTCAACTTCAAGGGCACCGACCAACAGCAGAAGGTCGGCAAGCTATCCGGTGGCGAGCGCAACCGGCTGCACCTGGCCAAGCTGCTGCGCTCTGGCGGCAACCTACTGCTGCTCGACGAGCCGACCAACGACCTGGACACCGACACGCTGCGCGCGCTGGAGGAGGCGCTGCTGGCGTTCGCCGGTTGCGCGATCGTCGTCTCCCACGATCGCTGGTTCCTGGACCGGGTCTCGACCCACGTGCTGGCGTTCGAGGGCGATTCGCAGGCCCGCTGGTTCGAGGGCAACTTCGAGGCCTACGAGGCATTTCGTCACGAGCAGCTCGGCGCCGCGGCCGATCGCCCGCACCGGATCACCTACAAGAAGCTCGTTCGCAACTAAAACCGGGTCCGCGTTCGTTCAGCCTCGGCCGATCCGGATCTCCTGGTAGGCGTTGCGTCGGGGCTCAATCCGACGGGAATCGCCTGTGACCGGCGCCGCCGGTGTGACGGCGACCTCAGCCTCATTGCTCGCGACGGTGACACCCTGTGGCGTGACGCCCGCGGGGCCGGCTGTTTGCAAGTACGCGCAGGCAAACGTGGTCGCCTCGACCGGCAGGCTGGTGACCGGCACGCTGAAGCCCCCGGGACCAACCGCCATGAAGAAGTACCCGAACGCCTGCGGGGCCTCGTCCTGCGCGTCGGCCGCGCATGGCTCATACGAGTGGAACGTGTAGAGCTCGAATGAGCTGGAGGCAAAGCCCTGATACGTGGTCGCGATGACCTGGCCCGCGGCGACGGTGCCCGGCACGCTGATCTGGATGAAGTCCCCGGCGTAGAACGGCACCTCTCCGACGAGCGTCAGCTGGCCGTCGGGTACCTTGCGGTACCGGCCGCCGGTCTGCAGGTAGGCGCAGAACAACCCCGGTTTGGTCGCGATGCCGGTCGTGAACCGCTTCGCGAACTTACCGTTGACGTGGTACATGACCTGACGGCCATATGCCTGCGCGTCCAGTTGCGCATCCGCAAGGCAGGGGCCATGAACCTGAAAGACGCTCAACCAGCGCGGACCCGAGGTCCTGCCGACGATCGCGCCGGTCTCACGTTGCGAGCTCGACAACTCGGCGGGGAAGGCGAGCGCCACCCCCGGATCACGCGGCGTCCTTGTCGTGCAAGGCACGAACGGGAGAGTGCCGCCGAACTTGGTCAGGTCGGTACCCGTGTCGGCGCCCAGGCAGGCATTCCCGAACGTCTGGGTCCCGAGTGATGTCGCGGTGATCTTCAGCTTCGAGCCCTGGATCCGCCCGATGTGTCCGGGCTCTGTCACGTCGGCCAGAAAGGCGGTCTTGCTGTTCATCAGCCGGGTGCCCCGTACGTTGGCGACGAGCTTCCTGCCGTGTAGCTTGGCGGGCAGGAAATGGCCTTGCCCGGTGCACCGGATGCAGGCATAGGACTCGGCCTCGGCGCGCGTCACCGGGGACAGCTCGAAGCCCTTGATGTCCAGCACGGGGTAGTCCCCGTGCCACAGGAGATCGAGTTTGAATCGCGGCACGATCGCGTTCCTGGCCCGGACCAAGATGCCGGACACGATTCCGACCTCGCGCCGGAAGATCGCCAGCGAGGGAGTCAGCCCCGAATTCGACGCGGCCCGAGCCGCCGAGGTTGCCGCCGGCGCCGCGGCGATCGGGGGCGGCTTCGCGCCCGGGATGACCACGCCGCGCAGTACGCCGCCGGGCGGCGCCGCGGAGGCAGCCGGGGCTATTGCGGTGAGCGTGAGCGCCGCCAGGACCGCGACGACGACCAACCACCTTGCCCGCAACCTCGCTGCGCTCAACGTGTCCGTCGCCATCTGTTGGTTATCGATCGGCACATGGACTCCTTCACCCGGTGGTGCAGACCCCGCTGCAACTCGGTCCGGTCGGGCCGCTGCCGCCGCCTCCCCCACTGGGCTGCGTTGGCGGTGTGACCGGCGTCGTGGTTACTGGCGGTGTGACCGGCGTGGTCACGGGAGGCGTGGTCGTGGTCGGCGGGGTAACCGTTGAGCCGCCGCCGGACGTGCTCGTGATGGGCGCCGGCGGCGCGGGTGGGCCATCCAGCGCGAACTTGCTCACCTTGGGCAGCGTGATCCCATACGGTGCCAGCGCGGCGGCGGCCTCGCTGGTCCGCTGGGACGCGCCATCAACCGCCTTGACGCCGTCTCCGTACGCGCTGCTGTCGCTCTTGCCGGCGGCCTTGGCCAACTTGGTGAACGCGGCCGACTCGCTCGTGAGCGCGTTCGAGAGCCGCTTGGCCTGTGGGGCAAACCGCGCGGGAGTGTCGAGCTTGTCGATTGCCTTGGCGGCCTGAGCGTCGGCCGCGGCGACGGACTTGGCGCCCGCCTCACGGCTGGCGTAGGTGCTGCCGTTGAGCGTGCCGATCGCCGAGCGGTGCTTGAGGGCAGGATGCAGAGCCTTCGTGATCGAGGCCTTCAGCGCCTTGTCAGGCCCGGGCTTGAGCGTCGCCGCACCTGACAGCTTCAGCCCGGACACGAGCGCGACGCAGGGCTGGAGGTTCGCATCTGCCTTCGTCACCTGGCAGAGGGCCACCAGGTCGCCGCTGTCGGTCGCGATCACGTATGCGTCCGCATCGGTCCCGCTGGTCGGAGCCCACCGATAAAGCACAGCGGGCACGCCGTCGATCTTCACCTGCCCGCTGGACGCGGGCTGGTGCTTGTAGGCGACGAGCCCCGGCGGCGGACCGCCGGGCACTTGGCTGGATTTCTTGAGTGCCCCCGCCGCCAGCGTCAGCGACCCGGCGTCGTTGGACAGCGTGATCGGTTGACCGCTGATCAGCGACGCACCCTGCACGTGCGAGCCGCCGGCCGTCCACGGCGTCTTGTACGAGATCGTGATCGGACCCGAGGACGCGGTCTGCGTCTTCGCCACCGGCGTCGGCTTCGACTTCGGATTGGGTGGCGACGGCTTGTGATGCTTGGAGGAGCCACCGCCGGCCACGACCACGACGACGACCGCGATGATCGCCACGATCAACGCCGCCACGCCGGCGGCCACCCAGCGGCGGCGGCGCACGTCACCCGCGCTTGGCTTGGACCCCGGCGGCGTCGACCGCGGCGGCTGCGAGGCCGTATCGGGGTCGCGCACCGGCGTCGAGGTCGTCTGCGATCGCGTCGGGCCGGTGTCGGCGCCATTCGGATCGGTGAGACCGGTCTCGATCACGGTCCCGTCGGCCACGCTCGTGTCGGCCGCGCGCCGGCCGGTCTCGACGACGGTGCCGTCGGCGACGATGCCGTCGGCGACGATGCCGTCGGCGACGATGCCGTTGTCGGCGGTGTGCCGGTCGGTCTCGATCACGGTCCCGCCGGCCGTGTCGGCCGCCGCGGCTTGCCCGTCGGTCTCGATCACGGTCCCGCCAGCCACGCCGGTGTCGGCCGCGGTGTGCCGGTCGGTCTCGACGATGGTCCCATCGGCGACGATGGCGTTGTCGGCGGTGTGCGGGTCGGTCTCGACGATGGTGCCGTCGGCGAGGGTGCCGTTGCCCGTGGTCTGCGGGTCGTTCTCGATCGTGCCGGCGTCCGTCCCGGTGCCCAGCCCGCCCGGGTTGGTGATCGCCCCAGCGGTCGCCGCCTCGGTGCTCAGTCGGTTGCCGTTGCCGTTGCCGTTGCCGAGCGTGTCGCTGAGCAGCGGCGGCAGCGCCGCGCCGAGGCAGATCACCGCTTTGGAGTCGTTGAGCTGTTGGGGTTTGATCCCGAGCTGTTCCTCGATCACCTCGGAGATCAGCGGGATCTGGCTGGAGCCACCGGCCAGATAGATCGCGACCAGCTCAGACGGCTTCCCCACGGCCGATGAGATCGACGTCGCCAGCTCACGCACCGATTCCTCGACGTCGGTCCGGATCAGACCGTTGAACTCATTCCGGGTCAGGCGCAGCGCCCGGTTGACCGGCGCAGGGATCTCGACCCTGACCGAGTCGTTGGCCGTCAACAGCTCCTTGGCGCGACGCACGTTGCGCTGGAACTGGCGGTTGGCGCTTGGCCAGGCCGTGTCGCCGCCCTCCTCGGGCTCGGCGCGCAGCCGCATCCAATCCTTCGGCGCAAGCTGTTCGCCCAGGTACCGGTAGAGCCGGTGGTCGAAGTCCTCGCCGCCGAACCCGTCGATCCCGCGCGGCTCACCGACGACCTCAAACCCGTCCTCGGTACGTTTGAGCACGGCCGTGTCGAGCGTCCCGCCGCCGAGGTCGTACACCGCCACATGCTCGCCGGGCGCCAACCGCTCGTGCGCGTAATGGGTCGCCGCCGCGACGGGCTCGAGCACCAGCTCCAGCTGCTCGCCCAGCCCGGCCGCTTCGGCCGCCTGCACCAGCGCGTTGCGCTTCTCATCACCCCACCGGACCGGGTGGGTCAAACGCACGATCGCCGGCTGATCGCCGCCGCGCATCCGGATCGCGTCGGCCGCGACCTTGTGCAGCACCTGGCCGACGGCGTCGGTGACGCTCACACGCCGATCGCCCAGCAGCATGTACTGCTGGCCGAGCTTGACCTTCGGTGACCGTTCAAAGCACCACGGAGCCAGCGTCGAGGACTGCTCCGCCAGTTCGCCGAGCAACAGGTTGCCGTTGGACTCATCCAAGAACACGTTCGACAGCATCCGCGGCAGTCCGCCGTCGACGCCGACGAGTTCCGCGCCGCCGTCGCGACCAATCGCCGCGGCCGTCGACGAGGTCCCGAAATCGACCGCAAGCACCCACTTCGATGGCGCGTTGACAGAATCCTTGACGGCCACTGCGTTCCCCCCGGTGTTCCTTTCTATCGTCCCCAAAATCCGCTGGTGAACCTGGCGCAGGACGGCAGGTTCTGGCTGCGGCATCCCCCGCTACCCCAAGCGAATGTACCCCCTGCTACGGCGTCGCGCAACAAATCGCCCAGCCCGTTCTTAATTTGGAAAGGCAATCCGCATGTAGACGTCGTCAACCTTGTTGGCGACCTGGCGCCCCTGAAAGCTGGCGGTTCCGCCGGCCGCCCAGGTGCGCCATCCCCGGGCCCGGCGGATCGCGGCGCGGTGGACGTCATCGCCCTTGGCGTCCGAGCGCAGCCCGACGCGCTCGGCTCGCGTGCGACCGGTCAGCAGCGCCTCCAGCTCGGCGAGACGATCCCCGGGCAGGTCGATCTGATCCTTGGCGACGCGGTCAAACAGCCGGATCAATTCGAGCACCGGCGCGTCGAGCCGGACTCGGTCGACCGCGTTGCGCAGGTCGGCGTTGTGATGGCGCCAGGAGAACGATTCGAGCTCCAGCAGGCCGGTGTCGGCCTTGATCGCATCAGTGCGGAGCTGGACCGCATCGATCTGGCGACGCAGCTCGCCGATCCCGCATAGCTCGCGCAGCCGCCGTCCGAGGGTGATCGCGTTGAACGGGTCGCCGGAGTCGGCGAGGTCGAGCGCCAGCCGAACCCCGTAACGGCCGAGCAGCGCCAGGAGCCGTTGGCGGCGCTCGATGGCGGCGCGCGTGTCGGGGTCGAGCGTCGCGCCCTCGTCGGAGTACAGCAGCCGCTCACGCCGGGCGGGGTTCAACTTGGCCCATTGCAACAGCCCCTCGAGATCCTCGGTTTGCAGGGCGGCCGTCGCGGCGGTCTCGGCGATCCGTCCCGCGACCGGCACGACGGTCGAGACCAGCGGGCCGAGCACCGAACGCAGGTTGTCGGCCCGTTCGATCGCTCGATCCCACTCGATCGCGTCGGCTGCCAGCAGATCGGCGCGCGTCAGCACGCCGATCGCGTTGATCGCGCTCGCTCGGCCCGAGCCTTCGAACCGGCGCCGGAAGGCCCGCAGCGCCTCCTGATCCTCGGCGGTCGAGTCACCGGCCATCGCGAACAGCAGCGCGTCGGCACCCTCCAGCGCGCTCGCCTCGGCGCCGGCGTCCTGCTCTGAGTTCTGGCTCCCGGTCGCGGTCTCGACCCCCGGTGTGTCGACGATCGTCAGCGACATCAGCGCCGGCGCCGCCAGCCACACGTCGATCGAGACCAACCGTTCGGGATCGACGCCGAGCGCGGTCGGGAGCGCTCCCTCGTCGGTCAGCGCCAGCACCCGGTGCTCGCCGTCGTCGAGCGTCAGCTCGACCCGCTCCTGATCGTCGTGGTGAAAGACGGTGACGACGGCCGCGGCGCCGTCGACGTCGGTCGGCGACACCGAGCGGCCGACCAACGCGTTGACGAGCGTCGACTTGCCCGTCCCCTGCCGCCCCGCGATCGCCAGCCGCAGTGGGTCCGACAACCGCGTGACGATCCCCTCGAGTTCGTGGTCGGCAAGGTCTGAGGTCGCACCGCGCCTGATCTCCTCGCAGAGCTCCATGACGGTGCCCGACAGCCCGTCCGATAGCGGCTCGAAGAACGCCGGCGCCTCCAGGCGATGGTTAGACGGCGACGGCTTGCGAATCGTCTCGAGCGCCGCCCGCGCGGCGATCGCGAACGCGCCGGCCGTCTCATACCGCTCCAGTGGCCGCTCGGACGCCGCCCTCTCGACGACCGCGATCAGCGCTGGCGCCACGTCGATCTTCACCGACGTCGACGTTCGCCCCGGCAGCGCCGTCCCCGGCCCGGCCAACATCTCCCAGAAGACGTGGCTGAGCGAGTAGATGTCGCCGAGGCGGGTCTCCTCGTGGTTGCGGCGCTCGGGGGCCATGTACCAGTCGGTCCCAAGCACCCGTGATCCGGTCAGTCCATCATTGCCATCCTGGGCTCGCACGAGACCGAAGTCGGCGAGGAAGATGCGGCTGGTCGACTCGTCGACGAGGATGTTGGCCGGCTTGATGTCACGGTGCAGGAGCCCCTGCTCGTGGGCGGCATCAAGTGCCGCGGCGACCCGCTCGAGGACCTGCACCGCCTGGATCGGCTCAAACGCGCCGCGCTGGCGTAACAGCTCCCGGAGATTGGTCTCGACGTAGCGCATGACCAGGTACAGGCCGTGGTCGTCCTCGCCGAAGTCGGTGACCGGGATCACGTTCTCGTGGTCGATCTCCGAGGCCGCCCGTGCCTCTTCCTCGAACCGGCGCTGGAACTCGGGGTCAGCCGCAAGCCCCGGGTTCATCACCTTCAGCGCGACGGTCTTGGCGAGCTTGAGATGGGTGGCGCGGTAGACCACCGCCATGCCGCCCGCGCCGGCTTCGGCATCGATCCGGTAGCGGTCGTCGATCACCGAGCCGACGACGATCGGCTCCGGCGCCCCGCGCCGGCCCAGGCGCCTGCGGCCGGTCCGGCTGCCGGCCGCCTCCAGCGCCGCCCGTCCCAGCTCGCCGGCCGACCCGTACCGATCGGCGGGCCTGCGCGCCATCGCCCTGGCGATCACCGTGTCAAACGCCGCCGGCAGATCTTCGGCCACCGCGGTCGGCTTCGGCGGGTCGTCATTGAGTTTGGCCATCAGCTTCGGGACGTCGCCTTCGCGTGGGAACGGGACCTGGCCGGTCAGCGCCTCATACAGCGTCGCCCCGAGCGAATAGATGTCGGCCCGAAAGTCGACGGACGTGCCGCTGGTGGCCTGCTCGGGTGGCATGTAGTCGACCGTCCCAACCATCAGCCCGGTTCCGGTCAGCGAGTGCGAGCTGACCCGCTTGGCCAGGCCGAAATCCGTCAGGTAAGCGTCATACTCGTCCTCGGAGCCGCCGATCAGGATGTTGGCCGGCTTGATGTCGCGATGGATCAGCTCCTGGCGGTGGGCGGCGTCGAGGGCGTCGGCGACCTGAGCGATCAGCTCGGCCGCGAGCTGCGGCGCGAGGTGGCGTTGTTGGCGGACCATCCGCTCGAGCGTCGTGCCCTCGATGTATTGCATCGCGATGAACAGCTGGCCACCCGGACCCTCCCCGGAGTCGTACAGCGTGACCACGTGCGGATGGACGATGCTTGCCGCAAGCTCGGTCTCCCGCGCAAACCGGCTCCGAAACGACTTGTCGCGGACGAACTCCTCGGCGATCACCTTGACCGCCTCGATCCGCTTCAGCCGCAGGTTCCAGGCGCGGTAGACGATCCCCATCCCACCCTCGCCGGCGATCGAGTCGATCCGGCGGTCCGCGACGACCGACCCGAGCTCAAACCTGCCGCGACCCCTCACCCGGACCCGCTCCGCCGGATGCCGGCCGTCTCGTACAGCGACGTCACGTAATCGGCCGCATCCCCCGGCCGCTGCGCCGGATCCTTGATCAACGCACGCAGCACCGCCGGACCGAGGCCGACGGGCGCGTCGGGACGCTCCAGGCAGGGGTCGGCCGGTGCATCGGTCAGCTGCGCCGACATCAGCTGCAGACCCCGCAGCGGCGCGAACGGCGGCTCGCCGCGCAGACAGGTGACGAGCACGCAACCCAGTGAGTAGACGTCGGCGGCGGGCGTGACCGCCTCGCCGCGGATCTGTTCGGGTGCCATGAAATGCGGCGAGCCGAGCGCCTGGCCGACCCTCGTCAGGACGCTGCCGTCCGTGTTGCGGGCGAGCCCGAAGTCGGTGACCCGCGCGGTCCCGTCGAGCTCGAGCAGGATGTTGGCGGGCTTGACGTCGCGGTGGATCATGCCGGCGGCGGCGAGGGCTCGCAGGCCCGCGGCGACGTCGGCGGCGATCGACAGCGTCGTCTCGATCGACAGCCGTCGCTCGGCGACGAGCAGGTCCTCGAGCGAGCCACCGCGGATGAACGGGGCGACGAGGTAGGGCTTGCCGTCCAGCTCCCCGGCGTCGATCACCGGGACCAGGTGCCGGTCGGTCACCTGCCTGGCGATCCGGACCTCGCGCTCGAACCGCCGGCGGTAGACCGGATCGTCGCCCATCTGCCCGCGCAGGAGCTTGATCGCGACCTGGACGCCGTCCGGATCGATCGCCCGGTAGACCTGTCCCATACCGCCGACACCGAGCGCCGACTCGATTCGGTAGGGCCCAACGGCCTCGCCGATCATCCCATCGGTCGGCAGCGCGCCCACGACCGCCCCCCAATCACTGATCGCTTGCACCTGCCCATTCAGACCTCTATCCACCGTTGAGCATCGGCGACACATCGTATAGGCGCCCCGCGCGCAGCCTTGACCGCGGGCCGCGCCACGACTACATTGCGCGCGATGCCGAGCCTGCTCGTCGAAACGGGCCCGCTGGCGGGTCAGCGATTCGAGGTGAACCCTGAGCTCACCGTCGGCCGCGCCCGCGGGGACGTAGTGATCTCAGACCCGAAGATCTCCGGTCGCCACGCCTGTTTCCGCGCCACTGACGACGGTGGCCTGGAGATCGAGGATCTCGGCTCGAGCAACGGCACCCGTGTCGATGGGTCGTTGATCGAGTCCGCGACCGTGCTTGATGACGGCGCTGTCGTGCGGATCGGCGAGACCGAGTTCAAGGTCGCACTGGATCGGATCGATAAGACGACCATCGATCCCGAGCCGGGCTCGTCCGTCGCCGACGATCACACGGTGGTCGAGTTCGACACGCCGCCGCCGATGCGCGTCCCCGACCGCCTCGATCAGAGCGACCGCGAGCGCGGTCTCGACCGTAAGCAGCGCCGCGACGAACCGATCGTCGCGAGCAGCGATGCCACGGTCGTCCCGCAGCGGCGTGAGCGCCCGGCCCGCGTCGAAGAGACCGTCGTGCCCGCGAGCGGTGAACGGCAGCCGGGGCCCGTCACACCCTCGAGCGGTGAACGGCAGCCGGGGCCCCTCACACCCTCGAGCGGTCCCCGCCAACAGGCGCCCGTCGCGTCCGAGCCACTCGCGCCGCGCCCATCTCCCCAGCCGAGCCCCGCCGGAGCCCAACTGGCCGCGTTCGGCGCGTTCTCGCCGCCGGCCTCGCGCCGCGGTGGCCTCGCAACCCGCTCCTGGGTTCCGGTCGCGCTCAGCTATGCGAGCGTGATCCTCGCCGCGGCTGGGCTCGTCGTGTACTTCGTGACCCGCTGATCAGCGAGTCAGCAGGTAGATCGCCAGCACGATCGCGATCAGCACCGCGAACGCGATCGGCGCGAACGTCGCCCGGGTCCGCACCTTCACGTCCCGGTAGCGCTCGAGCTCGGGCGAGAGCGGCTGCGAGCTGCCGTCGGGCAGGTTGTCGGCCGCAAGCGCCTGCTGGTTGATGTAGTGCGCCGGCGACTCCGCGACGGCCAGCGCCGCCGGTACCGCACGGACCGCCGATCCCTGCACCCGGATCTCCTCGCGGCTGGTCGCTGCGCGCAACACGGTCACCCCGATCTGCAGCTCGTCGCCGACCTCGAGCACCGCGGTGTCGTACACGGCGTTGTTGTTGACGAACGTGCCGTTGGCGGACTTCAGGTCCTCGACCAGCAACGTCGTGCCACCGCCGGGCGACACCCGAGCATGGTTGCGTGACGCCTGGGCGTCGTCGATATAGATGTCGGCCTGGGGTGAGCGGCCGATCACAGTCGGTCGGCTCACGTCGTACAGGCGCCCGGCGCCCGGCCCCTCGATGATCTCCAACGCCAACGTCATTCTGGTGGCGCACACCGTACAACGGCTGTCAAACGCGCGAGCAGATTTTTTCGGCAATTCACAAATCGTTCATTGCGCTCGCGGCGGCTGGGGCATATTCTCGCGCCGCATATGACAGCGCCATACCCTCGGGACTCGGTACTGGCGGTGGTGGGCGAGGGCTTCGGTTCGACGCTCGTGCACACGACGGCGAGATATCTGGGCTTCACGAACCGTGAGATCACGATCTACGGCCCGAACGCGAGTCCGATCAACACATACCAGCAGTTCGCGCACAACCTGGGACAGACGGTGTTGCGTTCGGAGTCCGAGTCGCACTTTCTCGCACCGGATTGGCCGACGTTCGCCCAGATCGACGCCTGGTCTCGCAAATCGCCGGGACCGCTGTGGCGCACGACGCGCCGCAAGTACAACCCGGGCGTCCCGGAGATCCTCACCGAGGCCCAGATCGTCATGCAGAAGCTCGGCTGGGAGGAATGCCGGGTGCCGCTGCGCGTCGGCTGGATCCAGCGTGAGATGGAGCCGATGCCGCACTTCGTGCTCTATGACGAGCAGGCCAACTTCATCGGTCGCTCCAAGCATGTGATGCTCGCTCCCGGCCACGGCCCGCTGTCGTGGCCGCCGATGCTCGCCCAGGCCCGCAAGGACCCGAAGCTGGCTGAGCGCATCGTCCAGGCCTACCAGGCCAAGCAGTACGCGCCCGGCGGTCGCTACATCGTGCTCGGCGCGGGCATCGCGTCAGTCAACGAGTGGGCCAACATCCTCGACATCGGCGCCTCGGTGCTCGCGCTGACGCGCAATCCGCAGCCCGAGACCCAGGACCTCAACGTCCCACGCTGCCTGTTTGAGTCACTCGGGATCGACGCCTACGTGTCGTTGCCCTGGGAACAGCGGGTGCGGTTCCTCGGCGAGGTGCTCAAGGGCTCGCGGCCCGAGCGCCGCTCGTGGCTTCAGAAGATCGAGCAGGGCGAGCGGGAAGGCCGCTTCGCCGCCGCCGTCGGCGAGATCGGCGCGGTCGAGGCCGGCCCCGCCGGCCTCCACGTGTTCGTGCAAGGCAAGGGCGAGGAGATCGGTTGGCTCGACGTCACCGGGATCACCGCTGGCACCGGCTTCAACAAATCGGTGCTGACGATCCCGCTGCTGCGCCGGCTGGTCGACTACTACAAGGTCCCGGTCGTGGACGGCCGCCTCAAGCTGCAGACCAACTGCGGCCTGCCGGGCCTGGATCGCCCGGACTCGCGGCTGTGCTGCATGGGGCTGATCGCCAACAGCATCATCCCCCATGGCGACACGATCGCCGGACTGAAGTTCATCTCGCGCCGGTTCGTCTCTGACGTCGCGCGGGCCGAGAACCTGCGCATCCGGTCGTTCCCGTCGCGGCTGAACATGCAGGTGACGATCGGTCACGACGTCGCCAAGGCGCTGCGGACGATCCCCACGACCCCGCAACTGGCGTAGGTCGCCATGTGCCCGACATCACTTGGACGCGTCCAGACCCGCTGGGCGATCATCATCATCCCGGCGATCATCGCCGCGGTCGTCTCGCTGATCACCCACAACGCCGGTTGGATCGTGCTGATCGGTATCTACTTCGTGCTCGGGGTGCTCCTCGACACATTGTTCTATCGGTTCGTGATCCGCTGGCAGCCGCCGTGGCTGACGTTCGCGCTAACCGTCGGCGAGTTCGTGCTCGTCTACATCCTCGCTCACTGGCTCAAGGTCGGCCTGACGAACGTGGAGGCGATCGTCGAGTTCTGGGCCGCGTGGATCATCGCGATCTGGACGAAGGTCGCGATCCTGCCGTTGCTGTCGCTGAGCTGGATCGAGAACGCCGGCGAGTTCCGCCAGACCGGGTGGGCGGTGGCGCCCCAGTACGTCCCGCTCGCGGTCACGGTCTTTCAGCAGACCGATCCAAGCGGCGCGCCACGACTCGTGCGTGAGTTCTCGTCGGTCGGCACGCTGCCGAAGGAACTGCGGGATCTGCCGAGTCCATCGGCGGTGCGCATCAACCCATTCAAGAACTGAGCATCCAAACCGGGTCCGGGGGACCAGAACGTGGCGGGAAACACGATCGCCGCTGATCGGCCGCCGGACGGACCGGACCCGTCCGGCGGCCTGCCGACGCCCGGTAAGACCCGGGTCGCGGTGCATTACGCGCTGCTGCTGGCCGCGCTGGCGGGCGTCATCGGGGTCGTTTCGGTGGTGCATCACGGCACCGCACAGCCGAAGATCGCCGGCGGCTACACGGTCAGCAAGGGCGTGGCCTGCGTCGGGCCACAACTGCAGGTGATCCAGTCGGGCCAATACGTCGACCTGTCCAACA
>Ga0302325_10006531_pt1 | contig 26167 bp, 23 predicted proteins | sample Palsa_T0_2_FD_201948 | JGI IMG/M metagenome (GOLD analysis project Ga0302325, IMG submission 201948) | Peat permafrost microbial communities from Stordalen Mire near Abisko, Sweden - Palsa_T0_2 | ecosystem: Environmental > Terrestrial > Soil > Palsa > Peat permafrost | place: Sweden: Abisko... | reverse complement strand
TGGCTGATCGCACCGGGCGACTACACGGTGTATCTGAGTAATTCGTCCAGCGCGGCCAGCCTGACTACGGTCGGCACGTTGCAGATCGTAGACTAAGTACGCTGAATTCTCAAACACCGTCACACGGTCCGGCAATCGGTTGCGCGGTGAGAGCACCATGTAATCGATGCCTAGCGCGCGGTAGCGCCCCGTATCGGCGGGGTTGAACGGCGCGGCCAGCGTCTGTTGCCAGCGCGACCACCACTGTTCGCCAAGTTCAGTAAGATAGTTCACCTGTCCGCCGCCTTTCCAATCCACGTACACCGCGCGCAGGGCTTCGCTGCGGAAGATGCCCGGCTGCGGGTGCTTGCCCGCGTCGGCAAATAGAAATACGGCATCAGGCGGCGTGGACGTGCGCGCCCAATCCGAAAGCTGCGCCAACTCCGGCGTGTGCAGGTGTGGGTACATGTTCACCCTGCCGAGCGTGGGAACCAGGAAAAACGCGGCAACGGCCACGCCCGCCAGCGCCGGCGCGCCCCATCGGAACTTGCGCCCTTCCGCCCATGCAGCGCAGGTTGCGCCCGCAGCCAGTAGCGCAACCGCCAATGCGCGGTTCCACGAAGGCATCCAAGTCACGTTCGTGTTCAAAGGAACCAAATACACCAGAGCGAACCAGGCAAACGCTTCCACGAAGCGGCGCGCCTGGGCTGCCACAATCCCCGCGGCAGCCGCGGAGAACTGCGCGGTCACGGTGACGAACAACAGTGCGCGCATCGGCTGCACTTGCGGCAGCAGCGACCATTTCAGCTTCTCCAGCAGCACGTACGATGCAGGCACGCTCAGTATGCCAACCAGCGGCAAGCCAATCAGGAAGAATCGCAAATCGGGCGGCGTTCTCTTGCGCAGCCGCGCGCACGCCGCGAGCGCGACCGCGTACAGAACCACGTAGTGCGGCAGCCAATCCCGCCACCATTCCGAGATCCACGAGTACGCCGCGCGATTCCGTTGCAGGCTTTCGATCGCCGGGGTTACGCGTGCAAAGAAGAGCTGCGCTTCACTGGCGCCCTCCTGAAAACGGGCCGCCACCGATAGCACGATGCACGCGCCGACCAGCGCCACGAAGCCCCGATAGCGGCGGCGCGCGATGGCCAGGCAGAGGTACACGCCCCAAAATGGGAACACTGTCGGCGGATGCATCAGAAACGCGGCCGATCCGGCTATTCCGGCGGCCAAATCCCGGCCGCGCGCCACCAGTCCGATGGCCAGGAACAGTAGCGGGATGGCGAAGCCGCGCGGGTCCGGCTCGATCTCCATCGAGAGCACGGCGGGGCCCGCTATCGTGGCGCCTAGCGAGATCGCGCCCGCCACCAGCAGCGCGGCCGGCGCCGAAAGCCCCAACGCGGCGGCCATCAGGTAGAGCCCCCAGATCCCCAACGCGCGCGTGACCAACTGCTCGCCTTCAAGCACCTGGCGAAAGCTCAGGCGCGTGACGCGGGCCAAGCCGCGCGCCGTCTCGTCATACAAGGTGAACGAAACGTGCGGGCGCGCCACCAGGATGTCGCGCCGCAGCACGGCCGGGTCGCGCAGGTGTTCCAGTATGGGGACGTAGATCTGGGTATCCTGCTGCAGCCAGGTGTGGCCCGGAAACTCGAACCACGTAAGCGCGGTGAGGGCCAGAATCCCCGCCGCCACCGCGAGGTGCTTCATTGCGCGGGCGTCTTCTCCAACTGCTGTCTCACCCAGACGCGCCCGGGATCGAACTGTTGCGCCTTCGTGAAGGCCTGGCGGGCGTCGGCATTATGATGGTCCTTGCGCAGCGCCAACCCCAGCCAGAGGTAGGCTTCCGCGCAGGATGCATCCAGGCTGATGGCCTTGCGAAAGTCCGGGATCGCTACGCTCGCGCCGCCGCCCATGGCATCCGGCAGATAGTAATTGCCTACGCCGCGGGCCAGATACGCCTGTGCCGATTTCGGATCGAGTTCCAGCGCCTTGTCGATAGCTTCGCGGGCGCGCTTGCCGTAAGATAAGGCGAAGAGCAGGTTGGCCGGCACCACCTGGCCGCACAGCGTGCCCAGCACGCGGTAGTATTCGGCGTTTTTGGAATTGATGGCGATGGCGCGTTCCGCGGCTTCAATGCCGCCCTGGGCCGCGCTCTCGGCCTGGCGCTTGTCGCGCAGTTCGAGGGAAACCTCCGCCAGGTAGGAAGAAGCCAGCGCCACGCGGTATTGCGCTTCGGCGTCGTGCGGGGCCTTTTGGGCGGCTGCGGAAAGCTCAGAGATTTGCTTTTCGAGCAGGGCACGGTCCTGGCGGTCGCGGGCGTTTTCGAGCGCGCCGGGCGCCGCCAGCAGGGCAGCCATCAGCAGAATTGCGGGCATCCTTCTATTACAGCGCAAACCGCTCCCTTACGGTCGCGGCTCGGTACTGGGTGTGGCGGGTTAACATGATGGGGTGATTGCCCGTTTCATGCTACTGCTGCTCGGCGCGCTGCCGCTTTTCGGCGCCGAGGCCGTCATTCAGGATCGCGTCCAATTCAGCCAGGTTTTCGGAGAAACGCGCAACTTCCGCATCTTCCTGCCGCCGGATTACGCCACTTCCGCCAAGCGCTATCCGGTCATTTATTGGTTCCACGGCTGGAGCGAGCGCTTCAACAAACCCGTCGACGATCCGCCCAACCGCGACTACGATTCCGGCACGGATTACGGCGGCGACAACATCGCCAACTTCGTCGGCTCGCACGATGTGATCGTGGTGAAGGTGGACGGCTTCAACCCGCGCTTCTCGGGCGACAATTACAAGCGGCCGTACAACATCAGCCCGGTGGAGACGAACCGGCAGTTCCCGCTATATTTCCCGGAGTTGGTGGATTTCATCGACGCCAATTTCCGCACCATCGCCGACCGCGACCATCGCGCCACGGCCGGCCTGTCGATGGGCGGGTTCATGTCGTTCTGGATCGCCGGCAAATATCCGCAACTGGTTTCCAGCGCCTCCAACTTCATGGGATCCCCGGAATTTTTCGTGGGGCCGCGCGACTTCCCCGTCGAGTACCGGCACGACGAAATGTACGGCAACTACGAAGGCGTGCGCACGCGCCTGGTCACGGGCACACGCGATTTCATCCGGTTCTACCACGCCCAGATGAACGCCATCTGGAAATACGCGCGCGACTGGCACGAGACTGAGGAGTTCGACTCCGACCACGGCACGCCCGGCATGGCCAAAACGCTGCAGTTCCATATGAACGCGTTCGCGCATCCGTTGCCTCGCCCGGCCGTGTGGAACCACGCGGACGTCTATCCGAACTTCACGGTGTGGGGCTGGGAGGTAGCATCGGACCGAAAGCAGCCGGGCTTCACCGTGCTGTCGAACGCCTCGGCCGCGGGCTTCCGCTCGGCGGTGCGCGAATGGCTGCCGGGCGGCGCGACGATTCCCGGCGTGAAACTGTCGATCGCGACCGATAAGTTGTACGCGCCGCGCAAACCCCAAACGGTGACCATCGTGCGCCTGCGCGACGGCAACGTGCGCCGCCAGACGTTGACCGCCGGCGCGGACGGCCGCCTGAATCTGGAGTTGGATGGCGAGGAATACGAAGTGGGCATCTCCACCGGCCCGGTGACGGGGATTTCCGGATATCAGTTGGACGGAGTCGCGTGGGCCACGGCGGGCGAGCCCTTCCACGTGCGCGTACGCCTCTGGAACAAGGGCGCAGCGCCGGCGCGGCCGGGCATGCTGCGCTGGCTCAGCCCCAATCCGGGCGTGGATCTGGCGCCCATGTCGTCGGAATTGGCGGCCGTCGCGCCCGGCCAGTCCACGGATATTGCGCTCACGGTTACCGTGCGGGACCCCAAGCGCGCCATCGTGAAGATCATGGCCGTGCAGGGCGACACCCGCATGCCAGTAGAAATTCCGCTGTTTCCGCCCACCCAGCCGTTTCCGGATTTCCGTACCGTAGATGGACAATCGGTCCGCATTTATCAGCACGCCACCGAAAAGGTGGAAGTGACGCTGGGCGATGGCAATGGCGATGGGAAGGCCAATCCAGGCGAAAGGATTGCTATCCTGCTGCCGGAGGATGATGTTTATCGCGCCGCCGAGCTATTCACGAACGACGCTTGCGTGGACAATACCCTGCGTGCCTTCGACGATTGGAGCGACTACGATCATGTAGGCGCGTCGGCAAAATATTCGCTGCCTTTGATCAAGCCGGACTGCCCGGCCGGGCACGTGATCCATGCACTGGCCCGCGTGTTGCTGCCCAACAAGCCGGATCACATCGTACGTTTCGCGGCGATCGACATCCCGGTTCAATAATGCCGACGTGGCGCAGGCACCCTGCCCGGGCTGCAGTTTGGACATTCTTCGACCCTGACGTGGCGCACGCTCTCAGCGTGCCGCGACCGCACTCTTGCGGTCGCCGCGGGCGTAGCCCGCGTGCCGCGGGCGTAGCCCGCGTTACCCGCGCGAGCCTCGCTCGCCTCGACAGGCGAAACCGCCTGTCCCACCAAAGCTCCACCACTTGGCCAAGATGTGGAGACTCCCGTTCCGCGAGCGAAGCTCGCGGCATCACGCCGTCTTGGCCGCAACCCCCACTGCGCCCCAAACGCTGTGGCGGCTGAGATGCTGTGCGGCGAGCACGGGCTTGCGGAAATGGCTAATGGCTGCCGTGTAGTTCTCAAGCGCCAGCATGGCCATACGGGGGAAGGCCAGCGGAGGGGGTGGCTCCCATCCGTGCGGCGTTTGCCGGAACGCGGTAGCTTCAACGGCCAGAGACCCTGCAAGCGAGGACTATGATGGTCAGCCAGGTTAGGCAGAATACTCTGGCTTTGGGCGGGCGACTCCATATTTGGTGTCGAGTCTAACGTAGCGGGAGTAGTAAGTGGGGCAGGCCCTCGGCCGGTCCTCGGCCTGTAGCGGCCTCCCAGGCCATCTCACTACCGCCCCCCAATATTCTCCCACCGCACAATCGCATCCCGCCGGATCGCCAGAATATCGATACGCCCATCTCCGTTAATATCCACCGCGCGCGCGAACTGAATCGGCCGCCCCTGCGCGACGACCATCGGCGCGAACCGGCCGCCGCCTTCATTGTGCAGCAGCATTAAGCGGCCCGCGCCGGCTTTTTCAGCCAACAGGATATCGGGACGGCCGTCGCTATCGAAGTCCGCACCGTCCAGGCTGCTCACCGCCGAAAGATCCGGTACGCTTTCAATGCGATGCTCCGTCCACAATTGGCGGGGATCGGCGGGTTTTTCGAAGCGGGGGAGGCGCGCGGGCGTCATCTCCCGCTGCGCAGCCACCAGTTCCGGCGCGGCGCCGGTCAGTGGCCCATAAGCGAGCCGCAGCATGGCAGACTCCGGCGTCTCGTTCCACAGGGTGATGGCGAACAAACGCCACGGCAGTTCGAAGCTCTCCGGCGAGCGGATCCAATACATGCCCGCCAGGATATCCGGCAGGCCGTCGCCGTCAATATCCGCCAGCCGCAGGCCGCCCTGGTGCGATGGCGAGTAGAAGGAGTAGAGGTCCTGGGAAGGCCAGCGTGCGGTGGGATCGGCGGGAATCTCGTAGAAGCGCACCTGCGCGCGTTTGTGAATCAACAGGATTCCGCGGTGGCCGAGCAGCGTGGCGGGCAGGATGTCCGGCGCGTCGATGCCGGTGTCGATGACGAAGCGCGTCCAGGCGCCGCCATCGCGCGGGGTTCGAAACCACACCAAAGCTGCTTCCGGGCCGCCCTCGTTGACGACCACGTCCAGGCGGCCGTCGCCATCCACATCCAACAGGCAGCCACCTTCGGCAAACGCACGCCCGCGGCCACGAGCGACACGATAATTGCCTTGCGGCAAACTCCTCCACAGAAGCCGGTCGCCCCAGGTGACGAGCGTGCGTTCCTGTAGAGCGTATCCTGTTATGGCTTCGTTACGCAACTTTTGCAGAATAAGCTCGGAAAATCGGGGCGGCCCGGCAGCCGCCAGGAGGCCGCTCGAAAGGGCCAGCGTAAGCGCGCGAAAGAGCATGTGGTGTATGGTGCTATTTTAGTCTGCCATGCAATCTTTGCTGGACCTGCTCACCGGCCGTAGCGAGGAACTCGATTTAGACCGGGCCGCTCTGGAACTGGCCCGCATCGAGTATCCCGGTCTGGATATCGAACCGTTCATCGGCATTCTGGATTCCTACGCCGTGGAGTTGTCCGAGCGCCTGGGCGACGGGACGAGCGGATCCGATTACGTGGAAACAGCCAACCGTTACCTTTTCGAAGAACTGGGATTTGCAGGCAACCAGGACAACTACTACGATCCGCGCAATAGCTGTCTGAACGATGTGCTGACGGCACGCACCGGCATCCCGATCGCGCTGGCGGTGGTGTATCTGGAGATCGGGCGGCGGTTGGCGCAGCCGGTTTACGGCATTGGGTTGCCCGGCCACTTTATTGTGCAATACCGGACCGCAGATTTCTCCGCGTTCATCGATGTATTCCACAGCGGCCGGCTGCTGAGCATGGCGGAGTGCTTCGAATTGGCGCGGCAATCCACCGGGACGCCGCTCGGTGACGACCCCAGGATGCTCGCGCCCGCCAGCAAGCGCCAGATCGTGACGCGGATGCTGCACAACCTGCGCAGCGTCTACTTCCTGCGGCGAGCGTTCGGCAAAGCCCTGCAGACGCTCGACCTGCTGGTGGCGGCGGAGCCGGACTCGGCCGAGGAATACAAGCAGCGCGGCATCATTCACATGCAGATGCGCAACCTGGCCGCGGCGCGCGCGGATCTGGAGGCCTATTTGCGCTTGGCGCGCGAGGCCAGCGACCGCGAGGAGATTCAGAAACAACTGCGGGCTTTGCGCAACTACCAGGCGGGCCTGAACTGAGATCGACACAGAGTGGGGCAGGCTCCCAGCCTGCGGCGGCCTCCCAGGCCGCCATCTTCTTTCTGCAAAGCTCAATTTCCGGGCGACAAGCGGGTCCACGGGACCCGCGCAGGCCCGCCCCACCGGCTATTGCGGGATCACCCTGGTTTTCTGAAACAGCTCGTGGGCGCTGCCGAAGTAGACCTGGCCGTCGAAGTTAAAGGCGGCCAGTTTTGGATCGCGCATGGCATGGCCTGGCTGTTCGGGCCCTAGTTTGACTTCGGTCAAGCGGGCGCCTGCCGGAATGCGGTGCGGGTCGCCGGTCAGGTCCAGGGCCGGAAAAGCCTCGGCTGCTTCCCGGATCTCTCCGGGCGGGGGATACCACTTCTCGTTGAAGAACGTCCAGATGGCGTCGAGGCACCGGCTGGGACATGCGGGCAGGGTTTCGCCCGAGTCTACCGGGATCATGACGCCGCACGTAGTGCAGCGATAGAGCCCCGAGTGGATAACGCGCTCTTTGGCCTTGTACACGGGTTCGCTCCACCCTCCGCTGGGTGAACGAAACTACAGACTAACAGAAAATTACGGATAGCGAGCGCCTAAATGTTACATTTGTTGCGGCGTGCGCCGCGCGGATAGTGGGGCGGCGCGAGGCGCTGCCTCACTAAGTCTCAGCTTTTTCCGGCTTTTCTGGCTTTTCCGGCTTTTCCGGCTTCTCCGGCTTCTCCGGCTTTTCGGTATCTTCAGTCTCGGCGCCGGCTTTGCGCACCGAGACCGTTCCGCGCTCCGTCACCAAATGGATGCTGGCGCCCTGCCCCACGCTACCCTTTAACGACGACGCCCGGCCGTCAGTCTCCTTCTGAATGGGGGCGCCGAAGTCGTTCACGGCCTCGCCGTGGTCCGTGGTGGCCGCCAACTGGAAGGCCGCTTTGTCCGGCAACACCAGGCTGATCTGCCCGCTGCGCGAGCGCGCTTCGATCTTGGGCAGCGGCACGTGCTTAGGTTGCAACTCGATATCGCCGCGGTCGGTTTCGAGTTCCAGCGAATTGGTGAAATCCTCGATCTTGACATCCTTGGACTTGGTGACCAAGTGCACCGGCCCTACCAGGTTGTTGCCGGTGAGTTCACCCAGATCCATGCTGATCTGTCCGGGCAGCGCTTCTACGCGCAGGTCCGTGTTAGGCGATTCGAAGTGCAGCGGCTTGGCCACGTTCTTGAATTCCAGGCTGCCGGAGTAAGAGCCGTTGATGGTCACCTGGCCGGCAATGTTTTCGAGCTCGATATCCGAGCCTTTGCCTTGCAAATCCAGATTGCCCTTCAGGTCGGCCGCACGCACCAGATCGGAGCGTTGCAATTCGATGCGCGCGTTGCCCCCGATCTTGTTCAGCCGCACATCCGAGCGGTCGGCGTGCACTTCGACGGCGCCCGTCAATTCGCTGATGTCGTAGTCGCCGTTGTTGCCGTGCACTTCCACGCTCAAGCGGCGCGGCACGGCGATCTCCAGATCTTCGGAGATCCTGCCGCTGCCCGGGTTGCGATCCTGGTTCGTGCGCACCAGGATCTGATCGCCTTGCACCTGGACATCCAGAGCCGTGCCGGTATTGGCACGGTCGGCCTCCGATTGGCTGACCGCCTGGATGCTCTTTCGCCCGGTAACTTTGACATCGGCGGTATCGGATCCGGTAATTTTCAAGTTGCCGTGGTTGTTCTCAAATACGATCCGGTTGACGTTGGGGGCCGCGGTAGCCGAGCCTGACACATCATAGTCGTAATGCTCTCCGAAAGCCTCCCAGGCGGGGCGGAAGTGCACACCGTGGCTGTGGGCCTCGAAGGCTCCCCATCCGATAAAGCAGATGAAAACGATCAGCACCACCTCGCCGCCACTCATTCCGGCGGCGTTCGCCAGGCTGCCCCGGAAGTAATCGACCATCACTTCCAGCAGGCGCAGGGTGCCCCAGGCGATCAGCAGGAACGGCCAATACTGCGCCATCAGATCGAATAGCTGAATATCGGGGCGCAGATTGTAGACCAGGAAAGCGGCGCCGAGCAGGATGAGCAGGATCGGACCGGTCACCGAGCGGCGTCTCATCGCGCGCCTCCCGTCCCGCCGGGAGGCGGATTGACACTCGTGGTTCTTCCCAACAGGCTCAACAATCCGAACACGATCAGGAGCACGGGCCAAGTCTGGTGGAAACCGTACTCCGTGAAATTGTTCAGGGCGAACAGCGTGCCGAGCGTGATCAGGGTTACCGGCCAGCGAATGGCGCGGAGCAAGTTGGCGTCATTAGCGTTCATGGCGCGCCTCCCGCGCGGCGACCGGGTCGCCAGCTATGCGCACGTAAAGCATGTAAGCTCCCGCCAGGATCAGCAGGATGGGCCAATATCGCAGCAGGTAGCGAAGCTGGATGACATCGGTGGTACTCAGCAGCAGCAGCACACCCAAGGCGATCAGGGTGATGGCGCCGATGGGGAAACCGCCGCGACGGCCATGCACGTCGAGGATGCTGGAGAACTCGTCCACCGGCTCGCCGGCGCGGCGCTTGCGCGCGGTGTGATAGGCCTCCAGCGCCATGTACATGACCCACACGCCGATGAGGATGCCGAACAGGGGCTCCAGATCGCCCGCCGTGCCAGAGCCGGTGATGGAAACCAGCAGGCCGAAGACGATCGCATGCACCAACCCCTTGGCATATTGACCGTTGTAAATGGCGCCCACTCCGGGAATAAAGCCCAGCAGGCAGGCGAGGCCCGGAGACACGTCGCCCGTCGCGGTGGATGCGGCAGGGCGCGGCGGCGCCATGGCCGCGGCGGTCTCCTGCGCCATGCGATCCACCACGGCCTGCCGAATGGCGCCTTCGATGGCGGCCGCGGGCGCGTGCTCGTCGCAAAAAATCGTACCTTGGGCGGTGCGCTTGCATTCGGTGCAGAGCGCTTTGCCGCAGGTGCGGCAATAAGCCACCGCCGGCGTTTCGGAATGGTTGAAGCAGTTCATAACAATATCCCCTGACTTTTAGCGGCTTGCTCCCTTTTCGGGAAGCCGGTGCGTATCCGGCGTGCGGCCAGATTTTTCCGTATCCGCCGCCGGCTTTTGTTCTTCTTCCTGTTGCTGCTGCCACTCGTGCAGCTTGGTTTGAATCTGATAAACGACCTTGAGACTCTCGTAAAACTTCACCGTGCGCTGCCAGCTACGGTAGACCCGGTCTTCCAAACCGGACCACACCGCGGCGGGCGCCAGATCGGCCGGGCGCAACTGGCGCGCCGGTGTCACGAACCGGGCCAGCATGGCGAACGACAGAATGGTCATCGCCATTCCCATGGCGAAGCGCGGCTGCAAAACCGGGTGCAGCACCTTGCGGAACCAGTTGCGGATGCCGCTGGTGGCGGTCTTGGCATGCGCCCACGGGGCATTGAACAGCAGCCGCGTCATCAGCTCCGGCGGCGGCTCCACCTCGGCGGCGCGCTCCATGAATGCCACGGCGGCGGCCGCATCCCGCGCCAGTTCGGCGCAATTGTGGCAGGCGGTCAAGTGCACCTCGACCGAAGTTCTGGCGCTCGGCCCTAACGTGCCGTCAACGTAGTCGCAGATGAGAATTTCAAGCTCCGCGCACGTCATACCAGTACCTTCTGCCTTCGCAAAACACGGGCCAACTCGGCCCGGCCCCGGTTCAGCCGGGACTTCACGGTGCCCTCGGGGATGCGCAAAATATCGGCGATCTCCCGGTACTCCATATCCTGCAAGTCGCGCAAGATCACGGCCTCGCGCAACTCGGGCGACAGCTTCTGCAAGCCCGTCTGCAAAATCTCACTGGCTTCCCGCCCGGCCACAAGGCCTTCGGGCCGCGAACCCGCCGAGACGGATTGCTCCAACATGGGAAGCTGCTCCTCGATCGAATCGGTAAGACGTTCCTGCCGGGTACGCCGGTAATTATCGATCAACAAATTACGCGTCAACCGGGCCAGCCAGGTCGTAAAAGCGCCTTCGGTTGCGCGGAACGTCTTCAATGTCCGGTAAACGCGCAGGAAAACATCCTGCGTGAGATCCTGCGCCTCGCCGTCCTTCCCTGTGAAACGATAGCAAAGCCCGTACACGCGGCGGGTGTGGGTACGGACCAAACCCTCCCAGGCGGCTTCGTCTCCGCTCAGACACCGCTCCACGAGGCTGTGATCGAGGTCCAAACTCTGTTTTATCCAATATTGCCTGCCGCTGTCCGCTCTTTGTGGGAACGGCGCCCCTGAAACCATTGCTAAGGCGGCGGCCGCCATAGTTTGCCTCGCATCCTCCCCGGAGTCTGTGCCGGCGCTAACATCTTCAGCCAGCGTACATTTAAAGAAACGAGGCTTTCTCATCATAGGTTCATTTTTTCCCGGAAGCTAGGGGTGGGCTGGGGACGGGGGGGACGCGGGGACGCGGGGATACCGGGCGGCTGAGCGGGCGAGGGGGCGAAGGGGCGAGGGGGCGAAGGGGCGAAGGGGGCGAAGGGGGAGGGGGCGAGGGGGCGAGGGGGCGAGCCGGCGATTTGGGACGCGGGGACGTGCTGCACGGGGCGGCGAGCTTCTTTGCGGTGATTTTGTTTACGTTCAAAGCCAATTAAGTTGTTTATTTACAGGCGATTGCTAGAAAGCGGGAAACGAAGTGGCGGCGCGCCCCGGTCTCGCGCCTGACCTCCTGTGAAGAGGACAGTCAGGGTCACGGTGGCCGCAGTGTACCGAGGAAGGTATCCCGGGAGGATTATTTCGGCCGTCGGATAGCCTGTTGCGGCTGGTGGCAGCTTTGCTTTCCGGAGTGCGGGGCCCGGTACTTTCCTGTGCGTTTTCACGATTTGCGTTTATTTGTGCTCCGGTGGCCATGGTTGCTTCCAATTTCAGTTAAGCGCGGGGCGGGCGGCAGGGACTCGGGCGGAGCGTGGAACTGATTGAAAAGGTTGGGGAAGCTTCTTTGGGAGAACGGTGACTGTGGGTTGCGGCATCAGGCTATGTTACATTTCATGTTGCGAATGGCGGGAGGAGGCCACGATTAAGCGCAACTGGAAGTGGCTGGCGCTCGGCCTGGTGGGTCTGGTAGCGGGGATCTGGCTGGTGCGATCCTACCTCGAAAGCCGGAAATTCGACTGGCGAGCCTTTGGCGCCACCTTGCTGGCCCTACACTGGTGGTGGCTGCTGGCAGCCGCCGGGGCTGTTATGGCCGGCTATTTCGGCCGGGCACTCCGCTGGCGCGTGCTGATGCGTCCGGTAAAGGCGCATCCGGGCCTTTGGAACCTCTTCTCGGCCACGGTGATCGGCTTCGCGGCCATCACCATGTTAGGACGGCCGGGCGAGTTCGTACGGCCATATCTGATCGCCATGAAGGAGAAAGTGCCGACTTCCTCACAGATTGCCGCCCTGCTGCTGGAGCGGATCTACGATGTGCTGATTGTACTGGCCATTTTCGGCTTCGCGCTTAGCCGGGTGCGGCGTTCCGATGCGCTGCTGGGACCGGCGCTCACCTGGGTATTCGCTATGGGCGGGTGGCTGGTGGGTGCACTGTCGGTAGTGGTGCTGGGTCTGCTCGCGGCCTTCCGGCACTTTTCCGCGGCGATGCGGCAACGACTGCTGGATGCGCTGACGGCCCTGCCCGAGCGGCACTTCAAAAAAGCCGACAGGCTGATTACGGCCTTCGTACAAGGAGTGGAATCCACCCGAAGCGAAAAGGCCATGCTGCTGGTGGTCTGGTACACGATCTTCGAGTGGGCCACCATCGCGCTGACCGTGTATTGCGTAATGCGCGCGTTCGGCGACCGGCTGCACTTCGGGTGGCTGGATGTGCTGATTTTCCTGGGCTTTCTGGCTTTTGGCGGCGTGGTGCAGATCCCCGGCGTAGGCGGTGGAATGCAGGTGGTTTCGGTGCTGGTGCTGACGGAGCTATTCCGGATCCCGTTAGAGGTTTCTACAAGTGTGGCGCTTGTCCTTTGGTTTACTTCATTTGTAGTAGTAGTGCCTATTGGGATGGCGTTGGCTCTGCACGAAGGCGTTCGCTGGCGGACTTTGAGACAATTGGAACCAGAGGCTTCCATATGAAGTGCCCGTTTTGCAACCATATAGAGGACAAGGTGGTGGATTCGCGAGAGAGCCGGGAAGGCGATGCCATCCGGCGGCGGCGGCAATGTTTAGGTTGCGAACGGCGCTTCACGACCTATGAGCGTATCGACGAAGTGCCGTACATGGTCATCAAAAAAGACGGGCGACGGGAGAAGTTCGAGCGCCAGAAGGTACTATCAGGTTTACTGAAGGCTTGCGAGAAGCGCCCGGTAAGTATGGGGAGACTGGCGGAGCTGGTGAACCAGGTAGAGGCGAAGGTCACCGACTCGGCCGACCGGGAAATCTCTACTATTGAAATAGGAGAATTACTGATGGAGGCTTTGCGGGATCTGGATAAAATCGCTTACGTGCGATTTGCGTCGGTTTACCGCGACTTTCAGGACGAAGAAGCGTTTTTTAATGAGTTGAAGAATCTCATGCGGCACAAGGTGCCGTAAAAAGAGACTGCGGGGTGCCAGGGTTGTAACCAAAACGATTCTGAAGCATCTTTATAGATATAGCACTTAACATTTCAGGTGATCGGTGTTATCATCAGATGATGCCCGAGTGCCGCGGTTAGCCCACGCCTTGGTCTTCCACAAGCGCGGCAAATCCGAAGCTTTTCAGGAGTCCCGGAATCGAATCAAGTGACAGTGTTGCACGGTGTGTTCGTGCGTAAGGGGAGGTGAGTCGAACGGTGGACCAATTCGAAGATCAGTTTCTAGCAGATAATCCGGAAGCCTTGGGCCTCAACTTTGAGGAGGATGCCAAGTTTTTCGACCCCGAGGCGGGCCACGAAGCCGATTTTCTGCATCCGGTGCCGGTGGAAGAGTCAATTTACACCGACGATCCGGTACGCGTGTATTTGCGTGAAATGGGAGCGGTGCCGCTGCTGACGCGGGAAGGCGAGGTTGATCTCGCGCGGCGCATGGAGCGCGGTAAGCTGCGCATGCAAAAGGCGATCAGCCGCTCGGCCTTGGTCCAGCGTGTGGTCGTGGAATTGGCTGAGCAGTTGAAGAAGGGCGACGAGGAGATCGACAGCGTAGTGGATGTCGGCGACGTCGAAGAAGGCACCCCGGCCGACCTGAAGAAGCGTGCGGATCTATTGAAACTGTTCACCGATTTGATTACGGTGTATCGCAAGTTGCAGCAGGTTACCGACAAGCTGGAGACCGTACCGGTGAACATGAAGCGGCAGCGGAAGCGCTGGTGCAACCGGCTGAACCGGACGAAGGTGCAGGTGTCTCTGGGAATTCGGGCTATCCCCTTTCGTTCCAGCAGGTGGAAGGAATTCTCGAAGGAAATCGAGCGGGCCGTCGAAGAGCTGGGGCAACTGGACCGCGAAGCTAAGAAGATCGAAGTGAAGGCCGGTCCGGTGCAACTGCAACAACGCCTGAAGGATCTGAAGAAGGAGATCCGCAAGCGCGAGACCATGGCGGGCGCCACGTTGCCCGACCTGAAGCACACCCTCACCGTGATCCGGCATGGCGAAGCTGAAGCCGAGCGCGCCAAGAAGGATCTGGTAGAGGCCAACCTGCGCCTGGTGGTTTCGGTGGCCAAGAAGTACGTAAACCGCGGACTGCACCTGCTGGATTTGATCCAGGAAGGCAATATCGGCCTGATGCGCGCGGCGGACAAGTTCGAATACCGGCGCGGCTACAAGTTTTCGACATACGCCACATGGTGGATCCGGCAGGCCATCACGCGCGCGATTGCGGACCAGTCTCGGACCATCCGCATTCCGGTCCACATGAACGAAAGCATGAACAAGTTCCTGCGAGCTTCGCGAGAGCTGGAGAAGGAACTTGGCAGGACTCCTACAAATGACGAAATTGGGCGGCGGATGGACATTCCGGTTGAGAAAGTCCAGAAGCTGAAGACCATTTCGCGCGACCCGGTTTCGCTGGAGACGCCGGTAGGGCGGGATGGCGAATCGGCCTTGGGCGACCTGATCGAAGACCGCTGGGTGGGATCGCCGGTGGACGCGGTGATCGAAACCAACGTGCGCGACGAGACGGCCGGCATTTTGAAGACGCTTTCTCCGAAGGAGGAGAAAGTGATCCGGCTGCGGTTCGGCATCGGTTGCGAGCGGGAGCATACGCTGGAGGAGATCGGACAGGAGTTCGATGTCACGCGCGAGCGCATCCGGCAGATTGAAGCCAAGGCGCTGCGGCAACTGCGGGCTCCGGAGCGGGCGCGGCGGTTGCGGGCGTTGATGGCGGCACGGTAGGAAGCAGCCGGCTAAAAAGCCGGCTGCGGGCATGATTGCCCGCCCCATACGGTGAGAAACTTCCGCGGTTGAGCGGGCGTCTTAAGCCGAACCGTTTGCAGATTCACGCGCCCGGCCTGACCCCCAACGCGGTGCTGGAAAAACTGGGCATTCAGATGATCGATGTCTGGATTCCCACTTGCGACGGGCGGTGGCTGATCCTGCCGCGCTACACACAACCGGCTAAGGATCTGCAGGCTCTGCTGGAACAGATTCAACTGCGCTTGCCCTCGCAGCCCCCGCCCCGAATCACAGCTCCCGCACCGCTACCGTCCGCCAACCGGGTTGCCTCTCAACCCTGCCTGTGGTGAAGACCTTTCGGTACCCTCGACTGATTCCGTGGCGCTTATCCCTTGCCATCGGCCCCAATTGCGAAAGTCGGGCTAAAGTAAGTGACATTGCGCAGGAGTGCCTGCGCCACGTCGGCCGAAAATGGCCAAACCCCAGCGGCGTGGGACGCCGCCGCAGCGCTAGGCGCTGCCCTACCGCCGCTTCAAAGCCTCCAACTCTTCCAGCGTACGCGGCCAGTCCGCGCCCAGCAGGCGCGAGAGGCCCCGGTCCGCCAGCACCTTGCCGCCCGTCTGGCAGCGCGCGCAGTAGTTCGTTTCGTTATCGGCGTAGCGGATGCGCTGCACCTTCTCGCCGCAGCGCGGACACAGTTCGCCGTAGCGTCCGTGCACGGCCATGTCCGGGCGAAAGGCGGTCACCTTTTCCGGGAATTTCACGCGGGCTTCGCCGCGCAGACGCTCCAGCCATTGCCGCAGCGTGGCGCGCGTGGCATCATACAGGCGCGCGATCTCTTCCGCTTTCAACTTGCGGGTCTGCGCGATGGGTGACAGCCGCGCGGCGTGCAGGATCTCGTCCGAATACGCGTTGCCGATGCCGCTGAACGTGCGCGGATCGGTGAGCGCCCTCTTCAGCGTGTGATTCTCGAAAGTGAGCGCGTCGCGGAAGGCCGTCAGATCCGCCTCGAACACGTCGATGCCGCCGGGGTCGAGGGCGCGCAGCCCCTCTTCGCCCCGCACCACGTGCAGCGACGCGCGCCGCTTGCTGCCGGCCTCGGTGAGCGTCAGGGTACCATGCGCGAAATCGAATGCGGCCAGGTTCTGGCGGCCAGCCAATTTCACATGCGGCGGACGCCAGTGCAACCGTCCGGCGATCATCAGGTGCAGCACCAGCCAGATGTCGCCGTCCACCCCGATCGCGATCCGCTTGCCTACGCGGCGCAGTCCACACACCATGCGGCCTTCGGCGCTCGCCAATGGCGGATCCATGGTCCGCAGCAGAAACGGGTTGCCCAGCCGTACGCGCTCGAGTATGTGGCCGGTAACTCGTGGCTCCAGCGCTTCCATGTATGCGGCAATGTCGGGCAGCTCCGGCACTTACTCTTTACCCAGCCAGCGCAAACGTGCCACATAGTGGCGGCCTTCGCTCCCGTAGAAGGTCAGGAAACTGGGAGACTCCAGCGTGTTATTCACTACGGTAGGGTTCCGATGGTTAGTCAGGTTATCGACCCCTCCCCGGATGCCAAAGCGGTACTTGCGCAGCTTCACGCGCCACTCCAGGTGCAGGCCCAGATTGAAATAGTCCGGAAACCGGTTTGTGTCGGGAGCGCCGATCAGTTGACCGTTGTCGTGCTGGATAGAGAAGGGAAACCCGGTGCGATCTTCGAACAGGTACGCCACGGCCCAATTCTTCCACCACGTGGGCAGGTAACCCCAACTAAGGAATCTGTTCGGCGCATTCCATGGCAATGGTCCCGCGTTATCCGGCCCCAGCAACAAGGTTTGTTCGAGCGACGGGTCCAGCACTTCGTTCGAATGCGTCCGTGAACGCGTATAGCTGGCCATCCACTCGTAGCGTCCCCTGATATCCTGGTGCACAATGGTCTGCACGGCATCATAGGTATCGTGACGGGCGCTGGTCAACGTGAAGATCTGTTCCACATAGGATGCATGGTAAGTGGCGGCGATTTCGGGCGATGCCGGGATGGCCGCCGGTAGCGTATTGACGTAGGCCAGACCGTCGCCGCCGCGCCTGCGGTGCAGGCTCAAGCCCGCGCGAATGCGCCAGGGAAACTGGTGGTCGAGACCCAGGCTCCAATTCTGATACAGAGGCGCCTTCAGACGCTCAGTGGGAAGCATATAGATGGATAGCGCGTTGGGCAACAGCAGCGCGCCATTCGCGGTGTAAATATTGCTGAGCGTGTATTGATCGTACGGCCGGGTGAAAAACTGGATGATGGTGGGATCGTAAAGCACGGCAAATCCGCCCGACACGCGCGTGTTACCCGAGCCGAAGGGCGCCCACGAAAATGCGGTGCGCGGCGACCACAGCCAGCGCCGCAGGATTTCGTCCCAGTCCTCCCGCACGCCCAGCTCGAAGAACAGATTGTGGCGCGCCTGCCAGTGGTCCGTCAGGTACGAAGACGCGGTCAGGCTGGGGCGGCTGAGGGTTCCGTTTCCTTCGAAGGTGACCGAACGCAGCAGGTTCGAATTCACGCCATAGAGATCGTATCCGGTGCGGGTGATGCCCTGCTCGTAGTCCAGACGGTCGACATCGGCGCCCATTTTGAATTGGTGCGTACCCGCCAAATGCCAGGACGGCAGAAACAGGTTCGCCAGGAACTGGCCGCGCCGCGAGTGTTGCGTGGAATTCAGGAAGTTATATCCCTGGGAACCGGTGGGCGTAATGATGTAAGTGCCCGTGCCGAACGGCACCAGCCGCGCCAGGGTCAGCAGTTCGGCGAAACCGAGCTCGAGCAGCGTTCCGCGCGCCACGTAAATCTGGTCCTTCATTCCCAGGAACCAGGTGCGTCCGCGCTCGTCGAGCGTAGTGGAGGGAGGCGTGAGCGCGCCCAGCCCAAACTCGGTGGCGCGTTGATAGTTGAATAGGAAATCCGTGTAGAGAATGTTTGCCGGCGTCAGATTCACCTGCGTGTGCAGCATGTTACTGGCTTGCAGGGTGTTGGTGGTGTTCTCATCGCGCGGCAGGCCGGGGATCACGTTGACGTTGTAGTCCGCATCCAGGTTATCGGAGAACCAGGCGCGCCCTCTGACGATCGGTCCGGAGAAATTGAAGCGCGGGGTCCAATCGCCCAGGTGCGGTCCCCCCACGGTGCTCAGGCCCGGAAAAAAATTGGTCGCCGAATAGCGAAACTGATCGTCGCCGGTCTGGGTCTTGATCTGCAAGGTTCCCGCCGAACCCTGGCCATATTGCGGCGAGTAGCGGCCACTCAGATAGTCGAGCGAACTGACGGCTTCCACGCTGACCGTGGTGTTCAAAGCACCGGTCAACGGGTCGCTGATGTTGAAACCGTCCAACAGATAATTCGTCTGATTTTCACGCCCGCCATCGAAGTGTATGCCGCCCGTGGAGTCCCCGATTTGGCCGGGTATCAGGGTCATGGCTTCGCGCAGACTGTGTGTGGAAGGGTATGGGATGTCCATGATCTGGACGCCGCTGAGCTGCCTTTCCGACTGGGTTTGTTCCACATCCACCGCGTCCGGCGAAGCGCGCACGTCGACCGACTGCAGTATTTCCTTGACGTGGTTCAAGACCAGTTCCACCTGGCCCATGCCGGCGTGTACCTCCACGGCCAGGTTCTTCACGGGAAGGTATCCGGACTGCGTGGCGGCAAACAGATACTGGCCTACGGCAGTGACGTGCAGCGTGAATCCACCGGTTGGATCGGTGGTGGCGTGCGATTCCTCACCTGCGGCGTTGCGCGCGGTAACCTCGGCGCCGGCTACGCCCGCCTCGTTCTCATCGATGGCGCGGCCGGCCACCACGATGTCGCCGGCCTGCAGCGAAGCCGCGCAAGCCATGGCTGACACCGCGAGCCAGAAACGTTTCACAGGCGATCCTCGTCCATTGCTTTCGCTAGGCTCTCCCGGTATTCATTATTACGCTTCCGGGTCTGGCGATGGCGGAGATTTTGGTTTCTATCAGGATGCGACTATTACGAACGCGAACCGTTCCGCGCTGGCGACCGGATCGCAGCGGAAATATGCTCGCTTGTGGGGCAGCGCCCCGCGCTGCGGCGGCCTCCCAGGCCGCCCGCCCGAGCGGACCGAGGGTCCGCCGCAGCCCGAGATCGCAGCCCGAGGGGCTGCCCCACTCTTCGAAATACGTTAGTTCCACCCAGGGACATCGTGCCGGCCTTGGGCATCAGCCGGACGTTTTAGCCGAAAATAGAAGAGTGACAGCGGAACGCGATGCGGCGGTGGCGATTGTTCAGGCGTGCGCAACGGAATCGGTGCTGCTGATGCGGCGCGCCGAGCGCGCGGAAGATCCCTGGTCGGGGCACTGGTCGTTTCCGGGCGGCCGCCGGGAACCGGAAGACAGCGATCTGCTGCACACCGCTTTGCGCGAATTGGAGGAAGAGTGCGGCATCCATCTGCGGCGCGAGCAACTGGAAGAAGCGCTGCCGGCGGCGGAGGCGCGGCGCAGAGTGGGGCCGTACCTGCAGGTGGCGCCGTTCGTGTTTCGCGTGGATCACGAGCAACCGGTGACGCTGGATTCGCGGGAAGCCGCCGAAGCGCAGTGGGTACCGCTGTGTGTGTTGCGCGACCCCGCCCACCACGCGCTGCGGCCCGTCCCCGGTCTGCCGCCGGAGGTCCGGTTTCCAGCCGTCGATCTGAACTGTGTCCCGTTGTGGGGATTCACTTACCGATTGATCACGGACTGGCTGGGGCTGGACCCGCCGGAGGGCTGCGTTGTGGAGGCCAGCTTCCAGGCGGCACAAGCGCTGCTGGATGGACTCCTGGCGAATGGATGCGCGCTCGAGCATGGATGGGAGGATCGGGACGGCGCCAAGGTTGCGGCTGTGCGCGGAACCATTCCGGTGGATCTGGTGTGGGCTCAAAGCCCGGCGGCGCCGAACATCCCGCGCGTAAACATGCTGGAGGTGCGGCCCGATTACATCCGGCTGGTGGGTCTGGCGTTCGAAGAATATATCATCGAGGCTGATAAGTAAAAGGGGCTATTCAGCTCGACATTCAGTACGCGCCCAAGCCGCCGTTTGCCACCGGCACCACCTCGCAGGCTCCGGAGCCGATCCTCGATGCCGCACGGCAGCGCGCCTGCGGCATAACGGCTGCGCGGCTGGCAGCGGCGAAGCGCGCCGGGGATCGCTGGACTGAAAGACACTGAAGTGATCGGGCATGTGGAGTGGCCCGTGGGGCAGGCCCTCGGCCTGCGGCGGCCTCTCAGGCCGCCCAGCCGGAGGCGGACCGAGGGTCCGCCGCAGCCCACGGGGCAGGCCCCACTTTGTGAGTTATTCGGCGCGGAGCGCGTCTACCGGGTTCACGGAAGCGGCCCGCCGCGCGGGGAAGTAGCTGGCCAGGAGCGCAGCGACGGCCAGCACCGCGGCCACGGCGACCAACGTCGGCAAATCCCACGACTCAATCCCGAAGAGCAGCTTGCGCATGAGCGTAGTGACGGCCAACGATCCCACGATGCCCGCGAAAATGCCGGCGGCCGTCAACCATCCCGCCTCTTTCAAGATGAGCCCGTAGACGGCCCTTGGTTCCGCGCCCAGTGCCATGCGCACGCCGATTTCGCGCGTCCTCTGGCCAACCGAATAAGCAATCACCCCGTAGAGTCCCACCACGCCCAGCAGCAATGCCAGAGCCGCGAAACCGCTCACCAGCCAGGCGGCGGAGCGATGCAGATAGGCCGACTGCGAGTCCGCGATTCTTTCCTGCATGGCCGTTCCGCCCAGCGCGACAACACCAGGGTCGATCTGGCGAATCGCGGCAGCCACGGCCGGCAGGATCGACTGCGGGGATTGCGAAGTACGCACGACGAGAGAGAAATAGGTATTGGGGTTCTGGTTCGCGGGAAGATATTCGGCCGGCCAGATCTCCGCATCGAGCGATCCTTCCCGAATGTCTTCCACCACGCCGACGATGGTTCGCATGGATTTCGGCGACAGCCCGTCGTCCCCAAACTGCTTGCCAAGGGGGTCTTCATCGGGATAGTATTTTCTGGCCAGCGCCTGGTTAATGACGGCCACGCGCGGCTTGGTCTGGTCGTCGGCATCGGAAAAGTAACGGCCGCGCACCGGTTTGGCGCCCAGCGTACGCAAGTAGCCGGAGCTCACGTCGCGTTCGTTCACTTCGTTGTGCTCGCCGTTATATGGCTTGCCCACAAACCGGATCCAATCCGTGTTGCCGTTGTAGCTCACCGGGAGCAAGCTGGTAGTGCCGACGGATTGTACGCCGGGCAAGCTCGCAATCTGGCTGACAATCCGGCGGCCGAGCGCGATAGCTTGCGGGTCCTTCCCATAGGTGACGTCCGGCGCCGCGACCTCGACGGTGGCGAGATGGTCGGGCTGGAAACCAAGGTACACATGCATCAGGCAATAGAGGCTCTGGCCGAGCAAGCCCGCGCCCACCAACAGCACCATGGCGGTCGCCAGTTCCACTACCACCAGCTTGGAACCCAGGCGGCGCCATGTATTTCCCGCGGAGCCGCGGCTGCCCTCGGCAAGGCCCTCCCGCATTTGCGCAAACGAGAGGCGCAATGTGGGTGTGATCGCAAACAACACCGCGGCCAGCAGCGCGATGGCGCACGCGAACGCGGATACCCGGACGTTCAAGCCCTGGCCCTGCAGAAATGGCATGCGCGCCAGCAGATCCGGGTTGATCAGGCGGCTCAGAACCTGCATGGTCCACGCGGCGGACGCCAGGCCCAGCGCGCTGCCGGCCGCAACCAGCACCAGTCCTTCCGCCACAAATTGGCCGATCAACCGCGCGCGCGACGCACCCAGCGCACTGCGGACGGCCATCTCGCGCCGGCGGCTTTCCGAACGCACCAGCAGCAGGCTCGATACGTTTACGCAAGCGATCAACAGCAGCAGGCCGGCGCCGCCCAGCAGCACCAGCAGGATGGGGCGGATGTCTCCTACAATGACGTCGGTCAGAGGCGCCACATCTGCGCCTTGTCCGCGGTTGGAGCCGGGATACTGCCTTTCCAGTTGCCGCGCAATCAAGCGAGTGTCCGCCAGGGCGGCCTGCACGGAGATACCCTCCCTCAGCCGGGCGACACCGAAGAGATTGTGGCAGCTTCGCCTTACCGAGCAGGAACTGGCGGCGTCCACGGTCGTCCAATATTCGGCGGCTCCCACCGGCGCGAAATGAAACTCCCTCGGCAGAACGCCGACGACCACGTACGGCACGCCATCGAGCGTCACCGTTTGTCCGATCACATCGGGCTTCCCGCCGTAGCGGTTGCGCCACGTTGCATGGCTGAGCATGACGGTGTGCGGCGCACCCGGCAAGTCTTCACCCGCGTAGAAGTCGCGGCCCAGGGCCGGAGCGACGCCGAGTGCGCGAAAGAACCCGGCACTCACAAAAGCCGCATGGGAGGGTTGCGCACCCTCGCGGGTAGTGACGATGAAGCCGGTATTGTTGTATACCTCCAGCGCGGTAAAGACTTTGTTGAGCTTCTTCCAGTCGATGTAGTCCAGATAGGAGAGGTTGCTGCGCGCTAATTGCGGCAAGTGCTGCTCATAGACGCCCACCAGGCGGTTGGGATTCGGATACGGCAACGGCTTGATGAGCGCCGCATCCACGAATGCGAAGATGGCCACGCTGGCGCACATGCCCAGAGCCAGCATCAGGATGGCGGTGCAAGTGAATCCCGGGCTTTTTCGCAACTGCCGGAAGGCGAAGCGGACATCCCGCAGCAGGTGTTCGACAAACGGGACGGTGGTGCGTTCGCGGCAGGCTTCCAGGGTGGGCTGCAGGCCGCCCAACTTCACCAGCGCGTCGCGGCGGGCCTGCTCCGGAGTCATACCGGCGCGCAGGTTGTCGTCGATGTGCAGTTGGAGATGGCTGTCGATTTCGGCGGCCAGTTCGCGGTCGTGCCGGTCCTTGCGGAATAAGCCGGGCAGCCTGCAAGCGAGGGCGCGTAGCCGCCTCATGAGATCTCCTGGGTGGGCGCGAGAAAACGCGCCAGGATGGCGGTGGCTTGCTCCCAATCGCGGGCTTCCTTCGCGACTTGTTTCCGGCCGGCGCGCGTGAGGCGGTAGAATTTCGCCTTGCGGTGGTTCTCCGAGACTCCCCATGTGGAGGCGATGAAACCCTCCTGCTCCAGTTTCAGCAGCGCCGGATAGAGGGTGCCGTAATTCAGCGAGAGCCGGTTTCCGCTGGTTTGTTCAATGCGCCGGGCGATGCCATACCCGTGCAGGGGGCCTAGCGCTTCGAGGGTCTTCAAGACCATCAAGGCGAGGGTGCCCTGCCAGACGTCCGTCTTGGTGCCCATGTGTCTCCTATTGCCTTCCCATATCGATAGTTGCACGCTTTATATGGGAAAGCAATAGAGCCTGTGCGAATTAATAAAAGGATAATTCCTTCATCGGATAGTGTTTCGGGTTGCGGGTCCAGAGCGCCGCATGATTGAGCGACGCCGCTGCAGCGATCATGGCGTCGCCCAACTCCACGCCGTGGCTCTTTCGGTATTGCCGCATGTAGTCGCCCGCCTGGCGGCCGGTTTCACTATCGGCCGGTGCACAGAGCAGTGTGCGAAATAGGCCGGTAAGGGCCCGGTGCTCGCTGGGGCGCGCACCTGCCCAAAGTTCCGCCGCGGCGATGGGCGAGTACAGAATCGCCTCGGCGGATTGGCTCAGTTCGGTCCATTTGGACAGCACATCCTGGTCCTTTCCGCGCGATACTTCGATGAGGATATCGGAATCCACCAAGACCATCATGATCTTCCCAGCCTTTCCATCCGGCTGCCACGCCGCAAGCTGCGCACGTATCCGGCGGAGCCGGCGAAATCGGTGCGATCCTTGCGCACTCCCACGAAGGCCTGCATCGCCGCCCGGCGCTCTTCCAGGTCGTTCAGGTAACGTTCTCGAACGGCTTCCCGTACCAGGCTGGAAACTGTGGTCCCCTCGCTGTCCGCGCGCCGGTGCAGGATATTCCACAAATCGTCGTCCAGGTAGAGTTGCGTGCGTCTCATGATGTATAGTATACATCGCTCGTTTGTACCGTTGGCCCGTCCCCGGATGGACTACCATATTGTGCATGCTCAAACGCGCGTGGATTCTGTCCGTTTGCCTGCCCGCCTTGCTGCCGGCGGCTCTCGTTCGCATCGAGGTTGCCGACCGCGGCGATGTCCTGGACGGCAAGTCCTTCGCCGCGGCCGGCCCGTACGAGCGCATCGCCGGCAAAGCCTATTTCGCGGTAGATCCCAACCTGCCGGCCAATAAGATCGTCGCGGACATCGCCAAGGCGCCGCGCAATGCGGATGGGCTGGTGGAATTCTCGGCCGACTTCTATTGCTTGAAACCGCGCGATCCCAAACATGGCAATCGCGCCGTGCTGTTCGAAGTCTCGAACCGCGGCTCGAAGGGCATGCTGCCGGTATTCGATCTGGGAACAGGGGCGGCCGACCCGCGCACGGAACAGCAGTTCGGCGACGGCTTCCTGCTGGAGCAGGGTTACACGCTGGTGTGGCTAGGCTGGGAATTCGACGTGCCGCCCTCGCCCGGTCTGCTGCGGCTTTACGCGCCCGCGGCCCAGGGCATCACGGGCCTGGTGCGTTCCGAGATCACCGTGGATCACCGGGAGATCCGGCAATCGTTGGGCGACCGCGGCCAGCTCGCATATCCGGTCCTGAATCCGGACGATCCCAGCTTGACGCTTACCATCCGCGATCATCCCGATGGCCCGCGCCGCACGGTGGCCCGCCAGGCCTGGCACATCGAGCGCGGCACGCACATCGTGATGCCGGCGGGCTTCGAACCCGGCAAGATTTATGAGTTGGTCTACACGTCCCAAGATCCGCCGATCGTGGGGCTGGGTCCGGCGGCGGTGCGCGACCTGATTTCGTTTTTCAAATACGGGATCGAAGCGGATACGATTCTGGGCGATCATCACGACTTCATCAAACAAGCGTACGGGTTCGGCGTCTCGCAGAGCGGCCGCTTCCTGCGCACGTTCGTCTATTACGGTTTCAACCAGGACGAGAAAGGGCGGCGCGTGTTCGATGGTATGATGGTGCACGTCGCGGGCGCCGGGCGCGGAAGCTTCAACCACCGCTTCGCGCAGCCTTCGCGCGACGGCCACCCATTTCTGAACACTTTCTATCCGACCGATATTTTCCCGTTTACCGACCTGCCGGAGACCGATCCCGACACGGGCATCACCGACGGCTTGCTCTCGCACGCCACGCCGCCGGCGGCGACGCCCAAGATTTTCTACACGAATACATCGTACGAGTATTACGGGCGCTCCGCGTCGCTGATTCACACCACAATCGACGGCTCCGCAGACGCGCCCCTCGCCCCCACTACCCGAATTTATCTCCTGACCGGCTGCCAGCACGGACCCAGTGCTTTCCCGCCGGAGCGGGGCTCGGCGCAGAACATGGCAAATCCCAATAACTACCGGTGGACGTTGCGCGCGCTGCTGGTGGCGCTCGACCGCTGGGTGAAAGATGGCACGGAGCCGCCGCCGTCGCGCTACCCGGGGATCGCGTATGGCAATCTGGCGCCGCTGGATGCGGTGCAATTTCCGAAGCTGCCCGGCGTACAGCTCCCCACGCGCATTCAGCAGGCCTGGCGCGTGGATTACGGCGAGGAATTCCGCAGCGCGGGAATTGCGACCATCGAGCCACCCAAGGTGGGCCGTCCTTTTCCCATGCGCGTGCCGCAGGTGGATGCGGACGGCAACGAAACGGCGGGCATTCGCATGCCTGCCACCGCGGTTCCACTGGCGACTTATACAGGCTGGAACCTGCGCGCGGCGGAGATCGGCGCACCGGACGAATTGTACAGTATGACGGGATCGTTCATTCCGTTTGCGCGTACCAGAGCCGAGCGGATTAAAGCAGGCGACCCGCGGCTATCGGTGGAAGAACGCTATGCCGGCAAGCGCGACTATCTCGATAAGGTGCAGGCCGCGGCGCGCAGTCTGGTCAGTGGTGGTTACTTGCTTGATCGGGATGTGCCGCTGGTCGTGGAGCGCGCGTCGGCGGAGTGGGACTTTGTGATGCGGTGACGTGGCGCAGGCGCTC
>Ga0302325_10006530_pt1 | contig 26172 bp, 12 predicted proteins | sample Palsa_T0_2_FD_201948 | JGI IMG/M metagenome (GOLD analysis project Ga0302325, IMG submission 201948) | Peat permafrost microbial communities from Stordalen Mire near Abisko, Sweden - Palsa_T0_2 | ecosystem: Environmental > Terrestrial > Soil > Palsa > Peat permafrost | place: Sweden: Abisko... | reverse complement strand
CCAACCTGGCGAATTTTCTCCTGGCCAAGACGATCTCGCGCGAGCGCGAGTTATCCACCCGCCTGGCACTCGGGTCGACGCGAGCGCGCATCGTTGGCCAAATTCTCATGGAGACGCTTTTCCTTTCTTTCAGCGGAGGAGTCCTGGGGCTGCTGCTGGCTTTTTGGGGAACCCGCGCGCTCATTCATTTCGTCGTAGGAGGGGCCACATATACCGTGTTCGATCCCAGGCCTGACACGCATGTGTTGCTCTTCACTTTCGCTATCTGTGTGCTGACAGGCTTGCTCTTCGGTATTGCGCCCGCTGTGCGTGTCTCGCGTACCACCGTCGCTCCTGGGCTTAAGGCAAACGCCCGCACGGCTGCGGGCGCAGGCGGAGCTTCGAGCCGGGCTATCGCAAAACTTCTCCTGGCCGCTCAAGTATCGCTGTCTCTTATTCTCCTAGTGGGTGCCGGCCTGTTTCTGCGGACTTTGCGCAACTTAGAAAAGGAAAATTTGGGATTCGAAAGCAGCAAGCTGCTCCTTGTCCAGTTCTTGCCCGAGGCGGCTGGTTACCTTCCCCCTCAACTCAGCAGCCTCTATGACAATATTCTGCAGCGTATCGACGCTCTTCCCGGAGTGCGCTCCGCAACCCTCTCCAGCGTGCCCGTCATTAATCCAGGACAGTGGGGCTCACCGATCTCCCTTTTGGGGTACACAGCCAAACAAGACGAAGCCGTCGATACCCTGGGCAACTATGTCGCTCCCCGGTACTTCGAAACCGTGGGGATACCTGTGCTGTTCGGCCGTCCCATTGGGCAACAGGATACGGCCACTTCGTCTAAGGTGGTGGTCGTCAATCAAACCTTCGCCAACGACTTTTTTCCTGGCGGCAACGCTATTGGGCGCAGCTTCACGATTGCCGACCCCAGGGTTCCGGGTACGTGGCAGATCGTAGGTGTCGCGCGGGATGCGAGATACAGCAGCGCGCGCGAGGCGCCGCAACGCACGATCTATCTTCCCCTGGTGCAGATCGCCGGCCCCCACATCTATGCTCACTCCTTGCAGATTCTGACGGCCGGCGATCCCGCTCGCGTCGGTGAAGAGGTCCGGCGGGCTCTGGCGCAAATCGATCCTAACCTCGCGGTGCTCAAAATGGAGACAATCAACCAGCAGGTGAACCATCTGATGGATCAGGAGCAGTTGATCTCTCAGCTCTGCACCTGGTTCGCAGTGCTGGCTTTGCTGCTCACCGCCATCGGCCTCTACGGCGTCATGACTTACGACGTTGCCCGGCGCACCCATGAGATCGGGGTCCGCATGGCGCTCGGCGCCCAGAACAGGGCAGTGCAGTGGATGATTCTTAGAGAGTCTCTGTTTCTTCTTGGGATTGGCGTCATGATCGGAGTTCCGGCGACACTCGCCGCGACCCGCCTGGTTGGGTCGCAGCTCTTCGGCCTCACTCCGACCGACCCGCCCACATTTGTGACCGCCATCCTTGCGATCTCCTTGGTGGCGCTCCTGGCTGCATACTTTCCCGCGCGGCGTGCTACCAGGGTGGATCCCATGGTTGCCCTACGGGACGAGTGAGTGTTCGATTGCGGACATCGAAGATCAACTTCGAACACTTCCATACAGCGCGGCACCGGGCGGCTCCAGTTCGAAACGAGTTGTTGGAGGACATTTGGCTATCGAAATGCACACAACGTGAGAGGGTGACCTCATATGCAGACGATCCTCCGTGACCTGCGCTACGCGTTAAAGCAATTGTTCAAAAATGCCGGCTTCTCCGTCGTCGTCATCGTCACCCTCGCACTAAGCATTGGCGCGAACACCGCGATTTTTAGCTTGGTCGACGCGCTGCTCCTGCGGCCGCTTCCTTATCCCGAACCTCAGCGCCTTGGGTCCTTGATGCAGAGGATCTCCGGTCCGTCGAATTACACCTATCCCGTCAACATTGATGGGGATACCTGGCGTCAGCTCCGCGACAATGTTCCTGCAGTAACGGCAGCCATTGCCGGCAAGGCCAACGGTGTCAACTTCGAAGGGGCCGGGCGGGCCCAGTATGTGCATGGTCAGCGAGTATCCGCCGCTTACTTTGACGTCCTTGGCCTTCATCCCATGTTGGGCCGCAGCTTTACCGCCGCAGAAGATACGACCGGAGGACCGAGGGCAGTGGTGCTGAGCTACAGCCTGTTTAAGAACACATTCGATGCAGACGCCCACATCGTCGGCCAGGCGATACGGCTCAAAGGCGTCCCGTACACAGTGATCGGCGTCTTGCCGCCAGGCGCTCAGACACCATCGTCGGTGGATCTGTGGACCTCTCTTCGGCCGGAAACATCCGGGGAGGGTGGAGGGGATAACTTCGACCCGATTGTCCGGCTAAAGAACGGCGCTACCTGGCAGCAGGCAGACGCACAGTTGAGCCAATTAGAATCGTTGACCTCTCGCCACCTGCAGAAGAGGTATCCCGGCGCGCAGATCACCTACTATGCGGTCCCGCTGCAGCAGAGTCTCGCGGTGGAAACGCGCACGCCCGCCATGATCCTGATGTCGGCGGTGGGTTTTGTGTTGTTGGTCGCTTGCGCAAACCTGGCCGGACTCGCGCTGGTCCGCGTTGGCCGCAGGGATGCTGAGATCGCGACTCGTCTTGCCCTGGGGGCGACAAAGTGGGCCATTCTCCGGCAATTCTGGATGGAGAGTTTGCTGCTCACCACCGTGGGTGTCCTGGGAGCCCTCCTGGTTGGGGCGATCGCGCTACAGGTCATGAACCTGCGCATTCCCCAGGGCTTTCTGCCAGTCGGTGGGGTCTCGCTCGACGTTCGTGTCCTCTTGTTCACCGCCGCAGCCGGTATCGGAGCCAGCTTATTCTTCGGTCTTTTGCCGGCTATCAGCGTCCGCCGCATAGATGTGCGATCTGCGCTTGCCCTTGGCGGCAGCCGATCGGTCGCGCAGGCTGGCGGCACGCGCACGCGATATGCGCTGATCGCGGGAGAAGTGGCATTGACCGTCGTTCTTCTCACCGTCGCGGGTTTGCTCATAAGGACACTTGTCTATCTCAGAACGCTGCCACCGGGATTCAATCCGGAAAATGTGGTGGTGGCAAAAGCATCCCTGGACGATGCCCGCTACAATGATCGGGCCTCCTTCCTGAAGCTGTTGGATCAAAGTACAGCGGCCATGCAAAACATTCCCGGAGTGGAGTCGGCTGCCGTAGGGCTGAGCGTCCCCTACGAAACCGCGCTGAACTACGCCGTGAACATAGCCGATGGCCCGCAAGCCGGTCTGCAGCAGATGACCAACCTGGTCTACGTGACGCCGGGCTACTTCGACGCGTTGCAAATACCGCTCCGCGCAGGCCGCCTTCTGGCCGCGAGCGATACATCGGCCAGCCAGTTTGTCGCGGTGGTCAATGCGGCGTTCGCCCGCAAATATCTCGGGCGGGAAAATGGCGTCGGGCGCCACTTGCTGAGTGATGGAAACACCATCGAGATTGTGGGCATCGCAGCCAACGTCGTTGCCCCGCCTGGCTTTACTGCCGGAGGGCCCATTGTCGCAGAGCCCACGGTGTATGTGCCCGCGACGCAAATGCCGACGCAGTTGGTCAATCTCGCGCACGTCTGGTTTCAGCCCAGCTGGATTGTTCGTACCAAGACAAAGTTCTCCGCCATCACCCAGAAGATACAGCAGGCTCTCGCTGGTGTGGATCCTGATCTGCCCATCTCCGGTTTCTATGGAATGAACGATGTACTTGCACAGGCATTGCTCTTACAGCAAATCGAGGTGGACCTATTGGCGGTACTTGCGGGTTTGGCGCTCTTGCTCTCTTCGGTGGGCATCTACGGATTGGTCTCGAACCTGGTCAATCAACGCAAGCGTGAACTCGGCATCCGCATGGCTCTTGGTTGCACGGTGCGGGGAGCGATGTTTGAAATCTCTCGTACGGGCATCGCCGCCACAGGCGCCGGCTTGGCCCTCGGCCTGCTTATGTCATTCGCCGCGGTGAAAGTACTGCGCAGCCAGCTCTTCGGCGTCGCGTTGTATGATCCGCTAACCTTGTGCGCGGTCTGTGCGTTACTCGCCCTTGTCGCTCTTGTTGCGGCCATACTGCCCACCTTCAGGATCGCGAGCATCGATCCGGCGGAAACCCTTCGCGCGCAGTAGTCAGTTGTTGGCGTTGGTGAACCTTATGCGGTTTTCCTTACTGAAAGCCGCACACGCAGTCATGGATGGAGCCACGTGCAGGAAATCCGGGTCGCCCCAGCGTACGTGGGCCGAAGATGATATGTTTCGATTGCCTTTCTCTGCTCCAGCCTTGATTCGCTGGTCCATATCGCAAAAGCTGTGGTGGCTTCGCCCATCTTTTTCGGCCCACGTACGCTGAGGCGAACGTGGGGCACCCGTTCTATTCCATAGGCGTCCCGTTCCCATTGGGTGAAAAACGGCATCACTCCGTGCGCAAGGCCTGAACTGGATTAATGGAAGCAGCGCGCTGTGCAGGAATCACGCTGGCGATGAGTGCGCAGCAGCCCAGGGCCACGATCGACCCGGCGAGAACTAGCGGGTCCCAGCTCTTCACCTGGTAGAGCTGAGCGGCGATCAAGTGTCCGCAGGCAATGGAAATTGGAATGCCGAGGATGAGACCGATGAACACTTGCCGAAATGCGCCGCGCAGAACCAGGCGTACTACATCGCTGCGTTTGGCGCCCAAGGCCATGCGCACTCCAATCTCGCTGGTGCGTCGTTCGACGGTGTATGCGGTGACGCCGTATAGGCCCACCGCGGCAAGCACCAGTGCCAGCGTCCCAAAGAGGCCGGTCATTTGCGCAACCGCACGCTGTTGGTCAAAATTGCTATCCACCTGCTGCTGCATCGGCTGAATGTTGATGATCGTCAGATTGGGATCGACTTCGCTGAACGCTTTGCGGACAAGCGACTCAAGCCCCAGCGTGCTTCCTCGTAACTCCAGCACAGCGCCGGTAATGTAGTGCGAGTGGTGATCCACCAAGGCCATCACCTGTTGGTCATAAGTAACATGTTGGGCAAGAGGGGCGAACAACATCGGATGCGCCGGGCGGCTGGGGTTCTGGTATTTGGCGTCGCGCACGATGCCTACAATTTCAAACGCCGTGCTGTACTCCGGCATGTCGAGGCCGAAATGTTTCCCGATGGCATCCTCTCCGGGGAAGAACCGTTTGGCGAAGGTCTCATTCACCACGGCGACTCCGCGCGTGCTGGCAGTGTCTTCTTCGCTGATGCTGCGCCCGCGCAGAATAGGCTGGCCCATGGTTTCGAGATACCCGGGACTGACGCGATCCCAGGATGCATTCGACTTGTCGTCCATTTGCGGCACACCGTGGCCTTCGGGAACAATTAGTTCGCCCCAATTGTCTATGTATGGCGTATACAGGGCGAGCCCCGCGCGTTCGACTCCGGGAATGCGCGCCAGGCGGCCTTGCAACTCGCGGTAGAGTGCATCGAGTTGGGGTTCGGTGTAACTGGCCGGCGGTTCATTCATTACAATGCTGACCCGATGGTCAGTCTCGAAGCCAAAGCTCTGATGCTCCAGATTGCGCAGGCTGCGGGTCAGTAGCCCTTCTCCGGCGAGCAAGACGATGGAGAGCGTAGCCTGCACCACGACCAATATCTTCTGCGGTAGCGTCGCGCTGTCGCGCGTGCTGCGATTGGCTCCGCGCAGTGCCTCGACCGGATTGCCGTGCGAGGCGAACCATGCCGGCGCGGTGCCAAAGAGCATTCCGGTGAAAAGGGACAAGCCAAAGGCGAATGCCAACACGGGTAACGATGGTTTGGCGTCGATAGGCACAAAACTTGCGCCATGGAAGGCAAGAGCTACGATGAGCTTCACGCCGAGGTAGGCAACCGCGACGCCCGCTATGCCGCCCAGCACCGAGAGCACCACGCTTTCGGTAAACGATTGGCGAATGAGCCGTCTCCGCGATGCGCCCAAAGCCAGCCGGACCGAGGTTTGCGCACGGCGCGCAGCTCCGCGGGCCAGCAACAGGTTCGCAATGTTGGCGCAGGCGATCAGCAGCACCAGGCAGCAGACGGTGAGCAGTATGCGCAGGCTATCGCCGTAATCGGCTTTCATCGTTGCCACCCCCGAACCGCCGGGGACAATCTGGATCTGCTGCGTGGGCAGGGACTTCACGATCACCGGCATAAATTCGGCCGGCCATCCGCTGTCATGGACCATCCACTGGCGCAGAATTCCGGTGAGCCGCGGTGCAACGCCGGCTATGCTCGCCCCCGGCTTGAGCTTGCCGATCACCCGCAGCCAGCCAGAGATCGATTGCTTGAGCAGCGAATTTTGCGCGTTCACCAAAGGTTCCTGCTGCAGGGGCATCCACAATTCGGGAGGATTGCTGCGCAGTGTCTCACCGAAGAAGCCCGGGGGTGCGATGCCGGCGATGGTGAAAGGGTGCCCGCTTACGATAAAGGTCGATCCCACGACCGCGGAATCCGAATCGTACTCTTGTTGCCAGGCGCGATAGCTGAGCATGGCTACCGGAGGGGCCGAGGCTTGATCGTCGCTAGGTGCGATGGTGCGTCCGGCGAACGCGCGAATACCGAAGGTGCTGAAGTAATTGCCGCTAACGAATTCGCCCCGCAGCGGCTTTGCAGTATTGTCGCTTTGTCCGCGGCGCACGCTGAACTGAACTCCGGCAGCCTGGAAGGCAGCCATCTGCCCGAACTCCGGGGCTTCGGCCTGGAGTCGAAGATAGAGCGGATAGGAGTACAGGCCCCAATCATCCTGGGGTCCACCTTCCACGCAGCAGTCGGTGCCTGCTCCAATGCGATAGAGGCTCGAGGGATCGACTACCGGCAGCGATTTGAGCATCACTGAATAAATCAAGGAGAAGATGGCAGTTGTCGCTCCAATACCCAGGGCCAGCGTGAGCATCGCTGTCAGGGTGAAGACAGGCGACAGGCGCATCTGCCGAAGTGCGTACGAGATATCTTGCCGCAGAGTCTGCATATCAGTCCTTTACGTGCATTGAACAGCCCAGGTTCCCCGGGCTGTTCAATCTTCTGCAACAGAGCGTAGATTTCCCAGTGACGTGTTCCGCATAGCGCGCTTGGAATCTGCCGGACGCGACGGCCTCCCGCGGCCGGCATCAATCACTCGGCCCTTAGTGCCCGCGCAGGATCGGTGGAGGCCGCACGCCGCGCGGGGATAAGTCCCGCGAGGGCGGTAACTGTGGCTATGATGATGATCGCCACGGCATAGATGCTCCCATCGATGGAGGAGACGTTAAAGAGCTGGCTGCGTAATGCTCGCGTGAGTCCGATTGAGAAGGGGATGGTAACGGCGACGGCGACCCCGGCCAGGATCAGGATTTCGTGCAGAATGAGCCGGACCACGGTCCACCGCTGTGCCCCCAGGGCCATACGTATGCCGATTTCGCGGGTGCGTTGCGCGGTAGAGTAGGCGAGAATTCCGTAAAGTCCGATGCCCGCGAGCAAGGTGGCCAGGATGCCAAATGTGGTGGCCAGCAGTGCAATGGTGCGTTCGTTCGCTATGGAGTCGTCAATCTGGTCGCTCAAGGTGATGAGGTCACTCACGATGAGCTTGGTATCGATATTGGCGATGGCTGCGCGGATACTGGCTGCCGCGGTGTTTGGCGGCTGCCAGGTGCGAACGTAGTAAATGAGTGCAGTTGGCTTCTCCCCTTGAACAAAAGGACGGTAAGCAGTGGCCATCGCGGGATCACGAACGGATTCGTGTTTCGCGTCGCGGACGACGCCTACAATCATGGAGTCTGTTTCCGGCCGTTGTGGCCGGCTCACATGGTGGCCTAGAGCGGCCTGTGGGTTGCCAAAGTAGTGGCGGGCGAAGGTCTCGTTTACGATGGCGACTTTAGTTGCGGTGCTGCTGTCCGCAGAAGAGAAGTAGCGGCCGGCGACCAGGGGAATGCCGAGCGTCTGCAAATAGTGGTTGCTGACCCAGGGAAGCTCGACATCGTACTCCTCGTCCGGCTTGGCCGTGTAGCCGGAAACATTGACACTGCCGCTGATGCTATCGGTGGCGAGCTCGGGATCATTCGTGGCGCCTGCGGCGCGCATTCCGGGCAGCGCGGCGAGAGCTTCGAGGGCGCGCTCTTCCGTGGGTGCGATCTGGCTGGGAGGATAGCCGGCGAGTTCCGGCGCGAGTCCGAAGGTGAGCAAGTGATCGGTGGTGAAACCCGGATCGACGTTGCGCAAATTCTGCGTGGTACGCACAAATACTCCGGCACCCACAATCAGCACCAGGCTGAAGCCGATCTGCAGTCCCACGCAGGTGCGGCGAAACTGCAGCGATGCTCCGGAGCCGGTTCCCGCCTGCTGCTTAAGAGAATCCACCAGGCGCGGGTTCCAGTACTGCAACGCGGGCGCCAGGCTGAAGAGGAGGCTCGCGCCGAGGGCAATGACGGCGGTGAAGAGCAGAACCCGCCAGTCGAGGGCCGCAGAGAAGACTGTGTCCGGATTGCGCCCGGCTATCCAGGCGATCAACGCGTGCAGCGCCTGGGGCGCGAGGATGAGGCCAAGGGTCGCGCCCGCGGTGCCGAGCAGGAGACCCTCGGCAATGAGCTGCCTTAAGATCTGCAGGCGGGTGGCGCCCAAGGCAAAGCGCATGGAGAATTCGCGGACACGGGTCGCGCCGCGCACCAGCAGCAGGCTGGCCACATTGACGACGGCCATGGCAATGACCAACAGCACCATGCCCATCATGATGAGGAGCGGCGTGCGCAGGCCGTCGCGGTAGGGAGAGAAACCTTTTGCGCCCGCATCCAGGTTCAATTGCGAGCGAACCAGGAAGCCCTCTCGTGCTTTGGCCGATTGGTCACGCTGCAGGGTGAATTCCGCGGCGCGAAGGGAACTCCAAAGCGGATTGAGTTTCTCGAGCGCCTGTTGCGGGGTTTCGTTCGCGCGCAGACGGCCGACCATGTTGAGCCAGTAGGAGCGGTGATCGCTGAGGTAGCTCCACTCTGGTTCAATCACTTGCTGCATGGTGATCGGCACGTAGAGATCCGGAAGGTTTCCCCACACGACGCTGTGAAAGCCGGGCGCCGCAACCCCAGCGATGCTGAACGGATAGCCATTCACCAGCAGTGTCTTGCCGGCAATGGGAGCCTCGGCGAGATGGTTTTTCCAGTAGTCGAAGGAGAGCACGGCGATCGGGTTGGCATTCTCGCTGGTTTCGTCGCTGGGGAGAAGGAGCCGCCCGCTTGCAGGCTTCACTCCGAGCGTCTCGAAATAGTTGCCGCTCACCAGTTCAATTGGGACTTGTTCAGAGTGGTTGTTCCAGGTGACTCCGGCAGAGGCAGGTGCGGAGGCGAGAAGTCCTGTGAAAACCGAGTTGTGGTCGCGCAGATCGCGGTACATGGGGTAGGAGAAGGAATGCCTATGACCGGGGCTATCTCCGCCGTGAGATTCCTTATGTCCTGGCGAGTCGCCTGAGAAGCTAAGCACGGCCAGCTGGCTTGGATCCTTTACCGGGAGCGCGCGCAACAGTGCCTGGTTGAGCAGCGTAAAGATAGCCGTATTGGCGCCAATGGCCAGTGCAAGGGTAAGGATGGCCGTGATGGCGAAGCCAGGCGAGCGTAACACCTGGCGCAGGGCGAAACGGAAATCGCTGGCAAGACGCACTATCAGTTCCCTCTGGACATAGCTAGGAGCACGCACAGTTCCAATCGCTCCCTTCGTAAACCAGTCACTTGCGAGCCGATGTCCACCGCATCTGTCCGGATTCATCACCCTGCGTCCGGAACCGGACACTGCGAAAGGGGTCTGCCTCTCGTCCCCTCGGGCACTGTTCCTTTTTTGTTTCGCTAGGGCACACGCTCGAAAGGGCACTATTGTTGACTATCTACAATCATCTGGTGTAGATAGTCATAGTATGGGAAAACCGAGTGACCTCGTGCAAGGAACTCTTGACCTGCTCATACTGAAAACGATCTCACTCGAGCCGCTGCATGGCTGGGCGATCGCCAAGCGAATCCAGCAGATCTCGAACGAAGTCCTCCAGGTGCAGCAAGGCTCGCTGTATCCCGCTCTCCATCGTTTGGAGCAGCAGGGGTGGATCCGCGCCAAGTGGAGCGAAAGCGATAGTGGCCGCCAAGCCAAGTTTTATTCGCTTACTGCGGCCGGCCGTGCTCAGCTGGAAAAAGAAAAGGAAAGCTGGAGCCGGCTTTCGTCCGCTATCAACCTGGTGGTTGAGGGCGCGTAATAAAAAAAACCCCCGATTTCCTGTTGAGATTGGGGGCGTCGACGAAGTCCATGCGGTCCCGGCCAGCCGGGACCGCACACGCGGTGATCGGTGAGTGCCGCTTAGCAGAAAATCCGGGTACGGAGGCATCGATGCGCTGGCTTGAACGATTCCGCATGGCCATGTTGATGTTGTTTCGTCGTGAGAGCGAAATAGCGCGGCTTAACGACGAACTCGCATTCCATCTTGACCAGCAGGTGAAGGAGAACATGGCTCGCGGGTTAGCCCCAGACGAGGCGCGGTACGCAGCGCTGCGTGAATTCGGCAATCCTACGGTGCTTGGCGATCAAGCCCGCTCCACCTGGAGCTGGAACTGGCTGGAAAAGTTTCTGCGTGACCTGCGATATGGTGCGCGCACCCTTGGGCGTTCGCCGGGTTTTGCAGCCACTGCCATTCTTGTCATGGCCCTTGGTATCGGCGCCACCACGTCGCTCTTCACCATCGTGCGTGCGGTGTTGCTCAAGCCGCTGCCCTTCCGAGAGCCAGACAAGCTGGTGATGGTCTACGAGCACTTTCGTGATTCGACGGGCGGGGATGGATTCGACGTTGTCTCGCCCGGTGATTTCAACGATTGGCGCCAGCGAACGCACGGTTTCGAGGACATGGCTGCGTGGCGCTCCTATGCCTTCGATCTCACTGGCGAGCATGAGGAACTGCCGGAGGTTGTTCGGGCGGCTGCAGGCTCCTGGAACCTCTTCTCCGTCCTGGGCACACAATTGGCGCTGGGACGCACCTTTCGTCCGGAGGAGGACAGGATTGGAGCGAATCACGTTGTTCTACTGACATGGAGCCTTTTCCAAAGGCGTTTCGCAGGAGGCCCGTCCGTCATCGGCAAACAAATCAGGTTGGATAGCACGCCTTACGAAGTGATCGGTGTCTTGCCTCGCTGGTTCACCTATCCTGACTCGCTGGTCGCGGTGTGGGTGCCTTATGCTCCGACGTTTGAACCGGCGATGTTTGCCCGCCACGATATGCACCAGAGCTATGTCATCGCCCGGCTCAACCCGGGGATAAGCGCCGCGTCCGCGGTCAACCAGGTGAGCGCGCTGCAGTATCAGATTCATCTTGCGCATGGCTCTCAACCGGTCGCGGAAGAGGCTCGCCTCCGGCCGATGCTCGAGGATGTGACGCAGGATGTGAAGACACCGCTCGTGGTTCTGTTATGCGCCGTGGGATGTATGCTGCTGATCGCGTGTCTCAATGTTTCGAACTTGCTGGTGGCTCGCAGCGCGGCGCGGCGTAAAGAACTTGCGGTGCGAGGAGCCCTAGGGGGCAGCCGGCTCATACTCATCGGGGAGCAGATGGCTGAAAGCCTGCTGATCTGCGCCGCCGGGGGAACACTCGGGATTTTGCTTTCTTTCGCCGCGACCCGTTGGCTGGCAGACCACTGGAACGATCTGCCGCGTGTTGAGGCTATTCATCTGGATACAACCGTGGTGGCGTTTGCGGCCGGCCTGGTTTTTCTTACCGCCTTGCTTGCCGGCCTGCTCCCGGCTATCTCCTCAACGGGCGCGGGCATCTTTGTCGGGCTACAGGAATCGTCCCGGTCGATCGGCGGCAGCGTGTCCCGGGCTACGCTGCGCAAAACCTTGCTCACCGCCGAGATCGCGCTCACCGTGATTCTGCTGGTCTCTGCCGGTTTGCTGTTCAAGAGCTTTCTGCATCTGCGCGCTTCTGATTTAGGCTGCGCCACCGATCACGTACTCACTATGAAATACGGCCTGCCAGAGAAACAATATGACACCCGGGACAAGGTCATAGCCTTTCACGAGGCTATTCTGGAACGCGTGCGCCGCTTGCCCGGAGTCAGCGCTGTGGGTCTCGTCTCCACCCCACCCGGCGGTGGCTACGAGGGTTCCTACAGCTTTTCGATACCCGAGCGCCCTTCGAACAGTTTTCAACTCCAGAACGAGTCTATCCATCGCACCGTCGATCCGGGCTATTTCACTGCTATCGGAATACCATTGATCCGTGGCCGGTTCTTTACCGATCAGGAGCGCCTCAATCGCGACCATTACGTAATTATCAGCAAGAAATTCGCGGACCAGTTCTTCCCCGATGACAATCCAATTGGCAAACATGTCACCGTCGAGTTGCAAAACGAAACCTACGAGATCGTGGGCGTCGTCGGCGACACGCTGTGGGATGTTGCTCGACCGGCCAAGGCCACCATGTACTTCCCCATCTTGTCCGGCATTCCCGGCCAGGCCAGCGAGGCGACCATCGTAGTGCGCACCGCGGGCGACCCGCTCTCGCTTTCGATTCCCATGCAACAGCAGGTAGCGGCGCTCGACCCCGCACTACCCCTCGATGACATCTTGACCATGCAGCAAATTCTGGGTAAGTCGACAGCCACGCAGAGCTTCAGCGCCACGCTGGTGCTGGCCTTTGCCACACTCTCTCTGTTGCTCGCCGGGATCGGCCTGTACGGTGTGCTTTCCTATCTCGTCGCCCAGCGCAATACGGAGATTGGTATCCGCATGGCGTTGGGAGCGCAAAGAGGTGAGGTACTGCGTTTGGTGCTGCTCGACGGTTTGCGGCCTGTCTTTCTCGGACTGTGTATCGGCCTTGCTGGTGGTGCGACCGCAGCCATGTTCATCCGCTCCATCTTGTACGGAACCAGCCCGCTCGATCCCACAGTTCTTGTCATCATGGTAGGCAGCCTTCTGCTCACTGCGCTGCTAGCCTGTGCCTTGCCGGCCATTCGTGCATCGAGAATCGATCCTATGCAAGCGCTCAGGACCGAGTAAGTTTGCATCACGCTTGCTGCCGCCGGCCGGGCGGAGCTGAAGCGCGAAAAGGAAAGTTGACCGGCTCTCGACCGCCATCAACCTTGTGGTTGAGGGTGCGTAACAAAAACAGGAGGCCTTTATGCGCTGGTTCGATCGATTTCGCATGGCCGTGTTGATGCTGCTCCGCCGTCGGAGCGAAACAGCGAGGCTGGATAACGAACTTCAGTTCCATCTTGACCAGCAGATCCAGGAAAACATGGCCAAGGGCCTCGGCCCCAGCGAGGCACGCGAGGCAGCCTTGCGTGCGTTTGGCAACCCTACGCTGCTTCGCGATCAAGCCCGCTCCACCTGGAGCTGGAATTGGCTGGAAAAATTCCTGCGCGACCTGCGCTATGGTGCACGCACCCTTACGCGCTCGCCGGGTTTTGCCCTGACTGCGATTCTTGTCATGGCGCTGGGCATCGGGGCCACCACTTCTCTATTTACCATCGTGCGCTCGGTGCTACTCAAGCCGCTGCCCTTCCGCGATCCGGACAATCTGGTCATGGTCTATGAGCACTTTCGCGAAAACACCGGTGGAGACGGATTCAACGTTGTCTCGCCTGCTGATTTCAACGATTGGCATCATAAAACGCACGGCTTCGCGGATATGGCTGCCTGGCACTGGACCGGTTTCGATCTCACGGGCGATCATGCGGAGCTTCCAGAGGTTGTCCAGGGTGCGGGAGGCTCCTGGAACCTGTTCTCCGTTCTGGGTACACCGATGGCGAAGGGACGCGCCTTCAGGCCGGAGGAAGATCAAATTGGAGGCAACCATGTGGTACTGCTCACGTGGAGCTTTTTCCAAAGGCGTTTCGCAGGAGACGCCTCTGTCGTCGGCAAGCAAATAAGACTAAACAGCACGCCTTACGAAGTGATCGGCGTGTTACCCCGCTCGTTCACTTATCCCGACTCCCAGGTGCAGGTGTGGGTGCCTTATGCTTCGACTTTTCAGCCGGCGGACTACGCCCGGCATGACATGCATCAGAGCTATGTGGTCGCGCGGCTCCGGCCCGGGATAAGCGCAGCGGCTGCGGTGAACGAAGTAAGCGCACTGCAGTATCAGCTCCATCTTGCAAATAGGTCGGCGCCGGTCGCGGAAGAGGCTCGCCTGCGGCCGATCCTCGATGCCGTGACGCAGGATGTGAAGACACCACTGGTGGTTCTGATGTGCGCCGTGGGCTGTATGCTGCTGATTGCTTGCCTGAATGTTTCCAACCTGCTGGTGGCGCGCAGCGCGTCCCGGCGTAAAGAACTTGCTGTGCGCGGGGCGTTAGGGGGCAGCCGGCTCATGCTCATCGGAGAGCAGATGGCGGAGAGCCTGCTTATCTGCGCGGCCGCAGGAACGCTCGGTGTTCTGCTTTCTTTCGCGGCGACCCGCTGGCTTGCGGACCACTGGAGTGATCTGCCCCGTGCCGAGGCAATTCACCTGGATGCAGCGGTGCTGGCATTTGCTGTCGGCCTGGTGTTTTTTACGGCTCTACTTGCAGGACTGTTGCCGGCGATCTCCTCCACAGGCGCGGGCATCTTCGCCGGGCTGCAGGAATCATCCCGGTCGATCGGCGGCAGCTTGTCACGTGCCATGCTGCGCAAGACTCTACTTACTGTGGAGATCGCGCTCACCGTCATCCTGCTGGTCTCTGCCGGCTTACTGTTCAAGACTTTTCTGCACCTGCGCACCGCCAATTTGGGTTGCGCCAGCGATCACGTGCTCACCATGAGCTACGGTCTACCCGATAAGCAGTATGACACCCGGGAGAAGGTCATCGCCTTCCACCAGTCTCTTCTGGAACGCGTGCGCCGTCTGCCCGGAGTCATCGCGGCGGGCCTGGTCTCCACGGCGCCAGGTGCAGGCTACGGCGGCGACTTCGTCTTTACCCTTCCCGAGCACCCTTCGAGCAGCTTTCAACTCCAGGACCAGGCGATCAATCGCACCGCCGATCCCGGCTATTTCACCGCTATGCAGATACCGTTGATCGCCGGCCGGTTTTTCACTGACCAGGAACGCCTCGATCGCGACGGATACCTGATTATCAACAAGAAATTCGCGGATCAGTTTTTCCCTGGTGACAATCCAATTGGCAAGCATGTCACCGTCGGGTTCCTGGCCAGAACGTATGAGATCGTGGGCGTTGTCGGCGATACTATCTTTGACGTTGCTCGGCCTGTCAAGGCCATGATGTACTTCCCGATCTTGTCCGGCATTCCGCACCAAGCGAGCGACGCGACGATCGTAGCGCGCACCGCTGGTGACCCGCTCGCGCTGTCTATTCCCATTCAACAGCAGGTTGCGGCACTCGACCCCGCACTGCCCGTCTCTGACATCCTGACCATGCAGCAGATTCTGGGTAAGTCCACTGCCACGCAGAGCTTCAGCGCCACGCTGGTGCTGGCCTTTGCCACACTCTCTCTGCTGCTCGCTGCCATTGGCCTCTATGGAGTGCTTTCGTATCTCGTCACCCAGCGCAACACGGAGATAGGCATCCGCATGGCATTGGGTGCGCAAAGAGCTGAGATATTGCGTCTGGTGCTTCTGGATGGCCTGGGCCCTGTCTTCCTCGGACTAGTCCTCGGTCTTGCTGGTGGCGCGACGGCAGCCATGTTCATAAAGTCCATCTTGTACGGAACCAGCCCGCTCGATCCTACGGTTCTTGCAACCATGGTGGGCAGCCTTCTGATCACAGCGCTGGTTGCCTGTGCGCTGCCGGCTATCCGTGCATCAAAGATCGAGCCCATGCAGGCGCTGAGGACGGAGTAGATCGAGCTTATTTGGAGGAGGGGAGCTCCAGTCGATCCCAAAACATGTGGGCCTAAAGAGTCTGAGTCATAGCAAAGCCCGAAGGTATAGGACGGGTGCCCCAGGTTCGCTGTGGCGTACCTGGGCCGAAAACGCCCGGGCGTAGCCCCAACGATCGCATTTCTATCAGCACCTGCTATGACACAGCTCCGCAGGGACTGGACGTTGTTCCGTAACTCACCCTAACGTGCAGGGCTAGTCTCGGCAACGGCTGGCCAAATTAGCGAATAAATCGGGTTTGGGGGTAGGTAATCCGTTGATTGTATGGAACCGCATTGATCTCAAGGAGAATCGGGTTGGCATTGTTGATCGCTTGTTGGCATCTGTGTGGGTCCAGGTTCACCCAGGACTGACGTCCTGGGGCATTCTCAGTCGTCCCTGCGGGACTGGCCTCGGTGGGAATGTACACCCAGGACTGACGTCCTGGGCTACTCTCAGCCGTCCCTTCGGGACTGAATGCTTACTGTTTCTTAGCCGGTTCTACTGCGCCCGGGTACACATCCTTGAGTGGCTTGCTCTCTTTATCAGCCAACTCCGGATGAGGCAGCGGCTTACGTGGCAACATCTGCTCGCGCATGGCAGTGTTGTAGAGGAACACCGCCTCAACCACGGCCGCCTGCTTCAAGTCGGAAGGCGATAGGCGCTCGTAGACATCCAGGTTGCTGTGCACACTGCGTGTCTCGTAGTCACGCGGATCCTGGATGAATTGAAATCCTGGTATGCCAACGTCGTCGAAGGATTCGTGATCTGTGGAGCCGGTGTTGCGCATGCTGATCGTGGTGACGCCCAGGTCTTTCAGTGGCTCGATCCATTGCTGAAAGATGGGAACGATCGCTGCGTTGTTCTCCGTATAAATGCCGAGCAGCTTGCCTCCGCCGTTGTCGACATTGAAGTAGCCGGAGATGAGGGCGTGCTCTGGTTTGACGGTGACCGGGCCTACCCGTTCCCGTAGATATTCAGGAACGGCGACTTCCTCCGGCTTGGTCGAAAGTTCGACAGTGGCAACATGCTGGCGTACATAGCCGAGCGATCCGAATAGACCCTGTTCTTCGCCCGACCATAGAGCGATACGGATGGTCCGCCGCGGCTGCACATGCAGCGCGGTGAGTATCCGCATGGCTTCCATGGCGATAATCGCACCGGCGCCGTCGTCGGTAGCGCCGGTGCCGGCGATCCAGCTATCCAGGTGGCCTCCAACCATGACCACCTGGTCTTTCAGTTTGGGATCAGTGCCAGGAATCTCGGCAATGGTGTTGTAGCCGCGTTCGTGGTCGCCCGTGAATTCAGTGTTGATCGTAACCGAGACAGTGACCGGTACCTTGTGTTCCAGCAAGCGGCCAACCCGCCCGAAGTTGTCGTTAGAGACCACCGCGGACGGAATAGGCTGCTTATGATCGGGCTGGAAAACATATTCACCCATCTGTTCACCGTTATCGTCGCGAATAATGCCACCGTCGCCGGCCCATCCGTAGACCAGAAGGGCCGACGCATGCTCATCAGCAAAGAATTTCGCCACCCGTTCCCGGAAGTTGATCTTCTTGAAGGTGTCCTCCCAAAATTTAGGTCCTTGAGAGAAGTAATGCTGCTCCTGCATATCGCCATCCAGCGGATATTGGTAGATCTGCCCTAGCTTCTTTTCGTCGTAATGTTGCAGCAGGGGTTCGGGATCGGGATTGATCTTGGGCGAATCTCCGTAGAGGACGATCTTGCCCGACAGTTTGCCCTTCCAGGCGTCCAGGTCTTTCTCTTCTTTGAGAGTGGGCACCGCGATGACCTGCGCGGTTACCGAACCGTTGGTAGCAGGCGACCATGGCGTGGCCTGCGCGATAAAGACAGCGGTATCCGGCGTCACCATATCGACCGAGGTGCTGATCTGGCGCCAGCCCATGCCGAATTCGCCCCAGCTCTCGAGGCGCGCATTGGCGCATCCCATCGCGGTGAGCTGGTCACGCGTCCACGCGTTTGCTTTGGCTAGATTCGGTGAGCCGGTAAGCCGTGGGCCGATATCATCGAATAATGCGCTGGCATACTCCATCACGTGCGAATGAGTGAGACCCTCCTCACGGATGCGCGCATACATGCCTAGGTCGAGAGATTCATCCGCCGGTTGAGGCTCGGGGCGGCTGTAATCGTAACCGCTGACTTCGGCTGGCTTGTTAGGTTTTGCGGCGTCTTTGACGTTTGCCCCCAAGGCGGGTAGCGAAGCCACACACAAGAGCGTTGCCGCCGTCATGGCGGAGCATCGATCGATCATTCAATATTCCTTTGTTTCGCAGAGACTCATGGTTCAACAGGCAATTCTAATATCACTGCCTTGCGTTGCCCTACTCACAGCGCAACGCCGTCATGGGATCGACGGACGATGCCCTCCACGACGGAACCATGCAGGCCACTGCAGCAGCGGCAAGAAGCACACCCGAGGCGCAGAGTATCAGCAACGGATCGTGAGCGGCGCTATTCTGCACCCAGCTTGAGATAAGCCGGTTTAGTCCAAAACTGAGCGCGAGTCCTGCCAGCAATCCGGATCCAACGCTCACGCCGGCTGAAGACAGCACGTTCCACAGCACGTCCTTCTTTTGTGCCCCCAAGGCCATGCGAATGCCGAACTCGTTTGTCCGCTGCACGACCGAGTAGGAAACCACGCTGTAAAGGCCCACAGCGGCCAACACCAGCGCCAGCACGGCGAAGGCACCGAAGAGAATGGAAATCAGCCTTCCCCTGGCCCATTCCGGTTCACGCCTGATCCACATATCCAGATCGTTTACCTGGCCATTGGCCTGCTGATCAGCATTGACGGAAACGATCTGCCGGCGAACGCTATGCAGAATGGATAAGGGATCGACGCGGCTTTCCACCAGGATCTGGGTATGCATCCACATGTAAAGCGAATAGGGCAAAAAGATCGCCGGCTTTACTGGTTTGTCGAGGCCGTCATTCAGCGAGTCCGCGACCACACCAACTACTTGCAGCGGGCCATCGCTGCCGGGCGCCGCCAGGTTATAGGGTGGTTCATCTTTGAGGGTGGGAATTTTCAGCGAACGTCCTAAAATTTCGCCGTTCGGGTAGTAGCGTCTGACAAACGTCGCATTCACCAGCACCATGGGCGCACTATGGGCAATTTCCGTTTTGTCCCATACCCGGCCCTGTAACAGCGGCATGTGCAAAGTGCTGAAATAGCCTGGATCGACAAACTCCAGTCTCGCTTTTTGTTCTTCCCCGGAAGGCTTCCCTGACAGCTCAAATGCCTGCTCCCAGCCGCTCTCCGGAGGAGTAGCGTTGGTCGAAATCCCCGTCGACAGCACGTCGGGCAACGTGCCTATCTTTTCCCTTAGCTGTTCATAGAAGTTCACGCGCTCCGTTACGCTCTTATAGGTATTGTCGTGGACCGGGATGCCAACCGACATAACGTGGTGCGGATCGTAACCGAGTGGAACCCGCATCATGTGCACAAAGCCCTGGATGGCCGCGCCTGCGGCGGTCATGAGCAGCAGCGTAAGAGCGATCTGGCCGGCAATCAGCGTGTTGTGGAGGCGCTTCCCGCGCACTGTTCCCGCAACCTTGCGTGTGCTCGCCTGGATACTCTGGCTAATCTCCGGTCGCGCCAGCTGCAATGCTGGGAACAAGCCAAAGAATACGCCGGTGAGCACAGCGAGTCCGACGCTGAACAACAGAACAGGCACGTTGACATGGAAATCCGCCTCGTGTGGAAACGAGTATTCGGGCAAACGGGCCACGATCCACCCCAGGCTTTGATATGCCAGGACCACGCCTAGTCCCGCGCCAGCGATGGCCAACAGCAGCGATTCGGTCAGAAGCTGGCGGACGATGCGAAAACCACTTGCCCCCACCGCTGACCGCACCCCGAACTCGTGTTGCCGGGCTGTGCCGCGCGCCAGCAGGAGGATGGAAACATTGCCGCATCCGATGGCTAACAGCAGGGCCACAGCTCCGAACAACAGAGCAAGGGTCCCGCCTAATTCGTGCATGTAGTAGTAGCTGATGGTCCGCACTTCGAGTTTGTATTGCTTGGGAAAATGGTTTGGCGTCTGTTTCGCGAACTGTTGAAAGAGCGGCTCTAATTCGGCGGCCGCCGCGGCGCGCGTGATTCCCGGTTTGAGCTTGATAAACGTGCCGTAAGTAATTGTCGGCGACGTAGCGGGGTTCAGCGGAAGATAGGCGTCGCCATCCAGCCAGGTGAAGCGTGGCGGAAGCACCCCCAGGATGGTGTAGGTCTTATGAACCAGTTGTATGGGCTTGCCAACGACCGACGGGTCACCATTAAAGTGCCGTTGCCAGAACTTGTGGCTCAGGACAATCACCGGCTGTGGGTCCTGGCCATCCGGAGCATCGGAAGGGAGAAAATTACGTCCCAGCATTGCCGGCAGGCCTAGGAACTGGAGAGCGGAGCCCGTCAGATAGATTCCCTGCACATCTTCCGGAACATCGCCGCCGGTCACGGTCAAGCTCCATTCGTTCGCGGCCATCACGTCTTCCACCGAGCGCGCTTGTCGCAACTGCCTTACCTGCGGACCGGTAAGGCCGTTCCAATTATTTTCCCCGGCTTTGTCCAGCAGAGCGATGTTGCAAATCCGATCGGCCCCGGCATAGGGCCAGGGGTTCATCAGGACGGCGTAGACAATGCTGAAGACCGAGACGGTCGCGCCGATGCCCAGTGCAAGTGACAGAATCGCGGTCAGCGCAAAGCCGGAGTGGTTGCCGAACTGGCGGAAGGCGTAGCGAACGTCCTGCAGGAAAGTGTGCATCAGACCCTCCGAAACGGTGATCGAGCCCAGCCATGGAAGAGCAATATCCGGCCAATCCCATCGGGAAGACCGAAAGAGCTCCAGCAATGAACGTACACGCTTAGCCTAGAGGTACGTAATTGATGGAAAACAGTTCCCCCTTTATCGGTTGCGGATAAGCCGTTGTTGGGAAGGTCCGCGCCCTGCAGCTGCGAGAACCTGGCGGTTCAGGAAGTGGTCCCAGGAGCGAGTCCCGAAGGAGTCTGTGTCATAGCAGAACCCGATAGGAACAGGGCGGGTGTGCCCCTCGCCAAGCCTGCCCCGGCGTGCCGTGGGGCGTACCTGGGCCGAAAATGATAGGTTTCGATTGCTTTTCCTAGCCTCGCCCTGGATTCGCTGGTCAACATCGCAAAAAGCAATGGTGGGCTCCGCCCGGTTCTCACGCAGACGCTGTTAGCCTTGGTGAGAATTCCATTTCCAGGGCTCAATCCCGCTTCGTGACGGCTGCTGTGAGAGTCCCGTCGTGCCAGCCCCGGACTTTTAGTCCGGGGGAGCGGGTTTTCAAACCCGCGAGAACGCTCGCGTAAATGAATTTGGGGCTTTGGCCCTGGTGGCCGGGGCGTCCAAATTCCTCCTCCGCGATGCGCCCGCTGTCCGAAACTGGACATCCGCGGACGAAATTGAACAAATCAAACACCGCTTGCGTAGGTATGCATGATGGCAAAGGCCAACAAACCCAATAAAAGCATCGCTGATGGATTTGGTCCCCAGCATGCATTAGCAACTAGCATGGATATCTCGCGCCCAGACCTGAAAGTCAAAAAACGGCGGCGGCAGGCCGTGACGATCGCGATTGGCGTGGTCGTTCTGGCCGCCGTCACCTTTCTTGTGATGCGGCTCAAGCCAGCCGCCCCCAACGTCGATCGTTCCGCCGTGTGGACCGACACGGTCAAGCGCGGACCTTTGGTCGTTCAGGTGCGCGGACTCGGGACCCTCGTGCCTCGCGAAGATGCGATCCGGCAGATCCCGGCGCAAACCGAGGCCACGGTCGTGCGCATCCGCACCCTCCCCGGCTCGATCGTAAAGCCCGACACTGTCCTGGTGGAGTTAAGCGACCCGACGTTGAGCCAGGGGGCAATCGATGCCGAGCTCTCGCTCAAAGAGGCGCGTGCGGATCTCAGCAACATACAAGTGAAAGTGCAGAGCGACCTGATGGCGCAAAAGTCTGCCGCGGCAACCGTAAATGCCGACTATAAACAAGCGCAGCGGCAGGCGCAGATCGACAAGACGCTGTACAGCCTGGGCGTGATTTCTGGTCTTGCGTACAGCGGCTCTCAAGGCACGGCAGATCAATTGAGCACGCGTAACCAGCTTCAGGAAGAGACCGTCACGATCAACGAAAAGGCCATCGAATCACAGCTCGCCGTGCAGCAGGCCAAGGTGGCTCAGGCGAAGGCTATCTATGACCTGAAGCAACAACAATTGGATGCGCTCAAGGTGCACGCGGGCATTTCCGGAGTGCTGACCGATCTGCCTCTTGCCGTGGGCCAGCACGTGACCATTGGTACGATGTTGGCCCAGGTGGTGCAGCCGAATCAATTGAAGGCGCAGCTGAAGATCGCGGAGACCCAGGCGCGCGGCATCCTCATCGGCCAACCTGCCTCGATCGATACCCACAACGGTCTGGCCGATGGCAAAGTGACGAGAATCGATCCTGCGGTGCAGAACGGAACCGTCACCGTCGACGTGGAGCTGGTTGGCAGTCTGCCCAATGGCGCACGCGATCAATTAAGCGTGGACGGCACGATCGATCTGGAAAGATTGAGCGATGTTCTCTACGTGGGCCGGCCCGCTTTTGGCAACGAAAACAGCACCATCAGCCTCTTCAAGTTGGACGCGGAGGGCAAGGGGGCGGTCCGCGTTCCGGTCAAAGTCGGCCACGCCTCGGTGAATGCTATCCAGGTGCTGGAAGGCCTGCACCAAGGGGACACGGTGATTCTGAGCGATATGTCGAGGTATGACACTACGGACCGAATTCGATTGGACTAGAGGGAGCAATACCAAAAATGGAAAACAGGAGCGAAAGCATGCAGCCACTGATACAGATTGAAGCGATGACCAAGGTTTTCTACACCGAGGAAATCGAGACTCACGCCCTTTCCGGTGTGCACCTCTCCATCGACCGGGGAGAGTACGTGGCCATGTCTGGCCCTTCCGGTTGCGGAAAATCGACGCTGCTGTCGATTATCGGCCTGCTGGATACACCGACAGCCGGCAAGTATGAGCTGAACGGCCGTCCGGTAGAGAATTTGAAATTTGCCGAGCGGTCGCGCATCCGCAACCAGGAGATCGGTTTCATCTTTCAGAGCTTCAACCTGATTGGTGATCTTACGGTAGCCGAGAATGTAGAGCTCCCGCTGACTTATCGCTCGGGGATGGCATCGAGCGATCGCAAGCAGCGCGTGCAGGAATCTCTCGAGCGCGTAGGCATGGCGCACCGCATGCGGCACTATCCCTCCCAGCTCTCAGGCGGCCAACAGCAACGCGTAGCCGTCGCGCGCGCGCTGGCCGGCTCACCCTCTATCCTGCTGGCCGATGAGCCCACCGGTAATTTGGACTCGAAGAACGGTGAAGCGGTGATGGAACTGCTCAAAAACCTTCATCGCGAAGGAGCGACCATCTGCATGGTGACGCACGACCCGCGTTTTGCCCGCCATGCCGACCGCAATATCCACCTGTTCGACGGAAAGATTGTTGCTGAAGGTGAATTTGCCGACCACGCTCTCGAAATGCAATGACCGGGGCCTGATGACCGCGGGTCAATAAACACAGATGTATGGGGTGAAGCGTGACGATCCGTCCCCGACGGGGCGGACGATGAGGGCTGCACTATGATCTCGCTCGAAAATGTGGAAAGAAGCTACAAGACTGGCGCTGGCCAGACCTGGGTACTCAGGCGCATCCACCTGAAGATCCAAGCGGGCGAGTTTATCACCATCATGGGACCTTCCGGGGCAGGGAAGTCATCCCTGCTGAATGTTTTGGCACTGCTGGACGACCAATGGTTAGGGTCGTACTGGTTCAATGACGAGGCCGTCCACCTGATGAGCCGCAAGCAACGCGCAGACCTGGCACGGCGCAACGTCGGCATGGTTTTTCAAAGCTACCACCTGCTCGACGATCTTAACGTGGCCGAGAACATCGATCTGCCCCTCTCCTACAAGAACATCTCGCGCGCGGAACGCCAGGCATTGGTTGCGGACACACTGGATCGCTTCAGTATCGTGGGCAAAAAGGATCTCTTTCCCAACCAGTTATCCGGTGGTCAGCAACAGCTGGTGGGCATCGCCCGGGCGGTGATTCATCGCCCCGCACTGTTGCTTGCCGATGAACCGACGGGAAATCTTCACTCCACGCAGGCCAAGGAGATCATGGAGCTCTTCCAGCAGCTGAACCGCGATGGAACGACCATCGTGCAGGTGACACACTCGGAAGTGAACGCCAGCTATGGAAGTCGCGTGCTTGAGGTGCGGGATGGATGGATGGTGCGTGATACTGCCAACCCCGGGTTGAACCAGGCTACCGAGGTGAAGGCATGAGGGGTGCCTCCCACGCGGGCAGAATGGTGCAGAAAACCTTGTCTGTGTTGGGTGCAGCGGGCCTTCTGGTCTCGACTACCTTCGCGCAAGCGGTCCCGGCAAACAGCCCGCCTTCCGCGCCTACCGGTCCGCAACAATCTCCGCCCCAGACCATCGCACAGCAGGCGCAAGCGGCGGCGCAGCCGCAGCCGGTTACCTACCAGGGACCTTTCAATATTGAACTGCCGCATTCACACAACCCCCTTGCGCCGTATATGCCCAGCACAGTGCCGCCACTCGACCTGCAAAACTCGCAGCACCTCTACGCCCTCATACGCGACGGCAAGCTCCAGATCTCCCTGCAGGATGCGATCGCTTTGGCCCTCGAAAATAATCTTACGCTCGCCTCCTTCCGCTACAACTTCCCCATCGCGCAAGCCGATCTTCTTCGCACCAAGGCGGGAGGCGCCGCCAACGGTGTTAACATTGGCGTCGTCTCGACCACGGCGAGCGGCTTTGGCGCCTCCGGGGGCGGCGGTGGCTCCTCGAGCTCCTCGAATGCGGCCGCAGGCGCCGGCGGCATCGTCACCTCCACGCTCGGCGCCGGCGCGGCCGTTCCCTCGTTTGACCCCTTCCTCAACTTCAGCGGCTTTGTGCAACACACCGTCACCCCGGAGCCGAACCTTTCCCAGGTCGGCGTCGAACTCTTTAAGCAAAACAATATCGAGGTCCAATCGCAGTACTCACAGTACTTTCCGCTCGGCACCTACCTGCAGGTCAGCTACACCGGCTTCCGCACCGCCAACAACAGCCCTTATTACGCAGTCAATCCCGAACTGAATTCCAATTTCCAGGTCTACCTGGCCCAGCCGCTTCTGTACGGATTCGGCCTTGCCAGCAACGAGCGCTTCATCCACATCGCCAAGAGAAACCTGCAGACCACCGATCTCGCCTTTAAGCAGCAGGTCATCGCCACCGTCACCGACATTGAAAAACTCTATTGGGATCTGGTCAACGCTTATCAGGACGTGCAGGTGAAGACCCGGTCATTGGAATACGCCAATCAAACCCTGACCGACGACCAGAAACAGTTTGAGCTGCAGAACATTCCTGCGTTGCAGGTCATGAAAGACCAGTCTGCGGTTGCCTCCAGCGAGGGCGACCTTACCATCGCTAAGTCCACGCTGAGGCACAACGAGCTGCTCATTAAAGACGATCTCACCCGAACCGACGACCCGTCCATCGACGAAATCCCCGTCATCCCGCTCGATCTCCAGGGCGGTCCCGATCCCAACGAATCGAAATCCATCACCCAGCTGATCGACGAGGCCATGAAGAACCGCCCTGACGTCGCGATTTTCCGTAATTCCGCCGAGGTCCAGCGCCAGAGCCTCAAGGACATCAACAGCGAGCTGCTGCCTCAACTCTATTTGTACGGCTACTACGGAGGCACGGGCACCGCCGGCCCCAAAAACCCGAATTGCAGTCTCAGCGTGCAGAACTGCGAGACGAGCCTGCCCACCGACTTCTCCAGCATGTTCGTTAACACCTTCAACTACTCGGCGCCCCAGTACGAGGTTGGCGTCAATCTCCAGATCAACCTCCGCAACCGTGTCGTCAAAGCCGACCAGTTCCGCGCCGTGCTCGCGTACCGCCAGAGCCAGATCGCCCAGGAGCAGCAGCAGAAGAGCCTTCGCTTCGACATTCGCGACTCGCAGTTCGCTCTCGAGCAGGCGCAAGCCCGCGTGGCGGCCACGCAAAAAGCACGCGATCTCGCGCAGAAGACCTTTGATATCGCCAAGCAGGAGCAAAACATAGGAGCGATATCCAGGTATGACACCCTGGTCACAGAAGAAGGCCTCGCTCTCGCTGAATCCGCGTTTTTTACCGCGCAGACTCTCTATGAAAAGGCCAAAGCGGACATTGACCGCGCTACTGGGACGACGTTGGACCGCACGGCCGTCTCGATAGACGAGGCAAGAAGTGGCGTCGTCACCCGCAGGCCCTAGCGACAGCTATCACGGCGACCCGGTGTT
>Ga0302325_10006529_pt1 | contig 26172 bp, 25 predicted proteins | sample Palsa_T0_2_FD_201948 | JGI IMG/M metagenome (GOLD analysis project Ga0302325, IMG submission 201948) | Peat permafrost microbial communities from Stordalen Mire near Abisko, Sweden - Palsa_T0_2 | ecosystem: Environmental > Terrestrial > Soil > Palsa > Peat permafrost | place: Sweden: Abisko... | reverse complement strand
CTTGCCGAACAGGCCGTGATTGTGGGACCGGCGCCCTACAGATCAATGGTCAAATGCTATGCCGATGCTGCCGAAAGCCGGCCACAAGCTGTAGGGGTCACCTGAGTGAAATGGATACCCCAATTAGGAGTATTCCTAGTACGCCTAGACGAGATCCTCTGCGGGAGGTTGAACCGATATTGGCTTCGGTGCCTCCTCCGATAGACGTCCGGGCGCTTTTGTCGTAGTGAGACGATCCAATGGTTGGGCGCTTTACGGTTTTCGCTCGCGCCTCGAAGATCGAGCGGCGAGCGCAGAAAATCCGAGACCCAATACAGCGCTTACGATACCTGCGTCGTGCCTCCAGTTCCGCCAGAAGCTCCGCTCTGGCTTGGAATTGGGCGGTTTCCCTGGCGCTTATCATTGTGATCGTTCCCCTGGGAACCTATGCCCTAAGCCGGACGACGCTGGCCCGCAAAGAGTCCGCCGCGGCGGTTCGCTACACGGTTACCGACGGGCCAGTCGTTTGGCCCGTCGAACAAACCAGCCAATACGATCTCTACAGCAACGGTCTGCGGGTCGAAAACGGTCTGGAAATCTCCAATCAGCCTCGCTTCTATTCGTTAATCAGGCGAGGGTCCGAAACACTGGGACCCCACCGTGCGTGGCCCGCGGGTATCGTCTTCCACACAACAGAGAGCGATCAGGCGCCGTTTGAGGCCAGCCAGAAGTCCGCCCTTAAGCGGATCGGCCAGGAGCTGCTGGCGTACGTCCGTAACAAGCGGGCATATCACTTCCTGATTGACCGCTTTGGACGCGTGCATCGGATCGTGGTCGAGTCGGATACAGCGAATCACGCCGGCAATTCCGTCTGGGCGGACTCGCAATGGTTGTACCTGGACCTGAACGCGAGCTTCCTAGGCGTGGCGTTTGAAGCCCGGACACAGGCGGACCAGCAACCAATCAACGAACCGCAGGTTCACACCGCGCGGGCCCTCATCGAGATGCTCCGCGGCAAGTACAACCTGCCAGCGGGAAACTGCATCACGCACGCGCAGGTCTCTGTGAATCCCTACAATATGCGAATCGGCTGGCACACTGATTGGGGAACCAGTTTCCCGTTCAAGGAGGTCGGACTTCCGAACAATTACGAGGTTGCCAACCCGGCACTTTACCTCTTCGGGTTCGAATACGACCCCGCCTATGTCAGATCCACCGGCCCCGATCTTTGGAAAGGCATCGCTCTGGCCGACAAGCGAAGTCGTGAAAGCGCCGCGGAACGCGGCATGACGATGGCCGAATACCGAAAGACTCTGCAGCAGACGTACAAAGAGACGAGAACCGCCCTCCAGGACGACGGCGCAAACGAGGAGAATTAAGCATGAGCCGAGTTGAAACACCCAATTTCGAACCGATCGGCCTCGATGTCGGCACCAGCCGGATCGTGACCGCCCGCCAGACTAATCATGAGATCAAGTACGCTACGCAGCTAAACGCGTTCGTCTCGATTCCATACTCGAAAATGACAGAGAACGCACTCCAGAAGGAAGGCGTGCCCCACTCCGTAGATGAGTCTGAGATCCTCGTCCACGGCAACGAATCCGAGCGATTTGCCGACCTGCTGAATAAGGACATCCGGCGGACAATGACCCACGGCGTCCTCAATCCCGATGAACCGGATAGCGTGAAGCTCATCCGGGAATCACGTCTTTGCTGACAGGCAAAGTGGAGAAGGGGGGGAAGCTGTGCTTCACGGTTCCGGCCGCGCCCCTCGGAGCAGAGGACAACCTCACCTATCATGAGGCGACGCTCCGCCAGGTCCTTTCCGACTTAGGTTACGACACCACCACCATCAACGAAGGCCTGGCCGTGGTCTATGCGGAGATGGAAAGCACTAACTACACGGGTATAGGCATCAGTTGCGGAGGTGGCTTGTGCAACGTGTGTCTCTCCTATCTAACGGTCCCGATTCTAAGTTTCAGCATCCTGAAGGCCGGCGATTTCATCGATTCCAGCGCGGCATCGGTCACCGGCGAGAGGCCGAACCATATCCGCATTCTGAAGGAACAGTCGTTCTATCTCAACGGCCACTTCGAGGATAAGCTGCAGCAGGTTCTGAGCGTCTACTACGACGACATGATCCAGACGCTGGTGACTGGCCTGCGAAATGCGTTCCAGAGCGCGCGCAACGTTCCCAAACTGACCCGGCCGATCCCGCTGGTGCTGAGCGGAGGGAGTGCCATACCGAAGGGTTTCAAGGAGCGGTTCGAGACGGCCCTGCGTGCGAGCGATTTCCCCGTAGACCTATCCGAGATACGGATGGCCGCGGACCCGCTCACCACAACCGCAAAAGGTGCATTAGTAGCCGCACTTTCGGACAACTAGCCGTGTCATGGGGCCGGAATTTAGTTGGCGGCGATTGATGGTCCTAGGTGCCGCCGAAAAAAGGCAAGGCCGGGTTATGGCGCGTGCCGTCACGATCACTGCCCGCCGCTCGCACGGAACCAGGTGCGGCTACTGCCCATTTCGCCGGGCGGCCAGTCCGCACAGCATATAAGGCAGTTCCTTCCGGCAGTCATCACATGACTTGATCGAGTGCTTGTTGATCGCAGTTTCGCCCAGTTTCGGGCCGAACCATTTCTCCGACATGTTGAAGGGTGTTTGGCGGTCTCTCCACGCCCACTGCACAAGGCGCGGGGCGGCACAGGTCCAGGTGTCGACCAGATTGCCCGGATATTTTTGAGGTGTCTTATGGTCCGAGAGGTATCGCGTGCCCGATAGCGGCGGGGCGAGTACAGGTTTCCCGTCAAGTTGTGCAGCGCAGTCCCGGAAAATAGCGGCATTGTTGATTCCAAGGTTGCCCGAATATGCCACCGCGTAATCGCCCTCCTTGGTCTGGAGCGCACCTAACATGAAGCCGCTTACGGTGAATGTCTTCTTGTCCCAGCAGTTCCTCAGGAGGTCATTTAGCTTGCCCAATAGGGTGGCCAAGTCATTTGTCTCATACAATTTGTGGTCGTTCGCTTTGCGGCCGCAACGGAAACAAGGGCAAGTCCCTTCCTTGTCAATGGGAAAGCTATGGAAGTTTCCTTGCCCGTCTTTCAACCACTTGTCGCCTCCGTAGGAAACGCCGGTGTAGTTTGAAGCGCCGAACTTGGCCGCCACGAAATCGTGGAAGGCCGCCTTTGGCATGTACCCGAATGTCGTTCCTGACTGAACGTAGTAGAATTTGAAGCCCTTCGTGAGCGCCTCTTGCGACTCCTTGACCTTCAGCTTTACTTTGGAGTTCGCAGGAAAAAACTTTTCTGTCCAAAATGGCTTGCCGTCTTTGAAGTCAAACATCTGGACAGCACAAGTGAGGTGTACCTCCAAGTCGTCCTTCAGTTCGAGATCGGCTCTTTTGACGTACAGCGCAGTGGATGAAGCAGCCATCGATTCCCTCCGCCAATTCGCGATTCTTCCTCCCACGAGTGTAACTCAGGCGCGGTGCGTACCGGGTGGGATTGGATGCGAGCTTTAACCTGGCGTCCCTGCGATCATCGTCGGAGCGTTTGCAACACCCAGCACGCTTTCGAATCGTACGAGCCGGCACAAGACCCATTACCGGGCGACTGGCGTTGTCGGCTCTGGCTGTCCAAGGCGAGCAGGAGACACCGGAACCCGCAATTCTGTCGCGGCTCAGTAATCACTTCACCTTTGGCGGATATTTCTTCAAGGACTTCCCGACCATATCGTCGATCTTGCCTTCGATCTTCTGGGCATCGCTCTTCTCAACGGTGGCACGTGCGCGCCAGACCAGGGAATGCGTGGTGGGGTCGCGCAGATCGATGACCAGCGTACCCTCGGCGTACGGCACTCTTACGACGACAGTGCCCCAGCCCCGCCATCCCGCCGGATAGGCTTCCGCCTTCGACTCGCGGGCCGCGCCGAAGGTGTATACCACGTTAAGGTCGGCTGGGCCCGGCCCGGAAACCGGCACCAGGCGCCTGGCGATGAGATCGCGCGCAATGTCGGCTTCTATGCGCTTCTTGACCAGCTCGCTATTCAGTTGAGGGTTCCGGCTGTTCAGGTAACCATCCCGGATAGCAAAAGTCCGATACCTGGCGAAGTTGGCGGCCGGGTCGAATTCGACGAAGACTTTCTGGGCGAATGCGCTGGTGATAGCGAGCAACGCCACGAGAAGGATTCTCATAGCTGAAACTCTACCATAATCGTGCGCACGGCGAACGGCGCCCAGTAGGCCTCGCTTCCATTCGAGACCGGGGCGCCGCCAAGCGGCTCCGCCTTAAAAACGCCGAAGTGCCCCGCGCCTCAGCATGTCCGCAACGGTATAATGATGCCATCGACAGGAGCGCACGCATGCCACGTCTCGTCCGCTGTTCTCTCATCCAGGCGCACACGGACGCCTCGCCGGATCTGCCGCTGCCGGAAATCAAGCGGGCCATGACCGACAAGCATCTGGGCTACATCCGCCAGGCCGCCCAGGCCGGCGCGCGCATCGTGTGCCTGCAGGAGTTGTTCAACGGCCCATATTTCTGCGCCGAGCAGCAGGTGCGCTGGTACGATTTCACAGAGCCCGTGCCGGACGGCCCCACGATCCGGTTGATGCAGGACGTCGCCCGCCAGCACCAGATCGCCCTGATCGTCCCGGTCTACGAACGCGAGCAGGAAGGCGTCTACTACAACACGGCTGCGGTAATTTCGGCCGAGGGCGTCTACCTCGGCAAATATCGGAAAACGCACATCCCGCACGTGGCCCCCGGCTTTTGGGAGAAGTTTTATTTCCGGCCGGGGAACCTGGGCTATCCGGTCTTCGACGTGGGCGTGGCGCGCATCGGCGTCTACATCTGTTATGACCGCCACTTTCCCGAGGGCGCGCGCGCGTTGGGGCTCAATGGCGCGGAGATCGTCTTCAATCCTTCCGCCACCGTCGCGGGATTGAGCGAGCACCTTTGGAAGCTGGAACAGCCGGCGCACGCGGTGGCCAACGGCTATTACATCGGCGCCATCAACCGAGTGGGCGTGGAAGCTCCCTGGAATATCGGCGAATTCTACGGCTCGAGTTACTTCTGCAATCCGCGCGGCCAGATTATCGCCCAGGCGTCGCGCGACCGCGATGAAGTGTTGACGGCCGATCTGGATCTGGACTTGATCGCCGAAGTGCGGAAGACCTGGCAATTCTTCCGCGACCGCCGGCCGGACATGTACGGCGCACTGACTACTGCATAACTTCATGGCCAACGAGCGAGAATTCGCCGCCAGCTTTGCCGAGATCCATCCGCCGCTCGGACGCCGCGAGGCGCTGGTGGAGGCGAACCGCTGCCTCTACTGTTTCGATGCGCCGTGTACCAACGCGTGTCCCACGCACATCGACGTCCCCGGCTTTATCAAGAAGATCGCCAGCGGCAATCCGGGTGGCTCGGCGATGACCATACTGAACGCGAATATCCTGGGGCTGAGCTGCGCGCGGGTGTGCCCTGTGGATGTGTTGTGCGAAGGCGCCTGCGTGATGCACCGCTACAACCAGCATCCCATCGAGATCGGACGGCTGCAGCGCCACGCCATGGACTATTTCTACGGCACGGGCCGGCGGCTGCCGATGGCCGCAGCGGCGAAACCAGGGCGCGTGGCATGCATCGGCGCCGGCCCCGCGTCACTCGCCTGCGCGGCTATGCTGCGGCAGCAGGGCTTCGCAGTCACCATCTTCGATAGCCGCCCGCTGGCCGGCGGACTCAATACCTATGGGGTGGCCGAGTACAAGCTGCGGCCTTCCGACAGCCTGCAAGAGGTCGAACTGGTGCGTTCGTTGGGAGTGGAGTTCCGGCTGAGCGTCGAGATCGGCGGCGAGTGGCGCATCAGAGAGATGGAAGAGCAGTTCGAGATCGTCTTCCTGGGCGTGGGCCTGGGCCGCACGCAACCCCTAGGCATACCGGGTGAAGGGCTGCCGGGGGTGATCGATGCGCTCCGTTTCATCGCCGAATATAAGATGCACGCAGGCGGTCATGTGGGCCGCCGCGTAGTGGTGATCGGCGGCGGCAACACTGCCATCGACGCTGCTACCGCGGCGCTAAGGCTGGGCGCGGAGGAAGTGCACGTGCTCTATCGCCGCAGCGAAACGGAAATGCCCGCCTTTGAGTTCGAATACGACCTGGCCAAAGGGGAGGGCGTGCGCTTCCATTGGCTGACGCAGCCGGTGGCCATTCACGGCCCCAATCGCAGCAATGCCGCAGTCGAGTCGGTGGAATGCGTGCGCATGGAACTGGGGCCGCCCGACCGCAAAGGCCGCCGCCAGCCGCAGCAGGTTCACGGATCCAATTTCCACCTGGCATGCGACATGGTGATTCCTTCCATCGGACAATCCCGGCTGCTCGACTTCCTGTCTCAGTTCCGCGATATTCGGCTCGCGGGCGGCTGCGTAGCGGTGGACCCGGCCACCGGCCAGACCAGCAATCCGCGATACTTCGCGGGCGGCGACTGCGTGAACGGAGGCCGCGAAGTGGTGGACGCGGTCGCGGAAGGCAAGCGTGCGGCGGCGGGAATCGCGCACAGTCTGGAGCCCATGCATGGCTGACCTCACCACCCGGTTCGCCGGAATTCAATCTCCAAACCCTTTCTGGCTGGCCTCGGGACCGCCGAGCAACTGCGGCGACCAGGTAGCTCGCGCTTTCGACGCGGGTTGGGGCGGCGCCGTCTGGAAGACCATAGGCGAACCTATCGTAAACGTGTCGTCGCGTTACTCCTCGGTAGATTGGAACGGCCAGCGCATGATGGGCCTGAATAACATCGAACTGATCACCGACCGCCCGATCGAGACCAATCTGCGCGAGATAACAGAGGTCAAGAAGCGCTATCCGAAGCACGCCGTGATCGCTTCGCTAATGGTGGAATCGCGGCGCGAGGCGTGGCATGCGATCGTGCGCCGCACAGAGGATGCCGGCGCGGATGGGCTGGAGCTGAATTTCGGCTGCCCGCACGGCATGAGCGAGCGCGGCATGGGCAGCGCCGTGGGGCAGGTGCCGGAGTATGCCAAGCTGATCACCGAGTGGGTCAAGGAAGTGGCGCGCACACCTGTGCTGGTAAAGCTGACGCCCAATGTGGCGGACATTCGGGCTATTGCGCGCGCCGCTAAGTTGGGCGGGGCGGACGGACTGTCTGCCATCAATACGCTGAACTCAATCACGGGCGTGGATCTGGATACGTTCACGCCGCGGCCGGATGTGGGCGGGAAATCCAGCCACGGCGGTTACTGCGGCCCGGCCGTGAAACCCATCGCCCTGCACATGGTGCAGCAGCTCGCGGGCGACGCGGAGTGCGGGCTGCCGGTCTCCGGCATCGGCGGCATTTCCGGCTGGCGCGAGGCGGCTGAGTTTCTGCTGCTCGGCTGCCACAGCCTGCAAGTGTGTACGGCGGTGATGCATTACGGCTACCGCATCGTCGAAGACATGGCGGAGGGCTTGAGTAACTGGATGGACGAAAAGGGATTCCACACGCTCGACGATTTCCGCGGACTTAGCCTCGCGCGAGTGACTGAGTGGCAGCACCTGGATCTGAATTATAAGATCGTGGCGCGCATTCATGCCGAGCTTTGTATCGGATGCGACCTGTGTTACGTCGCCTGCTGGGATGGCGCGCACCAGTGTATCCACATAGAGGGCGCCGGCACGCCGGAGCAACTGCTGGCGGAGAGCCGTGCGCGGCTGGCGCAAACACCCTCAGTGGTGTCCGTGGACACTGCACATACTCCCGCGGCGCGCATTCCGAAGGTAGACGAACAGGAATGTGTGGGGTGCAATTTGTGCTGGCTGGTGTGTCCGGTGGAAAGCTGCATCACCATGGATCGGGTAGATACGGGGCTGGCGCCACAGAGTTGGGCGCAACGTGGGGCAGAACTCTAGCCGATTCAGTCGAGAACACACGCGGCACAGGGTTGGCAGGGGATTACGAAAAACAAGCAGGGATGGAAGCTGCGGGAAAACAAACCGACTGGCTGGGCGGACGTAACCCAACGGGCTTTTATAGGCTTTTATGATGTCCACATCGTGGCAGCGACGACTTGCTCAATCTCGGCGACGATTTCCGCCACGGCCACCTGAGAAGCCCGCAAGACCCTGGCCCGCACCGCTATCATAACCAGCGCGCTGCCACCTGCGTGCTCTACTAAGTATTCCAATCTCTTTCCGCAAGCCTCGCTGACTTCGCGTTGAACCTGCGGAGGAAGGGCGTCGCGCCTGACCAGCGCCACGAACGTCGTGCCGTCCCACCGGAAGAGCAGGTCACTGTCGCCGTAGAGCGAATTTGCGATGTACTGGCTCGCAAAGACCAGGATCCGATTCGCGATCGCGCTGCCGTACCGCGCGCTCATCTGCTGAATACGCTGAACGGAATAAACGATGACATAGAGCCCCTTCGGATCGGAACTAGCCTTTTCCCACTCCTGGTAGAACATCGCGTTTGTGTCAAGGTTGGTCAGTGGGTCGCAGTCGCTCGATGGGGCCTCTTTCCTGCTAGACGTGGAGAGCTGCTGGTGAAGGTCCACCAGGGTCTCCAGTGCGGCTGACTGTTCCTCCAGTCGCCTTTTTTTCGTAATGTCGGTCACAAAGGCGATTGCGATGTCCCGGTGGCCGACTCGGGCGATGTTCAATCCTACCTCTATTGGAAATAGAGTTCCGTCTTTTCTTCTTCCTGACAGAACTAGCCCCATCCCCATGGCCCGCAGGTTTGGTTCGGCAAAGTAGCCAGCCATTTTCTCCGCATGCACGCGGCGGTGAGTTTCGGGCACGATAATCTCCAGCGGCTGGCCCAATAATTCCGACCGGTCGTAGCCGAAAAGCCGCTCGATTGCCTTGTTCAATATTTCGATGGTGCCGGATGCATCCACCGTTATCATCCCTTCGGAAGCGGCTTCCCAGCAGGCCTGGACAAGTTCGTGGTACTCTCGGACCTTCGTCTCGAGATGTTTCCGTTCCGTCAGATCCACGATGGAAGCGATGACCCAAGTGCCTTCGCTCGTGGGTAGTGGACCCAAACAGATTTCCGCGGGGAATTCGGTTTCGTCCCGTCGCAGCGCTGTAAGGTCCCTTACCACGCCATCGGGCGGTAGGGCTTGGAGAGCTGGAACCCACGCCTCCAGCGACTGGCCCTGCCACTGATTCCGCTCATACAAAAACATACGCTCAGCCGCCGGGTTGACGGAGGCAATCCGCCCGGATGTATCAACGATCACGAGAGCCGTCGGAACGCCATCAAAAGCATGCTGAAAGGCAGGGCTGTAGATATCGTTCGGGCTCGGAAGCGGACGTTCGTCGGCGGTGCTGGACACGGTGCGGTGCTCTCTCTCATCAGGCTTTATGGAACCTGCAAATGCAAGGATGTGGCGCGTGAGTCTCCGTTGTTGGCTCACGGGCCGCTTCCGCCGCGTGCAAATCCTGTTTGAGTGTGCGTACGAAGCGCACGTGCGCGTGGATCCCTGTCTTCCGCGCCTGTTCCATCCAGCGATGTAGTGTGGACATGTCGCCCACACGCAAAATCGTACAAAAGCCCAGGACCAGCTTTCGCATCGCCGCAAAGCCGGGACATTGCTCCTTCAGTGTAGCGGAAATTTCTGCCTGATGGCTACTCAGTTCGGCCTTCGCTAAGTTAAGGCCTACCGCTTGGATGTCCACCTGACGGCATTAGTTCGGGATCTGCAAAACTCCTATAACCTTAACCCGGTTTTCCGCTTCATTGCCTCCCAATACCGTAATGAAAAAAGCAACTAAGGTAGTGTTAAGTAATAATATTAGCATTGCGAGGCATGATTTCATAGTTCCACTCCCCGTGGAAATTTTCCCGCCGCAGGTCAATTTGGGCCATTTGCACATCGGGGACTTTGATTCCCGACCGGATATCGCCGGTCATCAATTTCGGCATGGACTTTCAACCTTTCCTTGTGGTTGTTCCGCAATCAGGCCGACGTTCACTTTCAGACTGCTGAGGGGTGCCCTCGCCAATTCTTGCTAATGGAAGAGAACAGGCGGTGTTCAATCTTGTTCATTTGCTGGTCCCCGGTGGAAAGTGGCTCACCGCGATGGCGAGTCCAGTCTCGTCCGCCGGCTTCTGCACCTCTAGTTTCCACCGCCGGGCATGAGAACCGTTGCTGCCGCCGCCATCGGCAGTGATCAGTCGCTGCCGTGCGTGCGACCGATGAACACGGATAAACCGGGTTGCGTCATCTGCCTTCATCCGCGTTCATCTGCGACTAGTTTCGTACGTCGCGCACCCAGATGATGTATATGTAGTCCGTAACCGGGGGTTTCCCGCCAAGCGCGCGCAGACGCATGGCCACCTGAGCTCGATGATGCTCACTGTGCATAACAACCTGCATCAAAGCATCCCGCACCGGCGGGTGGAAATCCTTAAATGCCGGAACGGGGAACTCGATCTTACGCGCGAACTCGGCTTCATCCAGGCGCGCGGTATAAGCTGCGCAATCCGCGTGTGCCTCCTGGAATCGACGTTCCATCTCATCCATCGCGTCTGGAACTTGCCCCTCCCGTTCCCGATCGAAAGGGCGCTGTTGAAACAGAGACAGGAAAAACCGTTGCACCGTGACAATATGATGCAGCCATTTGCGCAGTTCGTCGTCGGCAAAAGCGCCTTCGTGCGCGGCAATTGCTCTCAGAATCGCCGTATCCGCCCAGGCCGAGTGCGCGAACAACGGTTGCATCAGCTCGATCATTCGATCCCCCGATGTTATTCTATCGTGGCAATACGAGAGCCGGCCGGCAAAGGCAGGCCGGCCGTCGAGCAGGCGGTTAAGGCTTACTGGCAGGCTGCGGGCACCCGTTCGGATGCACTTCGCCGGTATGCGGATCGCGAGTCACTCGAAAGATGACGAACCGGCCGTCCACGCACGCATGGTAGTAAAGCGACAGGCTGTCCGGCGAAAGCGAGGCGCCTCGGCAAAGCCTGAAATGGCGTCGACGGCCTCCGGCGCGGCAAACGGTTCGCGCACACTACACCGGACGGCACGCCAGATGCGCGGCTCGGCATCGGCGCGAACCTGGTGGACGCGAGTGAAGAACAGTTCCAGGCCGTCCGATGAAATCGCCGGCGCATATTCCAGTTCGCGCGTGTTGACCAGCCGCTGCAGATCGTCGCTATCCGCCGCGCGCTCGAAGGCGGCGCCGCGCTTTCGTGCAACGAAGAGGTCCGCGGTAAGCGGAGTGCCGCCGGCGCTGAATCGGCTGTCCACAGCGTAGAGGGTCTGCCCATCGGCGCTCACTTCGGCATCGAAATTTACCCAGCCGGGCGTCCGCCTCGAAATACCGGACACCAGTTCAACGCCGGCGGCCATGCCTGCGGAGAATCGCGCGCGGTAGATGGTAGAGAATGTCTCCGGATAGCTGCGCGTCGACACAAAGTACAAATAGCTATCGCAACTGACGGATGGCACGGCTTCCAGCGCGCGCGTATTCACGCCTTGGATTTCGCCGCGGTAGGCGAAGTGAAGATCATCGGTCTTCTCCGCGTAATGGAGGTTTGTGTCCACGCCCGGATCGTTCCGGTTATTGAACAGGAGGAAGCGGCCGTCATTCGTGAGAAACGGCTCCATAGCCTCGCCCGTATAGTTGGCTATGGTCACCCGCTCGGGCCGCTGGAAAGCGGTGTACGCCGGCGTGGCAGCCGGACTCTCCGCGCCGGCCGCCAACCGCGCCAGGGCGAACAGCGCGATTCCCGGCCAACGCACTACGAGTACTCCCACCGGCGCGCGAAACGGCGCGCGATCAGGAAAAGGACCACGCCGGACCCGAACAGTACGGCAACTTGCGGCGCCAGGTGCAGGACAGGCTCATCGCGCCAGAAGACCTTGGTGTAGCCGTCGATGGCCCAGGCATTGAACGTGAGCAGTCCCACTTTCTGCATCGCCTCCGGCATCAGGAAGCGCGGGAACATGCTTCCGCCGAGGGCCGACATAGTCAGGATGATGAGTGTGGAAACGGCAGCCTGCTGCGCGCGGGTGTGCGAGACGCTAGCCAGCAACATGCCGAACGACGCCACGGCGAAGGCGGTAGCCGCGGTCATGACGATGAAGCCCGGCAGGTGCGTGAACAGGTCGAGATGGAAGACCAGCGCGCCCCACAAGAACATGAGCGTAAGTTGCGCGGAAGCCAGCAGCGCGCTGTAGGCCATTTTGCCAGCCAGCAGCGTGGTCATACTGACGCGCGCGCTCAGGATGCGGTCGAGCGCCCCGCTCTCGGCTTCATCGAGCAGAGTGCCTCCGGCGGCGCTGGCGGTGAACAGCAGGAACATGACGCCGATGCCGGCGGCGTAGAACGCGATCATGGAGTTTTGTTTTTTCTCGCCGACTACGTCGCGCATATCCAGAGCCACCAATCCGATGTCTCTCCGTGGGCCACTCGGGGCGGTCGAATTCCGGCCATCCGGCACACGGGACATGGCCGACTCGATGCTTTTGCGCTGCTCGGGTGTAAGCCCGCCGCTCGACCGCTCGAAATACTGCATGCCAACTTTCGCCATGGCGCCGGGCAACGAAGTCATCACGACTTTTTGCAGGATTCCGGCGACCATCTGGGCGGCTACCGGGTCGGAGCTATCGTGCAGCAGACGAATGGGATTGCGATCGCCGCCCGGTCCAAATGCAACGGGATGCGCGCCGAATCCCTTGGGAATAATCAGCGCGGCGGGGGCATTGCCCCGTTTCACCGCGGTCTCGGCGCTAGCGGCCGTGTAGGCCGGCGGAACAGGCTCGCCCTTTTTCGTTTCGGGGCGGACGCTGGCGGCGAGCGTAGGTTCCTGCAGCAAAGCGCTGACCAGGCGTTCGGATTCGGCGCTGCCATCCTCATCCACCACCAGCACGGTGACGCGAGGGGTGCCGCCGCCCATGCCGCCGAAAATCGCGGCGAAAATGCTGAAAAACGCGATCGGCAAAACGAACGAGAGAATCAGCGCGCCGCGATCGCGGCGGAGGGAGCGGAATCCGTTCAGGACGATGGCGGCCATCATTTTAACCATGCTAATCATGTCCATTATTGCCGGAGATCCCTTCCGGTGAGTTGCAGAAATACGGATTCTAGATTGGGACGGCGCAGCACCACGTCGATTACTTCCAGACCGTCGCGGCCGGCGGCGTCCAGTAGCCTGGCGATGTCGGTGGGTTGGGCTACGGCGAAATGCGCGACGCCCTCGGCGCCCTCCTGCATCGTGCCACCTTGCGCCGCAGCCCAAGCGGGCGCGTTTTCGACGGAGGAGGCGAAATGCATCAGCACGTCGCTGTGGCGTCCGAAGGATCGCTCGACAAGCTCTTCCTTGGTGCCCTGCGCGATGACGTTGCCATGATCCACGATGGCGATGGTATCGCAGAGGCGTTCGGCTTCTTCCATATAGTGCGTGGTGTAAATGACGGTGGTACCTTGGCTACGCAGTTCTTCGACCATTTCGAAAATGCGGTTGCGCGATTGCGGATCGACACCCACCGTGGGTTCGTCGAGCAGCACGAGGCGTGGGCGGTGGACCAACCCAGCCGCCATGTTCAGGCGCCGCCGCATGCCGCCGGACAGAGTTTTGACTGTGGCGCCGGCGCGGTCGGCCAGCGCGGCCCACTCGAGGCACCACGCGATGCCCTCGCGCAGGGCTTTGCCGCGCAGCCCCTGATAGCGCCCGAAGGCTTCCAGATTCTCGCGGCAGGTCAGCAGCGGATACAGCGCCAGTTCCTGCGGCACCCAACCTAACTCCGCGCGAGCTGCGGCGGAACCGGCCGGCTGACCGAAGACGCGGATGCTGCCGGAATCCAGACGGACGCGCCCGGCAATGCTTCGAATCAGCGTGGATTTGCCCGCGCCATTGGGACCCAGCAGGCCGAGGCACGCGCGCTCGCGAACATCCAAAGATACACCGGAGACCGCGGTCAGGTCGCCGAAACGCTTGACGGCGGAATCGATGCGCAAGGGGATTGCGGGCGCCGCGGAGGCCATGCAACGATGATACACATACATGCGGACACCTGCCATTTTCTTTGGCCACGGCAATCCTATGAACGCCGTGTTGCAGAACGGCTACACGGAAGCCTGGGCGGCCATCGGAACAGAGATGGTGCGCCCGAAGGCCATCTTGAGCATCTCGGCGCACTGGTTCGTACCCCAAACGGGCGTCACCGTTACCACCGCGCCTGGAACTATACACGACTTTGGCGGCTTTCCGCCGGAACTCTATCAGGTGCAATATCCTGCGCCCGGCGATCCCGATCTGGCGCGGCAGGTGCAAGAGTTGCTGTGGCCGTTGCCTGTTGCGCTGGACGAAAGCTGGGGTCTGGATCACGGCACCTGGTCGGTGCTTTGCCACGTTTATCCGCAAGCCGACATCCCGGTGGTGCAGCTTAGCATCGACGAGACGCAGCCGCCGAGCTACCACTACCAGATTGGCGAGCGCCTGGCGCCCCTGCGCGAGGAGGGCGTGTTGATCGTAGGTAGCGGCAACCTGGTGCACAACCTGCACGCCTACGCATGGGGGCGGCACATCGTCGAGCCGTTCGACTGGGCTGTGAAGTTTGAGCAGCAGGCGCGCGAGATGATCGTCGCCGGCGAGTACGGGCCGCTGGTGAATTACGAACGGCTGGGATGGGAAGCGCGGCTGTCGATTCCCACGCCGGACCACTATCTGCCGCTGTTGTATGTCATCGCGGCGCGGCAGGCGGGAGAGGCGGTGAGTTTCCCGGTGGAAGGCGTGGATGGCGGCTCGATATCCATGCTTGCGGTGAAGGTTGGGTAGGCGCGACTGGACGTGGTGTAATAAGTAGAGAAAGGCGAACCAACACATGGAGGAGCGTACGCTTAGGCCATACAAGAACTTCCGCTGGATCGTCGCCGATCCGGAACTCCTGGGCGGAAAACTCGCCGTTCGCGGAACCCGGTTCTCCGTGTCGTTCATCTTGTCCTGCATGTCTGAGGGCATGCGCGTTGAGGACATCGAGGAAACCTACGGTCGGCTTCCGCGCGAGGCGATTCCCGAGGTAATGCGGGCCGCTTCGGAAATCCTGGACGCGACGAGTGTGGCTGCTTGACGTAAACGTGCCGAAGCAGGTCCGCGGGCTTCTCGGCGAGTTCGGAATCGTGGCACACGCCGCGGACGACAGGGGTTGGGGAGGCCTGACGAATGGCGCGTTGGTAGAAGCCGCCAGCCAAGGTGGCTTCCGTGTCGTTCTGACGCGCGATCGCCTTTTCAGCGAATCTGCCGCCCGCGCGCTACGGCGCTTTCCGGAGCTCTGCATCGTGCTGGTGACGATTCCGCAACTGCGCGGCCCCGAGTTTCTCAATCAGTTCCGGGGCGCTTGGAACCGCGGCCCAATACACCCGGGGGCCGGAAAGTTGTTGCGCTGGCCCGACGCCTGATCGAGTCCTTCCATCCTCGTGGCCGGACCCGACCGATCTAAGAGCGGCGACTGGAGCGGCTGAAGGTCGGACGTCATTATGTTTTGTGCGTGGAACTTCGCCTCGCACGCAAACCTCTTGGCAACGAAGCCAATGCTGCTGACGGGATCCGAAAAAGGCGGGCTTTCCGGAACGCCATTTTGGAGACTCTTTCCGAGCGGCCGACAATATAACCCGAGTAACCCAGAATGGTGCGTTCTACGAACACAGGGTTACACCCTTCCACTGGAATTACCGGGCGCGCCGAGTCTGCGGACACAACACGGCTACCGAAGTCCTGCCTAACAGCTTCCTCGGCACGAGCGATTGACCAGTCGCATCGGCACAGGGTTCATTTGACGATGAAGAGCCAACATCTGTCACGCTCTGCACCGAATAATGGCCCACTCGGAAACTGGTACATCAGCCTGGGGGCGACGAGACGGTTGCCTGAACAGCTAATCCCCCGGGAGCGGTCGGCGAACCGCTACCAGGCCGGACGACCTGGTTTGGCCAGCCCCACCACACTTGTTACACTAAGATTTATGCCGCTCTGCCAACACGCGCTGGCAGTGTGTCTATGTGCCGCGGCCATCGCGCGCGCGCAACAGCAACCGGCGCCGGCGCCGCCCGACGCCGAGATGAACAGCGCCATTGAGGAGTTTAAATCCGAAACCCGGAGTTTAGGGTTGCGCGCCGATAGTCCGCCCAAAGCCGGCCGCCGCAGCCCGCTCGCGGATTGGCACGGGCGCGTCTTCGAGAACTTCCGCAACGACGCGTTAGACGCCGTGCCGCACGAGATCCGTCAGAACGGCGGCGACAAGGGCCTGCTGCGCCGCAATCAGTTCGGGTTCAATGTGGCCGGCCCGGCCGTATTGCCGCATCTGGCCGAGGGCCGCAACACCTATTTTTCGCTTTCCTACGAAGGCGTGCGGGAGGATATCGCGCGCACATCTTTGCAGACCATCCCCACCATGGCGCAGCGCACCGGCGACTACTCGGACGTGGTGGATGACGCCGGCAACGTCATACCGATTTACGATCCCGCCACCACGCTGCCCAATCCGGGCTACGATTCGACGCAGCCGGTTTCCACGACCAACCTCGAATACACGCGCACGCCGTTTCCAGGCAACATCATCCCGCCATCGCGGATGGACCCGGTGGCGCTGAACGCGCTCAAGTTTTATCCGGCCCCCAATACCGATATAGGGCCCTTCTTTCGCAACAACTACTTCATCGACTCACCGGAAACAAACACGGCCAACGGTATGATCGGCAAGTTGGACCAATCGTTGCGCGAGCGCCATCGCGTGACCGTGGAACTGGCTTTTTCCAATGGCACGCTGGGGGCGGCGCAGTGGTTTCCCACGGCCGCCAATCCGGGCCCTTCCAATCGCGACTTTCAGACACGGCGGGGTTCGCTCGGATACGTCTTCACGGCTTCCGGCCGCACGGTGAACACGCTCACGTTCGAAGCGAATTCAAGTGTCTCGGCCAGCGGCGACACCGCGGACCAAACCAACTACGCCGCCCAGATCGGCCTCACCGGTATCGCGGGCGGGGGTTTTCCGGTAATGCAATTGGGTCCCTACGTGGGCATGGGGCAAGCCTATCCGTTTTCGCGCAATGCGCGCAACGTTTATACCTGGACGGATGGCCTCTCCACCAGGCGCGGCAAGCACACGCTGCGGGTGACGGGACAGTATATCCGGCAGCAGGTGAACAGTTTCTGGCCGCAGTATCCGGCGGCCTTGTTGAGCTTTAACGAAGGGCTGACCAGTCTGCCGGGGATCGTGGATACGGGCGATGCGCTGGCCACTTTCTTGATGGGTACACCATATTTCGCGCAGGAAACCATCGACGCGCAGCCTTCGTACTTCCGGCGGTCGGAGGCTTCACTGGCTTTCCGCGACCGTTACGAGGCCATGAAGGGTCTCACCATCAACCTGGGGCTCACGACGCACTTGTTCCGGCCGCGCACTGAGAAATACGACCGGCAGTCGACTGTCGATCTGAACGCCATCAACCCGGCGAACGGATTGCCGGGTGCGCTGGTGGTGGCGGGACAGGACGGTTTCGGGAGCGCGTTCCAGCCGACGCTCGTACGCCTGGCTCCCAGCTTGGGCATTGCCTGGAATCCGCCGGTTGACACGAAGACCGTGGTGCGCGCGAATTTCGCCCGCGATTACTCGGGTATTCCGATCTATTCCGGACAGTTCGGCACGCAAGGGTTCAACCAGTATCCGACGTTTCTTTCGCCGGATGCGCAGTTGCAGCCGGCGCTGACGATGCGCACCGGTGTACCGGCGCCGCCCAGCCCTACACCGGATCTGCAGCCGGATGCAGCCAACAATACCATTGCCGATTTGATCGACATGTCGGACCGCGTACCCACTTACCAATCGGCATCGCTATCGATCGAGCGGGAGTTCCCGGCATCGGCAATCGTGACCATCGGGTTTGCCTACTCCGGCGGCAAGAATGTGCTGGTGGGCAATGGCGCGGCCAACCCCAATGCCATTCCGCTCGAAGACCTGCAGTACGGCAACGAGTTGAACATTCTGGCGTTCAACCAGTCGCTGCGGCCTTATCCGCAGGATCAGGGGTTCAACACCTATGGCGAGTATCCGGTGGGATGCTATCAGCGGAACGCGGGCTATGTGCGAGTGGAGAAGCGCTCCTCCAGCGGCCTTTCGGTGAACGCCTATTTCGAGTTCAACAAGCAGATGGACGACTATTCGGGGCCCTATGGAACGCAGGACTTCTTCAACCGGCAAGACGAATGGTCGGTGACGGCGGGCAATCGTCCCGAGCGGCTGGAGCTGAGCTACACCTACGAACTGCCGTTTGGGGCGAACAAGCCGTTTCTGCGCTTTCCGGACTGGCGGCGCTACGCCATCGACGGCTGGTCGGTGAGCGGCGCCGGGACGGTGGCCAGCGGCGACCCCATGTATCTGACGCCGCTGTTCAACAATACGGGCGGTGTCGTACAGGCCCTACACGTGGATGTGGTGCCGGGCGTGGACCAGCACGTGGCCAATCAGGGACCGGCCCTGTGGTACAACCCGGCGGCGTTCGTGCAGCCTCCGGATTTCACGATTGGGGATGTGTCGCGCACGCTTTCGAGCCTGTTGAATCCTGGGTGGCAGAATTTCGATATGTCGCTGAACAAACGGTTCGCGCTGGCCGCGGACCGGACGCTGGAGTTCAACGCCACCGCGTTCGATTTTATGAATCACGCCAATTGGAACGATCCGGACAACGTGATCGGATCGGTGACCACGCCGAACCTGGATGCCGGGCACATCATTGGCTCGCGCGGTGGACGTGTGATTCAATTGGGCTTGAGGCTGAGCTTTTAGTGTGGCGCACGCACGCATGCGTGACGTGTCGAGACTCGTCTCGACACACGGCTTTGGCACTGGCGGTGTGCTGGAGTGTAGCGGCGAGTCTGGCGGCGAGCGTGGCGGCGGCGAGTCTGGCCGCGGCGCCGCCGCCCAAGCCTGCGATTCGAACTATTAAGGTGGCCGTCTGGGCAGAAGCGGCCGATGGTGCATCGCCTGAGGCGAATCTGGCAGCCAAGGATCTGACCGCGACACTCGCCGGCATGGAATCCCGCGTCGTGGATGTAAAGGGCCCGGGCGGGGATCTGATGCTGGTCGCGGTACTGGATCTGGCGGGAGACCTTTCTCTGGCGGAGCCGGCCAAGGAGGCCCTGGCCGCGGACATCGATAAGTTGCCGCCGCGCACATCCGTGGCAATCATGCGCGCGCAGGATGGCGCTAAGGTGCTGGCCGATCCGGGTACTGACCGGACCGCCGCCGTATCCGCGGTCCGCGATTTGCCGGTGAGCGGAAAGGCGGCCCTGCTGAACACCGTGGAGACCGTGACGCGGCTGGCGGATTCGATTCTGGCGAAAACGAACGTACGAGTGGCTGTGCTTTATGTGACGGACAGCGAACCGGAGAACTATCGCGAAGACTATACCAACCCGGTGATCAATTCCAGCGACACGCACGACTTGAGCCGGAAGTTCCCGGAGGCGCTGATTCAGGACAAGATTTCGAAGGTGGCCGCGGTCATGGCCCAGCGGCAGGCGCCGCTGTTCGTGGTGCATCTGCGGTATCGCAGCGACCGGCTGGGCGAGGCCTATCAGAGCGGGTTGAAGCAGCTTGCGGAAGTCACCGGCGGCACCGCGATTTTTTGCCGGTCGAGCGAAGAGATCGCCAGTGCGATTCACCGGGCTCTGGGCCTGATTACGTCTTCCTACAGCGTGGCAGTGGCGCTGCCGGAGCTTCGCGCCAAGAGTTTCGATCTGCGGCTGGACACCGGTGGCAAGTATACCCTGACCTACCGCACACGCTTCGTGCTGAAAGAGAGATAATATTTTGGCAGTGAAACGCTGGATTCTGTTGGTCGTCGTGCTGGTGGGCGCCGCCGCGGCGGTGGCCTGGCAAGCGCGCGCGTACCGGCAGCAGGCGGCGCAGTTGGCGCAGTTGGCAGCCGAAAACCAGCGGTTGCGCGGGCGAGTACCGGATCAGGCGCCTTCTACCGCAGCCCCGCCGGGCGCTCCTGCGCCAGCGCCGGCCACCGAGGCCCGGAACGCGCCCCACACCGCCAAGGCCGCGAACAATCCGGAAGACGCCATCGCCGTACAACGGCTGAAGCTCAGTCTGGCGGACGCCAATGCATCCATCGCGCGCCTCGAATCCCGTGCGGATGAGGCGGAAGCCCAGCTCCGGAGTCTACGCGTGGACAACCAGCGGCTGGCGGGGTCGGAAGCCGATCTAAAGGAAAACCTGGCAGGTGCGAACCAGTTGGTGGATGCGCTGCAGAAGGAGTTGAAAAGCAATCGCGATCGGGTGACCCAGGTGGAGATCGCCTATCAAAAGCTGCGCGACGCGAGCGGCGGCGCCGCGCAGAAGATCGCACAACTCCAGCAACTGGCGACGGAGTTGCAGGATATTCACCAACGGCGCGAGGTTTACCTGAACAGCATTCTGCGGCGCTACAAACAGATCACGGAACAATACCGGTCGATGACCGGCGTATTGCAGGGGCAGCGGACCGACGCGCCTGCCGTGGGCGGCACCGACCTGGCGCGGATTCAGGATTCCATCGCGATGGCGGAGGAGGATTTGCGGCAGTTGAATAATCTGAATGCGCAAGCGCTGCTGATTCAGAAGAAGATGGTTGGCAAATAGAGAGCAGGCCTTCCGCCCTGTCTTCCGCTAATATGGTCTCAAGGGAGTTTTTATGTATTGTCGAGCAACCATCCTGGTGGTGGCCGGCACTTGGGCGACGGCTCTGTCTGCCCAGACCCCGCCGCCGCGATTCCCCGGCGTTCCGCAGTTCACCCTAACGCCACAGGCGCGTGCCGCCAGTGCGGAGACCCAAGCCGCTTTGCGCCAGTTCCTGAAAAATTACAGCTTGGAAGAAGCTATCGTCTGCTCCATTCCACTGCTGCAAGTGCCCGTGCCGAAGAACCTGGAACCGATGCCGGTGCGGCGTCCGCCCGCCGATCTCATCGACAACATGCCAGTGGTGAGTCCCGCACCGGCTTGCCGGGAGGAGAATCGCTGAGCGGTACGCTTTACCTGGTGGGTACGCCCATCGGAAATCTGGAAGACATCACCTTTCGCGCTGTGCGCGTTCTGAAAGAAGTGGACCTGATCGCTTGTGAGGACACCCGGCATACGCGCAAGCTGATGGACCGTTACGGAATCGGCAAGCCTACGGTCAGTTATCACGAGCACAACGAGTTGCAACGCAGCCCGGAGTTGATCGCCAAACTGCTCGGTGGGACCACGGTGGCGCTGGTTTCCGACGCGGGCATGCCGCTGATCTGCGACCCAGGCTACCGCTTGGTGCGCGCGGCAATCGATAGCGGCATACGCGTGGAGGCGGTACCCGGCCCGTCCGCGGTATTGACCGCGCTGGCGGCGTCCGGCCTGGCGACGGACAGCTTCCATTTCGGCGGCTTCCTGCCGGCCAAGTCCGGGCAGCGGCTGCGTGAGCTGGAGGGTCTGAAAGACTATGCCTCCACGCTGGTCTTTTATGAAGCCCCACATCGCATTGTGGAGACGCTCGCGGCGGTGGAGCAGGCGCTGGGGAACCGGCCGGTGGTGGTGGCGCGTGAGCTAACCAAGATGCATGAGGAGCTCCTGCGCGGCACGGCGGCGGAGGTCCGGGCGGCGCTCTCGGCGCGCGAATCGGTGAGAGGCGAGATCACCTTGTTGATCGGCAAGCGTGCGGGCGTGGCGGAGGATGACACGCCGCTCACCGATGCCGTAGACGCGTGCGTGGCCCAGGGTATGAGCCGCATGGAGGCGATCAAAACGGTGGCGCATCGCCGGGGCTTGTCGAAGCGCGAGGTTTACGGCGCCCTGGAGAAATCAAAGGGGCGCTAGGGCGCGAAGCGCCAGCACGCCCGCGGCAAACACCAACATGAATGCGGCAGATCCAATACCTTTGAAATCGCCGGCATGTAGATGGGACACGATGGCCCCCACGAAATAGAGGACCAGACCTATTCCCGCGGCGATTCCGAGAGGCGGCCACCAGATTCCAACCACAAGTCCCACGACCCCTGCAAACTCGCACGCCGCCAGCAGCGGAAAATACTTGAATGGGATGCCGAGAGTTTCGTAGAGCACTTTAACCTGAAGCGGATAGCGCCGGATTTTGCCAATGCCGGAATACGACACCATCAGCGCGAACAACAGGGTAGTCACCAGGTATGCCGTATGCATCTCGCCGGGTTCCTTATTTCTCGACCTTCTCGGCGGGCTTGTCGCCAGGTTTGTCGGGCGGCGGGACCATTACATTGAGCGCCGATAGCTTCAGGTCGCCGTCTCGGGTGGCGTCGAGCGAGATGTGCATGCCCACTTCGACGTCGGATGGTTTGATGGGTTGATCGCCTTTCAGAAACTTGGTCTTCTTGGATAGACGGAACGTGAGGGTCTGCCGGTCCGCGCCGGGGTCGGGCGGGTCCAGGTCTAGCGTGAGTTCCTTCTTGGTGAGCGTTTTCACCGTCCCATTGAAGGTGACCGCGGGGCCGTTATAGGGACCCGAGGTAGCCGTAGCCGAGCCCAGCCGCCGCCGGGAATACTGCGCGGGCAACTTCGCAGGCAGCAATAGCGCCACAAGTACCGGAAAGATCGCCATGTACCGCATGCCTTCATTCTCTCAGAATCCGGCGGAATTTCTAGTAGTGGGTCAGTTTGCTTTCGGAGGGCGGGCAATTCTTGCCCTGGGGTCCCCTTTGGGGACGGCTTTCAGCCGGCTAAGCCGCCTAAAAAGGCGGCTGCGGCCAAGATTGGCCGCCCTCCAAAACCAAACTGACCCACTACGGAATTTCTACTGCAACCTGGCGGCCCGTTGCCGACGTCTGAATCCTATTAGGACACAACCATGCTTCAAAACCCCGGACTGACGCGCCGCGGACTCCTGATGCTGGCAGGCGGCGCCGGCGTTGGGTCGCAATTGCGGCTGTATGCAGCCAGCTCAGACTTCTGGAACAAGAAAGAGCCTGCGGAATGGTCTTCGGAAGAAATCGATAAACTGGTGACGAAGTCGCCATGGGCCAAGCAGGTGAACGCCTCCTCGCCCGCCATGAGCCGCGGTTATGGGAACAGTGGAGGCAGTGGCGGCAGCGGCGGGGGCATGGGCGATCCCGGTATTGGCGGCGGAGGCGGTGGGTACCCCGGAAGCGGTGGAGGTTATCCGGGCGGCGGCATGGGCGGCCGCGGTACGGGCGGCGGCAGGCGCGGGAACAGCGGTCCGATGCCCATATCGTACACGGCCACGGTCCGTTGGGAGAGCGCCAAGCCCGTCCAGGCGGCCTTGAAGACGCCTCTGCCGGAGAGCCTCGCGGGCGCGTACGTGATCAGTGTAAGCGGTGTGCCCGCGGTACAGCCGGGCCACCAACATTCCGACGATGGCGATAGCGATACGACGGTGTCGAAGGGTTTAAGCGACGATGTTCTGGACCGGATCAAGAACCTGACCTATCTGGAGCCCAAGGGGAAGTCGCCGGCGCAACCCAGCGTGGTGCAGAAAGGGGCGCTCAGCAGTTCCGGAACGCCCACGTTGCTGTTTGGTTTTCCGCGCGACGTAGTGCCGTTGACGGCGGACGACCGGGAGGTGACCTTCACTACGAAGCTGGGCGCAATCGAGGTCAAGACCAAGTTCAATCTGAAAGACATGATGTATCGTAACGAATTGTCGCTATAGAGCGGGTGACGGGGTGAAGCCTGTGCCAGGCAGGCTAAACCTTGTGTTATCAGATTTTACAAAGCCTTAACAGCAAAGGAGTAACGCACTTGCGCCGGGCCGCGTTTCCCGTTCCATGGCAATGTTGCGTTTCCCTTCGAGATCGGGAATTGCGGACTTCACTGTCCCCGATGAAGTGGAGAGTTGCCTGGCGCAGGCACGTTCGACACAGGCGCTGGTCGCTGCGGGCGATCGGTTGTCCGCCGCGCGCGCAGCGGTCGAACTCGTCATGGCTTATGATAGGGTTCTGGAGAATGTTCGGCTCGTCCCGCTTTCCTTGCCGGAACAGCAGCGCGTGCGCGATCGACTAACGCCGGTGGCGGAGCTGCTACGGAAGTACAGGCTCCGTTGAACGCCAGGCTACCGACAGGGGGTCCATAAAAGGTGATTCGACAACCGATTCATTCGGGCAGAGTAAATCGCAGTTATTCATTCGCTTTCGCATTCTTGTTTATAGTGGCGCCGGTCTTGTGCCAGGCGCAGGCTCCGCCCGCATACACGATTACAACCATAGCCGGCCAACTGGGCCAGCAAGGCAATTATTCCGGTGACGGGGGTCCGGCTACGAACGCGTTCCTCTTCGGGCCATCCGATGTGATACTCGATTCCTCCGGTAACGTCTACTTCTCGGACACAGTCAACAATCGAATTCGCGAAGTGATTCCGACCAGCGGCGCTGTCGATACGTGGCTGATCAATACGGTCGCGGGCGACGGCACCGCGGGATACCTGGGGGATGGAGCGCTGGCTACCGCCGCCGAGATGTATAGCCCAACGGGTATCGCCTTCGATGGCAGTCGCAACCTCTTCATTGCGGACACCGGCAATTGGGTAATCCGTGAAGTGAACGCAACAAGTGGCGATATCTCCACAGTGGCCGGGGACAACGTCCTAGGCGCAGGCTTTGCCGGGGACCTGGGCCCGGCCACCAGCGCGCAACTTTACAATCCTTCCGGTGTGGCCGTGGATCCGGCGGGCAATATCTACATCGCCGATCCGTACGACAACGTCGTGCGGGTGGTGTGCGCTAACCAAACGCCGATCGCCTGCAAAGGTCTGGCCGCCGGCGACATCAACACGTTCGCCGGTAACAACACGCTGGGCGCCAGCTATACGGGCGACGGAGGCCCTCCGGCGAGCGCCCTGCTCAACAATCCCGTGGCTGTGGTGCTCGATTCGGCCGGCAATCTCTACATTTCGGACTCCGGCAACAATGTGATCCGCAAGGTTACCCCCGGAGCCACTGCCGTCATCACAACATTTGTTGGCTACTCTCCGGGCAATGCCGGTTTTGCAGGCGATGGGGGACCGGCGACCAAGGCAGAGCTAAACGGACCGAAGGGTATGGCTTTCGATTCTTCCGGCAATCTCTACATTGCGGACACCGGAAATTCGAGGATCCGGATGGTGGAGCTGAATGGCGTTATTACTACGATCGCCGGTAGCGGCACTCCCGGCTATGCCGGGGACGGAGGCGCGGCCCTCAGCGCGGAACTGAGCTTCCCTTCCGGCGTGGCGGCCTATGGCGGAAAGATCTACATCGCGGACAACTCGAACAACGCGATCCGTATGCTGACTCCCCCGGCAGCGGTCCCGCAAATTAATGCAGGCGGTGTCGTGAACGATGCCGATTATACGGCTCCCGTGGTGCCCGGCAGCATCGCCGCGGTCTTTGGCGATTTTTTCCTGACTGCCGGATCGTCGGACACGGATCTGCCGCTTGACACCAGCCTGCAGAATCTCTCGGTCTACTTTGGCGGAACCCAGGGCTTCGGGAGTTTGGGTATGGCCCCCTTATATTTCGTTTCAGGTACGCAGGTGAATCTTCAGATACCGTGGGAGGCGGACGGACAAGGGTCGGTTACGGTCGCCGCGACATTGAACGGTGTAGCCGGCGCAAGCCAGGCTGTGAATGTGGCAGCCTTCGCTCCGGCCATCTTCACCACCAATGCCCAGGGTAGCGGCCCGGGCGCCATACTGGATTCCTCGTATCGTCTGGTGGATTCCTCCAATCCGGCGACCGCAGGCAGCACTACCATTCTGATCTACTGTACGGGCCTGGGGCAGGTGAGCGCGAATCAACCCGCGACCGGGGCGCCTGCTTCCCTCAATGCCAACCAACTGGCGCCCACAACCACGCCAGCGACAGTTACCATCGGTGGGGTGACGGAAGCTGCGTCGTTCTCCGGTCTTGCGCCGGGCTTTGTGGGCCTGTACCAGGTCAATGCCCTGGTGCCGGCGGGCGTAAGCGCGAATAGCGCCGTGCCCGTGACGGTCTCCATAGGCGGTGTTACCTCGAACACCGTAACCATCGTCGTGGTCGAGTGAGTAGGTCCGCCGCGTACACAGCGGCCGGGACTCGGCAAGGCTTATGATAGAGTTCTACAGATTATTCGGCTCGTCCCGCAGAGCGCCGGGCAACGAACCAGGGGGTTTCATAAGGTGATTCGAGCATGATTCGGCCATCCATTAATTCGCATAGAGTACGGGTAAGGTATTTATTCGGTCTCGC
>Ga0302325_10006527_pt1 | contig 26176 bp, 22 predicted proteins | sample Palsa_T0_2_FD_201948 | JGI IMG/M metagenome (GOLD analysis project Ga0302325, IMG submission 201948) | Peat permafrost microbial communities from Stordalen Mire near Abisko, Sweden - Palsa_T0_2 | ecosystem: Environmental > Terrestrial > Soil > Palsa > Peat permafrost | place: Sweden: Abisko... | reverse complement strand
CGGCTGATGTGAGGAAGGACGCGTCCGCCCTCAGGAAAACTCTGGTGACAGCACTACCGGCTGCCAGTTAACCTGCGGATAATGCCCCCAACGTCAGCGCCTTCGCAGCCGCATGCCCAGGATCAGCCAGCCGAGCCTGAGCTACCAGCGCCTGCGCAGGTTCAGACGCCCGCTCAGGCGCTCTGGCGCATGCGCGAGTACATGCGCCCGTACTACTTCAGCCTCCTGCTGATGATCTCGGCCGCTATCCTCGCGGTCAGCTCCGAGATCGCGATTCCGCTCATCACCAAGTCCGTCATCGACAACGTCGTGGTGAAGGGCATCAGGTCTGACCTGCTGCCGCTGAGCCTGGCCGCGATCGCCCTGGGCACGATCCAGGCCGGGCTGAACTTCTTCCGCCGCTGGTCGGTCTCCGGCGCCGTGGTCGGCGTCGAGAAGACGATGCGCGACGATCTCTACCATCACCTGCAGCGGCTCGAGCCCGCCTTCCATGACTCCTGGCAGTCCGGCCAGCTGCTGTCGCGAGCTGTCAATGACCTGTCCACGATCCGGCGGTTCGCGGGCTTCGGCGTGGTGTTCTTCATCACCAACACCTGGACTTTCCTGCTGATCGTGGCCCTGCTGATCCACCTGAACTGGTGGCTCGGCCTGCTGACCGGCCTGCTGTTCACACCAGTCGCCGTGCTGTGCCTGCGCTTCGAGAAGCGGTACCGGGTCCTGTCCCGGCTGTCCCAGGACCAGCAGGGTGACCTGGCCACCTACGTGGAGGAAGCGGCGACCGGCATCCGGGTGCTCAAGTCTCTCGGGCGGCGGGACGAGGCTGCGGCACGGCACCTGACGCAGGCCCGGCTCGTCTACCGGACGCAGGTCGACAAGGCGCGGCTGCGCGGCACGTTCTGGGCAGGCCTGGATGTGGTGCCGAACGCGGTGATCGGCCTGCTCCTGCTGCTCGGCGCTTTTGCCGTCGCCCGCCACGAGCTGACCCTGGGCGGACTGGTCGCCTTCGTCACGCTGACCCTGCTGCTGGTCTGGCCGGTCGAGGCGATGGGCTTCATCATCGCGACCGGGCAGGAGGCGGCGACCGCGGCGCAGCGGATCTACGAGATCTTCGACACCGATCCGACGATCACGGACCCGGCCGTTGATCACGGGGCGACCCAGAAGCGGCCTGGCCTGTCCGCGGGCAGATGGCAGAGCGGGCGCAGGGCCGTCGCCTCGGCGGCACGCGCGGCTGCCGCCGACGCGGCCGCCCGGGCGGCCGCGGTGCCGCCGCCGCGGCGGAATGCCGGCCGCCTGGTCTTCGAGAACGTCGCCTTCAGTTACCCGGCGGCGCCGGCGCCGGTGCTGCGGGGCGTCAGCCTCGAGCTCGAGCCCGGCGAGACCGTTGCGCTGGTCGGCGCGACCGGGTCGGGCAAGAGCACGCTGCTGTACCTGGTGCCGCGGCTGGCCGACGTGACCTCCGGCCGGATCACGCTGGACGGGACGGACGTCCGCGATCTGCCGCTGCCTGAGCTGCGCACCAGGGTCGGCTGCGCGTTCGAGGACCCCACGCTGTTCTCGGCCAGCGTGCGGGAGAACGTCGCCTTCGGCGTCAGGGACGCCACCGAGGAGTCGATTCAGGCCGCGCTGGACGCCGCGCAGGCGGACTTCGTCGCCGATCTCCCCTGGGGCCTGGACACCAGGATCGGCGAGCAGGGTATGGCGCTCTCCGGCGGCCAGCGCCAGCGGGTGGCACTCGCGCGCGCGATCCTGGCCAAGCCTCAGGTGCTGATGCTTGACGACCCGCTGTCGGCCCTGGACGTGCACACCGAGGCCAAGGTGACGGCCGCGCTGGCCGAGGTGCTGACGGCCTCGACCGCGCTGATCGTCGCCCACCGGCCTTCCACCGTCGTGCTGGCTGACCGGGTGGCGCTGCTGACCGACGGCGTCATCGCGGCCGTCGGCACGCACTCGGAGCTGCTGGCCACCGAGCCGCGCTACCGCTACCTGATGAGCGCCGACCATCTCGGCAGCGCCAGAGATGACGGCCACACCGCGCCGGGGCTGAGTGCCGGAGCGCGCCGATGAGCGCCGCGCCGGTCGAAGCCTGGCGGGGAGTCGCCTCCGAGCAGGAAGACGAGATCAGCGGCAAGCTCGGCACGCTGCTGCGGCGCCGGTCCCGGCGGCTGCTGGCCGACCTGCTCGGCCCGTACCGTCGCCTGGTCATGATCATTTTCCTGCTGATCGTGGCGGCCCAGCTCGCGGCGCTCGCTGGTCCGTGGCTCATCGGCGTCGGCATCGACGACATCCCGGAGCTCACTAAGTCCCATGACGCCGGGCCGATCGCGCTGGTCATCGTCGCCTTCACCGTGTCGGTGGCCGTCCAGGCGGTGACCACCAGGTCGTACATCGCCGCGATCGGGCGGCTGGGCGGCCGGGTCGTGCTGGAGCTGCGGCGGCGCCTGTTCGCGCACTTCCAGGCACTGCCGATCTCGTTCCACGAGTCCTACACCTCGGGCCGGGTCATCTCCCGCCAGGTCTCCGACATGGACTCGATCTCGGACATGTTCGATGAGAGCCTCGCCTCGCTCGTGTCCGCGGTGCTGTCGCTGCTGCTGGTGGGCGGCGGGATGCTGCTGCTCGACTGGCAGCTGGCCCTGGTCGTGATGGCGGGCTTCCCGCCCCTGATCTGGCTGTCGGTCTGGTTCCGGCGCGAGTCGGCGGTCGCCTACCGGCAGACCAGGACCCGGATCGCCCACGTCATCGTGCAGTTCGTGGAGACCTTCGGCGGCATCAGGGCGGTGCAGGCGTTCCGCCGCGAGGACCGCAATGAGGAGATCTTCGACGGCCTCAACCAGTCCAACGGCGAGGCGAACCTGCGCTCCCAGCGGCTGCTGGCCATTTACTTCCCCGGCGTCACGCTGGTCGGCAACCTGGCCATCGGCGTAGTACTGCTGTACGGCGGCTTCCGGGTGATCGACCACCAGATGCAGGTCGGCGTGCTGGTCACGTTCCTGCTGTACCTGCAGCGCTTCTTCGACCCGCTCATCGACCTGTCGCAGTTCTACAGCGCATTCCAGTCGGCGGGCGCGGCGCTGGAGAAGATCTCCGGCGTCCTGGACGAGGCGCCGGCCGTTGCCGAGCCCGAGCACCCGGTCGTACTGCCGGATCCGGACGACCCCGAGGTCAGCGGACGGCAGGTCCGGTTCGACGCCGTCACCTTCGGCTACCGCAAGTCGACGGTCCTGCCTGACCTGAATCTCTCGATCCCGGCCGGGCAGACCGTGGCGCTCGTGGGCGCGACCGGCGCCGGAAAGACGACCATCGCGCGGCTGCTGGCGCGGATGTATGACCCGCTCGAGGGCAGCGTCCAGCTGGACGGCGTCGATGTCCGGCAGCTGGCTGACCGGGCGCTCCGGCATGAGGTCGTTCTCATCACCCAGGAGAACTTCCTGTTTACCGGGTCGATCGCGGACAACATCGAGCTCGGGAAGCCCGGCGCGAGCCGTGCTGAGATCGTCGCGGCCGCCACTGCCATCGGCGCTCACCCGTTCATCGCGGCCCTCCCGGACGGCTACGACGAGCAGGTCGGCAAGAGCGGCGGCCGCCTGTCGGCCGGCCAGCGGCAGCTCATCTCCTTCGCCAGGGCATTCCTGGCGGCGCCCGCCGTGCTCGTGCTGGACGAGGCAACCTCGCTACTCGACATCCCGAGCGAGCGGCTGGTCCAGGAGGCACTGCAGACCATCCTGGCGGGCCGGACCGCCGTGATCATCGCGCACCGGCTCTCGACGGTGGCGATCGCCGACCGCGTGCTCGTGCTTGAGCACGGCCGCATCGTCGAGGACGGGTCGCCGGAGGAACTCCTGACCACGGCGGGCGAGTACTCCGCCCTGCACACGAGCTGGCAGGAAAGCCTCGCCTGATCCGCGGCGGGCGTTTCCTCGGTGGTACCGCCCCCTTCAGCACGAGGGCGCTCGCCGGCGTGCTGCTGCCCGGCGCAGTCCCGGGAGTGATCGCCTGCACCCGCCCGCCCGCGCGGATCCGCCCCCGGAGAGCATCGACGTCGCCGGATTCTCGTGCTGGATGATCTGCATTGCACTGCTTTTCGAGTGGGAAGCGTCCTCCGTCAGGGACAACTCGCCGCCCTGGCAGCCGTCTCTGACCGACCTTGATCAACCCGCTGATCGCACCGCACCCGGTGAAATGTGCGGCAATCGTTATCTGGCTGCTGACCAGCTGGGCGCTGGTAAAGCCGTGATAACAAAATGAGCACAAGAGCAATAACTGTCGCTGGCTTTATCGCGGTCATCGCAGGACTGGTCCTGCTGGAAATACTGGGCCGCCGGAAGATCAGCCGGATACCGACTCGGCGAGTGGCTCGGATATGTCGTGCGGCCCCGCGCCGGGCGGGCCGTCGTCCTGGTGGGCTGGCTCTGGCTCGGATGGCACTACTTCGCGCGCTAGGCAAGACCGCCGTCCGGGCCAGCGCTGCAGACCAGCGGCACTGCGCCCGCTCGCCCGGCCCGTTACCCGGCGCCCGCTTTCGCTAAGCTATGCCCCGTGAAAAAGGGTCGCGTCACCATCAGTGCCGCCGCTGAAGCCAACTACCTCGCCGACGTGGCGCTGGCAGCGAACTTCGACGAGCTGCTTGCCCGCGCTCAGGCCGCTGAGCAGGAGTTCCGGCTGGCCGAGGCGACGGGAGCACCGGCAGGCACTCAGTACGCGCTGGCTCGCAATCTCGACGTGGCCCTGACGGACGCGACTCGCGCGGCCTACGCTTCCCAGCGCGCGGAAATCGGCCCGGCCGGCTACGAGGACCGCATTTACTTCCGCAAGGCGAAGGCAACCTCCGTGGTGCACCGCTGGACTGACGAGGCCGAGCGGCTGCTGACGATGCGGGAATCGCACCGGCTGACCGGCTTCCCGGCCCGGCCGGAGACCGGGGCGCTCGGGGTGGAAATAGCCCGCCTTCCGGCCAGCGATCACTCCTGACATCAGGCGTTCCGTCATCGGCCGTATTTTCTGCCGGCCGTTCGTTACTCTCTGCGGTCAGCCCTGGGGCTTAATCCTGCCCGCGTAAAGCTGACTACATGAAACCTACAAAGTGCGGCGTGGAAAACCGTCACAACGGGCTATGCATGTTTGAGTAGTCTCCTGGCACAGTAGGGTGTGATCAAGAGCACAACGATGAATCAACAGGAGGCACGCGCATGTGCCCGCATACGCCACGGTGTCCGGATCCCGGTGAGCCGGACCGCGAGGCGGCCCGTACCGTCGTCAGCCACCCCGAGCAAGGCTGGAGCCTGCTCTGCAACGGCATCGTCATTTTCGAGGACACCGGGGAGCTGCTTCCCGGCGGCGGAGCTATCGCCCCGCACCGCCCTACGGACCTGACTGCCTGCGCCACACCGGCAGTACCTGCGGGGAGCTCCCGCAGCTCGGCTGCCTGAGCCCGCAGGGCACGCCGCTCCGCCGGCGCCCCGCAAGCCCTGTGGCTCTCCCCGTAGCGGCTCACCGAGCCGCAGCAGCACCTGACGGCTGATCCCCGCAGTTCATCCCCGGCCCGCTACGTCAGCAGGTCCTCCAGCCACGCGCCGACAGCCGCGCCGATGGCGCGCGGGTTCCTGCTGAGCGAATGCGTTTCTCCAGGCAGCACGACCACCCTGGCCGCGTCTTCCGCTGCCGGGATCCCGAACGGATCCCTGTCGCCATTGACCACGAGGACATCCGCGCCGGCGCTGCGCAGCTCGGCAGCCCGGCTCTGCTCCGGTCGGCCGGGCGGATGCAGCGGGAACGCCAGCGCGATCACGCCCGCGGCACCCGCGGCTCCCGCCGTCCGGCACGCGACCCTCGCGCCGTTGCTCCGGCCGCCCTGGATCAGCGGAACGCCCGCGTACTCCTGCCTGACAGCCGCGACAATCTCCAGCCAGGCAGCGTCCTGCGGACCCGGCGCACCGGGTGCCCGCGCGCCCCTGACCCGGTAGGGCTGCAGCACCCTGCCGACGACGCCACCCCGTGCCACGGCAGCATCCCGCACCGCGAGCAGGTCTTTCGTCCCGACCCCGCCGCCGGCCCCGTGCGTCATCAGGACCAGGAACGAGGCCGCCGGAGGCCGGTCTATCTCGACGTGCGCCGGGCCGGCGGCGGTGCCGATGTCAGTCGCAAAGCTCGCCATCACCGCAGGGTAGCGGTCCTCCTGCCGGCGGCTCTGACAGCCCGGATCATGACACGCCAGCGGGTGCGCCGTGCAGCATCTTTTTCAGGAACTGGCCGGTGTAGCTCTCCTCGACCCTGGCCACGTCCTCGGGCGTCCCGGTCGCGATGACATGCCCGCCGCGGGACCCGCCGTCCGGGCCGAGGTCGATGATCCAGTCAGCCGTCTTGATGACATCGAGGTTGTGCTCGATCACGATCACGGTGTTGCCGTTGTCCACCAGCCTGCCGAGCACGCCGAGCAGCTTGCGGATGTCGTCGAAGTGCAGGCCGGTCGTCGGCTCGTCCAGCACGTAGATCGTCCGGCCGGTCGACCGCCGCTGCAGCTCCGAGGCCAGCTTGACCCGCTGGGCCTCACCGCCGGACAGCGTCGGGGCCGGCTGCCCGAGCCGGACATAGCCGAGGCCGACGTCGACCAGCGTCTTCAGGTGCCGGTGGATCGACGGCACCGGCTCGAAGAACTCGGCCGCCTCCTCGATCGGCATCTGCAGCACGTCGGCAATGGTCTTGCCCTTGTAGTGCACCTGCAGCGTGTCGGTGTTGTAGCGGGCACCGTGGCAGACCTCGCACGGCACGTACACGTCCGGCAGGAACTGCATCTCGATCTTGATGGTGCCGTCACCGGAGCAGGCCTCGCACCGGCCGCCCTTTACGTTGAAGGAGAACCGGCCCGGCTGGTAGCCGCGCACCTTGGCCTCGGTCGTCTGCGCGAACAGCTTCCTGACGCTGTCGAACACGCCGGTGTAGGTTGCCGGGTTCGACCGCGGCGTCCGCCCGATCGGGCCCTGGTCCACGTGGACGACCTTGTCCAGGTGCTGCATGCCGGTCACCCTGGTGTGCTTGCCGGGCACGATCCTGGTGCCGTGCAGCTCCCTGGCCAGCGAGCTGTAGAGGATGTCGTTGACCAGCGTCGACTTGCCCGAGCCGGAGACCCCGGTCACGGCGATGAACAGGCCGAGCGGGAACGCCGCGTCGATGTTCTTGAGGTTGTTCGCAGCCGCGCCCTTGACCACGACCTCGCGGCCCCTGGTCCGCTTGCGCCGCCGAGCCGGGACCGCGATGGACTCGCGGCCGGTCAGGTACGCGCCGGTGATGGACTCCTTGCTCTCCAGCAGGTCTCTCAGCGGACCGGACACCACGACGTGGCCGCCGTGCTCGCCGGCCCGCGGCCCGATGTCCACGATCCAGTCGGCCGCGCGGATGGTGTCCTCGTCGTGCTCGACCACGATCAGCGTGTTGCCGAGGTCGCGCAGCCGCAGCAGGGTCTCCAGCAGCCGGTGGTTGTCCCGCTGATGCAGCCCGATCGAGGGCTCGTCCAGGACGTACAGCACGCCGACCAGACCCGAGCCGATCTGCGTCGCCAGCCTGATCCGCTGAGCCTCGCCGCCGGCCAGCGTGGCCGACGCCCGGTCGAGCGTGAGGTAGTCGAGGCCGACGTCGAGCAGGAAGCCCAGGCGCGCGTTGACCTCCTTGAGAATGCGCCCCGCGATCTGCATGTCCCGGTCAGACAGCTCCAGCGTCAGCAGCAGCTTGGCCAGCTCGCCGATGGGCAGCGCGCAGTAATCGGCGATCGACCGGTCATCGACGCTGACGGCCAGCGAGACTGGCTTGAGCCGCGCGCCGTGGCAGGACGGGCAGGGGACCTCGCGCATGAACTCGGCGTACCGCTCGCGGCTGTAGTCGCTGTCGGCATCGGCGTGGCGGCGCTCGATATAGGGAATCGCGCCCTCGAAGTTCGTGTAATACGAGCGCTCGCGGCCGTACCGGTTCTTGTACCGGACGTGCACCTGCTGGTCGTAGCCGTACAGCAGGGCCTTCTGCGCCTTCGCCGGGAGCTTCTCGAAGGGCGCGCTGCTCTTGAAGCCCAGCGCGTCGCCGAGCGCGTCGATCAGCCGGACGAAGTAGTCGCTGACGTGACCGGCGCTCCATGCGGCGATGGCACCGTCGGCCAGCGTCCGGGACGGGTCGGAGACGACCAGCTCCGGGTCGACTTCCATCTTGGTACCGAGACCGGTGCAGTCCGGGCACGCGCCCCACGGCGAGTTGAACGAGAACGACCGCGGCTCCAGCTCGTCGAACGAGAGGTCGTCATACATGCAGGCCAGGTGCTCGGAGTACATGCGCTCGCGGTTCGGGTCGTCCTCGGGCAGGTCCACGAAGTCCAGCACCACGACGCCGTTAGCCAGGCCGAGCGCGGTTTCCACCGAGTCGGTGAGCCGGCGCCGGGCCGATTCCTTGACGTCCAGCCGGTCGACGACGACCTCGATCGTGTGCTTCTCGTACTTCTTCAGGGCCGGCAGCTCGCCGGACACCGCGGTGTCGAGCCGGATGATCGTGCCGTCGACCCGTGCCCGCGAGTAGCCCTTGACCTGCAGGTCGCGCAGCATCTCGGTGTACTCGCCCTTGCGCCCGCGCACGACCGGCGCCAGCACCTGGAACCTGGTGCCCTCGTCCAGCTCGAGCACCCGGTCCACGATCTGCTGCGGGGTCTGCCGGGCGATCGGCCGCCCGCAGACCGGGCAGTGCGGCTTGCCCACCCGCGCGAACAGCAGCCGCAGGTAGTCGTAGACCTCGGTGATGGTGCCCACGGTTGACCGCGGATTGCGGCCCGCGGCCTTCTGGTCGATCGACACCGCCGGCGACAGTCCGTCGATGAAGTCGACGTCCGGCTTGTCCATCTGGCCGAGGAACTGCCGGGCGTACGCCGACAGCGACTCGACGTAGCGCCGCTGCCCCTCGGCGAAGATGGTGTCGAAGGCGAGGCTTGATTTCCCGGACCCTGACAGCCCGGTGAACACGATCATGGCGTCGCGCGGCAGGTCGAGCGAGACATCCTTCAGGTTGTGCTCGCGCGCGCCGCGGACGACAAGACGATCTGCCACTTTGTGCTCAGTTCTCCCGGTATCGACGGCTGCTTCTGAGACGCTGCACCGCCAAGTCATGGTAACCGGGGGGTATGACAAAACAGGGAGCCTTGACTGCGACCGTTCGCTCCCGCCCCGGCGACCCTGGTAGAACACACAATCGGCTCGATCCGATTCCCGGTTCTGGCCTAGATTCGGCCGGGTGACGACTAGCGGCCGCTGGCACGACCTGGCCGAGCGGTTCTGCCTCGGCAGCCTCCGCGGCGCGCCCGCCTACGTAGCCAGGGGCTCCATGGGCGAGATCTGGCGGCTGGAGACCGCCGGGGGCTGCTGGGCGGTGAAATGGCAGTTCCCGTGGGCACCCGCTGACCCCCGGCCTCCCGACGTGCCGGTCCAGCTCGCCGCCGCGCAGGCCGGCATCCCGCTGCCGCTTCCCGTGCTCACGCCCGACGGTGCCGCGGTGATCAGCGCCGGTGGCGGCCACGCGAGGGTCTATCGGTGGGCAGAACTGAGCGACCCGCTGGTCCCGCCGGTCGGGCCGCCGGCCGCGGCGGAGGTCGGCCGGCTGCTGGGGATACTGCACAGCCTGGCCATTCCGGCGGCCGAGCCTGAGGATCCCTGGTACGCCGAGCCGCCGGCTGCTGAGCGCTGGGCCAGCCTGACCGGCCGCGCCGCGGCGGCGGGCACCTGGTGGGCGCCGCTGCTGGCCGCTGCCAGCGGGCTGATCGGGGACCTGACCGCGATCGCGGTTCCGGCCGGCCAGCCGCCGCTCACCTGCCACCGGGATTTTCATCCCGGCAACGTGCTGCCCGACCGCAGCGACGGGCACCTGGTTGTGCTGGACTGGGAGAATGCCGGCCGGCTCGATCCGCGCCGTGAGCTCGGGTACGCGCTGTTCGTCTGGAGCTGCGGTGCCGGGAGGACCGACGAGGCGGCGGCGAATGCGCTGCTGGCCGGCTACACGGCGACCGCGGGGCGGGCCGTGGACCTGGGAGCAGGGCTGTTCGCTACCGCGGCGGCGGTCCATCTCAACTTCCTCGCCGCGATGGCCGAGCAGGCTCTTGACGACCCGGAGCACCGCAGTTTCGCTGAGGAGGCTATCGCCAGCCTGCTCGATGCTGATCTCGCTGACCTGAGCCGGCTGGCCGGCACTTTCGGCGGAAAGGACACGTCATGATCACTCCCCCGGACGGGACTGCCCCGGCCGCGCAGGCGGCACAGCTCAGAGGAGCCGTGGCTGCCGCCACTGAGCGCTTCAGGCGGACCGCCGCCGGCCTGTCCGACCAGCAGGCGCGCGAGCCGTCGGCCTTGCCTGGCTGGAGCCGCGGGCACGTACTCGCTCACCTCGCCCGCAACGCCGACAGCCTGCGGAACCTGCTGATCTGGGCCCGCACCGGCATCGAGACCCCGCAGTACCGGGACGCCGACGAGCGCGCCCAGGGCATCGAGATCGGAGCCGGCCGCCCGGCCGCCGAGCTGCTCACCGACCTGGACGCCTCGGCGGCCGAGCTGGATGCCGAGGCGGCCCGTCTGCCGGACGATGCCTGGGCGGCGCAGGTGCGGGGCATGGGGGGCAACGAGCACCCGGCCTGGTACACGCTGTGGCGACGGCTCACCGAGGTCGAGTTCCATCACGTCGATCTGGCGGCCGGCTACGCACCGGCCGACTGGCCGCAGGACTTCGCTTCGACGGGCCTGCAGCGGGTGGGCGCCGCTTTCGCCGGCCCGCACTGCCCCGCGGTCGAGCTGCGCGCCAGCGATGCGCCGGTCCTGGTCCTGATCGGTCCCGGCGGCCAGGCGGACACAGCCGTCACCGGCCCGGTCCGGGCGCTGCTGGCCTGGCTGACGGGGCGTGGCGATGGTTCCGGACTGTCGTCCGAGCAGGCCGGCCCGCTGCCGGTGCTGCCGCCCTGGTAACGGCCGGGCCGGGGCTCATGGTAGTTATCTGGGGAGCAACGTGAGATGAGGAGACCATGAGCTATACCGGGAAAGTAGCCGTCGGCGGTCCCGCGGACACCAGGGAACTGCCCGGCCTCACCATTACCAAGGTGGCGGTCGGCCCGATGGACAATGACGCCTACCTGCTGCGCTGCACCCAGACCGGCGAGCTTGCCCTCATCGACGCCGCCAACGACGCCGACACGCTGCTCGGCCTCATCGGAGACAGGCCGCTCGGCACGATCATCACGACTCACCAGCACTTTGATCACCACGCGGCTCTCCGGCAGGTCCAGCAGGCGACCGGCGCCGCCACTGTCGCGCACCCGGACGATGCTCCGGGCCTCCCCATCCCGGTCACCCGGCCGGTCCAGAACGGCGACACCATCGCGGTCGGCAACGCCTCGCTGTCGGTCATCCACCTGCGGGGTCACACGCCCGGCAGCATCGCGCTGGTTTACGACGGCAACGGCGAGCTCGCCGCCGAGCCGCACATCTTCACCGGTGACTCGCTATTTCCCGGCGGCCCCGGCAACACCGAGCACGACGCCGAGCGCTTCACGAGCCTGATGAACGACCTCGAGGAGCGCGTGTTCGCGGTACTGCCGGACGCGACCTGGGTGTATCCGGGGCACGGCGGCGACACCACGCTCGGAGCCGAGCGCCCGCACGTGCCAGAATGGCGTGCCCGCGGCTGGTAGCGGCGCCAGGCGGTAGTCTGCCCGCAGATGACACAGTTGCACGACGTCGCGATCGTCGGAGCCGGCCTGCTCGGGCTGGCAGCCGGGCGCGCCCTGGCGGCACGCGGCCTCGGCGTCGTCGTGCTCGAGCAGGCTGAGATCGGCCACCCGGGCGCGGGTTCCAAGGGGAGCTGCCGCATCTTCAGGCTCGGCTACGCCGAGCCTGCTTACGTCGCCGCCGCTCAGCTCGCGCGTGAGAGCTGGCACGAGCTGGAGTCTGAGTCGGCCCGCCGCATCCTGCATCCGGCCCCGCAGCTCACGTTCGGCAGCGGGCTGCAGGCGGTTCACGACGCGATGCGCGCCGCCGGCGCGCCGTGCGAGCTGCTGACGGCTGCGGAGGCGGCCGCCCGGTTCCCCGCCGTCAGGACCGGTGGTCCTGCACTGCTCGAACCGGACTCGGCGGTCATCGCCGCGGACGAGGCGCTCGCGGCGCTCGCGGCCCGGGTGCCGGAGGTCAGGACCGGCGTGCGGGTTGACCAGCTGGCCGACGACGGCCGGCAGGTGACCCTGCGGACCAGCGCCGGCGTGCTGAGCGCCCGGTCGGTGATCGTCACCGCGGGGCCGTGGTCGGGCCGGCTGCTGGCCACGGTGGGCGTGGCCGTGCCCGGCCGGGCAACCCTCGAGCAGGTGGCCTACCTGCGGCCCGCGGACACTGCCGGAACTGACGATGATCCGGCCGCCATGCCCATCTTCATCGCGCACGCGCAGCAGTCGCCCTATGGCCTGCCGGTTCCCGGATCGGCGCTCTACAAGATCGGGATCCATCCGAGCGGGCCGGCCATTGATCCGGGCCAGCACGGGCAGTCCCCCGACCCGTACCTGCTGGGGCGGCTGAGCGAGGTAGCGAGCCGGTATCTGCCCGGCTACGACCCTGATCCGGCCGCCACGGAGCGGTGCACGTACGACAACAGCCCGGACGAGGACTTCATCCTGGACCGGACGGGGAATGTCGTGATCGGCTGCGGCACTTCCGGCCACGGGTTCAAGTTCGGCCCGCTGCTGGGCGAGTGGCTTGCCGATCTCGCGACCGGCACCGCGCCGGCCGGACAGCTCCAGCAGCGGTTCGCCGTCGGCAGGTTCAGCGCTCCGGTCTTCTGACGCCGGCCGCCTACTGCGGAGTCGGCGCCGGGAACCAGATCCGCAGCACGCGCTTGCCGTCGGCGAGGCGCGCGGTGCTGAGTTGCGGGCGATCACCGGCCGGATCCGCTCTTAGCAGCTTCTCCATGCCGGCAAGATCGCTGACCCGGTGCCGCCCGGCCTGAGTCGTCACGACGGCCACCTCAGCCATCCGGTACGGCAGAGTGCCGGCGAAGCCCGGCCCGGTGTCGGCAAGGCGGACGACGTAGACGCTGTAGTGCCCGGCCAGCTGGTGCAGCGCCCCGGTGACACGCGGATCGAGGCGGCCGGAGCTGATGCTGTTCCTCGTCTTGCCGCTCGCGTGCATGTTCCTGCTCGCCAGGAGCGCCTGCCCGGCGCTGCTGCGGGCGGTCACCGCCGCGCTGGCAGCCTGGCTGTATGCCTGCGATCCGCCCGGCACGGCCACTCTGACCTGGACGGCCTCGGCGCCCGAGCCGAACGCCGCGATGGCCTCCGGCGCACTGGCCGTCAGTTGTGCCCGGTACTGGCCGCGGATGATGCCAGTGGCCACGATGAGCGCGCCGGGACCGGGCAGCCTGACCCCTGGCTGCAGCACGACCTGGCCGGAAGTCGGGTAGCCCGCCTGCAGGATGGCCGCGCACGCGGCCGGATCGCAGCCGATGACGGTGCCCGGAGCGACCTGGGCAGCGATCCACGCAGCCGCGGCCGCCGTGTTCGCCCGCGCTGCGGCCTGCGCGGCCTGGCGGGCGGCGAGCTGGCCCGGGGTCAGGCTCGGCTGGGTGCTCGCTGGATGGCCAGTGACCGCCGCCGACGGCGCGGTCAGCATGATGCCCGCCGCGATGCCGCCACCGATGATCACGATGGCGGTCGCCAGCAGCACGGCGAGCCGGCCGCGGCGTGCCGAGCCCACCCGGCCCGCGTCGGGCACGTGCAGAACCCGACGGCGCAGCCACAGCCGCAGGGTGGTGCTGATGACCTTGAGCCACGACGGGTTGGACGGCAACTGCCGCTCCGGCGCCGCGGCTCCTGCCCCGCCACCGGTCCGAGCCGGATTATCCAGCCGGTATCCCGACGGGGGCGAGGTGTCCCTAGACAACGCTTAGCTCCCAGGCCGCAACAGGTGAGGCCACACGCCCCTTTTCCGCCTTAGTCCAGCACATTCTGCCGGTGCTGATCATGCAGATCGGGCTTATTGTTACTAACTTTCCGGACGACAGAGCGGATCAGGAATGGCGCGCAAGCAGTGCGTATCGCGTGACAGCTGCCTGAACTGCATCTTCCTCAGAGGGGAACACGGCACTGCGCTTTCTCGCCGCCAGCCCGAGCCTCGCGGCGAGCTGCGGATCATCCAGCACTGCCTCGACCGCTGCCGCCAGCGCGCCCGCATCATCAGGCGGTACCAGCAGCGCACCGTCCTCGCCGGTGAGGTCAGGCGTGCCGCCCACTCTGGTCGCCACGACGGGCTTGCCGGCCCGCATTGCCTGCTGCAGGATCAGCGCCCGGGCTTCCCACCGGCTCGGGACGGCGACCACGTCAGCGACCGCGAGGAGCGCGGCCACATCCTGCCGCTGTCCGAGCAGTACCACGTCGGCGCCTGCCTGACTCGCCTGCGCCCGGAGTGCGGCGGCAAGCGGGCCGTCCCCGGCGATGACCGTGCGCGGCCGGGAATCGCGCTCTCGCCAGCGAGCCGCGGCTGCGATCAGGACATCCAGGCCCTTCTGCGGGGCCAGGCGGCCGACCGCCAGGACAACCGGGCGGCCGCCGGCGCCGATGTCGGAAGTGGCCGCCGCGACGTCCGCCGCTGACGGCGGTGCAGCCTGCCCGGCCGGAACGTCGAACTGCGCGGCGCCGGCCGCGCCCAGGTCCCGCATCCGTGCCACCAGGTCAGCCGAGGCGCACCAGACGAATTGCGCGCGCCGGGCGCAGACGCGTTCCAGAGCGGTGTAGATGAGGCGGGCCTGGCGGCCGGCCGGCGGCGCGTTGTGCACGGTCACGGCGAGTGCCGGCCTGCCGCGCCGCGGGAGCGTGGCGAGCGCGACTGCTGCGAACGCACCGGCCCTGATCCCGTGCGCGTGCACGACATCTGGCCGCCAGGCAGCGAACGCCCGTCGCAGCCGGGCCAGGGCGACGACATCCCGGGCGGGCCGCGGCCGGTCAGTGATGGGAACCGGTACCGTCTCGAAATCTGCGCTCGCAGCGGGGACCGCCGGAGCCGCCGTGCCCGCCGGAATCCCGGTGCCAGCTGGACTCGCCCGCTGGGGACCGAATAGTGCCAGGGTCGGCGCCGGCGCGAGCACGCTGACGTCGAGGCCGGCGGCACGGCAGCCAGCAGCAAGGGCGACGACGTGACCGGCCGTGCCGCCTGCTGCCAGGCCGAGCACGAACGCGACGCGCAGCCTCGCCGTCATCGCAGCGCTCCGGCGCGAATCCGGGCGGCAACCGCCCGTACCTCAGCCTTATCCAGGACGTAGGCGACGGCGGCGAACACCGCGGCGGCGAGGAGCGCGGCGAGTACGGCGGTCAGTGCATCGGCAACCGGCCCGGACGGCCGCAATGCGGCCGCGGCTCCGCCGCCCGCGACTGCCCCGGCCAGGGCGGCGATCAGTCCCGACACAGCGACCCGGCGGGAACCGGCGAGAGCCGCCATGCCCCTGGTCCGGCGCACCGCGACGGCGAGTGCGAGCCCGGCTGCGGTCAGGCCGATGGTGTTGCCGAGCGCGAGCATGCCCACGACCCAGGGCCCGGGTGCCAGCGCGACCAGGACGACGTCGGCCGCGATCACGATCAGCCAGCCGCCGCCGACGGGAATCACCGCAGCCCGGGTGCGCCGGTCCGCCAGCAGCACGCGGGACAGGCACGCCACCATGCCGTAGCCGGCCAGGCCGGGCGCGAACAACGCGAAGCCGCGCGCCAGCGGCGCGATCTGAGAGTGGCTGCTGGCAAGGAAATGCGCGGCCGGGCCGGCGACGGCGAGCACGAGCGCGGTTCCGAGGAACGACATCAGCAGCACGGCCCGCAGCGCGCCGGACGCCGTCTGGTCGAACCGCTCGCCCTCGCGGACCGACAGCGCCGGGAACGCGCTGACTGCTATCGAGATCGCGAGGACGGCGTAGGCAGCCTCGAACAGCTGCCAGCCGTACTGATAGAGCACGATGGCGGCGTTCGGGCCGTTGCCGTTCGCCAGCAGGATGACCACCAGCTGCGCGGCGTCCTGCGCGACGAGCGCGACAATGCCGAAAGCGGCCAGGCCGCCCGCGCGGCGCCCGACTCCGGCCGGGAACCGCAGCGTCGGCCGCACGCGCACGTGCAGGCGCCAGGCGGGGACCAGCGCGGTGAGCGCCAGCGCCGCGACACCGGCCGTGGTCCCGACCGCCAGCACGAGCTCGGCGCTGCGCGGCAGCGCGGTCAGCCTGTTGACATCGGCCCGGCCGAGCGGCACGAACGCGAGGTAGGCAGCGATCACGACGAGGCTGGAGACCAGCGGCGCCAGGGCAGGGCCGGCAAACCGGCGGTGTGCCTGCAGCATGCCGTACAGCACGACCGCCAGGCCGTACAGCAGGATCTGCGGCGCGAACACGGCCAGCATGTGCCCGGTCACCGCAACCAGGGGAGCGCGGGCGCAGTGCCGGGTCGGGTTCACCGGATTGAGCAGCCGGCCCAGCGGTCCGGCCGCAAGCGCGATCACCAGGCTGACTGGCGCCAGGATGAGCGCGGTCCAGGTGAGCAGCGCCGACGAGGTCTGGCGGACCTCGGCGGCCGCCACCGGATCGTCGGCCGACCGCGCCGCCGGCCTCGCCAGCACCGGCACCATGATGCTGGTCAGCGCACCGCCGAGAACGATGTCGTAAATGATGTTCGGCAGCGTGTTGGCGGTGGTGTAGGCGGTGCCGAGGCAGGTCGCGCCGACAGTCTTGGCGAACACCAGGGTCCGGACCAGGCCGAGCAGCCGGGCCAGCACGGTGAGCACCGCGATCAGCAAGGCCGCCCGGCCGATGCCGGACCCGGCCGGGCGATAGCTGCCAGGATCCTGGCCGTCCGTGGTGACCGGGACGGCCGGGCCGGTCACCGCGCCTCAGCCGAGTTCAGGCCGCCGGGCGCAGCCGGACCAGATTCGCCGGTGATGGCCGGAAGGGGCTCGGTGTCCGCCGACATCTCGTCCGCGGAGGGCATGCTCGCATCGGCCGGGACGGCGGAGCCTGCGCGTACCGCATCGCCCTCGTCCGCTGCTGCACCCGCCCCCTCGGCTACGGCACCAGGCGCGTCAGCTGCGGCACCAGGCGCGTCCGCCGATCCATCCCTTTCGTCCAGCGCGCCAGCACGCGGGGCGGCCGTCCGGCGGCCGAGCATATCCAGCCACCGCAGCGGGCCGGTGCGCTCGATGACCCGGCTGAAGCTGACGACCTCGCTGGCCGCGGTGAGGCCCGCCACGACGCCGAGAGCAGCGACCCTGGCCGGCCGCGGCAGCGACGTCGCCGCTGCGGTGCCGAGCATCGCGCCGAGCGCGTTCGCTCCCCCGTCGCCGAGCATCGAGCGCTCGCCGAGGTCCTCGGGCAGCAGCGCCGCCGCGGCCGCCAGCGCTCCGGCACCGGCTGCGGCGCCGCCCGCCGGCGCGAGCAGGCCGCCCGCCAGCAGCGCGACCTTGATGGCCCGGCCGGGGCGCAGGTCGAACAGGTTGAGCAGGTTAGCGCCGCCGGCGATCAGGGCGGCGTTGATGACGGTGTCCGCGAGCGCGCCGCCGTCGCTGTCAGTCCCGGCGGCAAGGGCAGCGGCAAGGCCGGTGGCCCCGATGCCGGCGAGCTTCACCGCTCCGGTCGTGAGCTCGCCCTTGCGCAGCGCGCCGAGATGACCGCGGAAGCCCCGGCTGCCGTCGTTACCGTAAAGGTCGTCGTAGGTACCGAACGCCGCGGCACCCGCGCCCGCGATGACGACTGCCAGACCGTCACGGCCAGCGCCTGCCGCGAGCGCGCCGGCCACGCCGCCGATCGCCGCTGCGGGTCCCTCGAGCAAGGTGACCGGCTCACCGCGATGATTGGTGCGAGTCCAGGTCTGCGCGTCTCCCGGCGGCCGGGCGCGCAGCGCCCGGTAGGCCAGCCTGGCGGCAGCCGCCCCGGCCACCGCCGATCGCAGGCTGCGTGCGGTCACCGGCGGCCTCCCGGCGTGATGGTGGTGGCGGGCGTCGGCGTGACCGAGGGCGTTGGCGCCGGACTCGGCGCGTTCTGCGGGCCGATGCCGAACTGCGCTGGCGCCCTGCCGTCAAGCAGCAGGCGCAGCGCCTGCGCCGTCATGATCTGCCCGGTCTCGGTATCGGCGTTGTCGACCGTTGATACCTGGCCCGCGCTGTTCTCCGCGCTGATCACGCTGCCGGCTCCGATGGAGGCGGCCGCGCCGGCCATCACGGTTCCGCTGCCGGCATTCCGGAGCGCGACCGCGACGGCCACGAGCACCTCGCTGCCCGTCTGCGGCGCGACCCCGCCCGGCGTGACCAGCACGGCGATAGTGGCCGGCCGGACACTGCTGCCGCCCGAGCCGATGCTCAGGAAACCGGCGACGCTGAAGGCATTCAGGATTGCGTGGCTGCGGCCCGACGACAGGCCGGATGCGCTGTCACGGGTCAGCAGCGTGGCCGCGAGCACCTGGGCGGCGTCCTGCTGGCCGCCGACGGGGCTGGTCGAGCGCGTCGGCAGCGTCACGCCCGCCTGGGCCGCGAGGCTCTGCGCCAGCTGCGTCAGCGTGGCCTCGTTCTGGCCGCCGGTGCCGACGAAGGACGAGCTGAGGTTGATGACCCCGGTGACGGACGCGCCTGCCTGGTGCAGGACAGTCGTGACGCCGGTCGTCACGGCGCTGTCGGCGCCAGGCGCCACGACCAGCACCGCCTTCTCCCCGGTCAGCAGGCCGGGAAGAAGTCTCGGGCCGGCCGCCTGAGCGAAAATCTGGTCGGCGCTTACCTGGTTGCTGAGCGCCTGCTTGTCTTTGCTGAGATTGCCGTTCTGCTTGCTCAGCTCGGTCTGCAGCCTGCTCAGGATGACCTCGGTCTTCGGCGCCAGGGCGGTCGCGCCCACAACCAGGCCGACGGCCAGCGCCAGGAACACCGCGATAATGGAGACCAGGTGATACCTGAAATCGATCACTAGAACAGTCCAGTTATCCAGTACCACAGCTGACGCAGCGCCACGCTGAGATATCCCAGAGAGATCTTCCCCACAGGCGTCCATGCCAGCGCGATAACCGGCAGCAGCGCGGCGATCGCGAGCAAGGCGAGCGCCTTGCCAGAAATCCGGCTCTGGTACAGGCGGCTCACGCCCTTGGCGTCGACGATCTTATCGCCGACCCGGATCCTGGTCAGCACGGCGCTGGCCATGCCTGCCCGACCCTTGTCGAGGAACTCTACCAGCCCGAATCGCATGCCAACCGTGACAATCAGGCTCGCGCCGGCTTCATCGGCGATCATGACCGCGACGTCCTCGCTCGTACCCGGAGCCGCGCAGGTCACCGATTCAAGGCCGAGGTCCTGCACGCGCGGCAGCCCGGGCGCGAAGCCATTGCGATAGGCCACCACGACAATCTCGGCACCTGATTTCAGTGCTTTATCGGAAACCGAGTCCATGTCGCCGACGATCATCTGCGGCCAGTAGCCCGCCTCGATCAGTGCATTAGCGCCGCCGTCCACGGCGATGATGACGGGCTTGAACTCCCTGATATAAGCGCGCAGCGCCTGCAGGTCCTCGTGATAGTGATAGCCGCGGGCGACGATGAGAGCATGCCGCCCGGCCAGCCGGGTGCGCAGCGCGGGGATCCTGATGCCCTCGACCAGCAGCTCGGGGTCCCGGTCGATGTACTCGAACGTATTGGTCACGAACGACCTGAGCTGCTCGGCCAGGCCTTCCTTGGCCGCGGCGACGTCGGCCGCCACTGTCTCCGCGGTCTGCCGGGTGCCCTTCGCCACCACGACGTCGCCCACATACAGCGTCTCGCCGTCGAGCCGGACCTGCTGACCCTCCTTGACCTGGTCAAACACGTCCGGGCCGACGTCGTCGACCAGCGGGATGCCGCCGTCGAGCAGGAGCTGCGGGCCCTGGTTCGGGTACCGGCCGGTGATGCTGGGCGCCACGTTCACGACACCGGCGACCTGGCACCTGAGCAGGGCGTCGGCCGCCACCCGGTCCAGGTCGGCATGATCGATAATGGCGATGTCGCCGGGCTTGAGCCGCTTGGTGAGGTTCTTGGTCCTGCGGTCGAGGCGAGCCGGCGCCCACACCCCGGCCAGGTCCTTTGACCTGGCCCGACGCGCGGCGGTATTGCCCCGGCTCGGCATCTTCACTAGCAAGCCATTTTGCCAGATCTGCACCGGGGCTCGGTCCGGGCAGGCTCGCGGCTAGCCGTGTCGCGCGAGCTGAGCCCGCTCGGCGGCAGCCGCCTCGAGCAGTTCGCCGGCGTGCGCGCGGCCGTACTCGGAGTCTTCCAGGCCTGCCAGCATGCGCGACAGCTCCCGGACCCGACCGGCCTCGTCCAGCTTGCTGATGCCGCTGCGCACCACCGAGCCGTCGCTTGCCTTCTCCACCACCAGGTGCGTGTCGGCGAAGGCGGCGACCTGGGGCAGATGGGTGACGACGATCACCTGGGCCAGCCGGGCGAGCCTCGCCAGGCGACGGCCGATCTCCACCGCGGCCCTGCCGCCAACACCGGCGTCAACCTCGTCGAAAACGAACGTCGGCACCGGATCGGCACCGGCGAACACCACCTCGATGGCCAGCATGATCCGGGACAGCTCGCCGCCGGATGCCCCCTTGTTGAGCGGCAGGGCGACAGCGCCCAGATGCGCCGCGAGCCGGATCTCGACCTCGTCCGCCCCCTGCGGGCCGAAACCCTGGGCAGCGGTGACGGCCACCACGACCTGCGCGTGCGGCATCGCCAGCGCCGCGAGCTCGGCCGTCACCTCGGCGGCGAACCGCGCCGCGGTCTGGGTCCGGGCGGCGGTGAGCTGGGCCGCCAGATCGGCGACTGTGGCCGCCAGCCCGGCCTCCTGCTCGGCCAGCCGGCCGATCTTGTCCTCGTCGCCGTCGAGCTCGGCGAGCCGGGCCGCCGCCGCCTTGCCCCACGCGAGCACAGCCGCCAGGTCACCGCCGGCCGGACCGCCCGCCGTCCCCGCGCCGTACGCCCTGATCAGCCGGGTCAGGTCGGCGCGGCGCTCCTGGACCACGCCGAGCCGGACCGGGTCGGCCTCCACCGACTCCACGTAGGAGGCAAGCTCGGCTGCGACATCAGCGAGCAGGTACGCCGCCTCGCTGACCCGGCCCGCGAGCGCGGCCAGCTGCGCGTCGTGCTGCGCGGCTCCCTCCAGCGCCGTCCGGGCCGCGGCCAGCAGGCTCGTCACGTCCGCGGCGTCGTAGCTGCCGCTGGACGGGTCGCCGGCCAGGGCCTCGTGCGCGGCCGTCGCCGCGGCGTGCAGCGCATCGGCATTCGCCAGGCGCTCCTCTTCCGCGACCAGCTCGATGTCCTCGCCCTCGACGGGCTCGGCCCGCTCGATCTCCTCGACCCCGCGGCGCAGGTCGTCGGCTTCCCGCGCGCGGTCCCTGGCCATCGTGGTCAGCTCGGCCAGCTCGGCCGAGACCTGCTGATGGCGGTGATAGGCGCGCTGGTAGGACGCCAGCAGGCCAGCGAACTCCGGTCCGCTGAACCGGTCAAGCGCCTGCCGCTGCCGGCCGGGCTTGAGCAGCTGCTGCTGATCAGCCTGACCGTGCACGGCGACCAGGTCGTCGGCGAGGTAGGTGAGCAGCGACACCGGCACCGACCGGCCGCCTGCCGTGGCACGGGACCGCCCCTCGGCGCTGACCGACCGGACCAGGATCAGGGTGCTGCCGTCGTCGTCAAGGTCACCGCCAGCCTCGCTGACCTGCCGCGCGACCGGGCCGCCGGCCTCCACCCTGAGGACGCCCTCCACGACCGCGCGGTCAGCGCCCGGACGCACACGGGACGGGTCAGCGCGGCCGCCGAAGAGCAGCCCGAGGCCCGAGACCACCATGGTCTTGCCTGCCCCGGTCTCGCCGGTCACGACGTTGAACCCGCCGGACAGCTCGAGCACCGCCTCGTCGATTACGCCGAGTCCGGTGATCCGCACTTCCTCAAGCATGGCCGCCTGACTCCTCGTCTGCCCGGTCAGAGATTGCGTCCCGGGCCATCACGTCGTCGCCTGGCTGGCCGCGCCAGCCCGCTACCGGGAGGCCGAACTTCGCTACCAGCCGGTCCGTGAACGGCGCCCCGATGCGCACCTCGGTCCCGCTGTGAGCCGTGGTCGTCACTGCCGGCAGCCGTGCCAGCAGGACAGGCAGGCTGCCGCGCCGCACCTCGACGCGCGATCCAGACGGAAGCTCGACCATACGACGCCCATCGCACCACAGAACGGCTCCTGCCGTCTCAGATTGCCCGCCGGCGGCGGGGTGTGTCGGGAAAACCACGCGGCCGATGACCTCCGCGGCCAGCACGGACTCAGGCGACACCACCATCGGCCCGGCGAACAGCGCGTGGGCCGAGATCGGCACCATCAGCAGCGCCTCCACCTCCGGCCACACGACCGGGCCGCCGGCCGAGAACGCGTACGCCGTCGAGCCGGTCGGCGTGGCGAACACGACGCCGTCGCAGCCCCACCGGGACAGCGGCCTGCCGTCCACCTCGATGACGAGATCGAGCATCCGCTCCCTGGCGGCCTTCTCGACGGTGGCCTCGTTCAGCGCCCAGGTGGCAGCTATCAGCTCGCCGCCGGAGCGGACCGCCACCTCGACGGTCATCCGCTCCTCGACCGAGTACCGGCCGGCCGCGACGTTCGCGACAGCCGCGGCCAGGTCCTGCGGCTCGGCCTCGGCAAGGAAGCCGACATGGCCCAGGTTGACGCCGAGCAGCGGCACTCCGGCGGGCCGGGCCAGTTCCGCAGCGCGCAGCAGCGTGCCGTCGCCGCCGACGACCAGGACCATCTCCGCGCCGACGGCCGCCGCAGCCGAGGCCGGAACGACCGCGGCCGTGGCGCAGTTGAGCTCCGCGGCCTCAGGCTCGAGCACGCGGACGCCGATCCCGGCCGCGGTCAGCTGCCTGATCAGGACGCTGGCCACGCGCAGCGCAGCGGGCCGGCCGGTATGCGCGACCAGGAGCATGACCCGGCCGGCGCCAGCGCCGTTCGCCGTCACTGCGGGCCTGCCGCGATCGCGTGCCGCACGGCAGAGTCGTCCGGCGGCGGCGCGCCGCGGCGGAGCCACAGGAAGTACTCGACGTTGCCGGACGGGCCGGGCAGCGGGCTGGCCGTCACTCCGGCCACGCCGAGCCCGAGTTTCCCGGCGGCAGCGGCCACGGCGCTGACCGCGCCGGCGCGCAGCTCCGGGTCCCGCACGACACCGCTTCCGGCAAGCTCCCGGCCGACCTCGAACTGCGGCTTGACCATCAGCAGGAAATCGGCGTCCGGGGCTGCGCAGGCCGCCAGGGCGGGCAGTACGAGCGTGAGCGAGATGAAGGACAGGTCCGCCACGACCAGGTCCGGCGGGGGCGCCACCTGCTCGGGGGTCAGCGTGCGGACGTTCACCCGGTCCAGCACCGTCACCCGCTCATCGGTCTGCAGCGCCCACGCCAGCTGGCCGTACCCGACGTCGACCGCGACGACGTGCGCGGCGCCGGCCCGCAGCAGGACGTCGGTGAACCCGCCGGTAGACGCACCCGCGTCCAGGCAGCGCCGGCCGGCGACCACGATGCCGCCGAACGCGGCCAGGGCGCCGGCCAGCTTATGGCCGCCGCGCGAGACGTACTCCGGACCGTCGCTCGCCTGCTCCACCGTGATTGCCGCATCGACGGCAACCTGCGAGGCCGGCTTAGCCGCCACCTGGCCGCCGACGGCGACCCGCCCGGCCGCGATCAGCTCGGCCGCCTGATCACGTGACCGCGCCAGGCCGCGCCGGACAAGTTCTGCATCAAGCCGCAGCCTCCTGCTCATCGGGACTGACGTCAGCTCCTCAGCCACCGGCCGGGCCGCCCGGCCCGGCTTCCAGCTCGCCCAGCACCTCGCTGAGCCGAGCGTGCACCTGCTCGAATAGCTCGGGATGATCACTGACCGGCAGCCCCGGCAGCCGCTCGAGCAGCCTGAGGGCAGCATCGACCCGGGGTTCACCGGTGCTCGGGACCGGGGCGGCCGCCCGGCTGACCGCGGCGTGGGCCGCGCTGGCCAGGCTGCCCGCGGCAGTCTCCCCGCCGGCGGCTGTCCCCCCGCCCGCGGCTGTCGACTGCGCTCCGGCGGGCGGCCCCGAGGGACCGGGATCGGACGTACCGTCGGCCTCGCCGGCCCGGTCATCGCCCTCCCCGGCAAAGGACTGCAGCCACGCCATGGCCGCGCCATCGTCCGGGGCCGGCCCGCCGCCGGCCTGGCCCGGTCCTGTCTGGTGCTCCATTGTCTCCACCGCATCTCCCGCGCGGGCGGGCTGGCCGCGCCCGCGCTGTAGGACGTCTCCATGAACGCTACCGCCCGCTGCCGTCAGCCAGCGGCACCTGACGGCGCCGACGTGCCCCCGGTCGCTCGCGCCAGCCGGCCAGGCGGAGAATGACCATGGAAAGCGAGGAGATGAATGGCGACAGCCGAGGAGTGCCGCGCGGCGCTGGAAAACCTGACCGGCCGCATCGCGGACATGGATGCCTCCGACCGCGAGGCCCATCTGATTGACCGGACGCTGAGCTGCCGCGTTCCCGACCTGGGCCTGACTTTCATCACCAGGCTAGGGCCGCAGGGCAGCGACCCGATCAGGGTCGCCGACAACGGCACCCCGCAGGCCCAGGTCCGCTTCACCGCCGACAGCGATACGGTGGTGGCGATCGCCAGCGATCCCGGCAGCTTCATGCGGGCCTGGCTGTCAGGCAGGCTCAAGGTGCAGGGCAGTGTGTTCGACCTGCTGCACCTCCGCAAGCTCATGTAGCCGCCGCGGAGTCCGGAACCCGGGTGGGATGCTGGCCTCATGCCCGAGGGTGACGTCGTCTGGCGGACGGCCCGCAAGCTGCACGAGGCGCTGTCCGGGCGCGTGCTGACGCGCAGCGACTTCCGGGTCCCGAGGTTCGCGACCGCCGACCTGACCGGCCGCGCCGTGTCCGGGACTGTCTCCCGCGGCAAGCACCTGCTCACCCGGGTCGAGGGCGACATCACGGTGCATACGCACCTCAAGATGGACGGCTCCTGGCGGATCAGCCCGGCATCGGGCTATCCGCGGCGGGACTACCGGATCAGGCTGGTACTCGCGAACGAGCAGTGGCAGGCGGCCGGCTTCCTGCTCGGCATCGTCGAGCTGGTCAGAACCAGCCAGGAGGACCGGGCTGTCGGCCACCTCGGACCCGACCTGCTCGGGCCGGACTGGGACTCCGGCGAGGCCGTTCGCAGACTCGGCGCCGCGCCCGGCCGCACTATCGGCGAGGCTCTGCTCGACCAGCGCAACCTGGCCGGGATCGGCACGATCTACCGGGCGGAGACACTGTTCCTGCGCGGCGTGTCCCTGTGGCGGCCGGTCGGAGACGTGCCCGACCTGCCCGGCCTGGTCGAGATGGCCAGGCGCCTGCTCGACGCGAACAAGGAACGGGGCGAGACCATCACGACCGGGAACGCGGCCCGCGGCGCCCAGGTCTGGGTCTACGGCCGGTCTGGTCAGCCATGCCGCCGGTGCGGCACCGTCATCAGGCGCGGCAGCATCGGGCCGGCGATCGAGGAGCGGATCGCCTTCTGGTGCCCGGCCTGCCAGCCGGCGCCGGCCTGACCCGCCGTCGCTTCAGCTGGCGAATCGGCAGGCGAAGCCCGCGCGGCCCCCGCGCCAGGCGTCTCAGCTTGCGTCAGAGCCGGGGAGCCCGGGCCTGCGGCCCGGGCTTCCCGGCATCCCCCGACAGCGGCGGCTGCCCCTGGAGCGGCCGCTGTGCCGTTCGCTGGCGCCGGGCGGTCACCCTCCGCGCGGCGCCAGCGGTCTTACGCGTCGCGCCTGCGGAAGAGCATCAGTCCGGCGATCAGCGCAATCGCCGCGTAACCGCAGAACACCGCGAACCCGGTCCACGGCGCGAACATCGCCGGCTCGCCATGGCTCGCCACCGTCGTCCAGATCTGCACCCCGGCATCGGCGGGAATCCACTTGTTCACGTGGTCCTGCCAGGACTGCGGGATGAAGTTGATCAGGATCGAGAGCACGAACAGCAGGCCGACCACCGTGCTGATCGCCCCCGCGGTGTGCCGGAGCAGCAGCCCGATACCGAACGCCAGCAGCCCGCACGCGGTCAGGAACAGCGCGCCGCCGATGACCGCCCGCAGCACGTTCGGCTGGCTCAGGCTCGCGTTGATGTGATGCGAGG
>Ga0302325_10006523_pt1 | contig 26193 bp, 20 predicted proteins | sample Palsa_T0_2_FD_201948 | JGI IMG/M metagenome (GOLD analysis project Ga0302325, IMG submission 201948) | Peat permafrost microbial communities from Stordalen Mire near Abisko, Sweden - Palsa_T0_2 | ecosystem: Environmental > Terrestrial > Soil > Palsa > Peat permafrost | place: Sweden: Abisko... | reverse complement strand
ACCTCCCTCCCCATCCACGGTCGGTTTTACCGGCAGCCGGTCCCAGTCTTCGGCTATCAGGTCGTAGTTGCGGTTGAATATCGTATGACCTGTTTGCATCATGTTGAAGTCCAACCACTCGTCGTGCTGAAACCACTGCGATGAACTCCGTGGCGACTTCTCGTGGTAGGTCATCAAATGATGAGTTTCGCCCTCGCCTTCTTTGAGACCCGCAGCCATCGATCTCCAGATGCCTTCGTATCCTGTCGCAAACCAGTCGCCGCCCAGAATCCAGATCACCTGGTTATGCTGGTAACGGGATCCCAGGAACTTGCCGTAGCTGAATGCGCTCGATCGATCAAGCACATCGGCGTGAGGGTCGTCAGGACGGCCGTCGACATGCTTCGGCCGCTCATAATTATTTGCCCATAGAGGAACCAAGGCTACGTAAAGTCCGAGCGATTCCGACTTATTTACCACATAGTCGAGCTGCTCAAAGTAAGCTGGATTCGGCCGGTTCGGATCCTGGTTGACGAATATTGTCTGCCCATATACGTTCGGCACCGTGACCGCGTCAAAGCCGGCCACGCTGATCTGAATAACCGTGAATCCTTTCGCCGCCCGATCTTCCAGATACTGATCCACATCTTCCCGAGTGCAGTCCAACAGCGTCCAGGCTGTGTCTGCAAGGTAGAGGAATGGAGATCCGCCATCCGTGACGAAGTACCTGCCGTTAGCGGAAATGCGCAATTGAGGGAGCGTCGCGCCACAAGCCAAGCCGGAACATAGCAAAGCCAGAATCTGGATCTTGCACCAGGTTCGAGAAACCCAGCCGAACCCTCTCATAGAGAACATCTCCCCGGATCCCTTACGGGATCGAAGATCCACATGTGTAGTAGGAGTTATGGCCTCAACGCAGGCTACCGAGGCTCTTTCCAGGTTCAGGATAAGCCTTGGACGCATCGTCGAGCACCAGAACCCAGTCGTTTCCGGGCCCGCTGGATGGCGGTGTGAAGTCGCGAAAAGCTACCTTCTCGAATTCGCCGATGGACTGCGAAGTTCCTTTGCGCGGATCATACCAATACGCCCGGATCATGTTGCCCGATAGCTTATGGAAAAAAGGAAATGCATCTCCATGATCGATCATCTGAATCCTGAGCTTCGCTCCTGATGCGGTGTAGATGAACGCGTAACTTCCATCTGCCGCCCGGGTCGCTTGAATACGATTCACAGTGCTCAGTTGATCCTCGGCAATCATCCATTGATCCGGAACCCTTTCCAGCATTGGGCGCGATTCCAGCAACGCCCGAAGATAACGCATCTGTTCCGCGCCTGGAAGCTGCAACGCCTCCTCCCAGGGAGGCGAATCGCCCCATCTTCCTGGTCCACTTGCTGGTATTGGGGGTGTGTTCGCGGCACTCTGAGAGCGCGTATTCGGGCCGCGGTGATTCCACACACCCTGGGCGCCGTACGTGTAGCCTGCGGCGCCGGCGAAGAAGGCGCAATAGGCGATTCTCCGTACGTCTGCAGCGTCGATTTTGTGGACCGTCTCCATGGTGTGATCGGCTATGCCTTCATAACCTCCCTCCCCCATGACGATTGGCTTTGCGGGTACGCGATCCCAATCGCTGGCGATAAGATCGTAGCTGCGGTTCCAGATGGTGTGGCTGGTTTGAATCATGTGGAAACTGAGCCAGGGCTCCTGGAGCAGCGGAGCACGCGGCTTTTGATGGAATGTCATCAATTGCTTGCGCCCGTCTTCGCCTTCTGTAAGACCCGCTGCCATCGATCTCCAGACCTCTTCATATCCGACAAAGAACCAGTCTCCTCCCAGGATCCAAATCACCGGTTTGTCCCGATAGCGCGCGCCCAGGAACTTGCCGTAAGTGAAGGCAGTCGATCGATTCAGCACGTCGGGGTGAGGGTCGTCGGGAAATCCGATGAGATGCGCCGGCCTCTCATAATCATTCGCCCAGAGCGGAACGATGGCCAGATAGAGACCGAGAGACTCGGCTTTGTCAATCACATAGTCGAGCTGTTGAAAGTAGGCCTGGTTGGGCCGGTTCGGATCCTTATCCACGAACATCGTCTGGCCGTACGCGTTCGGGTTCTGGATTTCGTCGAACCCCGACACGCACATCTGGATAACGGTAAACCCCTTCGCCTGCCTGTCTTGCAGATATGTATCCACATCTTGCCGGGTCCAGTGCAATATTGTCCACGCGGTGTCGGCAAGGTAGAGGAACGGTGATCCGTCCTGCTTAACCAGGTAGCGCCCATCCTCTGCAACACGTAACTGCTGCAGTGGCGCTCCGAGCGCCAGGCTGGAACCAAGCAAAACCGGAAGGAAAACCTTCCAAATACCTCGAGAAACCGAGCCGAATCTCTTCACTCCTACTGCTCCTTTGCACCGTTTGCCGAAAAGGTTCGGCAGAATCCATCAGAATCGGAAATACCCCGAAAGCTGGCCCTGGCGCGGGGGAATAAACAACGAGGCTGGATTTACGTATCCGAAGCCGGACTGGTATCCGCTTGCACCCGAGGCCGGCGTTTGCAGGGCGTTGGTGCCGGTCGGGTTAGCTAATTCCGTACGGTTAAACACATTGAAGAATTGCATCCGGATCTCAAGAGACATTCGTTCCGGGAAACCAAACACACGGCCCAGGCTCATCGACTCCTGTGGCCTGCGCTGATAGCGGTAGTCGTTGTAGGTTATCTGTCCGGTGCCAAAAGTCCCCGGAGCCGGATCCGACCACGCGGCCGGATTAAGCGTGAGTTGCTGCTGGGGATTGAGGCAATGGCAATTCAGATTCTTGAGAAACAGGGGCACGCCTGCAACCCGGTTAAAGAACGTAACATTGGTGTCGCTGCGCAGCATGACACTGTTGAGGTTATTGTCCGCGTAAGGAGCGGGGATCGGAAACCCGCTGGCGTAGCGCAGAAATGCACCATAAGTCCAGTTCCCCGTCACCGCCCGCAGTAGCTTGCTCTCGCCAAAGGCCGGACTCTTATAGGAGATTGCGGTGTTGAAGATTTGCGGCTGAGAATTCTGATCGATCATCTCGTTTGCTTTGCGGTTGAAAACATCGTTCACCAGGGTGAGCGCAGCGAAATATCCCGGATACTGAACGCCGAGGCTGTGCTCGCTCTGGAACACATAGCCGACGGTCGCATAAAGGCCGTGCGTGTTTCGTATCTCTGCTTTCAGCTGTAACGCGTCATATTGGCTGTTGCCGGTGGTTTCCCAGTCACCGGTAATCGAAGTGAACTGCGGATATGGCCGGAGCGATTGTGCCACGGTTTGCGTGGTCGGCCAACCGGCGTAAGGGGCGGTGAAGCCGGCCGCTTGTGCCTGGGGTGAATTGACCGGTGAGGTCAGAAGCGCCAGATTTGCCGGATTGGTTACATCCAATCCATGGGCCGAGAACCTGGCGGCATAGTTCGCGTTGGGGTCCAAAAGGTCAGATAGGAGCCACACTCCACGATTTCCGACATATGCTGCATTCACAACAATTTTGGAAGTAAGTTGCCGCTCGTAGGTGACATTCCACTGATTAATCCTTGAAGGCCGGCCTGCCCCAGGATTGATGTAGTAGGAAGGAGGATTGACCTGCCCGGGGTAAGGATAGATCCCTGGGTTAAGCGAGGCGTTGGTCAGTTCCGACGCAGGATACTGCAAACCGCCGGCCAGGGTTACGGGCGCAACACCAAAAGACGTGGATTGGAAGGGTATCTGATTCCATCCGGTGCCCACAATGGCGGTGTTGCTCAAATACTCGATGTAGTTCGATGCTCCGAAGGTAAGACCCCAGCCTGCCCTCACAATATCTTTGGGGCTGAGGGAGTACGCCACCCCGAGACGAGGTCCCACGGCCCACGGATAGGTGCTGGTAAACTTGCAATTACAACGTCCCGGTCCCGACCCCTCGTATTGCACCCCGCCAAGCAGATTTCCAGCCGAAGGATTCACCACGTTCGGACTGAATTCCGACCAACGGTTGCGTTTTTCAGTCCAGGAGGTCTGATAGTCGTAGCGGAGGCCATAGTTCAGCGTGAATTTGGAGTTTACTTTCCAGGTGTCCTGACCATAAAAAGCGTAGGCATGCTTGATGAAGGTTGGTTCCTGCTCTGACCTGACGGAGGCTGAGTCGGGCGTCCCCAACAGGAAGCTGGCGTAGGGAAATCCTACGTTTGCTCCTCCAAGGGTTCCCGACTGCAAATAAGGCAGACCCGTTTCTTGCGATGCGAAGTTGAAGACCCCGCCCGTGCCGACCTTCTCTAAATCGGTCCAGAGCGTATCGCGCCACTCGCCGCCGAACTTTAATGAGTGGTTGCCCACCAGCCACGCAAGAAAGCCGACCACCGTCGGGTTATCGTTGGTGTATACACCGAAGTTGGAAAACCCCAAGGTGCCGGTCGTGCCCGAGGCCGCAAATCCACCGCCGGTAGCGGAATACAGCCCGGTCAGCTCGGGGAAAGGTGTAGGGTTGAGAGCACCCCCAACGAGCCCTAGATTGGCTGTGGCGTTGTAGTTGACCACGCTATCCGGCGCGCGATCTGAGTGGACATAACCCTGCTCGCCAAGGCCGAAATGAAGCAACATGCTCTGGGTGAGGGTCCTGTCTAAACTAAACCGGTAAGTGTGCACGCGTGTTTTATAGTAGCGAGAATCGGCAATGGGCCAGGGATAGTAACTGGAAGCATTATTGGGCAGATCGTCTCTCCATTGCTGATAGTAGAAACCGATCTTGGTATAGTCGCCGAAATTCTGGTCGACCCTGATACTTGGAATGGAGCGGGAATCGCTGACCTCCCCGAGAATTGCAGCCGAATAATTATTTACCGCTGCGGGCAGGGTCGCGGCTGGAACGAGGTTTTGAATCGCGTTCGCTACCGGATCGATGCGATTGGACGGAATTTTATTGCCCGGGAAAGGGTCGCGAATGATCTGTCCGTTGTAAACGCGCGTCGTTGCCGGATCGTAGATCTCGTTCTCAAAAATCGGCCTTCCCAGCGGGTCTGTGCCCAGCTGGTGGCTTGTCAAAGCCGCGCTGAAGTCACCCGTCCGATATGCCGCTGTGGGCGCAGTCGCGTAGTTACCTGCCAGCGAGGTGCTCCGTTTATAAAACTCCCAGTTAAAGAAAAAGAAAGTCTTGTTTCTTCCGTTGTAAAGCTTCCCCAGAAGGACAGGCCCGCCGACCTGGAACCCGAAATCGTTGGATCGATCGCGCGGGCGAACTAATCCGCCATTTCCATTGTTGGTGTAGGGATTGCCGGCGTTGAGGATTTCGTTCACCCAGGTTTCCCATGCCATGCCATGGAATTGATTGGTGCCGGACTTGGTCGTGAAGTTGAGCAGGCCGCCCGCGACCTGCCCGAACTCGGCATCGAAGTTACTTACCTGCAGGGTGGATTCGGAAAGCGCATACACCGACGGATTGGTCTCGGAGAGGTGCGTAGGATCAATTCCACTGGTGATGTCCTGCCCATCCACGATCACTCGGAAGGTATCGTCAGGCAGGCCGTTGACCCGCAACCCGAAATTCCCAGAAGGCGTTTCTGAGGTTGCCCCCGGCTGCGTGGAGGCAAATTCGGTGGGATTTAAAAGCCCCGAATTGGTGTTGTAGAAGGGGACGTCTGCCACCATATTTTGCGGCAGCGTCGCTGTTATTTGGGCACTTTCAGTTTGCAGCATCGGTGCTGCCGAACTCACCGTAATTGTTTGCGTACTCGCGCCAACCTGCAGATGCGCGTTCACGAGCGTGGTTTGAACGGCCTGGACCTGGACTCCTACTGCGTCCGACGTGGCAAATCCGTTTGCTGCAAAGGTCAGGTCGTAAGTGCCGGGGGGCAGGGAGGGAAGGTCATAGTTCCCGGTGCTGGTGGTGGTAGCTTTGTAAATGCTGCCCGTCTCAGTTGCGGTGGCGGTGACTGTCACACCCGGCACCTGCGCCGCTGACTGATCGACGACGGTGCCATTGATTGACCCGTTCGCTGTTTGGGCTCGAAGCAGGCTTGGCAGTGCCAGGATCACCGCCAGACAAAGGATCAAAAATACGATGCGTGAACCTCTCCACCCCATAAGGCTCCTCTATAGGAAAACTGCTCCAGCGATTGAAAAAGCCGTCCGAAAAGATCGGAAAGCACATTAGCAATGCGAGAAATGGAATGTCAACACAAAAAGCGGTATCGTGGCTGGTGCATGGAACATACACGACATTAATGGGTTCATGGAGACAGATCGCGATTTGATCGGGAGTCCGGGGAATGCGCCAACAAGCAGCTATTTCAGATGGACCTGCCATACCTTGGCCATACGAGACGTTCCGGCAGGGCCGGTAACATACAGAACGACGGTGTAATTCCCTTCTCTGCCGGGGTGGGGTTTGTATTCATGAATGGGATTGTTTTCCGTAGAACTCGTACCGTCTCCGAAGTCCCATTTCCAGGATGTGATTGTGCCCTGGGATTGATCCTCGAACGACACTATCCCTCGATCCGTATCAACGATCTTGTAAGTCCATTGTGCCTCGATGGGCTTACGGAACTGGGGTTCAAGAGGCATCAAGCGAAATCCCACCAGGTTGGAGGCATTGCCGAACATTGTCTGCTTATGTGATAGATTCCAGAAGCTGCGCTTGTTGGAGTTCACGTCATCGTAGTCGATGACGGCCCATGAGAGTCCGATCAGTTTGTTCTCGGTTAACACACTTTCCGCCGCCCTTTGAGGCCCCTCGCAACCAGCATAGTCAAACGGAGTGATATAGAATTCAAGAATTAGCTTACCGGGCTCCCCCGGCTTGAAGTTGTGGTTGTAAGCATGGTTTGCATAGGGAAGCTCCTTGGTGTACTGAGCGCATCCCCAAGCCATAGCCCAGTCTTTGCCTTCTGCCGGAGTGAAAATATGATAATTCTGGGCTTGGTTGCCCTGAAACGAGAAGTACGCGTCCGATCGGCTAATTCGCGGATCAATTACATTCAGCGCCCCTACTGCTTCAGGCGTCCACACGTCCCGGTGATAGATGTCGATCAACGGCCCTCCGGACAGATCGCCGTCAACGACCACTTCAAAGATGTCATTATGGAGATCGGACCGCGAGAAGTCCCAATAATTGTCATACGCCTGATAGAGGAAGTAGAGACGATTGAGGCCTTTTACCCAACCAACCTTTACGCGAACATCCAGATCCTTGGGGTCCGGGTGGTGGCCGACGTTTTCGGTGTCTTCCAGCTGGTCCATGCCGATCGCGTAGCTGTCCGGCACCATCGCCCAGTCATCCGCGTTCCCATCAATGCGGGGAATCATGTTGGCGGGAAACTGGAAGACTTTGAAGGTAACATCCGGCCTTTCAGTGCCGCCGGCAGAGGCCGAGAGCACGAGCAAGAATGACAAAAACAACGGGAAACGAAGCATTTATGCACCTCCTCCTTCATCCAAGGGTCGATTGATTTTCCTGGTGACACTCGCCCATCCGTCTCAACCGGCTGGAGAACACAAGCAATCGACGCGTAAGCCAGTACATTTCCTCTCCCGCTATGCTCAACAGAGAAAGTGAAATATCACTCTTGAAATGCGCTACCATTTCACTTTTGACTTTAGCACTCCTGTTTCTTATAATCCGGCGCAGCCTGGGGGTATTTCCATGACGCCGGTAAACGAAACGAGTGAAGTCCGCAACGGGAGTTGTCCCTCGAGCATGTTTAGCCTCGAGGGAAGGACGGCGATTGTGACTGGAGCGGCGACGGGTATCGGCGAAGCAATCGCGATCCGGCTCGCGTATGCGGGAGCGACCGTTGCGGTGGTCGATCTGAACTTACCCGGGGCGCAAAAAGTGGCTGCCGCGCTGCCCAATCGATCCTTCGCTATCGAAGCAGATGTTGCCCGTGCGGACTCCGTTCGCCGGGCTGTGGACCAGGCGCTTCAACATACCGGCCAGATAGATATCCTGGTGAACAACGCCGGCATAGCCGGTCCCGCGGCCTTTGTCTGGGAGCAGACCGATGAGGACTGGCAGCGCAACATCTCCATCAATTTGACCGGCGTATTCAATTTTTGCCGGGCCGTCGTTCCTCATATGCGCAGCCGCTCCTATGGACGCATTGTGAATGTGGCCTCGATCGCCGGCAAGGAAGGTAATCCCCGGATGGCGCCTTACTCGGCATCCAAGGCCGGGGTGATCGGGTTTACCAAATCTGTGGGCAAGGAGCTGGCTACTGAAGGCATTTGTGTAAACGCGATCTCGCCCGCGGTGATTCAAACTCAGATTCTGGATCAGCTCACCAGTGATCAGGTAGCGTACATGACCGAGCGTATTCCGATGCGGCGAGCGGGCAGGACCGAAGAAATTGCCTACGTAGTTCACTTTTTGGCGAGCAGTGAATGCTCGTTCGTTACCGCGCAGTGCTACGACGCTAGCGGCGGCCGCGCAACGTACTGACTAACTCGGGCGCCTGGAAGGCGACGAAATCTGATGAGATATTCTCCGCGGTGGCGCGGAGAGCAGCAATGATGGCTTTCTCGTGATCCTTGTCGCGGACGCGCATCTTAGGCACTGAGGTGCTTAAGGCAACGTTCACTTCACCGGCCACGTTGAACACCGGAACCCCGAAACAAATTCCATCGGGAACAGACTCCTCGCGATCGGTTGCGAATTTTTCGGCCAGGACCCGGTTAAACTCCTCTTGTACTTTCGCGGGGTCGGTGATGCTACGGTCGGTGAAGTGCCAGAACCCATAACTGCGTAACAGTTTCTCCCGCAGCTCTTGAGACTGGAAGGCCGCGATTACCTTTCCCAGCGAGCTGGCGTTGGGCGGGAGAATATGTCCGACGACGTTGCTCATCTTTATGATCTGCGGACTTTCGACGACTGCAACTACTTCGATGCGGTTATCGAACAAGGCTGCCAAACTAACTGTTTCCCGTAGTTGGTTCTTCAGCTGCTGCATGCGAACCTCTGCAACGCGGAGAAGGCGCGCAAGCCACAGCGTGGGAACAACTGAATGTATTCCTGGAGCAAGCCGGTATTCGCCTGAACCAACACATACCAGGCACCCGGCAGCCTCCAGTGTGCGGAGGAGCCGAAGCGTTGATGTTTTAGAAAGTTGGATGCGCTTGGCAATTTCCTGCAGGCCAATGGGTGATCTGGCCGACTGGAACACTTCTAATACCTTGAGGCTCTTGCTGACTGCGCGAGAAAGATATTGACTGCCCGCACTGCCGTTTTTTGCGGGGGATTCACTTGACTTCCGTAGAGCAGTGTCCAACTTCCGCATGGAGCTAGAGTACCATATGAAATTCGGCCTGATAATGCTAAAAATGGAATCCTGCTTCGAAAATGGGATACAGCCTCTCTGCCCTCCCCACATGGGCGGCAGCGCCACTCATTCTTCTCGATGTAACTCGTCAGCAACCGGTGTGTCACGCGTTACTGCTTACGCTCTCCACCGGTTATCTGATACCAAGGACAGCATAGCCCTGCACTTTGCGCCGTGCAGCCAAGCCAAGGGAGTTGCGTGGAGACGGGTGAGGGGGAGCGAAATGACAATCAAGTTCAAAAGAATGTTTCGGCTGGGCCTATTGATTGGGATCTCGACATGCGCATCGATCTCATGGGCGCAATCAGTGGATGCGGGTCTGACCGGACAAGTGACAGACAGTTCCCAGGCCGCCGTTCCCGAAGCGCAGATCTCGGTACAAAATGTGGATACAAATCTGGTTAGAGGAGTAGCCAGCGACCAGCAGGGCTTGTACAGGATCAGTCCCCTTCCACCTGGCCGCTACACTCTCACCGTCACCAAGCAGGGATTCGAACGATACGTTCAGACCGGCATCGTGCTGACAGTGAACCAGGCAGCTACGCTGAATGTCGCGATGCAGCCGGGCACTGTCCAGCAGACGGTCAACGTATCCGCCAACGCTGCGGTCATCAATACCACGTCCGCGGAGATCAGCACCGTGGTCAATGAGGCCGCGATAGCGCAACTGCCTCTCAATGGCCGGGATCCGTCGAGTCTGGTTTTTCTCGCGCCCGGGTCCACCAACGTGAAAAATGAGGCCGGCACCTATATCACAGGCCCCGTCTTCCCCACTGAGACCGGCGCCTCGGTGAATGGGGGACGCCAGGGCAGCGTTTTCTATCTTCTCGACGGCGTCTCCAACATCGACGACTACAACATGCTGACGGCTCCTTTCCCCAATGCAGACGCCACCCAGGAGTTTCGCGTCATCAGCAACAACTTCGATGCCCGTTACGGCTTTGCTCCCAGCGGCGTGGTGACGGTGGAGACAAAGGCGGGTTCCAACCGCTTCCATGGCGGCTTGTTCGAGTTCATGCGCAACCAGGACTTCAACGCCAAGAATTACTTCTCGCATGTGGTCGATCCGCTGCGGCGCAATCAGTTCGGAGGTTACGTCGGCGGCCCGATACGAAGAGACAAGTTGTTTTTTTTCGCCAACTACCAGGGCACACGTGCTTCCAGTGCAACCTCCGGCAATGTCATCTACACTCCCACCGCCGCCATGCTCAAAGGCGATTTCGGTGGCATTCCGTTAACCCTCAACGCGCCTTTTGCAGCCGCCGGCGGGGTGCGCAACCAGGTGAATCCCGCGCTCTTCAGCCCCGCGGCGGTAACCATCGCGCAAACCGCGCTCCCCCTGGGGCAAGCCGCCAACGGCGCGGTTTCGTACATTTCCGCGCCTACGGTCAATACGTATGACGAGGTCACGGGGAGGCTCGACTATACGCTTTCAGATAAGCAGCGCCTCATGGTCCGAACCTTCATCAACTACTTTGTCGAGCCGGAAAGCGCCACCCCGGGCAACATCCTTTCCGTCGTCAATGGTCAGCACGCCGAAGATTACAACGCTGCCTTCAACCATATCTGGACGATCAACCCCACCACGGTGAACAATCTTGCGTTGTTCTGGACTCAAATCTCCGGGCACACCCATGCCGAATCGCCTGATGTCAATGGACAGCCCGTTTGCTTGCACCGATACATCAACGTCGCCGACGCGCCCTACAAAGGCGGCCAATGCTTTATCTCCGGCTTCGGTGTGACCGGCGCCTTCACCACGGCTAGTTTTAACCCGGCACAGGAAGTCCGCACCACTTACGGAATCTATGAGACCTTCACCAAAACGATAGGCAGGCACAGCGTCTCGCTGGGGACGAACCTGCAGCACGAGCTCGCGGTGAACATCGGGGCTTTTCCTGGCAATGCCGGCCTCACCTTTAACGGCAGCTACACAGGTTTTGGATTAGCCGATTTCCTGCTGGGCGACCTGTACGGCTTTTCCCAGGGTGCCGGACAAATCGCAGACACCTCGGGCTGGCGGATAGGCTTCTTCGGTCAGGATGAGTTTCGTTTCCGGCCCAATATCACCATCACGGCAGGCCTGCGCTGGGACCCGAACACGCCTCCGGATTCCGCGGCCGGATGGGGAGATGGATTCAACCCGGGGCAGCAGAGCACCGTGTACCCCAATGCGCCCCTGGGGATGATCTTCCCTGGGGATAAGGGCTTGGGCGCCGGCCTTATGCCAACAACTTACAACTACTGGGAACCGCGTCTAGGCGTGGCCTGGCAGCCCAGGTCGCTCCCGCATACCTCATTTCGAGCTGCCTTCGGCATCTTCACCGCCCCTCTCATGTACGTGATGTACAACCATATGGCCCTTTCCGCTCCGTTTAGCCCCACTTACACGTTCAACGGAACAAAGACCACTCCCATCTCGTTTCAGAACCCATACGCCAGTTATCCCGGGACCGGCGGCCAGAATCCCTTTCCGCCTTTTGTGAATATTGGCTACCGGCCGCCTTCAGATTACGTATTCCTGAAGCCAGTCACGATTTCAGGGAATTTTGCCAATAACTTTCGTCTCGGCGTGACACAAAGCTGGAACGCCTCGGTGCAGCAGGATCTGGGGCACAACTTCTCCATGCAGCTGGCCTATGTGGGCAGCGAGTCCTATGATCAGTCGCTTGCCATCGACAGAAATCCCGGCATCTTCGCCAGTGGCGGGGCACGGTCCAGTTACCCGAATTTTTCCTCCATCCTCACCAATTTCAGCAACGGCACGGCGAACTACCAGGCACTGCAGGCCACCCTGGAGAAGCACCTTTCGCATAACCTTCAATTTCAGTCCAATTTCACCTGGTCCAAGACCATTGACACGGATGCGACGGGAAACATCTCGGTGGGCGGCTCGCTGTTGCCCAATCCTTTTAACCTGGGGTTCAACCGTGGGATTTCCGCGCTCAACGTGCCGCTGATCTCAATCACGAATCTGGTTTACACTTCACCCGGATTACAGAGCCATGGCGGCTTGGTGAGGGCGCTGCTGGGTAGCTGGCAGGTGAGCGCCATCGTGACCTCGCAGAGCGGTACTCCCATCACGATTCTGGGCGGCAGCGGCAACAACAACTCAGAAGCGCAGCAGTCCGAAGATCGCGCCAATGTCGTCCCGGGTCAATCCTTTAGTGTTCGCCAGGGCGGAAAGTCGCAATGGCTGAAGCAGTACTTTAATACCCTCGCCTTCACCACTAACCCGCCCGGAACATTCGGCAACAGCGGCAAGAATCCCTTTGCCGGTCCGCCTGTGAACACGGCCGACCTGGGTCTGGTAAAGAACTGGAGTTTGGTCGAGGGCATCCACCTGCAGCTGCGGTGGGAGATGTTCAACGCTCTCAATCACCCGGATTTCGGCGTTCCTGGCAATATAGTCGGCGCCAGCGGCTTTGGCCAAATCACGAGCATTGGCTTTATCCCGCCGCGTGTGGGTCAGATCGCACTCAAGCTGGAGTTCTAAGCGCGGTTCATCTCGAGAGGAGGACATGAAATCAGTGGAAGATGACGGAAAGGATCCTGGCATCGCATTGCCCGACGCCGGACGCCGCGACCTGATGAAGATGAGCGTGGGTGCCGGCGCCGGGCTGGTGCTCGGCCGCATGTTGCATGCTCCGCGAGCCTCCGCACAAAGCTCTCCGAATCGGCCCCTGGGAGTCGTGACCCGCACTGACGCAGGGTGGAAGAATGATGCGGATCGTGCCTCGGGCAACGGGCCGATGGATGAGCCGACTCGCCAGGTGGTGGAGTATGTGAGCTCTTTTTCTGAAACCCAGCTGACGGATTCTCTGGTCGACGCTGCGTGTTACACCATGCTCGATTCGATCGCCGCTCTGATCGCCGGGTTCGAATCAGAGCCGGCGCGCATTTGTGCCCGGATCGCGCGCACCACTCGAAGTGATCTCAAGAGCACCGTTTTGGGTTACGGCATCACCACCACCCCTGAGATTGCGGCATTCGCCAACGGCTGCATGGTGCGTCATACGGACTTTAACGACATTCCCCACAACAGCGACATTGTCTCCGGCATTCTCGCCATCGGCGAGGCGGTGCATGCATCCGGCCCGGAGATGTTGGCCGCCATTGCCTTGGGCTACGAACTCGCGAGCGGCCTGGGCGCGGCCGGCCGCGACCAGGTTGGCGGCTGGGATGCGCCCTATAACGGACCGGCAACGGCGATGGCCGCGGGAAAACTTCTCAAGCTGAACCAGGACCAGCTCGCCAACGCGCTCTCGCTTTCTCTGGTTCCGCACATGCCGATGAAAGTTTCGCATGTGGGTGCTCTCTCCATGTGGAAAGGTTGCCATAGTGCGGAAGCGGTGCGCTGCGCGGTTTTCGCCACCTTGCTGGCACGCGAGGGCATGACCGGTCCCGCCCAGCCGTTTGCAGGAAGACAGGGGCTCTTTGATCACATGGGTGCATTCCGCGATCTGCGATTGCCGCAGGCGGGTCCCAACCGCAAGATGGTGATCGAGAGAGCCGGCTACAAGCGCTTTCCTTCTGAAGGCTCAACCCAATCGGTCCTCGAACTTACTCCGGCGATTCGGAAATGGACGAAGGCCGAGGACATTGCTTCGATCTATGTCGAACTACCCTTTGACGGTTGGCAGGAAACCGCTGATCCGCCTAAGTGGGACCCGCGCAATCGTGAGACGGCAGACCACAGCATGCCGTACGTGATCGCCCGTGCACTGCTGGACGGAGACATCTACCTGGATTCCTTTACCAAAGAGAAGTTTATGGACCCGGCGGCCAGGCAGCTCATGGACAAGATCACGGCGGGCCCGAACTATGACTACACCTACCAGGGCGAAGCGCGGATTACGGTGGTGACGAAAACCGGCAAGCAATTGGTCAAGGAGACGATGGTTCACATGGCCACGCCCATGACGCGCGATGACATAGTTGCCAAGTTCAATCGCGTCTGCGCCTTTAGATCGGTGCCCAACGAGCAGCGGGATCGAGTCCGGGAACTATGGCTTGGGCTGCGGAATGCGACTGACATCGCGCAGCCGATGCAGGCGCTGACGACATTCGGCCAACCGCTGCCTTTGTGAATCTGTTAGTCGTTTTAAATTCTTACTTCGGATGTTGCGAGCAATGAAGATGAAGCGAATGATTTTCGGGATAGTCGCCGTTGTGGCGCTTGCGTCGGCGGGGATGGGCGCTACACGGGAGATACCACAGTTTCAGATAGACCCTGCGTGGCCCAGGATACCGAACGGCTGGACGTTGGGGCAGGTAGCCAGCGTGGCAAGCGATGAGCAGGACCATATCTGGGTGCTGCAGCGGCCGCGCACCATCAGGCCGGGCCAGAGCGCCGCGCCTCCGGTGATGGAATTCGACCAGGCGGGGACTTACCTGCAGGGGTGGGGTGGCCCAGGACATGGTTATGACTGGCCTAAATCAGAGCACGGAATTTTCGTCGACTATAAGGGCTACGTCTGGATCGGCGGAAGCGGAAACGACGATCAAATCTTAAAGTTCACCAAGGCGGGAAATTTCGTCATGCAAATCGGACACGCGGGTGCGAAAAAATCTAATCAGGATACAGGAAGCTTTTGGAAGCCTGCGGATGTGTTCGTCTATCCCAAGACCAACGAGCTCTTTGTCGCGGATGGCTATGGGAACAAGCGAATTATCGTTTTCGATGCAGACACGGGGAAGTACAAGCGGATGTGGGGAGCGTTCGGCAATGCTCCTCGCGATGAACCAAGTCCAGGTACGGATGAGAAGAAGCCTGAGGCGAATCGCATTCCCGCCAAAGACCTGCCCGCTGATGACCCGGGCCCTTCCCAGTTCGACACCGTGCACGGAGTAAAAGTATCGACCGATGGCCTAGTATACGTTGCCGACCGGGGAGGAAAGCGGGTGCAGGTATTCACCGTGGATGGCAAATACGTCAAGCAGGTCTTCATCGACCGATGGTGTGAAGCACCGGGAGGCTCGAACCTGTTCTGCGGCGACGGCCAGACAGCTGCCGGTGTCGCCTTTTCCTCAGATCCGGGACAGCGGTTCCTGTACGTCGCCAGCAGGAGTCCTGCACGTGTGTGGGTATTGGATCGCCGAACACTTGAACTTCTCACTTCGTTCGGCCGGCCAGGCGTGGCCCCGGGAGAGTTTTACGTAATCCACCACATGGCTACAGATGCAAAGGGCAATCTCTACACAGCCGAAGTGGAAGACGGCAGGCGGGTGCAGAAGTTTGTCTTCAAGGGAATCACTCCGGCGCAGGCGAAATGATTGGAGGAGCCTAGTATGCGCAAGCCAATGCTGGTAACGATCATGGTGCTTTCTGTCGCGGTGATCGCCGGTGCATTCGAGCGGAACGATCGAGTTACTGGTATTTTGATCGATCTTTCCTGCTACTCGCAAGATAAGAACGACACCGGCAACCATCACCATGACAAAGGGCTGGTCTGTGCCCAGGCGTGCGCCCGGGAAGGATTTGAGGTGGGGGTTCTCACCACTGACGGCACGGTGTACCACGTGAGAGGCGGCCTTACTGACGAAGGCAATGCCAAACTCGTTCCGTACATGGCGCAAACTGTTGCTCTCACCGGCAAGATAAGCAAGCAAGAGGGCCAGATGGTAATTACGTCCGACGAACTGGCAGTGACGAGGTAGGCTCAAACATCCACGCAGATGGGCGAAGGCTAAGGATCAGCTCACCACTTTCGAACAGCTGCTCTATCTACTCAGCCCGGATATGGCTCCAGCTATGTCACCGGCAAGCTGCAAAGATCACGAGAGCACGGGGTACCTGTGGCACGGGAACAGACACACTTTCTGTAGCTGGCTGGCGATGGCCGGGGCTTCAACCAAAGAGATTCAGGAAGCGGCTGGTCACAGGTCGATCACCATGTCTGCCCGGTACTCGCATCTTTCACCACCACATAAGGAATCAGTGGTCGAGCGACTTGCCCAGACAGTAGCATCGTAGCGAGGAATCTACGATGACTGATCCGAACTTTGTAACTGACATGGTGAAGGTGTTGGGCTCCCCGCAGGTGAGGGCGCTCTTTGGTCCAACCGTAGAGCAAGCGGGGATATTTTTAGGCTACATAGCCGAGAGAAGCCCACTTCGCAACAGAGAACATAGAAAAGGTCTTCGGCAAGTTGGGCCTCAACCTGCAAGCAGAAGGACGTGTGTTGACCGATGAAGAGTTTCGGCGCATCCTTCCGCTGCTGTCTGCTGCTTCGATGCAAAGTTCTGACGAACTACAAGAGCGGTTTGCTGCTCTGCTCCAATCGGCTGCGACCGCAGACCCGAACTACCTGCCGGGCTTCGCACAGACATTGGAGCAAATCAGCGCCGATGAAGCTCAGTTCCTAGATCGGATTTCGGCATTTCTCATTCAGCTTTCCACCGGTTCAAAGTCTCCACGAGTCATGGAGCCACTTTCGGAATCACTTCTCATATACATCTACGACAAAGCACCCGTTCTCTAATCTGGGCGAACGAGCTTTATCCCACGTAGCGCAAATGATTCCCAACCAACTTCCGGAAACAGAATCAGTGTTGCGAGCAAGACTTCTTATCAATGACTTGTTACGGCTGGGAATTCTGGGAGAGGTTCAGGCTGTGGATCAGGGAAAGACGCAGACAGTGGGCGACGCTATTAGGAGAAACCCGCCCGGCAGCGTTGTTCAAGCACTTGCGAGCATTCCACCGCCCGCCCCTAGCCGTCTGCGGACTCAGTATGCGCTCACACGCTACGGCGTGAGCTTTGTTCAGGCTGTTTCACCGAAGCAGGCACAGCAAAAACCAACAGCCACCTAAAGTGCCATCAACACTTTTTCGCCTTCTCTCTTTTGCGGTACCGCCACGACATAAACTATTGATTTTATGGTGCCAGTAGGGGACTTGAACCCCACATCCGGTTAAGTGTTTACGTATTTTAAGTCCGATTCGCAACCGGGAATTCAGATCGTCTAGATGCTTGCATCGGTCATTTTTCTTCAGTCATGTTCTCCATGTAGAGTTCGTGAAGTTTGCTTTGAAGAAGATGTTTGTCCGGGAGTTTGGTCTGATATTCAGCGATCAACGCAGGGGACAACGTTCGATTCAGCGCATACCCGACCACTTCATCGTTCTTGCTGGCACATAGTAATACGCCGATGCTCGGCTTCTCGTGGTCCTTACGGACATCGCGATCCAGTGCTTCAAGGTAAAAGCTCATTTTACCTAGGTATTCTGGTTCGAAGCGACCCACCTTCAATTCAATCGCTACGAGGCAATTGAGACCGCGATGAAAGAAGAGCAGGTCCAGCTGTCGCGTTGCACTTGAATCCCGGAATTTGCCTCTATACTTATCAACTATTTTCCGGGATTTAACTGCATTTTTATTGCCCTTAAATCCCGGACTGCTGCCCTTTAATCCAGGACGAACCGGAAGCTGAAGTTTGTCCGGGATTTAAATGCAAAAGTGGCAACAATGGGAGTCCGCCTCCGATGCGGACTGGGGTCTCGCCGTTCAACGAGAGGCGGTGATCCGCCCCCTCGCGGAGCGGCAACGGCTCTGCACGGAGGATGTGGAAGAGGCTGCGCGGCATCTTGGTATCGGGCGCAGCGTTCTCTACTGCCTGGTACATCGTTACAGGCAACGGCCCCAGACTTCATCGCTGCTTCCCTTGAAAAGGGGGCGGGATGCCAACACCACTGTCATGGATCAGGCCCGCGAGCATCTGCTGGACTCTTGCATTCGGGAATTCTATTTGAGGCCCGAGCGACCATCCTTCGCGGCTCTTGTCCGAGAGGTGAAGAGGCAATTTGCCGCGCAACAATTGCCTGCTCCGCACTATCGCACCGTGAAGCGTCGCGTGGAGGGTCTGGATATGCGGCTTGTGTTGCAAAGGCGACACGGTTCAAAGAAAGCCCGCGAGAAGCTCGGCCCGGTCAACATTTCCACCTTGAGGCCCGAGTCGCCTATGGACGTTCTGCAAATGGATCACACGCCCGTGGATGTGATCGTGGTAGATAACGAGCGTCGGCTTCCGATCGGCCGGCCGTGGCTCACCTTGGCAATCGATGTGGCCTCGCGGATGGTGGCCGGCTTTCACGTCTCTCTCTGGGCCCCATCCGCACTCTCCGTTTCCCTCACCCTTTCGCATGCAGTCCTGTCGAAGAACGAATGGCTAGCCGATCGGGAACTGCAAACCCTCGACTGGCCGGTCGCCGGGCTACCGCGAACGATTCATGTGGACAATGCCAAGGAATTCCACTCCGAGGCACTCGTTCGCGGCTGTCAGGAATATGGCATTCACCTCGACCACAGACCACGAGGAAAGCCGCAATATGGCGGTCATATCGAGCGGTTGATAGGAACCATGATGGGCGCTGTTCATCTGCTTCCCGGGACCACATTTTCAAACGTGAAAGACAAGGGAGCATATGAATCCGAAGGACGCGCACGGCTCACCCTGCCGGAGCTGGAGCGGTGGCTGGCGCTTCAGATCGCCGGCGTGTATCACCTGTCGGTCCATTCCGCGCTGGCAATGACGCCGCTGGCCGCATGGCACGAAGGCATCGCGAAGAAAAGGAATCCGCTTCGCCGCCCTTCCGATGAGCGCGAGTTCTTCCTCGACTTCCTGCCCGCCGTCCCGAGACAAATCCAGCGTGACGGAATTCACTTTAACAACATACGATACTGGGACAATATCCTGAGCCCGTGGGCAGGGCGACTGATCGATTCCCTTCTCGTAAAGTATGACCCGCGCAATCTTTCCCGCGTCTATGTGCGGGACCCGAGTGGCCGCCATTGGCCGGTTCCCTACGCAAACCTGGGCCAGCCGCCCATCTCTCTATGGGAATTGGACGAAGCCCGCAAGGAACTGCGCAAACAGGGCAAGAACAGCCAGCCCGAACGCGCCATATTCGCCCAACATCCTCGAACAACGCCGAATTGTAGAAATGGCGGTTTCCACCGCAAAGAGGCGGCGCCAGCAAGAGAAGACTCCCGCCGATTCCAGGACTCCACGCGAGTTCAATCCTCAGCCGGCATCAGCGAAAGAGGCATCGGTTGAAATGAAGCCATACCCCGTAGAAATCTGGGAGGGACCTTGAAGCCTGACGAGCTTACCCATCTGCAGCCTCCCCATCGGGATGCCGCCCTCTTGAACAATGACGAACGCATCCATTGGCTTCGTCAAGAGCGCTGGATCCAGTATCCACGGGCTGAACGCATCCTGGAACGATTGTTGGACCTGGTCGACTATCCCCCGAGAGATCGAATGCCATGCCTGGTCATCTATGGCGCGACCGGGATGGGCAAGACCCGGATTATTCAAAAGTTTCTGCGCGACAACCGATCCCACTTCGATAGGAAACTTGGCAGAACGCGCGTGCAAGTCGTCTCTATCCAGATGCCGCCCGCGCCAAGTGAACGCGATTTGTACGAAGAGATTCTCAACGGCATGAACGGCGTCTTCGCCCAAGCCACGAGCGTTACCACTCTGCGTCACCGAATCCGCGCCTTAGCGCGCCAGCTCGAAGTCAGGATGCTGGTCATCGACGAGATCCATTCACTGCTCGCTGGATCGTTTCGCGAGCAGCGGATCATCCTGAACGCGATTCGCTTTCTCGCCAACGATCTGCGAATACCTTTGGTGTGCCTGGCACCAACGACGCCAAGCAGGCTCTGATGACTGACCAGCAACTGGCTGATCGTTTTGAAGCCGCCGAATTGCAGGCATGGGAAAACGACTCGGCGTTCCAGCAGCTTCTGTTGAGCTTTGAGTCGATCCTCCCTCTGCGGCTGCCTTCAGACTTCCGTGATCCAAAGGTTCAACAACGAATTCTCACCTTGACGGAGGGCGTGCTGGTTCGCATTTGCCGGCTCATTGAAACGGCAGCGACGGAGGCAATCCGCGGTGGCCAGGAGCGGATCGGCCTGGGGCTGCTCAAAGACGACCTCGTTTTGGAATCGTTGGTCTCCATTGCCGACCGGCGCAACCGGCGCGTCTCCTCACGATGAGCTTCGCTTGCGCACCTGCACAATTGCCGATCGCGCCCAGACCTGTTCCCTCGGAGCTGTTCTCGTCGTGGATCCTGCGAGTCGCTTCGGGCAATTGCATCTCTCTGCGGGAACTGTTGGAAGCCGTCGAGTCCATCTACCCTGAGGCTCACGCCATTGAGTCGCTGGACCTCTCATTACCGCCCTCGTTCCTTCGCGCACTCTCGCGCTTCTGCAGAGTGCCTGTTCGAACACTTCAAGCGCTGGATCTTCGGCAACGGGTACCTCATCTTGAGAAGGCTCTGCTACTCAGGTTCTCCGGAGGCGATCCATTTTCTTCCCGGCGAAAGGAGTGTCGCGTTGGCTATGCATTCTGCCCCTTATGCATCGCGAGTCAGGACGTGGTCCATGTGCGCTGGGAATGGTGCTTTGCTTCCGTAATTCGTTGCAGCGTTCACCGTATTCCATTGCAACTCGGCTGCCCCGTTTGCGGCGAGAGCGATCCTCTCAGCTTCGATTCCTCGGAACTGAAGCCAATTCGAAGCTGCTGGGCGTGCGGCGCATCTCTCGCCGACCCCGCGGTAAACTGTTCCAATGTTCGCGGACATGAACCGGTTATCCGAGCGGTCGAGGATGCTTACAGAGCCGCGCTCATGGGAATTGCTCCGCATCCCTCTTTGGTCGGAAAGGCCACTGACGGCGCCTTCCGCAGGTTCGTCGACGACATGCTGCAGTTGCTTATTTGCTTTCCTCAACTCGATAAAGACCCGGCAAACAAAACAAACCCCCAAGCGGCTCTTCGGCCCAGACAAATCCCCTTTGCGACGATCTGCGAACTCATCGCAAACGCCGCGCCGGGTCCGAACAATTTGGAACAGCAATCGCGTTATCGCCGCACTCTGAGGATCTGGGCCGACTTGTTTACCCTCTTCGATGAGACTGACGCGTCGACCATGGAACGCGCCAGCCGGCATTGGCCCGCGACTCTCCAGAGACGCTTTGCCTCTGCCCTCCGCATTCGAACCCGAAAGCGGTGGCCGTACAATCGGTTTCGCTACTTTACGGTTTGTCCGGGATTTAAGCGCAGTGAGGCTATGATCGTCCGGGATTTAACTGCTGTAAACCCACCCTGATCCTCAAATTCCGGGATTCAAGTGCAACGCGACACCAAGACACGATATTCTTCACATCATCGCTTCGCTCATCAGGAATGCTGCGCCAAGCTCAGACCTCCGCGTCCAACGCAAGCGTGAGGCTCGGAGCGTAGCCTTATGGACAGCCCTGTTTCAGGTGATCCCCGCACGGTTCGGCGGAGTAACGCTCGAGAACTTGAGCTCCCGATGGCCAAAATCGCTTCGTCGGCGTTTTGCCTCAGCCATGCTTCATCGGACCCGAAAGCGTTGGCCATACTCACCCTGGGGTCCAGATCATGATTCTGGTATCAGATTTAAGTACATGGAGCTTGCGCGCGTATACGAATTAAGTGCAGTGCAGTAAACCACCCGCATATTCAAAGTTTTCAGATTTAAGTACAGGGCGACAGCCGATCTCGATTTAGACGGCAGGCAGCTTGAGTATTGCGTCGGAGATCCTTAATGGCTACGCTTGAACTGAAAATACTCCCCGCGCGTACGCTCAAGAGCAGAATGCACGTCAACGGGATTCAAGTCGTCTGCCCCGGAGGGAGGCATCTTGATTTATGAGGATTTCGCGGCAAAGTGGTATGTTGCTTGGCCCCGTCTTTTGCAAGAACCGAGGCTGAACGCGCTCTATCAACACTCTCTTTCCCTCGCACAGAGCGGAAATATGCATCTCGATGACTCGTGGATGCCGAATACTCCCTCCCTGCGAGCCGAGCCACAGATGGAAGCCCTACTACAGGATTTGCTTCCCGAGGTGGAGGTGGCTACTGGGCTTAAGCTGTATCCAACTTACTCGTACTTTCGTGTCTATAAGCAAGGAGATATCCTCAAAAAGCACAAGGACAGAGCTGCATGCGAAATCAGTGTTTCCCTGAACCTGGGAATCCGGGGCGCCCACCATTGGCCCCTCTGCATTCAAGGGCCGCTTGGATCGGCCGAGGTGTCTCTGGGTCCTGGTGACGCCCTGCTGTACAGGGGCGTGGAATGTCCACATTGGCGAGAAGCCTTTCGCGGCGAGCATATGGCACAGGTGTTCCTCCATTATGTAAATCAAAACGGTCCCTATGCGGAGCACAAGTACGATAAGCGAAGGGCTCTGAACCTGCCGGAGCTTTAAGGAGAGCTTCTCAACCCTTCGTAGCGTCTCACCCACTGTTCGGTCAACTCATCCGACTGTTGTTGCAACCCGCTCCGGCAGGGACCACTCCATTCGTGATCTATACCGAGATACGAAAGTATCCTGGTTACCCAGCTCTGGGGCTCGCGAACGAGGTCTTCATAAAACAACGGAAGGTGGTGGGCATCCACTTCAGCGAAATACTCTTCCCAATGCGACTCGGACAGCATGATCGCCCGGGTCAGTTCATCCAGGGCGTCGACATCGAAGATCTCCGGCGGCGGCTTCATGGATGCACCGGTTTTCGAACTCCACCGCCCTGTTTGCAAAGCTCTGGAATAAGATATCACCTGTCTAATCTGATCGCGCCGGCGCAGGAATATGTATCGGCAGCCATGGCAGATCTGCTTTAGCGCCAATGCGCGCTCCCGGTTAGTGAGGGACGCGCTCCCGGCCAGTTCTGCTGTAAACTCGCAGAACTGCCACCAGGTGAGCTTGGCGCCGAATACGCCGTTGGCGCTCCGGCCTTTCCTCAAATAGACGTCAAGGTATTCTTGTCTCGTTCGGCAACCATAAAGGTCGCGCCATTTGTGCACGGTTTTCCGCAGGACGTACTCAGACGGGCGTCCGCAAACCTCCGTGCCAGTCAGCAGTTCGCAGAGGAAGTGTCCACCCGTTCGTGGCGTCGTAGCGATGATATAGATCACCAGCCTAAGTCCCCGCTCAATCGAAATAGATCCATCCGTTCACCGTGAGACGTGTATCCTCCAACCTTGTGGAGCTGCCAATAACGGGAGAGATCTCATGCACGAAATCACTCTTGAAAAACACGATCCGATTCTGTTTGGGAGAAATCACATCGACCTTGACATCGGGAGTTGCCAGTTCTGCGTGTGAGCGGGTCCGGTAAATGCGAAGTTCACCTCCCTGAAAGCTCACTGGGTTCCGATGACAGAAGTACACAAAACTCAAGACGCGCCGGTTGCTGTCCTGAAGCGAGTTATCGATATGTGGTTTGTAGAAGCCGCCATCACCCGTTGAAGTGATCTGAACACTAATCCGGGTCACGCGACGAACCGGTAACTGCAACTCACTGAGGACCGATGGCAGCGCCTGTTCGATTCTGGCTTTGAAAAACTTACCTACCTCTCCGGTGTCCACTTCTGTCAGGACGTTGGCCCGTCGACTTGTAGTATTGAGCGTGCGCGGTTGTCCCATCTGGACGGTGGTGGCTGGCGAAAATGTTTTTTCCATTTTCATTGCATACGCTGTTATAAGTTCTAGCTCCCCAGGCATGAGAAAGTGGTCAAACGCCAGAAAGATCTGATCGACTCTTATATCACTCATCGGATCTCACCTCGGCAAGACACAAATCTACACAACCGACAGAAACCGCGCCTCGTTCGTCGCTGCGAAACGGCCAAACACGGTGTGTACCCACTCACCTTCGGTGCTCGAGGCCTGACCATCGTGGATCAAACACTCCGTCGGAGCGACGTAGGCCTCGCCCGGCTCGATTCTCAATCGATAGACGGGCGTCATAGGATGCTGCCGCAGGTACGTCTGTGCGTGCGAGGTCATGAACAAACCCGTCCCGTCAATTCCGTGGCGAGCAGCTAACTCCATAAGATCGATCCCGACAAAGACGAGGTAACGGGAACGCGGCCCCAAGTTCAGGCAGACACGGTTTCGGGCAGACGACGAGGACCCAACTGGTCTTCGCTCCCACCGATCGATGTGCAGCCCGGTCAGGTTTCCGTCATTGCGATCCCAGGTGGTCGAAAGTGAAATCCCACCACCCTTGGCTAACCAACGGCCCTTGTGCTCAATCGGGGAGTCCGCGCAGAGCCGCTTGCAGACAGCCTCCAACTGCTCTAACGCCATTCCCCAATTGATCCGCCATCCTTGCTGTCCCGGGCCACACTCAAACCCGCTGGCTTCCGCCAACGCGCTACCATCCATAACTCGGACCAGGGCTAGATTTTCGTGCAGGCATCTGCCACCTTCGTAGCGGTCCCACGTCCTGCCACGTTCAGTCGTCTCCTCGATCGGCCTCCAGTCGCCGCGCGGAACCAGACTACCGGGCCGATAGCATGGTTCATCCGTCTCGCGTACGCCTGAGCAAATCTCCAGTCGGCAGCGGGGATCATCTCTTACCAGCAGGATCGGCATATGTCTTCGCCAGGCGCAATAGGACCGGAACTGCGTGGCCCAAGTTTCATCAACGTCACCTCGTTAAACTGACGAGAACAGGTGCGCGGGATCGTGCACTTGTTCTATAGGGAAAACTTAACCCCTTCGCCGCCTCCGCCGGCAGCCCGGTACCGTTCCAGCGCACCACGTACTCTCCGGCGGTGGCATCCGTTGGCGTGCAGAGCTTCAGAATCGGTGTCCGAATTTCCGCGATCCCGTGCAGAGCCGACCACTCGGCCGGCCACGACAGAATGCTGTAAAGAAAGCGGTACTCCTCTAGAAAGCCTATTGTGGATGCAACGCCATGCAGCTTCTCAGCCACCAACGCAGTTTCCCGGCAGTTGAAACTACATGGGGCATGGGGTACGGCGCGAATTCCCAGACTTTGCAAGAGTATGTTTGAAGCGATCGGTCCGTTGACGGATCGGCCAAATTCCCGGCCGTCTATGTGCGGCTCACCCTCCGACATCGCCCACATCGTATCGATACAGCGATGAGCAATGCAGACCTCCTGGAAGAACAGCTGGCAACAGGCCGGGTACCCCAACAGCGCCCCCATAGTCTGGTGATCCCCCTTCCCCCATGCGCGTTCGAACGCGGCCGTGTCTGGCTCACTCCCCACCACAACCACCTTCGTGGCCGCGCCCCGCGCAAGACTAGCGTCAAGCCACCATGCGCCAATACACGGACTGGAGTCGCTGAGGGTCCTCCAGGCGAGCCTTTGAGTTGACCAGGCGCCGGATCGGATTTCGACGTCCTGGCTGCGGATTCGAAACAAAGCGCACGGCCGCAACTTTCGAGCCACTGACATCCATTCCACGTGGGCGACCGCCTCGCGTACGCACGAAAAGCGGGAGCTCCAGGTGCTCTTCGCCAAGGCGCTCACCCAGGCAACCCTGACGAAACTGTTAAGCACGAAGCCCAGACGATCCGGATAGATCGCCACGCGTTCAGTGGATGTTCGCGGTTTCATCGCACCCGGCCCGGAGACAGGCCGCCGCCCCTCTTCAGAATCGAGCTCATCGTAGTATTTTTTCCCGCTTCCCAGTTCCCAACCATCTCCCGTTCAACCCAATCTCGCTGAGGGCTCGTCGAGAGCGGCTGCCGTCCAGAACAGACCAGATCCGCTTCCACCTGTTCGAACACACGGAGCCAGATGGGACACTGCTCTGAGCGATTGCGCCAGTCACCGCCGATCGCTGTTCCTGGGCACTGTCCGCGGCACATCAGGAAGAAACGGCAACCCTGGCACCCCCCTGCTTCGTGAGGGGTCTGATAAAGGGCAAGGTAGCGTTCGTAACCCTCTGTGGAGTCTCGCAAAAAGTCGACGCCGTCTTTGATTACGCGACCGCACTTCGTAGGTTCGCCGTGACCACCCACGCCTCGTACTGCCGCGGTGGTATACGGGTCGCATGCGCGCCAGATGCATTTCGCGTTCTCGTCATCTCCCAACACAAGG
>Ga0302325_10006522_pt1 | contig 26193 bp, 25 predicted proteins | sample Palsa_T0_2_FD_201948 | JGI IMG/M metagenome (GOLD analysis project Ga0302325, IMG submission 201948) | Peat permafrost microbial communities from Stordalen Mire near Abisko, Sweden - Palsa_T0_2 | ecosystem: Environmental > Terrestrial > Soil > Palsa > Peat permafrost | place: Sweden: Abisko... | reverse complement strand
AGGAGGACTTTCGCGTGCCACTCCCATTAGACCTGCCAACGCCTTGCCTCCCGTCACTCAGCTGGCGCCGACGCACCACCGGCTCGCTCAGCAGAAACGCGGCGAGCGCTTCTTCATGACATCAGCTCGGGTCGCTGCAAGTCGGGACCGGCATCGGGCGCTTGAGCGCCGAACGGGGATGCAGAACGTTCCCACCGGTTCGGGACGCGAGGGCGGTCCGCATCCGTTGGCACGTGCCCCTTACCACGCGGGCTTCTGGCGTCCGGAGCCACCCCGGAAGTGATGCCGTTGGGAGGCAGGGCAACAGCGGAGCTGCCCTGACGCCCGGAGACGAGTCAGGCTCAGCTGCCGTTCCCGTCGTGGCTAATTCAACAGGAAAACCTTGGCGGCAGGGGCCTGTTTGGCTGTGCAGGCGCGATCGTGACGGCTCAACGGGCTCTCGGAGCCGGCCTTATGGCGGGGCCGCCTGGGCTCTGGCTCCTCGCTGCTGGCGGGTCGGGCATGTCTACTGCACGGGGCGGCCATTGCGCAGCCATTCGGCTAGAAGCGGGTCGACGACGCGATAGCCGGTGCGGGTGTTGGTATCTGCGGTGATCTCGCTGGCGGCCACGAGGGACTCGGCGGCACGCAACCGGGACCCGCCGCGTGGGGCGCGGCTTGCTGTCGAGTACAAGCCGGCCTGGTTCTCGGCGACGGCGGTCAGGACCTGGCGCTCACCAGTCGACAGGTGTGACCAGATCGTCTTCGCTTCCTCCCGGCTGGCGGCCAGCGCCGCGTTCAGCGCTGCCGCCCAGCATTCCTCATCGGCGGCGGTCCCAGGCGAGGTGACAGCCCACAGCTCATGGGCCAGAAGCATGGCCCGCTGAGGGTGGCCGGCAGCAGTGTCGAGCAGCGGCCCGAGGCCGGCACCGACGTCCTTGCCGGTCGCGGCGAACCTTCCGGCGATGAACTCCCCCAAGTCCAGCGGGGACAGCGGTGGCAGTGCGACCGGGCGGGCCTGCGCGTAGAAGGCGCGGCGCTTGTCGGCGAACAGCCCGTCCATCATGCCAACCTGGCTGCCGGCGAAGATGTAGCTGGCGGCGTCACCGTGATGCTGGATCTGGGACCGAATGACCGCGTCGGCGTTCGTGGCGGCCAGCACATCCTGGAACTCGTCGAAGGCGACGAGGACCCGGCGCCCGTCGCGTTCGTAGAGCCGGAGCGGCAGATTGAGACGCTCGGTCAGCGGGTCGCCGGGGCCGGCTGCGGTCGACACTTCGAGCGAGACGGGCCCTCCGCCCAGGCGGGCCACGGGGCGCAGTGTCCGACGCAGGCTGGTGAACCACTGGCGCAAACGCCCGGTCAGCTGCTCGCTGTAGGCCGTCTCGATTCGAGAGGCGATGTCGGCCAGGTCAAGCACGCCGAAGAAATCGACGTACACGGTCGTCCACCCCTCATCGCCGGCCTTCGCCAAGGTGGCTTTCAGAAGCGAAGTCTTGCCGTAGCGTCTGGGGGCGACCATCCTGGCGTTGTTCGCCGACCAGGCGAGATCGATCATCTCCTGACGTTCGACCTCCCGGTCGACGAGGTCCTCGACTGGTATGGGGTCGCTGTAGCGAAACGGGTTCACTCCAGCCGACAGCGACGCTGATTTGGGCACGACCACCAGAGTAACGGGTTCGCTCCAAATGTGGAGCAGTTTTGCTCCTGATCCGGAGCAATCGTCGTTCCCTCTGAGCACGATGGCACCGGGCGCCGCAGTGAGTAAGTGAGTGCTCGCTAGCTGGTAACCCCACAAAAACCCCACACGACGTCATCAACTCCCGGCAACCAACGGCAACTGATGAACAACAAAACTGCTGGTCAGGAGCGGTATCGCGACAGACAGGCAGGTACCGGAACTGTCGGGGTTAGTTCATGCTCTACTACGACATTTAGGGAGACCCCCTTGCAGTAGCTGGGTTTTTGGACCCGGCGGGCTTCGGTCACACACCGGTGACCCAGAAAATCGGAGAACTCCGATCATCGAGCATCCCGGGCGTCGCTCTGGGTCGTCCCCAGCGACGTCTTCTGCATCCGCTGAGAACGCCTCCTCGATGGCTTGGCGGTCCGGTCTTCCTCTTCCGGCTAGCCCTTCCGGTTGTTCGGCTTTGTGGCGTGGCTGGGTTGTACCAATATCCCCTTGAGGAGGTTTTCGGTTACCAGTTGTATTGCGTCTACTGCGTCCATTCCGACCTGTTCCAGCACGTCCGGGCTGGCGACGCGGATGGCCCCAGCGGCAAGGAACTCGGCTATCAGCGTGGCATCTACAGGGTGGAACTGTCCTATCGCGATTCCCTCGGTGACGATGTCGCCCAGTAGCCCGATAGCGGCGTGGACGTGACTCTCGAACCGGTTACTGGTTGGCGCGTAGGCGAGTATGTCTTGCATCAGGTTGGACCAGGGAGACCACAGGATCACAACGCTTGAACGCAGGAAGGCGATGAGCTTGGCCGCCGGATCTGGCGCTCGGTCCATTTCGGCCCGAGCTTGAGCACTGGCCCGCACCCAGATCCGTTCCAGGACGATGTGTAGAAGCTCTTCCTTGGTAGGAGCCAGCTCGTAGAGAGTCCGCGACGAGCAGCCGACTCGGTTGGCCAGATCGCGGACAGTGCACCGGCGAAAGCCTTCGCTGAGGAAGACAGTCTCGATGGCTTCAAGAATCGCTTCTTGTCTCGTCGTGTACCTGGGCTGATCTCCCCCCAACATGCTCAGACGCCGCTCGATCATCGAGACCGCAGTCGCTCGGGCAGGGGTTCGGTTCATCTGGCGGGCTCCTGTCGGGCACTTGATCGTGACTGCATAACCGTACGGACGCGTCCCTCCGGGTGGCAAGAGAGCGAACTAGTGGCCCTTGACAGACTACAGATGTAAAAACATAATATCAGTGACGTTTTACCGAGGTGGAGGTTCCGCCATCGGCTGCTGAGGGGGAGGCGCTCTGAGGTGCTAGTGCCGCATGTCGTAGGGCGAGGACGGGGCTGAGTTCATGGCGTCGATAGCAGTGGATGAACAGCTCGACACCCGGGTGGCGTCGTTCGAACCGGAGCAGAAGCCACGATCAGTGTTGGGATGGGCGGCGCTTGGGGTCGTTGGCGTGGGCATCTTCCTGTACACGTTCGGGGGCTGGATCCTTTCTGGTGATGCTCATTCGGTGAGCCCTGGAACGTCGAAGGTTCCGACCTACATGACGGTTTTTGCGTGGATCGAGCAGCCGCTGAGCCTGATCGGCGCCGTGCTCATCTTGTACTTCTTCCTTTTGCGTCCGTGGCGGAGACAGGGACATGTCACCCAAGACGGCTTGTTCATCCTGGCTTTCATGGTTATCCCGTGGGTGGACAGCTGTGTTGACTTCTTCCAGAACTGGTTCGCCTACAGCTCGGCTTACATCAACCTCGGCGGCTGGGACCGGTGGGTCCCGGGCTGGATGGCGCCTCATGGCAACCTGGTAGCCGAGCCGATCGTGTGGGATCTCCCCTTCTACGTGTGGGGCGGATTCGGAATGATGGCGGTCGGCTGTTGGTTCCTTCGAAAGGTGAAGACTCGCCGGCCGAGCCTGACCATCTTCCAGATGCTGCTCGTCGCCTTCTTCTTTGGATTTGTGTTCGACTCCGTGGTCGAGCCGCTGGTCTGGATCCTCCCCGGCGCGTGGACCTGGCCCGGCGCCATCAGCTGGCTGACCCTGTTCCATGGCCACTACTACCAGTTCCCCATCTACGAAGGTGTGTTATCTGGCTTGTGGTGGGCCGCCCTGGCCTGCTTCCGCTATTTCCAGAACGACAAGGGCCAGACCATCGCCGAGCGCGGAATCGAGCGGGTACGAGTGTCGACGAAGCGGAAAGCCTGGGTCCGTTGGCTGGCCATGGTTGGCGTTTTGAATCTGATCACCTTCGGAACCTACAACCTGCCCATGTCCATCCTGGGCCTCTACTCCAGCCCCTTTCCGAAGGACATACTCGACCGCTCGTATTTCATGGACGGGCTGTGCGGTCCTGGCACCAGCTACGCCTGCCCCGGGACCAATGTTCCGATCCCTCGCCGCGACTCCGCCCACTTGGACCCCGCCGGCAATCTGATCGTTCCAACCAAGAGTTGTTGGCCCCAGGAGTGCGCCGGCACGCAGGCCAAGTGATCCCGGCATGGACGCGCAGTCGTATTCGATGCTCGCCAGTGCACTGGCCGGGAGACCGGTTGCTGTCGACCTGAGCGAGGATTCGGTGACTTATACCGATGGAGGCACCGTGTACCTGCGGGCGGACGGACCTGATTTGGCCCTTCTGGGTGTAGTGGGTCAAAGCTCTCTGCTGGCTCTGGGCAGCCTCAGGCCGAACGTCGCCATCCGACTCCTCAAGCGTCCGCACCTCGTCAATCGCTACATGTCACTCGAGATGGCACGCGCCGCCGTCGAACTCAGCGCCTGCCTTCCCAAAAACGTGGCTGAAGCGATGGGCAACTGCTTTAGTGGACCTCGGTCTGAGTCGCCCGAGGCTTCCCTTCGACAGGCAGAGGCGAGTGACGTGGTCATACCGGACCCGCCGGCCGAGTTCGGCTCGATCCTGCCCCGGAAGCTGCTTCAGAGCCAAAGCCAAACCCCAGGGGGTTCTGCTTCCGGCAGTAGCGCCGCGGCTCGTTCGTTGCAGGCTGACGACAAGACCGGCGACGAAACCGACGAGTCGGAGGAATCTCGAATGCTCGAGCTGCTAATGCGATTCTTCTCGTCACCGCTGTCGTGGGAAGGACCGCTGTTTCGACTTCTGAAAAATCTCGTCGACATCCATCCCGAATCGGGATCACCGATACCTGGGCAGGGTGGTGGCCAGGAGCTCGACATGAAGGGGGTCATGGTCGAGGCCAGGGGAGGACATCGGGGCGTCGTCGTCGCCCGAGCTGGGCGAGGATCTCGAAGGTCGGAGACTCGGAGGACACCTGGTTTCGTCTACCCAGAATGGGACTGGCAATCCGACTCTTACCGCCCGAACTGGTGTCACGTGTCGGAGTACCACCCGTTGGTTCGCCACGCTGCCGACCATCTGCCGCGTTGTTCTGATGCCGAGCTGCGCCGAGGCCTGAGCCGCCTCCGGTTGAGTCACCAGTGGAAGGGCCGTCTTCCGGATGGGATCGCCATCGACCTGGACGCCCTCGTCGACAGCGCGCTGGGCAGGGCAAGTGGCCAATCCGGTGACGACCGGGTTTATCGAGCTCCCCTTCGAACCGTCGGTGACCTGGCGGTGATGGTACTTCTCGACGCCTCTGGCTCCACCGACCAGCAGGGGAAGAGCGGTTCCACCACGTGGAGTCAGCAGCAGGCCTTGTGCGCCCGTCTGGTGGCCGAGCTGGAGGCGGTTGGCAATCGTGTCGCTGCCTACGGATTCAGCTCCCAGGGACGCCAGGTTCGGTTCTTGCGTATCAAGACCTTCGACAGCCGTTTTGATCAAGCCGCTCAGAGGCGACTGCAGTCGATCGAGCCCAGTGGCTTTACCCGGATGGGGGCCGCCATCCGACATGCCACGCACCTGCTGAGGACCAAGGGAGGGACTTCCCACCAGCTACTAGTCCTCATCTCAGATGGCTTTCCTTACGACGAAGGCTATCGAGAGGACTACGCCGAACGTGATAGCCAACACTCGCTCAGCGAAGCCGTAGCCGCTGGCGTGGGTTGCGTCTGTCTCAGCCTGGGAGCGGCCGCCGACGCCGCCATGTTGGACCGAATCTGGCGCAACATCACCCACCTCCAACTCGACGACGCAGGCGAGGCGAACCGTCACGTCGTCCGAATGTTCGAATCAGCCCTGCTAGCAGCCGAGTCGGACCGTCTAGCCCCGACAAGTGTCACCTAGCGCAAGAAAGGTCGTCACACATGCACCAGTTCCCTAAGGCGGCTTGGTTAGCCAGATGAGAGGCCCCTACCCCTTCAATGGTCCCAGGAAGGCCCCAGCCACCATGTGGCGTAAGGCGATCGCCCTCGTCACGTGCATCGGGCTGGCCATTTTCGCCACCGGTTGCGGGAACCGGCTGCCGCAAAGCACGATCGAGGCCGCCGCCCGAGGGTCTTCGCCCGCTGCCGTGGGCAACGATGGGTTGGCCGGCTCAGCCGCGGCGACCGGCAGTAACTCGGTCATCGGAGCGCCGTCGTCTTCGACCGGGGTGGCCTCCGACAACAGCGACTCGGTGCCGGGAAGTACCGGGCCGGCGGGTTCGGCAAGTAGCGGTGGCAGCGATGTTATTTCGGGCGGGACCTCGCAGAGTCAGCCGGCGACCAGTGGCGCTAATGGCACCCAGTCCAGCACCGGTAGCAACTCGGGTAATAGCGCGCCCGGGTCGCCGGGAGGCGGTTCCAGTGGTTCGAGTGGCCAGCCAAGCGGTGGCAGCTCACCCGCGGCCAGCGGTTCTCCTGTCGTACTGGGAAATATTGGAGATTACAGCGGGGTGGTGGCCCCAGTCTTGGCCCCGGCAGAGGATGGATTAGAGGTATGGGCCAAGTACGTCAATGCGCACGGCGGGCTCAACGGCCACCCAGTTCAGCTCATCATCGCCAACACGCAGGGCGATCCCTCCACCGATGAGATAGACGTCCAGCAGATGATCGAACAGGATCACGTAATCGCCTTCGTCAGCAACATGGACGTCCTTGACTACACCGGATCCGAGCAATACCTGGTCCAACACGACATCCCTGCTATTGGCGGCTACGGAGCCCCGTTCATGTACTCCGAGCCCAACTTCTTTCCAGACGGCCCCACTCTCGCAGACTTCGCCGCACTGGGATTACCTGCAGCCATCCATGAAGGTAAGAAGAACATTGGGATCGTCTACTGCATCGAAACCCCGCTGTGCGGAACCGAAGTCCCGCCCATCTCGGGACCGAACGGGACCGTGGCCGAATCTGGCGGCAAACTGGTCTACACCGCCGCCGCCAGCCTGACCTCGCCGTCATTCACGTCCCAATGCCTGGGGGCCCAAAGCGCGGGGGTCCAGGTCATGGAAGTCGTCATGGACGCCGCCAGCGTCATCCGCTTCGCCCAAGACTGCGCGCTGCAAGGATTCGATCCGCTCTACGAGACAGTGAGCGTCGCCGGCCTTCCGAGCCTGGATACTGTCCCGCAGCTCAACGGGCTGGTCCTGCCAGTCTCCACCTTCCCCTGGATCGACACCTCCACTCCAGGCGAGGAAGAGTTTCAAACGGCAATGAAGGACTACGATTCCGCCGCCACGGTCGGCCCCTCGACGGCAATCGGCTGGACCGCCGGTCAACTCGTGTCCGCAGGGTCGGCAGACCTCGGATCCGCACCAACTGGCGCCCAACTGATGGCCGGACTCGACACCCTGAAGAACACCACCCTGAACGGGCTAACCCCCGGTCCATTGACCTTTCACGCAGGCAGCAACGCGACGATCGCCAATTGCGTCTACATAGTCGTTATCCACAACGGAGGATGGGTTCTCGGTGCAAACGGCGCGCCCGTATGCACCTCATAGAAACGGAGGCTCCCCGCTGGCAGGTGAGAGATCACGCCGGGTCTTGATCGTTGCAGATACCAGATTGCTGGAGGCTGAGGAATGAAAGAAAGGAGCCTTGACCAGAGTGTGGAGGGCCCTACTTCTTCGACGGCGTCTTCCGCGGAACCATGGCCGTATGGCGAGACGAAGGTATATGACCCAACAGGGCTCTGGCAGAGAAACGAGCGGCCTGGTCCTTACAACAAGGGCGGAGGGTTGCTGTCATCCGAACTCAGAACCCACATGAGACGTGAAGCCGCATAGCCTCCTGAGAAGTGTCGGGGAGGAGCCTCTTGAGGGCCGCCACGCCCTCAGACTGTCGTCGCTGGCTCCCGTGCAGGCCTGGGCCGTTGTCGGCGGGGCCTGCCTGGTATTCGAAGCGTACATCCTGGGGTCGTGGCTGCTGTCCGGGAGAGTCAAACCCACCCCGACCAGGCCGAGCCCGGTACCTACATGGATGGAGTGGACCATCCACGGCTACGAAGTTCTCGGTATCGGCATCGGCGGCGCCTTCATCTATAGCTATCTCGTCAAGCCCTGGCGCCGGGAAGGCCACATCACCCTCGACGGGCTGCTAACCCTGGTCTTCCTATCGATGTACTGGCAGGACCTCCTTCTCAACTACTTCAAGCCCTGGGTCATCTACAACTCTGCCGCCATCAATATCGGATCCTGGTTCGGAAACGTCCCAGGCTGGAACTGGCCGAACGGCAACCGTATGGTCGAACCGTTCCTATGGGTATTCCCGGTGTATGCCTACATAATGCTGGGCTTACCCATCCTCGGCTGTTACGTGATGCGCCGGGCGAGAGACCACTGGACCAGACTAGGGAGGCTCTCGCTAGCCGGGCTCTGCTTTGTCGTCTTCGTGGCGATCGACCTGATACTTGAACCGGGGATGATGCGCCTCGGGCTGTTCCAATACGGAGGCGGGATCCGATCCCTCACAATCTTCTACGGTCACTACTACCAGTTCCCTCTTTACGAGGCCTTCTGGTTCCCATTCGTCCTGACCATATGGGCGAGTATTCGGTTCAACCTCAATGACAACGGCCACACCCTTGCCGAGAGCGGGATCGACCAGATACGAATAGGGGGGAAACAGAGGACGACCCTACGGTTCCTTGCCCTCGCTGGCTTATTCAACGCCACCTTCCTCGTGTGTTACGAAGCACCCCTAGCCGTCATTCAAATCAAGTCCTCTGTCTGGCCCCAAGACATTCAACGGCGCTCCTACCTTACCGACGATATCTGCGGACCCCGCCTCGTTGTCTGCCTAGGCCAAGACCCGTACACTCACGGCCCACACTCGTGAAACGCGGCTAGCAGCGGCTAGCAGCTACAGGGATACGTCGGGATGGCTTACCGCTCCGACACTGACCGGACGGGTCAGCCGGGAGTCCGACTTCGCGTCCCTCACGCGTCCCCGCACATTCACCCGGACCCACAATCTGCTCACAATCACAGGCATGTAGTTCAGCGCCGCCGCAACGTCTCTCACTGGAGCGGCCCAGGATCTTTAGCGTGGTCACGCCGTTGGTTTCCCCGAAGGTGGTTGTGCTGACGGCGCCCGATCGTCTTATCGGGCGCGGGGTCCCGGGTCCAGGGGCGCAGCCACCCCCGCCGGCTACTGAGGCGCAACCGTTCGTCGGCATTGGAAGGCTCAGTGCAGGAGGTCAGCCCGCCCGGTCTGTGGCCGCTCCCTATCATGGCGGCGTGGTCGGGGCTGGTGCCAGCGCGGGCGAGTCGTGGGCAGGGCTCGGGCGGGTCCTGTTTGGTTGGCTGTCCCCGGAGGATGACGCTCGCTGGGCCCGGCCGGCGCTGCTGGTGATGGCGGTGGTGGCCGGGGTGCTTTACGGGTGGCAGGCCACGGGAAACCTAGAGATCTACTACGCGGCCGGCGTGCGGAGCATGTCAATGAGTTGGCACGATTTCTTCTTCGCCGCCTTGGACCCCCGGGGCACGGTGAGCCTCGACAAGCTGCCCGGCGCGTTCTGGGTCCAGGCTCTGTCTGCTCGGCTGTTCGGGTTCTCGGCCGGGGCCATCGTGGCGCCGCAGGTGGCCGAGGGAGCGATCACAGTCCTCGTCCTTTTTCGGGCGGTCCGGCGACTGGCCGGGCCGTTGGCGGCTGTCAGCGCCGCCGCCGTCCTCGCCCTGGCCCCGGCGACGGTGGCGCTCAACCGGGGAAATATCTCTGACACCTTGATGGTCCTGCTCATCGTCTTGGCCGCCGACGCCACGGTGACGGCGGTGCTCACCGGGCGGGCTCGCAGTGCCGTTCTGGCCGGGGTGTGGGTGGGGCTGGCCTTCCAGGCCAAGATGCTCGAGGCCTGGCTCGTGCTACCTGCCCTGGGAGCCGCCTATCTACTGTGCGGTCCGCGATCGGTGAGGCGCCGCGTCGCCCACCTAGCCGGCATGGCCGGCGCGGCGGCGGCCGTCTCGCTCAGTTGGATGAGCCTCGTGAGCTTGCTACCGGCGTCGGGTCGACCGTATGTCGACGGCAGCCCGGACGACTCGTTGTTCCATCAGGTGTTCGTGTACAACGGTTTCGGCCGCCTGTCGCAGGTCTCTCCCAACCAACTCCTCAACCAGGCCATCGGCCTCCACATCGTCCTCTCCGGCCCGGGGTCGTGGAGTCGTTTCCTGGCCGGCGAGGACGGCCGGGACACCGGTTGGCTGATCCCAGCGGCCGCCGTCATTCTCGTGATCGGGTTGATTGTCCGTCGGCGGGCGCCTAGGGAGGATCTTTTGCGGGCCGGACTGGTTCTATGGGGTGTCTGGCTGGCCGTTTTCCTGGTGGCTCTCAGTGCCGACTCGTCGATCAACTCGTACTACGCCGCCGCGTTCTCCCCGGCCCTGGCGGGATTGATCGGCACTGGTGTAGCGGTGGCCGCCGACGTCCGGGTGGGCAGCGGGTCGACTCAGCGTCGACCTGCCCCGGTGGCCGCGGCCATAGCCGGCGTCGTATTGCTGACCGTCGGTTACACCGCTTGGCTGTTGCCGGCCCACGGCACCGGGTTGCCGGGCTGGCTGCTGCCTCTGACGATCGCCGCTGGCGTCATAGCGGCGGCGCTTCTCCTGCTGGGGTCCGCAGTCGAGCACGGGGCAGGGTCCGGGGCGCCGTTGGTCGGGTTAGCCGCCACTTTGGTGGCGATGCTGATGGTCCCGGCGGTGGCCTCGGTTTCCATGGCCGCCGATCGCCTCGGACCCTTCGACACGCCGTTCGAGTCCCAGGCCGTTGACCGGGCCACGCGTGCCTTTCTCGACACCATCCAACCGGCCGCCGCTCTCATGCCCACGTTGGAGAAGGCCCAGTTCGGCGCCCCCGACCTGATGGCCGCCCAGACGTCCGCCCTAGCCGCCCCATTCATCTACGTCAGCGGCCTCGAGGTGCTGCCCATCGGCGGCTACACGGGCACCGCCCCCGCCCCCAGTCTGGCCGAGCTGGAGTCGATGATCCGGGAAGCGCAATTCCACCTCGTCCTGCAGACCCGAACCGCCACCGATCCTCGCCTTGTCTGGGTCACCAACAACTGCCAGTTCCTTCCCAACAGCACCAAGGACCAGTTTGTTGCCTACTTTTGCGGCGCGGCAACCGGACCCCCCGCAGGTACTTCCACCTCGCCGACGTCGGTGAGCCAGGCGGACCTGGTGGCAGCCGCACTGCGAGTCCAGCAGATCGTGACTGAGTACCCGGCCTTTCTTCTTCCAGCCGGCACGCTGAAGGCACTAAAGGCCGACCCGACGGACCAGGTCGCACTAGCGGAGGCACGCCGGGTGCTGGGGCCCAACTACCTGAGCGAACTGCTCGCCCTTACTCAGGTGCCGCAACCCGTCCTTCTTTACTTGGAGAAGTGGGGGCCGATCGTCGCCAAGGCCGTGGCGGATGGGCAACTACCCAAACCCGGAACGGATCCATAGCCCCTCAATTGGCTCGCTGTACATTGCCTTCGGCGACACAGACGTTCAAGTCACACCTTCTCGAACGTCACTACCTCGAGGTGGAATCCGTGGGGGTCTAGGAAGAACGTCGCGTAGAACGTCTCGCCGTACTCCGGGAACAGCCTCGGCGCGTGGAGCACCTCGTCGCCTCGGGCGACGACCCAGTCGTGGACTCGGTGGACCTCGGCACGGGTCTGGACGAGGAACGAGATATGCGATAGCCCCGTGCGCAGGCGCGAGTGCTCGCCCTCCTCGGTTGCTGGATAGATGAAAAGCTGTGCGCCGTTCCAGTCCGTGGGTCTATAGCCCGTCTCCCACTGCCGCACGTAGCCGACCATCGGCAGGAACTCGTCGAAGTACGCCTTTGCCGCTTCGACATCCGGTACATTCAGTCCGAAGTGCTCGATGGGCACGAGGCTGTTTAGCGAGGCCATCGCCCTACTGTCAAGCATCGGTTGCGCTCATAAAAAACCGTGCTCGATACGTACGCGCGTGAGCGAGCCGGCCCAGGTTTGGACTCCTGAGCTTCTGGTCGAAGTTCGCGACGCCTGGCCATCAGGACCGGTGTGGTGGCTCCGATCGTCACACTGCTGATGGCTGAGTTAACTAACGGGTGGCTAGTTGACCGATGTCGCTAGTCGTGCCGGACGGCGAGGGAGTTGGTTACCCTCCCGGCTATGGAGGGTTGGACCCTTGCCGGCAAGTCATGGCGAATCCGGAACGGTGCTGACCAAGGCTTGACCACTTTGGTGGCGGCTGACGGCCGCTCGTCTCTGATCTATCGCGGTTCCAGCTCGCTGCCGCACGATCTGCGGGTCACAGGGTGGGACCACATTGGCGATCCGGACTCCGCTTCGGGCTACATCTTCGACTGCTTCCAGGGTCACCCCGAGGCCAAGCTGTTCAGCGCCACCGACCCCTCTGGGAATCGATCGGACTTCTTGCACAGGCTGGACCTTGCACTCGAACCCGCCGAACTGTCGAGCAATTCTTATGTCGCGGTGGCGCCAGGCGGCCATTGGATGGTTTCGGGCGAGTGGTTCACAATGCAACGACTACTCGTCTTCCCAACTCCATTACTCAACCCGTTGGCCGCTGCCCCAGGGGGCGACCTACCGCTCGCGGCAGCGGTAAAACTCGACCGGTGCGTCCGTAACATTCAGGGCGCAGTGTTCATCGACGAGCGAACGATCATCTGTTCCACCGACGACCTCTCGCCGGCTCAGTGCGGATGGCCGGTACCCCAGCAGCTCCTCCAGATTGAACTCGACGCGCCCCTCGACGGAAACGATCGCCAAGGGATTGTCACCTGCATGGGGCAGCTGCCGAGCGGACCACCCGGGGTGGGCGAAACTGAAGTTGAGGGCTGCGACTACGACCACAGGACCGGGGACCTACGGGTCGTGGTACTGCCTAAGACCCCGCTCGGACAGCTTTTGGTCGTGGTCTACCGATATCGACAGACCCAGCTCGCCGCGTCGTGATGACGACAGCCAGGGGCCACAGCGCCTCTGCGCCCACGGCCACTCGCTCCGCAAGTCCGCGCAGACCGCCGTGGAGATCAGCCGCGAACCACGTCACGAGCCCGAGGAGGACAACTGATGCCGCGGCCGAGACGGGGCGCGTCAACAGAGGCGCCCCCAGTCCGCGGCGCGCCGCGAAAAGAGGCCAGACAGCCAGGGCTGTCAACGCGACTGTGGCGGCAGCGGTGTGAGCTCGCGAGCTCCCATGGGCGGGCTGAGCGAATACCGCCACCATGACCGTCGCCACGCCCCCGCCAGCGAAGACCATCCGACCGGACGCTCGCGCCGGTCGCAATCCCGCCGCGGTGATGATATGGCACACACCCAGGCCCGCTAGGGCCGAGGTCATCACCCATCGGTCCGCGGCGCCATGCGAGGCAAGCGCGCTGATCGTGTCGCGTATCGGGTCGTATCCGGATGGCTGGCGTGACTGGGCGAGCGTGAGGCCAACCCCGAGTACCACTGGGGCGGCTGTCGCGGACCCAACAGCCCACCACGGGATCCGGTTCACTTTCCGAGCCTATGGCGCCCCGTCTCGGGGAAGCGGAGGAATAGGCCCAAGACCCTCAGCCGTTGTATCCAGCATGACGGCAGGCCACACCATCTCCACCGTCGCAAGCGACTCCCAGGTCGAAGTCCGTCTGGCTGGTGAACTGCTGGCAGCTACCGATCGCGCCGTTGTGCTCCACGAGACTGGTCTTCCGGCTCGCTACTACTTGCCCCGAGACGACGTGCGGATGGACCTGCTACGACCCACCTCGTTCCACACCACTTGCCCATTCAAGGGTGAGGCCTCTTACTGGTCGCTGGATATCGACGGCCAAACCCATGATGGCATCGTCTGGAGTTACGAATCGCCGCTTCCTGTCGCTGTTGAGATCAGCAGCATGATGGCCTTCTATCCGGACCGCGCTCAGGTCAGCGTCGACGGCAAGGCCATCAGCGCCTAGTCGACGCCTTGGATCGCCCATGACAGCTGCATCAGCTAGCATTGTATGGTAGCACTTGGGTATGGCCTCATCCCGAACGACCTTCACCATCGACGACGATCTGGCCGATCGCGCCCGCCAACTCGGGATCAACATCTCCGCCGCTGCTCGTCAAGGGGTGGCTGATGCGGTTCGCGCCGCCTTAGCCCGGTCGGACCGCCAGGCCTACTTGCAGCGTCCCGAACGCCCCGACCCGTTCTGGAGCGATGCTGAGGCATGGGGTGAGGAGTGAGGCGGGGGGAGCTCTGGCTGGCCCAGGTCGGTCGTGAGCGCCGACCGGTCTTGGTCTTGACGCGCCCCGAGGTGATCGACGTACGGGAGCTGGTGACGGTCGCCGAGGTGACAACCACGATTCGTGGCCTCGCCGCCGAAGTTGCCGTTGATCACAGCGAGGTGGGGCTAGAAAGGCCATCGGCCATCAACTGCGACGGTATCCATACGGTCGCACAAGCCGCGCTGACCGGCCCCGTCGGCGCGATCGGCGACGACATCATGCGGAAGGTGTGCTCGGCGATCAACCATGCGCTGGGCTGCTGAGGACTCGCGCTGCCGCTGGCTGGTTAACCCAGGAAGCCTGTTGGGGTCGGCGGCTTACGAGAACTCGCGGCTGTAGTACAGCTCAGGCTCGGGGCGGTCGCTGTGGACGCAGCTGAAACCGTGCCGCTCGTAGAAGCGGCGGGCGTCTCGATCCTCGCCGTCCACGTTGATCTCCATCAACTCGACGCCACGAGTCCGGACAAGCGAGCAACCTGACTCGAGCAGCGCAGAGCCGATGCCACGGCCCCTCATCGACGGTACGACATACAGCTCATCGAGGAGTGCGACCGGGGTGTCATACCAGACGTTGGAACGCAGCGTCAGCAGAACGAACCCGGCGGGCGGATCTCCGGCCAGCTGAGCGAGCGTGCTGTCAGCGAAGAGAAGGCGGCCCAGCCGGCGTGCGAGCACTTCCGGCCCGGGGGACGGCTCACCGAACTCCACGTTGAAGTCGTGGAGGAGTCCAGCGAGGGTCGCAGCATCGACCGCAGTCGCGATACGTGGAGCCAGAGACCCCGACCGCAACTCATCTTCCATCCACCCCATCCTGTCATCGAACCGAACACGCTCCGTCACCTCGATCCCGCCTGACCACGAAATCGTGGCGTGCGCTGTCATCGTGGAGGGACGGCGGCGACGTTAGAGGGGTGATGAAAGCAGCACGAGACGAGGGCTACGACGAGTTCTTCGCCGCTGTGATCGGCCAGGCCGTCAGGGTGGCCGAGCGCGTGCTCCATGATCGGCCGGCGGCGGAGGACGCCGCGGTGGAAGCGCTCGCCCGTGCGCACCTCCGGTGGGGATCGCTGCGCGACGAGCCTCACCGGGGGGGCAGCAGTACGGCTACCTGCTCATCACCTGCGACCCGAGCCACCTCTGGCCGATCGCGGCCACCGTGGACCTCCGGCGCAGCTCCTGAGAGCCCCGGGCGGCAGACACAGCGCGGCTCGGTTGGAGCGGATCAAGGGTTACGGCCCGGTTGGTGATTGATCGAGCAGCCAACCGCACCAGTCGTCGATGCCCGCGCCGTTGCGGGCGCTGACCTGGATCACCGTTGCGGTTGGGTTGACCGCTTTGAGGTTGGCGAGGAACAAGTCGAGATCGAAATCGAGGTAGGGCAACAGGTCAATCTTGTTGACGACCACGGCGTCGACCGCCCTGAACATGACCGGGTATTTGAGGGGTTTCTCCTCGCCTTCGGTGACGGCGTAGACCATGGCCTTGGCGTGTTGGCCGACGTCGAACTCGGCCGGGCAGACGAGGTTCCCGACGTTCTCGATGATGAGCAGATCGAGCTCACCCAGCGGAAGACGGCCCAGACCGGAGCGGACCATGATCGCGTCCAGGTGGCACTCGCCGCCGAACCCAGCACTGGTATTGACGAGCGACACCGCGGCCGCGCCGAAGCCGGCCAGTTGGTCGGCGTCGATGCTGGTGGCGATGTCGCCCTCCAAGATGCCGACCCGCCGGGTCTCGCCGATCTGGGCCAACGTGCGTTTGAGCAGGGTCGTCTTGCCCGCGCCGGGTGACGACATGAGATTGACGCTGACCACGCCGGCTTGGGCGAAGTCCTGCCGGTTGGACGCCGCGATCCGGTCGTTTTCAGAGAGGATCCGCTCCAAGATCTCGACCCTGGCCGTGCCCGTGGCTTCATAGCCGCGGTGATCCCCGACATCATGGCTCGAAGGCGAGCCCTCGCGCTCATGGTCGTGCTCGTGGACCGTGCCATCCGGGTGGGCGTGGAAGCGGCCCATCTCAGGTCGCTACCACGTCGAACGAGGCCAGGTCGAACTCGTCACCGGTCACCAGCTCGACATCAGCAGTGCCGCACGAGCCGCAGACCAAAATCGGCAGCTCGAGTGTGGTCCGGTTACCGCAGATCCGGCACGCCACTACCGCCGGGACATGTTCGATGTCCAGCTTGCAGTGCTCGAGGTCCGTGTCCGCCGTCAACAACTCCCAGCTAAACAGCAACGAGTCCGGCACCACCTGGCGCAGGTAGCCGATCCGGACCTGGATCCGAGCCGGGCTGCGCCCCGCCGCTCTCCCGCGGACTGTCTCGGCGATCGCTTCGCACACCGCAAGCTCGTGCATCGAAAGACCTCCCCACCCCCAACCGTAGTCGGAGCGTGTCGAATACCGGACCGGGGCCAGACCAGTCTCAGCCGGTGTACGGGTCGGCTCCTGCCGGCCTGAGGCGGGCTCCCCATTTCTCTTCGATGTGGCCAAAGCGCCAGATAGACAGGGCTGCTGCCCAGGTGACGATGAACATGCCCACGATGATGAACCCGGCGGTGTTGATGTTGAAGTTGTACATGATGCCCCAGAAGCCGCTGTGCTGGCTGAGACCTTTGATTTCGTACGGCAGCAGGCCGAGGGTCTCGATCCCAGCGATGAACAGGCAGACCGCCACCGAGAGCCCGGTGATCGCAATGTTGTAGTACACCTTGCGGACCGGGTTGAAAAACGCCCAGCCGTAGGCCAGGTTCATAAACATCCCGTCGGTTGTGTCCATGAAGCTCATCCCGGCGGTGAACAGGATCGGCAGGCAAATGATCGCATACCAGGGGATGTGGCCATTGGAAGAGAGGATGGCGATGGTCAACAGCAGGGCCACCTCGGTGGCGGTGTCGAAGCCCATACCGAACACCACCCCGACCGGGTACATCTGCCACTCCTTGGTGATGGCCTTCATCCACCGACCGAAGAAGCGGTAGAAGAATCCCCGGCTCTCCAGTTTGCGCTCCAGTTCCTCCTCGTTGTACTCGCCCCGGCGCATGGCCTGGAAGACCTTGATGATCCCGGCCAGGACCACCAGGTTGAGGATGGCAATCAAGAACAGGAACGAGGCGGACACCACGGTGCCGAAGAGGCCCCCGAATCGCTCCAAGCCGGAGCTGTTGTTGGACACCTGGCCGTAGACGGTCTTCTCGGCGATGATGATCCCGATGCCGATCACCACGACGATGGTGGAGTGGCCGAGCGAGAAGAAGTAGCCGAAGGCGAAAGGACGGGGCTTGTCGGTTCCCTGCCGCTCGTTCATGACTTTGCGGGTGGTGTTGTCGATGGCCGAGATGTGATCGGCGTCGAAGGCGTGACGCAACCCGAGGGTGTAAGCGGTGACGGCCACGCCGAACCCGAGCCCCTTGTAGTGCGACGGCACCACGAAGGCGATGAACACCAAGAAGCCCAAGGCGTGCATAAACAGGATGGAGGCGTACATCCCGACCACCCGAACCTTTTCATGGGGCGTCATGGCCTGGAACGACTGGCGGAACATCGTGACGAACCCCGTCGGCGGTGCGATGCTCTCGGTGCTCAGACTGTCAGCGGACACAGTATGAAACCCTCCCCCGGCTCGAGCCAGTCCGGCGCACGGTAGCGTGATTGCGACCTGGACGCAAGAGGTTCCACCACGTAAAGTCAGACTCGGCCTCCATTGTTGAGAACTGGGAGCAGCTAGGATAGGATGGCAGCTGCCCCAGATGCTGCTCTTGGGTTCACAGCTGGCTGAGCCAGTGGAGCCTGTTCCGAAGGACGGAAATGGATGCCAGGTCGGCGTGAAGTTCTCCGCAATAGAGGCGGGACGAGCGTGAATGCCGTGGAGGGAATCGTTGCCAAGCTGCGAGCGAGCGGGCAGCGGATGACCGCGTCCCGCAGGGCCACTATCGAAGTACTCGTGGCGAGCGGCAACCACCGACATCTGATCGCAGAGGACATTGTCGGCGAGGTCCGGGTGCACCTCCCCGACGTCGCCGAGTCCACTATCTACCGGACGCTCTCCGCCCTAGAAGAGCTCGGAGTGATAATCCACGTCCATATGGGACACGGTCCATCGACCTTCCACCTGGCCGACGATACCCACCAACACCTGGTTTGTCAGGCGTGCGGGACCGTCGTCGAAGCCGACGCCAACTTCTTTCAGGCGCTGCGAACGAAGCTCCGCGATCGGGTCGGCTTCGACGCTGACTTCCGCCACTTCGCCATCACGGGCACGTGCGCGGCTTGCAGTGCCAAGTCGGCGGGCTGATCGTCGGGCCGCAGGAGTCGCGGCGAGGGATCGTGCCGCGCCTTGCCGGCGTTTATCGGTCGCCAAGGTCCGCTTCCTTGCTGGACCCGAAGACCACCGGTGCCTCGAAGGCGGCTCGGCGGGCGGCCCGGCGGAAGGTGGCGAGCATGGCGGGGCCGAGGACGAGGATGCAGATGAGGTTGGTTATTGCTCGTCCGGTGTCCCAGCCTAGGGCGGTGGCTCCGTCGTAGAGGAGGTAGCGGTGCACGTTGGCGGTGAACGACGCGCCGGGCAGGTAGGCGATGGTGCTGTGGGGGTCGACGGTGAAGGGCCAGAAAGAGAGGTTGAGCATGAACCCGAAGAAGTAGCCGGCTAGAACTCCGTAGGCCGCGAGCATGAGGATCTCTCGGCGGCCTCGGGCGGGGGGCAGCAGGCCGGCGAAGAGGCCCACCCAGGCGCAGCCGAACATCTGGTAGGGCATCCACGGTCCGACTCCGCCGGTCAGGAGAGCGGAGGCGAAGATGGTGGTGCAGCCCAGGGCGAAACCGAAGCCGGCGCCGAAGACTCGTCCGGCGATGATGAGGGTGAAGAACACCGTCTCGATGCCGGCGGTACCGGCCCCGAGAGGGCGGAGCGCCGCTCCTAGGGCAGAGAGGACTCCGAGCATGGCGACGGCTTTGGAGTCGATCCCGCCGTCGGCGATCTCTGAGAAGACGACGGCGATGACAAGGATCAGAAGGGCCCCGAACATGAGTGGTGGCATGGCGGTGTCGCCGAAGGCGCCCGGGGCGGCGAGGAACGGCCAGAAGAAGGCGACGAATCCGAGGAGGGAGGCCATGGCGATGACCGGGCCGGCTCGCCGCCGAATCCGGATGGCCGAGGTCCGGGCCGCCCCGGCGCTGGGCGACCGCCGGGTCGCGATGGTCATGGGATCGCCCCCGGCACTGTGCGAGCGCCGGGTCGCGATAGTCATGGGACCGCCTCGGGGAGGGTCGCAGATACCTGGTCGACGGGCAGGGTCGCGGTTACCTGGTCGACGGTGAGGTACCGGAGGGGTGCCAGGATCTTGGCCACCTGCGGTGCGTAGGCAGGTGAGGCGACCAGGACGTCGGCGGTCGCGCCGTCGGCGACGACGTCCCCGGCGGCCATGACGATTACCCGGTCGGCGGCCGAGGCGACGAACTCGACGTCGTGGGTGGCGATGACCACTGACCGGCCCTCGCCGGCGAGTAGGTCGACGATGCCGGCCAGGCTGCGTTTGGCGTGGTAGTCGAGGCCCCGGGTGGGTTCATCGAGCAGGAGGATCAAGGGGGCGGCGCTGAGCTGTATGGCGAGCACGAGCGCCAGGCGTTGACCTTCGGACAGGTCGCGGGGGTGGATGTTGTCGTCGATGCCGAGGGCGAGCCGGTCGAGGAGCTCCCGGACGGTGAGCGTCGCGTCGCCGCCGGCCTCGCGGTCGGCTTGAGCGAGCTCCTGGGCGACGGTGTCGAGGTAGAGGAGATCGGCGGGGGTCTGGGGAACCAGGCCGACCAGCTGGCGGGCCTTGGCCGGCGGGAGCGATGCCGGGTCGGTGCCGTTGACTGTGACGGTGCCGGCTTGGCGGGGGCCCGATCCTTGCAGGGCCCACAGCAGCGATGACTTGCCCGATCCGTTGCGGCCCATGACAGCGGTGACCTGTCCACTGGCCAGATCGAGGTCGACTCCCCGGACGGCTACGACCGGGCCGTAGCGGACGACCACGTTGCGGGCTGACAACACCAGGGATCCTTCAGCGCGGGCCGGCGCAGCCGACCTGTGCCGGGGTAGGGGTGAAGGCCGGCCCGAGAGCCGGGCCTGAAGGGCGCCGGCGTGCCGGCGGGCGTCTCGCACGGAGAGGGGCAGAGGGTCCCAGCGGGCCAGGCGGCCCAGCTCGATCACCGGGGGCGCGACCGTGGTGGTGGCCAGCATGGAGGCGGGCGGGCCGTCGCTGACGGTCCCGTCGGCGCGCACTTCGACTATCCGGTCGGCATATTGGACGACCCGCTCCAGGCGGTGCTCGGCTAGGAGCACCGTCACCCCCAGGTCGTGGACCAGCCGGGTTATGGCGGCGAGGACCTCCTCGGCGGCGGTGGGGTCGAGGGCCGAGGTGGGCTCGTCGAGGACCAGGATCCGGGGATGGGCGGTGAGGACCGATCCGATCGCTACTCGCTGCTGCTGGCCGCCCGAGAGCTGGTGGAGGGGCCGGTCGCGCAGCTCGGCTATGCCGAGCAGGTCGAGGGTCTCCTCGACTCTCTTGCGCATCACATCAGGGGGCACCGCGAGCTGTTCCATGCTGTAGGCCAGCTCTTCCTCGACAGTGTCGGTGACGAAGCCGGACAGGGGGTCCTGGCCGACCACGCCGACCACGTCGGCCAGTTCCCGGGGCGGATGGGTGCGGGTGTCGCGGCCGTCGACGGTGACTCGGCCGGCCAGGGTGCCACCCGTGAAGTGGGGTACCAGCCCGTTGACCGTCCCCAAAAGGGTGGACTTGCCGACCCCGGTGGGGCCGACCACGAGGACCAGCTCGCCTTCGGGGACGTGAAGGCTTACGTCGACCAGCACCGGGCCGGCCGCGTCCGCGTAGGTGACAGTGACGTGGTCGAAGTCGATCACGCCGGCACCCCCAGGCGGCCTGGCCGCTCCCCGGCAGACGCGGTGGGGTCGGACTGCTTGGGCCGCGAAGGACCCTCTTCCTGGGTCTGGGTGCGGGCCGGGCGGGTCGGGGGCGGGGCCGCGATCGCGGCCACCGCAGCGACCAGGATGGCCAGAGCGGGCACGGCCGGCAGCTCCGGCCAGACGAGCGGGTAGGTGGACGGGTTGACGCTGCCAGCGGAGAAACCGAAGCCCGCCACGAGGACAGCCGCGGGGACCAGACCTGACAGGGCGACCAGCCATTCGGCGCCGGCCCACGGGTCGGGCCGGTAACGGCTGCGCTGGACCCGCCGGCCTCCGATGACCAGGCCCGCGGCGCACGCCAGCGTGCCCCCGGCCAGGGCGGGAAGCCCCATCAGTCTCGGCACCGAAGGATCGAGCAGCCCGGAGGCCCCTACGCACAGCCCGCACATGCCGGCGATCATGAGCACCCCGGTGACCCGCCGGGACCGGCGTGATGCTCTACCCGTGCGCCCGTAGCCACGGGAGTCCATGGCCGCGGCCAGCTGCAGCGACCGCTCCAGGGCATCTTCGAGGACAGGGATGGCCACCTCCCGTAGAGCGTGGAGGCCTACCCCCGTCCCTCCCCGTAGCTTGCGGGCTCGGCGAACCCGCTGGACACTCTCGACCAGCTGCGGGGCCACTGATAGCGACACGACGACCGCCACGCCCAGCTCGTAGAGGGCGCCGGGAAGGACGCGCAGGGCCCGCTTGGGGTTGGCCAGGGCGTTAGCCGCCCCGACGCAGCACACCAGGGTGCCGAGCAGCAGACCGTCGTAGAGCGCCGAGAGCGTCCCCTCGGCGGTTACCGGGCCGCCGAGCTGCACCCCCGCCGCCCACGACGGCAACGGCACCCGGGGCAGCCGGAACCATACGTGCATGGTGGCGGCATCGATGTCGCCGCCGAACACCGATCGGAACATCACCCGGATGGCCACCACGGTGAGGGCCAGGTAAAGGTAGTACTTGAACGCCCGGGCCCACGGGGCGTCGCTGCGCCGGTTGGCGATTACCACCCCGAGCACCCCGAGGAGCAGGCCGAGCAGGAGCGGGTTGCTGGTCCGGCTGGCCGCGGTCGCCAACCCCAAAGCCCAGACCCACCAGGCGATTGGATGCAGAGGGCGCGGTACCCGCCGACCGTCTGTCAGGCCCCAGCGGCGTGGGCGGGCGGTCATGGCCCGCTACTGCGGTGTCGCCGCCGCGCCACCAGCCCGCCGCCGGCAACGAGTACGAGGACCACCGTGGCGCCGATGGCGAAGGGTAAGGGGGAACCGGCCGAGGACGGGGGACGCCCCGCGGCCAGCGGACCGAGGGTCACGATCTTGGGCCGCGTCTGACTCACCTTCCCTTGAGGTGTCGTAGTAGTCACTGGGCCGGTAGCCGGTGGGCCGCCCGTCTGTGCATGTCTGCCCGCGGTGCCCGCGAGGGTCGTAGTGGTCGAGTCCTTCGACGATGACGGGCTCTTGGTAGACCCCTTTCCGGTTCCGGCCCCGGCCGAAGCCGGGTTGGTGGTCGAAGAGACGGTGGCAGAGAGCGAAGCTGACGTTGTGGGCGACGCTGTCGGTACCGGGGTCGGGGCGGTGGGAGATGGGCTGGTCGCCGCCGTCGATGTGCTGGTGGTTGCCGAGGCAGCCGGCGAGGTGTTGGTGGCCCGGACCTCGGAGGGCGCGAAGGGGGGCTGCCCGGTGGTACCGGAGATGTTGGTGGGCCCATACACCCAGGCGTCTACGCTGCCCGGCGGGGGCTGGTAGCTGATCGGCCCCTGCTGGCTGTAGCTCCACGTGTGCTGCCCGGCGTCGGCGTGCCAGTACGACCAGTAGTCCGATGCTGGCGGGGTGTTCACGCACGAATCCTGCGAAGGGGTCGGTTTGTAGCTGGACGCTCCCTGGTTGGCCAATCCGATCCGGCAAATGAAGCCCGGCCCGTCTTCCTGGGTCCCCTCGGTGATGAACCCCGCCTGGTAGAGCGCGTTGTAGCCGGTGGTCAAGGTGGCATCGCAGCCTCGGATTATCTGGCCGTCCCAGTGGACGAAGTCCACGACCACGATCTCCCCGACGGTGGTGGAGCACTGAGCAAACGAGTCGGCTCCGGCCTCGCCGGCGCCTGCCACGCTTGTCCCCACGGCCACCGTCGCGACGGTCAGTACGACCGCAGTCAGCCACGCCCCGAACCGGCAGACAGGACCGCGCCAAGTCGCCGCGGCCTTGATCATGCCGCGGTCCTGCCGCGACCCTCTAACCGGGGCCGCCTCATCCGGCGCCTAGCCGGGCCGGGCCGGGCTGGCGGCGATGCCGACCACGGGCTTGGCGAGGGGTGTGCCGCCCGTGGAGCCGTAGAAGCCGGCGTCGCCGAAGGTGAAGATGCCGCCGTCGCTGGCGACTTCCCAGTAGCCGCGGCCGTCGGGGGTGGCGGCGATGCCGACCACGGGCTTGGCGAGGGGTGTGCCGCCCGTGGAGCCGTAGAAGCCGGCGTCGCCGAAGGTGAAGATGCCGCCGTCGCTGGCGACTTCCCAGTAGCCGCGGCCGTCGGGGGTGGCGGCGATGCCGACTACGGGCTTGGCGAGGGGTGTGCCGCCCGTGGAGCCGTAGAAGCCGGCGTCGCCGAAGGTGAAGATGCCGCCGTCGCTGGCGACTTCCCAGTAGCCGCGGCCCGACGGGCCCCAAGGGAGGGCGAGCCCGACCAGTGCCGGCACTGCCTGATACGTGGCGATTTCGCTCGCGGGTGCCGGGGCCGGCGGGAAGTAGAACGCCCCCGCGCTGCTGCCTGAGGTCAGCTGGAACGACAGGAGCGCCGACATCGGGTCGGACGAACCTCTAGCGAAGGCACTACCGTCCGGAGAGGAGCCCAAGGCGACCAACGCCTGGATCACCAGCGCGGTGGAGTCGGGGTCGGTCGAGCCGGGGGCGGTGGACGTGTTGGGATAGTAAGACCAGCCCGCGTCGGAGTCCTGGCCCCGGGACAAGAACGCCAGGGCTCGGGAAGCGACCCCAGGGGTCAACACCCCCTGCGCGGCCAGACCTTGCACCGCCAGCGAAGTCGAGTTGGTGTCCGGCCCGGCGTAGGACGCGGGGCTGCCGTCGCAAGGATTCTCGGCGTTGTCCGGGGTAGTCCACCCCCCGTCGGGACACTGCTCTCCTACCAGCCAGCTGACCGCGGCGGTGACCTGGCTGGTGTTACGCACACCCGCGGCGGCCAGCGCAGCCAGAGCCAAGCCCTGCTCGTAGCCGCCGGCGGAGTAGTCGCTCACCTGGGCCTCCGTTCCGAACAGGCCGATGTCCACTCCGCTCGTCTGCTGTGTGGCCAAGAGACGGGCCACCAAGTTCGTCCCGCCAAAACTCGTCGGGTTCGCGCCCAAAGCCTCGGCGTCGAGGATCAACAACGCCAGCTTGCCCGGGCCGTCAGAGCCGTCCACCGTTACATAGTCGTCGACCCGGTCCTCCAAGTAGCCCAGAGCCTGTTGAGCGCCAGGCAAATCCACGTTCGCGGCGGACAGGGCGAGGATCGTCTGGGCGGTAGAGGAGAGACTCGCCTCGCTGCCCCCCAGCGTCGAGGGCACGAAACCCCGCGAATTCAACTGACCGGCCAACCACTGCCCGGCCTGGCGGGCGGCGACAACCTGCGGCAGCTCGGGCCCGGCCGCCGGCGGTACTGTTGCCCCTGCGCTCCCCGAGCCCACCAAGAGCAGGGGCAGCGACGACACCGCCGAAACTGTGGCGGCCAGGCGGCGGGAGATGACCATGACTTCTCGCTTTCCCGGGCCGACGACCCAGGAGCCCCATCCCACACGGTCAGGAGACCACTGAGCCCCGGTCCATGTGTCTCGACGAAGGGAACTCGACCACCACACGGGTATCCCGGCTCACGACTCCCCCTCTCGGGCTCGCCGTCCACGGTTGCGGACCAGCGCCGGCATTCGACCGGCTTCCCCCACGTAATGGGCACAACGACTTGCTGACAGCGCCGCAAACGCTAGCACGCGTCTCACCTATCCGTATGTGGGGTGCTGCGGCCAGCCTGGTGGGGAATCCTCCCACTCTTCCTGCCTTCCGTAGGGCGCCAGGTCGAGGATGTTGTTGACGAACAGGAGCCGGTCAACGCCGCGAGCTGTGGTGCCATACGTTCGGTAGACGTCCTGGCCGTCGCGCAGGAAAACGCTGAGCATGAAGCCGCCGGTTGCCCCGCAGTCGTCGGCGAACGTCGTGCCGTGCGACGACACGAACGGCATCGTCCAGCCCATCCGAGCCTTGTAGGCCTCGATCTGGGCGAGCGGCATGTTCGACACGGTCGACCAGCTGACTCCGTTGTTGGCCAGCTCTGCCCAGTCCACAACGTTGTTGGTGAAGTGAGTGCACCCTGGGCAATAGTCGTCGGGCCCGTTGTCCATGAACTGGTAGACGACGAGCTGCTCCCGTCCGGCGAACAAGTCGACCAAGGTTTGCGAGCCCGTTGAGGTCTCGAACACGTAGCGGTTGTTGTCGAACTTGACCATCGGGAGACGGCGACGCCGCGCCGCGAGGACATCAAGGGTGCGCGTCGCTGCCTTTTCGTCCCGGAGCAACTCGTCGCGCTCCCGCTGCCATTCCTCGGCTGAAACGATCTTCGGTATACCGGACATCTTCACTCCTTGAGAGAAGCTAACGATTGCGCGATTGCTGAGCTACCTCCTGTCGAGAGGATGCTCGCACACCTCAGACGCCAGGGCGCCATGAAACTCATCGCGGCCGCCGCTGCCGCCCCACAATCGGGCCTACGGCGTCTCCTCGACGAGTCGTGCGGTGAGCAGGACGACGGTGATGACCGTAACCCCGAGGGTTACGGTCATCACCTGCCCCAGGCGACGGATGATGTATCCAGTCATCCGTTCGCCCCGATTACTTCACGAAATACCATCTTTCTGGCGTGATGTAGTCGTAGGTGTTCGCTTCCACCCCGCCGAGCTTGCTCGACACCAGCGCCGGCCCGCCCGAGATCGGGTTGCCGAAGATGGTGGGTTGGAACACGACCGGCAGCT
>Ga0302325_10006521_pt1 | contig 26194 bp, 28 predicted proteins | sample Palsa_T0_2_FD_201948 | JGI IMG/M metagenome (GOLD analysis project Ga0302325, IMG submission 201948) | Peat permafrost microbial communities from Stordalen Mire near Abisko, Sweden - Palsa_T0_2 | ecosystem: Environmental > Terrestrial > Soil > Palsa > Peat permafrost | place: Sweden: Abisko... | reverse complement strand
AGGCGCACTCCCACAGCAGAAAATCGCTGAGGCGCTGCTCGCCGCCGGTGCGGATCAGCAGGTCCACCGGCGGACCCAATTGCTCCTCCAGGCACTCGCGGCAGACCAGGCCGGCGTGCGCGGCTTGCCGCACCGCCTCCGCAATGGCATCCCGGCCGGAGTAGTCTACGGCGATGCGCAGATGCAGTTTCGCTCCGGCGGCGGTGGCCGATTCGGCCTGCGCGATAGCGGCGGGCAGCTCGCCCCCCAGGCGGTCGCGCCGCCCAATCACCTCGATGCGCACTCCGTTCTTCAGGCAGCGGCCGGTTTCGGAGCGGAGATGTTCCGCCAGCAATTGCATCAGGCCGGCGACTTCCTCCGGCGGGCGCCGCCAATTGTCCGACGAGAAGGCGAACAGCGTCAGCACGCCGATTCCCAGGCCCGGCGCGGCCTCCACGGTGCGGCGCAATGCCTCCGCGCCCGCGCGGTGTCCCGCCAAGCGGGGCAATCCGCGCGCCAGAGCCCAGCGGCCGTTACCGTCCATAATGATGGCCGCATGCAGCCGGGCCGACTTGCTATGAGTACTTTGTATCATAAAGTGTAGTTCCAAAAAAGGGGCCTAGCGTTCCCGCATCGTGCCAATCAGGGCCTCCATGTGGTCCAGGTAGCGCTCCAGCGCGCGCCGTCCCACGGCCGTCAGGCGATACTCCGTCTTGGGCAGCCGGTTCTGGAACGACTTGCTGCAGGCGACATACTGCGCGTCTTCCAGTTTGCGCGCGTGCACGCTGAGATTACCGTCGGTGGTCTCCAGCAGCTTCTTCAGCTCGTTGAAAGTCAGCGATTCGTTGACCGCCAAGGCGCTCAGAATGCCGAGACGCAGGCGCTCATGAATCAGCCGGTCGAGTTTGGGAGCGCCGCCGACGATTTCAGCGGGGCGCATTTTCCTGTCCCGTTCGCGCCGCAGCGCGTTCTGCTTAGCCACCGTATTTCACCTTAATCAAAATGCCAAATAAGATATGCAAGCCGCCAAAGCCTGCCGCCAGAAGACTGTTACCCCAGGCGGCCGGCGCAAAAAGGGCCGCCGCGCCGATGGCCATGAAACAGATTCCCATCACCGGCACCACCCGCACGGATGCCGCGCCGCCGCACAGCACGCCCGTACCGTAGAGCAGCAGCCAGACGCCGGGCAGCGCCGCGATCAAGCCCGCGCGAAAGAGCACCAGGGTCAGCAGCGCGCCCGCCAGCAGGGGCGGCGCGAAGCCCAGCAGGAATTTGCGGCCGGGCCCGGACAGCAGCGGCATGCCCACCTTGTGCGATTTCCGCGCGGCGGCCGCCACACCGATCAGACACGCCAGCACGGCCTCGCCTAGCCAAGCCGCCAGCCAGAGATCCGGGTTCTCCACGCGCCGCGCCAACGCCGCCACCACCAGGGCCGTGCATCCCAGCGCGATTCCGCCCACTCCCGGCACCGCCGTGAAAGCCCCCGCCCGCTCCATGGCGGAGCGGATGTACTGCAGGTTGTCGAGGGCGTGCGCGTGTATCGCTACGGGTTCCGGGCGCGGTTGGCGGATAGGGTGAACGACTGCCACGAATCGATTATAGAACGAAGGGCCGCGCGGCGCAAGTACTTTTCGGGACAAAGTTGCGTTTGGATTGGCAGGCGAGAGCGCCTTCCCCACCGTGCTACAGTATCGCAAAATGGAACATATTCAATCCGAGCGCAACGGCGCCCTGTCGATTCTGACCCTGTCGCGGGGAAAGGCCAATGCTTTGAACTACGCATTGGTCGAGGAACTTTGCGGCGCGGTGGCGGCGGCGGCGGCGGACGATTCCGTGCGCGGGCTGGTCCTGGCCAGCGACCGGCCGCGATTCTTTTCGAGCGGCTTCGATATCCGCGAGGTCTTCACCTACGATCGCGACGCCATGGCCGCCTTCTTCGGCCGCTTCATCGATTTGTATGAGAGCCTGTACGGGTTCCCCAAGCCGGCGGTGGCGGCGCTGAGCGGGCACACTTTCGCCGGCGGCGCGATCCTGGCCATTGCCTGCGATTTTCGTATCATGGCGGAGGGCGATTTCGGCTTCGCGCTGAACGAAATCAACTTGGGGCTGGCGCTTTCGCCCACTATCCGCCGGATGCTGGCGGATGCGGTGGGAGTGGCCCGCGCGCGGGAAGTGCTGCTATTCGGCGAGCCGCTCACGCCGGCGCGCGCGCTGGAAATCGGCCTAGTGCGCGAACTGGCGCCCGCCGAACAGGTTCGCGACCGGGCCATCGCCTGCGCCCGGTTCCTGGCCGCCAAGCCGCCCATCGCCTATCGCGGGATCAAGCGCTCTCTGCGCGAGGCCGGCGGAGGCGAAGACGCAACCACCGACCGCGCCACTCTCGGCCAGTTCCTGGATATGTGGTTCTCGGCGGAAGCCCAAAATGCACGCCGAGCGGTGGCTTCCCGGATCTAGGATTGCCGCCGCCAGCCACACCTGCCGATGTCACCAAACATACGCTGGCCAAAGCCGTGCAAGCTACACCGATGGCATGCCTGTTGCAATTGGCGGCGAAGAGCTATATGCTCAAATCTAGTCGCAAGAGAATATATCTATGATTAAGAGCGTCGTTTGCGTTGTGGCGTTGTGCTTGGCCTTTGCCGGCGCGAGTTTACAGGCTGGCAACCTGGTCTTGGGAAATCCTCCCGCGCCGGGAACCGGCGACTGCGATCCGTTCGGATGTCCGGGATTTTTCGGCTTGGGGACCTATCAACAAGTATATTCGAGCACCGCTTTCCCCGGTACCATTACTATAGACAGCCTGGCGTTCTTCCAAGGGCAGGTTGTAAACAACGGCGGAGAGCCCGCGGGCGGAACTTATACATTGAGCTTCGCGTATACATCTGCCGCGCCCGGCGAGCTCAGCCTCACCGGGCCCGGCCAGAATATCGGCTCGGGAAGCGAGGACTTCTTCACCGGAACGCTGCCGGCCCTCACCGCAGATGGCGCTGACAACCTATTGGGCTTTACCGGCACTCCCTTCACCTACAATCCGGCCGACGGCAACTTGTTGCTGACGGTGGCCGTAACCGGCGCCACGAATACCCAACCTTATCTCTACCTGGATACCGCGCAGTGCGGTCCGCAGACGGTTTGCGAGATGGGCTCGACTCCTGTCTCGAGCGACGCATATTTCGGCCACGTAAACGGGGGAAACGACGACGGTGGATTAGTTACGGGATTCGACTACACTTCCCCTACGAATAGCCTTCCTACACCCGAGCCCGGTTCCTTGCTTTTGGTTCTGGCAGGCATTGGATTGATCGGATACCAAGGGCGCCGCCGCTCGGCCACTTCCAGGCGCAGTTAGCGCAACCGCTGCCGACCAGCTACGAACCACGGCGAGTTGCGCTACGCATGCGTACCATTAGTACCCTAACCCAGTTAAGCTTCGTTACGGCACTTGGAATTGAGTTACCTTTGGAAACGGCACTCGCCGACAATGGACCAACAAGCACCCCTTCCGTTGCAACGAGCCCGATTCCGGGTCGCCGGCTACGCGCAAGCATTTCCTTCCGCAATATTGAAGAATAGCGATCTAGCACTGCAGTTGGGCGTCGATCCGGAATGGATCCGGGCGCGCTGCGGGGTGCATTCCCGATACGTCTCCGGCCCGGGGGAAACCACCACGACCTTGGGAGTGCGCGCCGCCCGCCAAGCCCTATTGAATGCGCCATCGTTCCGGCCGGACTGCCTGGTTTGCGCGACGTTCACGCCGGATTACCCGCTGTGCCCGTGCGGTCCCGCTATAGCGCATGCCCTGGAATTGGGACCGATACCCGCCTTTGACCTCAATGCGGCCTGCTCGGGCGGCGTTCTGGGCCTGATCACGGCGCTGAGCTTCATCGCCGCCGGGACGGCGGAACGTGTGCTCCTCGTCGCCAGCGATACGGTTACGCATCATCTGGCCGACGACGACGCGCATACCCGCATCCTTTTCGGCGATGGAGCGGCCGCTTTCCTGATCGAGGCTTGTCCCCAAGGCATCGCGTTACGCTCCTGGGTGATGGGATCGGATGGCGCCGGCGCCAAGCTTTTCCACGTGCCGCATGGCGGCTCGGCGGCGCCCTGGCAGGCGCCCGGCAATGGCGATCCGCGGGGGGCCACGGTTTCCATGCAAGGACGGCCCCTATTCCGCTTTGCATCCCAGCGCGGGACCGAGATGCTGCTCGAAACGTGCGCCAAGGCTGGAATCGCGCCGGACGATCTGGATTGGGTACTGGTCCACCAGGCCAACATCCGCATCGTCGAACAACTCCAGGAGCGCACCGGAATCGCGCCGGAGAAGTGGATCGTGAATATGGTGGGGATCGGCAATACTTGCTCGGCGTCGGTATTGCTGGCACTTGGGGACTTGCTGGATCGCAACGCGACCGCGGCTGGCGATCGCGTGCTCTTGGCCGGTTTTGGCGCAGGGCTTACCTGGGCAGCCGCGCTGTTCGAATGGGGAGAAACTGCCCGTCGCCCGCCGGAGAATCTGGCGTTGCGCCGCCCTCCGCCGCACCCACGGGTTAACCGGTAGGGCGGGCGTCGGGTCTGACCAATCGGCCCATGTGCCAAAATAGAGGGGCGATGACCTCTCTGCCCGCCGTCCCACTGACCCTCGAAGGAGCCAGTGTCTTGCACCAGATGATGCGATTCCGCTGGACAGCCTGGAAAGCCCTTGCGCCGGCCCAGCGGGACGCGGCCCTTGAAGAAGCCGCCGCCACCCTCGGCGCCATGCAAGGAGCAACGCACCAAACCGCCGTTTATTCGCTCATCGGCCACAAGGGCGACCTGATGCTCCTCCATTTCCGTAAGAGCTTCGAGGAATTGAACCAGGCCGAGATCGCGCTGGCGCGGCTGCGGCTTTCGGAGTTTCTGGAGCCGACTACGTCGTATTTGTCGATGGTCGAGTTGGGTTTGTACGAGTCCACGCTCAAGCTTTACGCCGGTCTCGCCGAGCGCGGCATCGAACCGCATTCCGCGGAATGGAACCAGGAGATCGAAACGCAAGTGTCGCGCCAGCGGCAAGCCATGGCGCAACGCTTATGGCCGGCTATTCCGGACCGCAAATACATCTGTTTTTATCCCATGGACCGCCGCCGCGGCGAATCCGTGAACTGGTACCAGGTACCCATGGCCGAGCGCCAGCGGATGATGCACGAGCACGGCACGGTGGGCCGCCGCTATACTGGCGAGGTGCAGCAGATCATCACCGGCTCGATCGGCTTTGACGATTGGGAATGGGGCGTGGATCTCTTCGCCGACGATCCGCTGGTCTTTAAGAAGCTGATCTACGAGATGCGTTTCGACGAAGTCAGCGCCGCGTATGCCTTGTTCGGGGTTTTCTACGTGGGCCTGCGAGTGGAAATTGGAAACCTGCCAGCGCTGTTGAAGCCGTAATGCACTCAGCGCGCCGTGTCGTGCTGCTGGGGACCTTGTGCCGCGATGGAATGGAACTACAGCCCTGCGGCCGCAACCAAACGAATGCACATTTCAGCGGCAGCGCGCCCGCTTCCGCCACGTGTTGTCAACTGTTGTCAACCTGCGGACCATCTCGCGCGGCATACAAACGCCCTCGCGCTCACCTCCCCGACGAGCCAAATCCTCCCTCCCCGCGCCGCGATTCGTTGAGCTCCCCCTCCTCCCACTCGATCGCCTCATACCGTGCGACGACCATTTGCGCAATACGGTCGCCCGGCTGGATTTCGTAAGGCTCCCGCCCCAGATTCAGAAGAATGACGCGGATTTCGCCCCGATAGCCCGGATCGATGGTCGCCGGACTGTTCGGCAGCGTAATCGCGTGCTTGGCGGCCAAGCCGCTGCGCGGGCGGATCTGCGCCTCGTATCCTGGCGGCAGCTCGATACTCAGCCCAGTGGACACCAGCCGCGGCGTGCCCGGCTCGAGCACGGCGCGCTCTACGGCCCGTAAATCCAGGCCGGCATCCTCTTGGGGGCCGTGCGCATAGGTTGGCAGCACGGCGTCGTCTTGAAGGCGTCGAATTCGAATTCGCATTGAATCCGTTATCATAGCTGTTTCATGCCGGAATCCAAACCCAAGCGCGTGATTTCCGTTTCGCCGATGCCGCCGGAAAAATCCGCCTACGCCCTGGCGCGCTACAGCCGCTCGCCCGATTCGATCCGCGAGTCGCTCGCCTGGGTGCGCACGCACGACTCGCAAAAGTTCCTGGAGAGCTTTTATTTCCAGTACGGCCACGCTTCCATCGCCGACCTGGGACACACGGTGCTGTGCTTCGAAGGTATTTCGGAACTGGCCGCCACCGAGATCGAAGAAGAGCCGCTTTGGGACGGGCAGGCGAAGTCGTCGCGTTACCAGGATTTCTCGCGCGCCGGATTTGTCACGCCTCCCGAACTGACCGGCGACGCGGCCGAATGCTATCAGGCCGCCGCGCGCAAGCTGCTGGACGCGTACGCGCAGGTGAACGCGCGCGCCTTCGATTGTCTGGCGGCGCGCCTGCCGCGTCCGGACGACATGAAGCCCGAAGTTTACCGCCGCAATCTGGCGGCGCGCGCGTTCGACGTAGCGCGTTATCTGCTGTTCTGGGGCATTCCCACCAACGTGGGACAGGTGACCAGCATTCGCACGCTCGAAAAGCAGATCCGGCGTTTGAAGGCGGCGGAGTACCAGGAAGTGCGCGACGTGGGCGATGAGATCGCGCAGGCTTGCGCCGCCGAGCCGGATTGCGTGTGGGACGCCAACGCGGCGCGCGAGGCGCTGGCGCCTACGCTCGCGCGGCATGCCGAGGCGGATGAATATGCCGCCCGCGCGCAACACAACCTCCGCCGCTGGGCCGATCAAAATCTGCCGCGTTGCGCCGGCGGCGAGCCCGCGCGCGTGGACCTGATTCATCCGTCCGATACAGCCGCCGATATCGTGGCCACGCTTCTATATCCGGTGACGGACCGGCCTTATCGCGCACTCTACGAGATGGCGCGCGGCTGGAGCGCGGCGCAGCGCGCCGAGGTGCTGGACGTGGCAATGGAATCCCGCACCCGGCGCGACGATCTGCTGGCCGGGTTCCACGGCGGACTCTACGCCTACGATTTCGCGATCGATATTGGGGCTTATCGCGACCTGCACCGTCACCGGCGCTGCCACAAGTTCCGGCAGAGCTATTCCGGAAGGCTGGGCTTCGACACGCCGGCGCTGGTGGAGGAAGCCGGCGCCACGGCGGTGTACCGGGAGGCCATGGAGGCGGCCCTGGCGGCCATGCAGGGCTTGCCCGCGCCCGGCGCGCACTACCTGCTGCCGTTCGGCGCGCGCGGACGATTCCTGTTCAAGATGGATTTCGCCGAAGCCGAGTACATCGCGCGCGTCCGCAGCGGCGTGAAAGGCCACTTCAGCTATCGCGCAGTGGCTTGGGAGATGAAGCTCAAGATGGAGCAACTGGAGCCGGAGTTGGGGCGGCTGATGCAGGCCACGCCGCCGTGGGTCGAGGATATGTTGAAGCGGTAGTGGGGCGGACCTCCAGGTCTGCGCGGGTCCTCCAGGGCCCGCTCTCTGCTACACTGGTCTTACCAGGATCTTACCAAGGACATAATGGCAATCGAAACTACAAAGCTGTCGACGAAAGGGCAGGTAATTCTTCCCAAAACGGTTCGGGATGCGCACGGGTGGAACCCCGGAACGGAGTTCGCAGTCGAGGAAGTGCCCGGAGGAGTCGCGCTGCGTCCTTTGAGGCCATCGCCGCCCTCGCGTTTGGAGGACGTGGCCGGCTGCTTGCAATATAGCGGCAGAGCCAAGACTCTCCGGCAGATGGAGAAGGCCGTTGCCAAGGAAGTGAAGGACCGGCGTGATCGCGGTCGATACTAACGTCGTAGTCCGTTTGCTTACCGGCGACGACGCGCGGCAGGCGGCGCGGGCAGCCGTGCTCTTCAGAACCGAAGAAATATGGCTATCCAAGACCGTCATATTGGAGACGGAATGGGTTCTGCGCAGTCTCGATCATTTTCGCGGCAGTCGGCTATCCTCCGCAATCATGGCGCTGACGAGCCTTCCCACAGTGCGCGTTGAGGACCCCGCCGCGGTGTCCAAAGCGCTGGGATGGGCATCGTCGGGAATGGATTTTGCCGATGCGCTGCACGTGGCGAGCAGAGGCGAAAGCGCCAAATTCGTGAGCTTCGACGACAAACTGTTGAAGCGCGCGAAGGGCCTGGGAGTGGCGCTCCTTCGGTATCCACAATCAGACCCCCTTGACCCGCGAAGGCGTTAGTGCTCGCTTCAAGCCGGCGTTGCGCTTTTTTCCACTGCTTTTGTTTTGCCCTGTCGTCATGCTTCCCGTGTTTCACTTCTCCGCTCCGCGATTTTTGCGTTTCCCAGCATGGCCGGTAAAGGATTTCGCGACCGTTTCCGTGTTTATCAGCCTCCGCTCGCTCGGTGTCTCAAGTTGGCGCGCGATTGGCTTCGTCAGCATAAGAGTTTCCTGCACCGCAACTTGTCTTCCGCGTCGGGGTTCTACCGTGATAGGCGGCAGGCGGCAAATCCGCTTACAAGCAGGAGAATCTAATGGCGTTCACAAATCGGAAGGCAGTTTGGAATCGCAAGGTTTTGTTGCTCGGTTGTTTTGCTGGCTTTTTCTCAGCCGCGTCCGGGTCGAATGCTCTGGCTGCAGACAACACCGCGTCTTACACACTCGTTGCTGCGGGCTCGACGCCTGCGCATCGGTCGCAGGTTGACGAAAACGGCGGCCAGGTATACATCTACGCCGGTGGCCATGTACCGGCTGGAACACACTTGGCTGAGTTCCAATACATTTTCGATTTCACGGAGGCTGGCAACACCACAGGGTACATTACGCCGCTCCTGTTCGAGCGCTCGTCGGGCGAGGCTTACACAATCTACACGGTAGTGGGCATAGGTAAGGGTTTTGAGGTCGCGCTCAATTCGGCCGCACGGGCGATTCCGTTCGAAGTGATCGAAGGGCTCAAGGTGCCCACCAACGCGAATTTCACATTTGGCTTCGTTAACGCGATTGTCAATTCGAGCGGAGCGCAGCTCGCCGCCAGCGCGGGCACCGTGGATATGGACAACCCCGCCGACGCCGGTGAAGGCGCAGGCGGCACGGGAACCACCAACGATTGGTCGGTCACGAACATTGGGCCGAACCCCATCGTCGCTCTGGGAACAACCTTCGGCGCCCCCGGATCGAATGCGGATTACGCCTTTTGGGGGTCCTATCGGACCTACTCCGCACGAGCAATCGGCGCAATCCCCGCACAATAACCGGCTTCCATCACAAAGAGCGGGTCCTGGAGGACCCGCGCAGGCCCTGATTCAAGCGTGAGGCCCGCCCCACTTACCAGCCGACCGGATTCCCCTTGCTCTGCTGGTCGAACCAGGCCTTCAGCGGCGCAAGTAATCGCGAATAGCGGTAGCATCCATCCTTGACTCGCCAGTCGGGAGCACGGGCGTTACGCCATTGTCTTTTCCCGCGCATGAATCTCCTGCAAGCTCCACACCCGGATCGGATCGCGCCTCCGCGCCGCCATGGCCTCTGCCGCCGCGCGCGCGCCGCTCATCGTCGTGATGCAGGGAACCCGATGCGTCACCGCGCTGCGCCGGATGGCTTTCTCGTCGAAAAAGGCCGGCGCGCCCGCCGTGGTGTAGACCGCCAGTTGAATGGACCCCGCCTTCAACAAGTCCACCGCGTTGGGGCGGCCTTCATTCACCTTGAACACGACCTTGCACGCCAGTCCGGCCGCGCGCAACACCGCGGACGTCCCGCGCGTGGCCACAAGCTGGAATCCCAACTCCGCGAACTTGCGCGCCACCGCCACGGCTTCCGGCTTGTGGTGATCGTTCACGCTGATGAACACCGTGCCCGTCTCCGGCAGCGGCGTGCCCGCGCCAATCTGCGCCTTGGCGAACGCTTCGCCGAAGTTCGCGCCCACCCCCATCACTTCGCCCGTCGATCGCATCTCCGGCCCCAACGCGGGGTCCACACCCGGAAATTTGTTGAACGGAAACACCGGCGACTTCACGAAGTATTGTGGCACCGGCAGCACGCCCGTCGCGTCCGTGAAATCGCGAATCTTTTTGCCCAGCATTAGCCCGACCGCGATTTTCGGCAGGGCCACGCCGGTGGCTTTGCTCACGTATGGCACGGTGCGCGACGCGCGCGGGTTCACTTCCAGCACGTACACTTTGCCGTTCTGAATGGCGTACTGTACATTCATCAGCCCGACCACATGCAGCGCCTTCGCCAGGCGCACGGTGTAGTCTTCGATAGTATCGAGTTGCTGCCGCGGTATGGACTGCGCCGGCAGCACGCACGAGCTATCGCCCGAATGCACTCCCGCCTCTTCGATGTGCTCCATGATGCCGGCGATCAGCACGTCTTCGCCATCCGCCAGCGCGTCGACGTCCACTTCCGTGGCGTCTTCCAGAAACCGGTCGATCAGCACGGGGCGTTCCTGCGAAAAAGACACCGCTTCCCGCATGTACTCGCGCACGGTTTCTTCGTCGTAGGCGATCGCCATGGCGCGCCCGCCCAGCACATAGCTGGGCCGCACCAGCACCGGATAGCCGATGCGCCGTGCGATGGCGCAAGCTTCTTCCGCGCTGGTGGCCGAGCCGTTCTCCGGTGCCGGAATGCCCAGGTCTTCGAGCAGCTTGCCGAACAGCTTGCGGTCCTCGGCCAGGTCGATGTTTTCCGGGTCGGTTCCGATGATCGGCACGCCTTGCCGCTTGAGCGGCAGCGCCAGGGTAAGCGGCGTCTGCCCGCCAAACTGTACGATCACGCCATCCGGCCGCTCGGTGTCGAAGATGTTCAGCACGTGCTCCAGCGTCAGCGGTTCGAAGTACAGCCGGTCGCTGGTGTCGTAATCTGTGGAAACCGTTTCCGGATTACAGTTCACCATGATGGATTCACAGCCCAACTCCTGCAAGGCGAATGAGGCGTGGCAGCAGCAATAGTCGAACTCGATGCCCTGCCCGATGCGGTTCGGGCCGCTGCCCAGGATCATGACTTTCCGGCGGTCGGAGGGGTCCGCTTCGCAAGCGCTTTCGTAGCTCGAATAGAGGTAAGGCGTGAAGCTCTCGAATTCCGCCGCGCAGGTATCCACGCGATTGAAGACCGCCTGCACGCCCATCGCCTTGCGCTTCTCGCGCACCGCCAGTTCCGCCGCGCCCCACGTCTTCGCGAGTTGCGCGTCGGAGATGCCGCAACGTTTGGCGCGCACCAGCGTTTCCTTGGACACTCCATCCAGACTCTCGCCCTGCAACTCAGTCTGTAGCTTAATCGCGTCTTCCACCTGCCGCAGAAACCACGGGTCGATAGCGGTCATTTCGTGAATCTCTTCGGCCGTGTAGCCGCTCTCAAAAGCGAAGCGGATGTAACTCAGGCGGTCGGGAGTGGGGGTGATCAACTTCTGCGGGATCAGGCTTTTGTCAAGTTTCTCCGAGCCGAAAGCCTTGCCGGTCTCTAGGCTGCGCAGCCCTTTCCACAGGGCCTGCTTGAAGGTGCGCCCGATGGCCATCACCTCGCCCACCGATTTCATCTGCGTGCCCAGCGTGTTATCCGCGCCGGGAAATTTTTCGAACTGCCACTTAGGAATCTTGACCACCACGTAATCGATGGTCGGCTCGAAGCATGCGGGCGTCTTGCGCGTGATGTCGTTGCGGATTTCGTCCAGCCGGTAGCCCACCGCGAGCTTGGCGGCGATTTTCGCGATGGGAAATCCGGTGGCTTTGGACGCCAGCGCCGAGCTCCGCGAAACGCGCGGATTCATTTCGATAATGACCATGCGCCCAGTCAGCGGATCGATGGCGAACTGCACGTTCGATCCGCCGGTATCCACGCCGATCTCGCGCAGGCAGCGAATCGCGCCGTCGCGCATCATCTGGTATTCGCGGTCGGTAAGCGTCTGGGCCGGCGCCACGGTAATGGAATCGCCGGTGTGCACGCCCATGGGATCGAAATTCTCGATGGAGCAGACGATGATGACGTTGTCGGCCAGGTCGCGCATCACCTCCAGTTCGAATTCCTTCCAGCCCAACACGCTCTCTTCGATCAGCACCTCGTGTACCGGCGAAAGCATCAGGCCGCGCTCGATGATTTCGGTCAGGTCTTCGCGGTTGTAGGCGATGCCGCCGCCGGTGCCGCCCAGCGTGAAGCTGGGCCGCAAGATGCACGGGTATCCGATGCGCTCGGCGAACGCCAGCGCCTCCGCTTCGTTTTTCACCAGCTTCGAGTGCGGCGTCTCCAGGCCGATCTGGCGCATGGCGTCTTTGAACAGCAGGCGGTCTTCGGCCTTCTTGATGGCGTCGATCTTGGCGCCGATCAATTCCACGCCGTAATGATCCAGCACGCCCGCTTCGGCCAGTTCCATGGAGAGATTCAGACCGGTCTGCCCGCCCACGGTGGAAAGCAGCGCGTCGGGCCGCTCTTTGCGGATGATCTCCTCCACATAGGGCCGCGTGAGAGGCTCGATGTAAGTGCGGTCCGCCAGATCCGGGTCGGTCATGATGGTGGCGGGGTTCGAATTCACCAGCACCACTTCGTAACCGTCGCTGCGCAACGCCTTGGCCGCCTGCGTCCCCGAGTAATCGAATTCGCAGGCTTGCCCGATGACGATGGGGCCGGAGCCGATGATCAGGATGCGGTGCAGATCGTTTCGCCGGGGCATCGGTTAGCGCTCACCCGCCATCAATTTCACGAAATCGTCGAACAGGTACTGCGAGTCGTGCGGGCCAGGCGCGGCCTCCGGGTGATACTGCACGCAGAACACGGGATGGCTGCGATGGCGGAAGCCCTCCAGCGTTTGATCGTTCAGGTTCATGTGGGTGATCTCGACTTCGTTCGCGCTCAGCGAATCCGGGTCCACGGCGAAACCGTGATTGTGCGAGGTGATCTCCACTTTGTTCGTGACCTTGTTGATGACCGGATGATTGGCGCCGCGATGCCCGAATTTCAGTTTGTACGTGCGGCCGCCGACTGCCAGGCCGAGGATCTGGTGGCCCAGGCAGATGCCGAAGATGGGGGTCTTGCCGATCAGCTTGCGCACGTTGCTCACCTGCGTTTGGAGCGGCTCGGGGTCGCCCGGACCGTTGGAGAGAAACACGCCATCGGGCTTCAGCGCCAGGACATCGGCGGCGGAGGTCAGCGCCGGCACCACGGTCACGCGGCAGCCCACTTGCACCAGGCGCCGCAGGATGTTCTGCTTGATGCCGAAATCGTAGGCTACAACCAAGAAGCGCGGCTCGGCCGGAGGCGGCACCAGTTCCGAAGGCGAGCACGGCTCGACGGGCTTATCCCAGCCGTAAGGCTCCGCCGTGGATACGCGACTCGCCAGATCCAGGCCGGCCATGGTGGGGATCTGCCGGGCCTTCTCGACCAGCTTCGCGCCATCTGTCTCCACGGCGGAAAGTACGCCGCGCATTACGCCGCGCGTGCGCAGATGCCGGACGATCGCGCGCGTATCCAACTCGGAAACCACCGGTATGCCGTGCCTGCTCAGAAATTCGCGGGCTTCCTCGTCCGATCGCCAGTTGCTGGTGATGCCGGAAAACTCGCGCACCACCAGTCCCTCAATGTAAGGGCGCGCGGATTCGCTGTCCGCGGTGTTGGTGCCGTAGTTCCCGATTTGCGGATTGGTCAGGATGACGATCTGCCCGGCATAGGACGGATCGGTGAAAATTTCCTGGTAGCCGGTGATGGCGGTATTGAAGACGACCTCGCCGGATCGCTCGGCGGACGCACCAAAACTCCGGCCCTCGAAGACGCTGCCGTCTTCCAGGGCGAGGATGGCGGATGGCAACTCGATGGTCCTCCCGGGGATTGGATCAAGCTTAGATCAAGCCCATTCTAGCAGGGAGAGCGTATCGGGGTGGATGCGAAGAATTGTCCAATACAAGACGATCCTGAAAACGGCGGATACGGCGAGTGAATGGTCCTCCATATGGAGAATGCCGAGGGGCTGAACTTGGCATGGATGGAGGCGCTGGTAGCGACGAATCGCGCTACGGACGCGCTAGAATGACGATATGGCGACCGCAACCCTCCTCACCTCGGCGGAATTCCTGGCACGGCCGGACGAGTTCGACCAAAGCGGCAACCGCATCAAGGAAGAACTCATCGGCGGAGAAATCGTCCAGATGGCGCACACGTCCAAGCGGCACGACATAACCAAGAATTGGATCGGACGGATTCTGTTCAGATATCTGGATGCAAATCCTGGGCAAGGCTTGACGGCCCTGATCGAGGCCGGCTTCGTGGTGGCGGATCTCGACACATTTGCCCCCGATGTGGCAGTCCTGCGAACAGAACGCCTCGCCGAAGAAGGCCGGCTGATCAACGGCGCGCCGGACATTGCCATCGAAGTTGTCTCCCCCACCGACACCGCCAGCGCCATCAGGAGAAAGATCAAGGCATACCTGGAAAACGGCTCCCGTTCCGTTTGGATCTTTTACGATGACGGCTCCGTAGCGGTGCACGCAGCATCCCAGGTGCCCGAACTGAATGGCGGCCAACCGCTGGAAGACGCGTTGCTGCCCGGATTTTCCGTATCCGTATCCACATTCTTTACGCAAGCGTGACGGGCCGCTATTTCTTGCCGTAAACGGTCGTCGATGGGTTGAAGTTTCGCCAGTCGAACCAGTAGTCCTTGATAACTTCCACCGGTTCGAGACACGCGCCTTTGGCTTTCCCGGAAACGGCGCAGCCTTGAAAATTCCACTCGCTGCCCGTCGCCGCATCCATCAGCAGCGCCCCCGGCGTGCCCGCTTGGTTTCCCGGCATCCGGTAGAAATCGGGCGACCCCTGGATACCTGGAATGTGATCGCGGAAGGCGCGCACGGATTGGCCATCCGCCCCCACCACCAGCAGCACGGGCTCCGCGCCCACGTGGTCTTGAACCAGCTTTTCCCGAATCACCTGGTCATACGGAAACGCGCGGCTGGCGCCGAAGGCCTGAATCCCCAGCATCAAGTCGCGGCCCTTCAGTCCGTGCTCGCGGAAATCGATCACCGTTGGCGCGCGCTGCATGCGGACATCCCAATCCTTGCGCGCGTATCCGAAGCGGTACTGTACGGCATCCTGCAGCACCGTGCCCTGCGGCTCTTCCGATTCCCAGGCGCCGAAGTTCAGCTCGTCCGAGTGAACGAACGGCAACTGACTCCCGCTGAGCGGGCCCGATACAGCCTTCCCGCTGATCTGCTGCCAGTAAGTGCCGGTCTGGTCGTCGCGCATCAGAAAGTTCTGATTATTGATGCCGGCCAGGTGAAACGTCAGCCGCAGTCCCGCTACATCTCTACCCCACACCAGACCGGTGTGACAGAGCGTTCAATAGGTTGCTACTATCGCAACCTTGTCCAGCACATCGTTGATTACGTGATGATAAGATATGTTGCGAATCGGGTAGGCGCGGGCAGCGCCGCCGATCTTTACCGCGATCACCTTCTCGTCTTTATCGAGCTTCATCCGCGACGCGGCCGCAAACGATGGACGATCGTCGGGATGGAACATCAACTCGTAGATGTTCACGCGCGCCAGAGCGGCCAGGACGCACACAAAGGCGGCGCCGGCTGCGGCGAACGCCCGCCGCCTTCTGCGAGGTTGCGCGCGCCAGTAGAGCACCAGCGCCGCCACGGCTGCAGCGCCCGAGACCAGAGTAGCGGCGGATCGAAACCGCATCACCACCAGCGCGATCGCCAATTCCCGCGCGCCCTGCGCCCGGAACGGACGGATCACGTAAAACGGATATACGACGCAGGTCAGCGACAGGGCCAGACACCCTGACAAGATGGCGACGGATGTGCGCCGGATGCGTTGTACTTCGCTGTTCGTCATGCGCTCTCTTCTCAGTTTAGCCTCTAGAACAGAAACTTCAGCGCCAGTTGGAACAGGCGCGGCGGACCGGCTTGCAGAATCTGGCCGAATGCCGGCGATTCCAGGTCGTTCTCCGGCAGTCCGAAGTTCGGATGGTTCAGGGTGTTGAAACACTCCGCGCGGAACTGCACGCGCATCGACTCACTGACGGCGAAGTTCTTGAACAGCGACAGATCCACATCCTCGATGCCCGGACCCCGCACCACATTGCGGCCCTCGTTGCCGAATTGTCCGGCTTGGGTCACCGGATTGAGTTGCTGGAATGCCGACCGGCTCACCCAGTCGCTGGGAGTGTGCGGTCCCAGATTGGGGTTCGAAATCAGGTCCGGACGGCTCGAATAAAAGCCGGTGATCTCGGGCGCGCTCCCCTGCTCCGAAACGTTCGCGCTGTCGTAGACCGTGAAAGGCGTTCCCGATGAGATGCTGGCGATAGTGTTCAACTGCCACCCGTTCACGATGAATGCCGCCGCCCGCGAGGCGCCCTGCCAGATGGGCAGCCTGTAGCTTCCGCTGAACAGGAAGCGGTTCTTGGCATCGAACAGGGACGGCCCGTGCTCGGCCCGCAGGTCGAATGGATTCTGAGCCAGGTCGTTCTCTCCCGCCACCAGCGTGGGCGCCGATCCGGCCACGTTCAGCGATGAGATATAGTCCAGGCTCTTCGAGAACCAGTAAGACGCGAGGAAACTCAGGTTGCGTGTGAACTGACGCGAGAACGCCACTTGCAACGCATGATAGGTCGAGCTGGAGTCGTCCGCGATCAGTCCGACAGACCCATAGTCGCAAACGCCGGCCGAATCGCAGTCGGCGTATTCGCGCCGCTGTTCGGTGTTTTCGGCAGTGGCGCCGGGGCCGTAAATGGATGGGTTCGCTTCGATAAAGCGGGGTAAGTGCGTGCCTTTATTGCCGACGTAGCGTACATCCAGCAGATAGTCCTTGGCGATGACGCGTTGGATCGATAAGTTCCAGTTTTGAGAATAAGGCGGCAGCATGCCTTGTTGTACTGTCAGGATGGTCGCTGGTTGCACGAACTGCTGATTCACAAACGGCGGAACCTGGGCGCCGTAGGGATTAGCCAGACTAAAACCGGGTCCCGCCAGTTGATAAGCCTCCGTCCATGGCAAGGCGCTCACGGCGGCCTGTAGAGGGCCGCCCACGCCGTTCGTGTAGCCATCATAGAAAATGCCATAACCCGCGCGGATGGTCATTTTGCCGGCTCCGAACGGATCCCACGCCAAGCCTACCCGCGGCATGAACTCATGATAATCGACCGCGGCGATGCCCGGCGGCACGCCCTTATCGCCGGGGAAGAGCAATCCGGGAGGCGCATCGGGCATCACCGTGGATTGCTGGCCCGGCGCCCATTCGTTCATCCGGTTTCGGATGTCGGTGTACGGTGTATTGATCTCGTAACGCAAGCCGTAGTTCAACGTCAGGCGGGGCGCGATGCGGAATTCATCCTGCGCATAGCCCGCCGCGATCCACTTGCGCAGGCCGCGGTTGAAGTCGCCGCCGCCCTGGAAGAACTGCACCGATTGCCCCAGCAGCATACTCGCAAAGGAGTCACTGGCCGGAAATGGGGCGAACACGAAGAATCCGTTGGTGGCGATTCCCAGCAACACGTCGATCTGCTGGCGATCCAGGTCGGCGCCCAGTTTCAGGTTATGCCTGCCGCGCGTCATGGCGATCGAGTACGACCCCTGGTAATCGTTCTGATAAGTATTCTGGGGGCCGGTAATCGGGTTACCCACGTCGCCGTAGCCGCTGACGATCAAGAAGGGAACCCCGGCATTAGTGCCGAGCGTGGGCTGATAAGTGAAGCCCAGGCTGCTTCCGGGCGTGTGATTCTGCGCGTCCTCGTAGATGAATGCGTTACGGAAGAACGCCAGGCGCACCGTCTGTATCGTATCGGGCGAGATCGCGTGCACATGGGAAACGGTGAACGAATTCGTGGTGATGGCGTCGGTGACCGGGAAGCCGGGAACATTCGATCCGTTGATGGGAAGCGGATCGAGTGTATTGGCCGCGGATGCGGCATACCGCATGAATATCTGGTCGTTGTTCCCGAAGTAGTGATCGTACCGGAAACCGCCCTGATCGTAGTTATCGGCTTCTATCTGCGTGCCCTCGTACAGCGATGGAGAGATATTGCCGAGCGGGTACAGATTCCCGGCGGCCAGCCCTACGGAACTGAGCATCGTGGTCGGAATTTTATTGCCCGGGAATGGCGCGCCCGTAAATTCGTTAATCAGCGGCGCAGGTTGACCCGTGCTCGGATCCACTAGGCCCGAAAAGTCCCCGGTTCGCTCGGCCGCCGTGGGTACGATAGCCGCCTGAGTCTCGCCCTGGTAATCGCGCTGGCCTTCGAAGTAGATGAAGAAGAAATCCTTGTTGCGCCGTAGGGGACCGCCAAGTGTCGCTCCGAACTGATTCAGGTGCAGCGGCTCGACCGTGGCGGCAAAAAAGTTGCGGCCATCGAAGGCATTATTTCGCAGGAATTCATAGAGGTCGCCATGAAAGCTATTGCCGCCGGACTTGGTGACGACGGAAGTGGTTGCGCCGCTGGTTTCGCCATACTCGGCGGGCGCATTCAACGATAGGATTCGGAATTCGCTTACGGCGTCCACCGGTGTGTGAAGTGCGAAGCCTCCGTTCACGCTATCCACGTTGGTTACGCCATCCAACAGGTAGTTGTTCGATTCGGGTCTCTGCCCGTTAACGGCGAAAGCCTGTCCGCTGCGCAGAATGCCGCCGGCCTCTGCCAGCCCTGCCGTCATAGGCGCCACGCCGGGCTGCAGCAGACCAAGTTGCATCAGGTCCCGGCCGTTCAGCGGGAGGTCTGTCGCTTCTCGCTCCGAAACCACATTTCCCAGCGCCTGGCTGGTGTCGACGGTCGCCGTCTCGGCCTGCACCTCGACCTCGCTGTGGGCGCTGGCGATTTCCAACTGCACCGGATAATTCACCACGCGGCCGACATCGATCCGGATCGACGAAGCCGAGTACGGCGCAAAGTTGGCGGCGCTGGCGGTCAACGAATAGTCGCCCACTGGCAGGTTGGAAAACCGGAATGTCCCCTGCCGCGATGTCACCACCGTTTGGCGCAGTCCGGTCTGCACGTTCTGTGCAGTGACCTGCGCGCCACTCACCACGGCGGACGATGGATCGGCTACCTGGCCCTCCAGTATGCCGATCGGATCCTGCGCCTGTAGAACTCCACATAGGCACACGAATAGCAACGCCAGCGTACGCATAGTTAGTTAAATGCCCCCTATAAGATGTGAGTCTATGAGTTAGTGTGTAGTCTGTCAATAGAGAAAAACAATTAGTGGATAGCCATTACTGTCGCGTGAAAGGCGGGAAAAGACCGGTCTGGGAATCACACGGGGGAGCACGCCTCGCGGCGCGGCCAAGGGGTCTACAGCCCGCGTGGAGCCCGGTTCCTTATACCAGCCGGATCTCAATTTCGCGCGGGTGAAGATCATGGCAAGTATACCAGGCCTTTCCTGGAGGCCCAGACGATCAGCTCGGTGGTACGGTGCATGCCTGGCGCAGTCTTGAGATTCGCGCGGTGCACGGCAACTGTATTCTCGCTCAATTGGAGGAGGCCGGTGGTCGTCTCATTCGAGACGCACGTAGTCCGGATCTTACGCGCCGCTGGAGACCAGCGTTCCCGGGACGATCGCCAGCTTCCCCGCCGGCAGGGCCTTGACGGCACGCGCCAGAGCTTCGTTTAACAGTACGCCGCGCGCCGTCCAAGCGTGGCGCGTGCGGCGCCAGGCTCCCGCTGAGTCCCCTTCGACCCTAGTATCAATTCAGTATTGACGCCCTCCAACGCGCGTGTGATAATTCCTCAGGCCCCGTGTCTCATGGCAAACAAAAACCCAACGATGAAGCCGATGTTTCTGCCCGGCGTGGAAAACAATCCCCAGCCGGGCCCCTATGCGGACATGATCCGCACGATGCAGGAGAGCGGTTCCGAATATCCGCAGATCTGGCATATGTTCGCCTATTCGCCCAAGGCCAGCGAGCACCTGGGCCGTTTTACGCAGGAAATTCTGCGCGGGCCGGGGGCATTCAGCCCGGGCATCCGCGAGCTGATTGCCGCGTTCACTTCGTATCATAACGAGTGCCCGTTTTGACTGAAGGCGCACGCCGCGGTCGCGGCGGAATTATTAGGCGACGAAGAACTGGTCTGGGGTGTGTTGCGGGACCTGGAGACCTCGAAGCTGGACGAAAAGCACAAAGCGCTGTTCCGGTTTGTAGGTAAGGTGAATCATGATTCTCCACGCATCACGGCCGAAGATATGAAACCGCTCTACGCCGTGGGCTGGGAGGACGACGCCATCTATCTCGCCATCACGGTATGCGCGATGTTCAACTTCTACAACCGCTGGATCGACGCAAGCGGAGTGCACGCGCTATCCGACGAAGCCCACCGCGTGGGCGGGAAGCGCACCGCCCTCCACGGATATGCCCGTTAGTGCCAGGGCCAGGCGCATCTATCCGGGATGGCTGGTGGTCCTGGCCGCCTACTGCGGAGCGATAGTCAGCTTCGGCTCGCTGCTGGTATTCACCTTCAGCATCTTCCTGAAGCCCTTGAGCGCCGCATTCGGATGGAGCCGCGAATCGGTTTCGGCGGCCTTCGGATTCGCGGCCCTTACCGTGGCGGTATGCTCGCCGCCGCTCGGCCACCTGCTCGACAAGTTCGGACCGCGCCGCGTGATTCTGCCCTGTATGGCGGTTTTTGGCGTGGCGTTCGCGTCGCTCGGCTTCCTGACTCCACACTTGGCGCATCTGTATGCCATTTTCGTGGTGCTGGGAATCGTCGGAAACGGCACCACCCAGATGGGATATTCACGCGCGGTCTCCACCTGGTTCGACAAGCGCCGCGGCTTGGCGCTGGCGCTGTTGATGGCCGGCGTAGGCACCGGCGCGATGCTGCTCCCTCCGATTGCACAGGCATTAATCGCCGGATATGGATGGCGCGCGGCATACATCGTACTTGGATGCCTGGTGTTGCTCCTGGGACTTCCGCTGACCGCGCTCTTCGTGCGCGAGCGGCCCACCGAGAGCACCGGCGCCGGCGCCCACGCGGGCGCCCGGACCGGCAGCGCGCTCGGCGGAGCGACCGTATCGCAAGGCCTGCGTTCGCGCACCTTCTGGATCTTGATCGGCACGCTGCTTCTAAGCTCGGTCAGCATGAACGGCGCCATTACGCACCTCTCGCCGTTACTGACGGATCGTGGCGTGCCCGCGGCGAATGCCGCACTGGCGGCTTCCATGTTGGGCTTGGCCAGTTTTTTCGGAAGGTTGATTACTGGTTTTCTTCTCGACCGCTTCTTCGGACCTCGCGTCGGTTTCTGCTTGTGCGCCATATCCGCCGGGGGCATCTTGCTGCTCGCCCGCGCAGGTTCGAGCTTGCCTGGAACGGCGGCGGCGATGCTGATCGGGCTGGGGGTAGGCGCGGAGGCCGACCTGACACCCTACCTGCTGACACGCTACTTCGGCCTGCGCGCATTTTCAACCCTCTACGGATTCACCTGGACCGCTTACGCCATGGCGGGCGCGATCGGTCCGGTCTGGATGGGTAAAGCCTTCGACGCCACCGGGTCATACACCGCGCTGCTGACCCTCTTGTCTGTTTCCACGCTGGCGGCCGCCGGGCTGCTGTTATGGCTGCCCCGGTACCCGCGTGGCTGGCTCACCGGCCAGCCGGCGTCCTAAGGCCACAAAACATGCCGCAGGTAAATCGCGCCGGGGGTTGCGTCTGGCGAATAGGGGCCGGTCTGCTCGAACCCCAATCGCTCGTACATCGCCAGGGCGCGCTGCATGACGGGCATGCTATCGCTCAGCATTTCGCGATAGCCTGCCGCGCGCGCCTCGCCGATCGCCCACTGGAGCAGCGCCAAGCCCGCGCCCCGGCCGCGGAATTGGGGCCGCACATAGAGCCGCTTGGCTTCCGCGCGCGAGTGGTCGAGAGGGCGGAGTGCGACGCAACCCACTGGCTCGCTGCCATCCAACGCCAGTGCCAAACGGCCCGCCGGGGCCGCGTAATAACCGGGCAGTCCAGCCACTTCCGCCGCGAAATTCTGAAAGCAGGGCGTGAAGCCGAACGACTGCCAGTACTCTTCGAAGAGTTGCCGCACCATCGCCAGATGCTCCGCGCCGGCAACGGAAACGATCTCCATCAAGATACTGTAGCGCGCCGCGACCAAACGGTTTTATCCGTGTGCATCTGTGTCCATCTGTGGTTACATGCCTTGTTTCAATGCGTCATCGAATAAACCACATAGTTCACGCCGATGCGAATGCCCAGCGCCGAATACTTCTCGGGATACCGCGGGTCGTCCGCCCATTCCCATGAGTCTCCGATATCGGAGTTGAAGGAGATGGCCACCATCACGCGATTGCGATCGTCGTAGATGCCCTGCCAGTGCGCGGTCTGGCCGTCGTTCCGGTAGGTGGTGCCACGCGCCAGCGCCCACTCGCCCGGTATCTGGTAGCGGCCGTCCAAATTGTAAATCGTATGGAAGATGGCGTCGCCGCTATCGATTTCCACGATCCGGCGATCGGGAAACACGCGATGCATGCTCTCGTTGAAGCGGTCCCACTCCACGGTGCCCCAGAAATCGTCGAGCATTAGGAATCCGCCGCGCAACAGAAACTCGCGCAACTTCGCGGCCTGGAGGTCGGTCAGTTTCCAATCGCCCATCTCTCCGGCGCACAGCCACGGCCAGTTGTACACGTCGTCTCCGTCGTCCAGATTCACCGGCTGTTCCACCGACCGCGCCGAAATGCGCGTCAGGCGCCGGACGGCCTGTGCGAAGTGGCGGTCCGCGCGCGGATAATCCTGCGTCCAGCTTGTGCCGCCTTCCCGCCAATCGGCGATGCCGCCAAACCGGTGTCCCCAGCGCCCGAAGCGCGCATTCGGGTGTACCGGATACATCAGCCGGCCGAAGATCCATTCGGCCTTTTGCTGCCAGTCTTCCGGCAGCGCCACGTCGTCGTATGGCTCCAGGCTGGGATAGACGCGGAAGGGACGTTGGAAGGCGCACAAAGCGGTGAGCAGTACAACGCCGGTCCAGCACGATTTGGGTAGAGTCATGTTACCCGCCTGCGGCCGGCGATCACGCGCCCGCGACACCTCGCCCATGCCCTCGCCCGGCTTGTCGAGGATGTCGTAGTAAGCCCAGAGTTTTCCCGGCCACTTCTTAGAACTATAGCGCGGGCTGTTGGGCCGCGGGGTCCTGTCCCGTTTTGGCCGGAAATGAGCCGTTTGCCGGCTTTTATCCCGCCGGGGCCGGTGGCGCGGCCTCGGCGGCTTGCTCGGCCACGCACACGGCGTGCCGCATGATGCGTTCCAGGTGGCGGCAAATCAGCAGAAGATTGACATAAGCCGTCACATCACCGGGGGCCGACGTCAATAAAGACACCTTGTCAGCCAGGGCCTGACATTCGGCGCGAATAGCCGCCTGGCGAGGCCGAGCCGAAAGCGCCAATCCGCGATCCGCATTCCGCCAACTGTCGATGGCGATCGACAGGATCTCGCTGATCTTGGCGCCGATCTCGGATATCTGATTCAGGACCTGAGACGGCGGCCGGCCTTGCTTGGCGGATCCCAAGCCGACCATTTCGTATGCATAATCGCCGATCAGCTCCAGATCCACGATGGCGTCCAAAGCCCCGGTGAGCAACCTTGCGTCGCGCGCCACCGGCGCCTGCAGAGTGATCAGGCTCAGGCATTGGTCGTGGATGAGGCGGTGCTGATGATCGGTACGCGCTTCGAGTTCACTGGCTTTCTCCGCGCCATCCGGACTTGGATCCACCACCGCGCGGAGCCCTTCGGCGAGAAGTGCGATGGTGGTCTCGCCCATCGCGATCAGATTCTCGCGAACCGACTCCAGTTCACCCACATAACGCACTCTCATCATGGCTTATTCGAACCCGTGGATTGGGTGCGGCGCCCGCAAGCTACATCGAGCGGAAAACGCACGTCCAGGAACCGCTGAATCCAGCGTCCCGCACAGCGTACCGCGTCTTTGGTTTTCATCCGCATTGTTCCGGCCTCCTTTCTTTTCTATGGCGGGACAGGCCCGGAGGCTGTCCTACCGCGCCAGCATCACGACGTGATACACCACCATCAGGACCATCAGAATCAGGTAGGCCCGCAGGCTCATCAGCGAGAGCCGCACGGTGCGGGTCATCGCCATGGGGCCCAGCGCCTCCGTATCCACTTTCGTTTCGAGCACATCGTCGAGCGGGTGAACCACTACGAAATGGTCCTTTCTTGTTTCGTTCCTCGTTTCCAAATCAAGCGGAGTTGCCGGCGTTCCCATTTTCGTTTCCTCCATTCAAGTGGTTGGCCCGCCCGCGGCGGACGGGAAAAGACTTGGCGCGCTCACCTGCGCCGCCAGGATCAGCGACAAAATGAACAGGACCACAATGATGGTCCAGTTCACCCAGTTGTTCCAGGGCTTGTTGGCGTACTCGCCCAGGAGCTCTTTATCGTTTAACAGAAGCTGCAGGAAGACGATGGCCGATGGCAGGATCACGCCGGCCAGCACCTGCACGCCGAGAATAATCAGTTGCAGCGGCGCGCGCGGAATCAGGACGATGCCCGCCGCCGCGGCTACACAAATCAGGTAGAGCGAATAGAATCCGCGGGCCTCGCGCCACGGCAACTGCAGGCTGTGCGGCCAACCCCGCACTTCGCCGTATGCCCAGGCGCTCGAAAGTGAAATCGCCGTGGTGCCCAGCACCGCCGCGTTGATCATCATCAGCAGGATCAAATCGCGCATCACGGGCCCCGCAAACGCGCCGATATCGGCCGCCATTTGCGCCGGATCGGTGAAACGGAAACCGTGCGTGAGCGAGGCCGCCCCGGCGATCATCATGCACACGGCGGCGGTGATGGTGATACAAGCGCCCAGGAACGTGTCCAGACGCGCCCACTTCAGGTCGGCAAAGCGCAGCCGCTTGTCGGCAATACAGCTTTGCTGGAAGAAGAGCTGCCAGGGCGCGATGGTGGTGCCCACGATCGCGATCACCAGGAACATGAGTTCCGGCGTGACCCCACCCGCAGGCAGGGAAGGCAGCAGCGCGTGCTTCACGATCTGCCCCAACGGCGGCCCCAGCTGGAATGCGATCCAAAACCAGGCGAAATCCAGCAGGCACAGAAACACGACGATGCGTTCCCACCGGCGATAGCTGCCCGTCAGCACCAGCATGATCAGACAGGCCGCCGCCAGCGGCACGCCGTACCGGGGGTCCACACCCATCTTGCTCAGCGCCAGGTCGATGGCCGCAAACTCGGTGACCAGCGTCAGAAAGTTGACCAACTGCAAATCGACCAGCGAGAACAGCCCCCACCACTTGCCAAAGCGCTGGTAGATCATTGCGGCGTGGCCCTTGCCCGTCGCGATGCCTAACCGCACCACCATTTCCTGTATGAAATAACAAACCGGCAATAGAAGGAGAACGATCCAAAGCAGATGAGTGCCGTATTGCGCGCCGGCCTGGCTATAGGTGGATACCGCGCCCGCGTCGTTGTCGGCCACCATGACGATCAGTCCGGGGCCGAAGACCATCAGGAACGTCAGCAGATCGCGCGTGATTTTGGATTTCACCACGCGCCCGCGCACCGGCGCCGCCTCTTCCACGGTGGCTGTGGACATGTCCGCGGACCCGGCTGTGGACACGGCGGTGGGCATGATCAGTGTTTTGTTCGTCATCGCCTTCCCTCCTTTCATGCCGCTGAAGCGCACGGTTCGGCACACCGCTACGGGCACTGCGCGCGCCGGCAAAAACCGGAACGCAAAATACCACGGCGACCTGCCAGGTCAATTGGTTTTGAGGGAGAGGGAAACTGCCGCCTGCACCCCCGCGTTCACCACCGAATCAAGCGTGTGGAAGAAGCGCGGGCGAGGCGATAGAGGAGGACACCGCTACCGGATCACAACCGTTTCTTCCACGATTTGCCCGTCCGTACTAGGAGGGCGATCGTCTTTGGGTTCCATATACCTTTCTGGAGGCGAGAGAAGCTGGCGGGAAATGAAAAAGCCATTTCCCCCGGCGCAGAGAAATGGCCAACTATCGCAGAACGATCGCTGACGGATTCCCCAACGGGTCCAAGCTTCAGCACCGCGCGCCGTGAGAGATCCGAAGACCTCAGCCACCTTAGAAAAACCCTTAACCCGGGAGTTCCTGGTCTACCCTGACTGCCAGCATCTTTGGACGCTTTAGGGCAGTGGCTTGTTTGCCGCGCGGACGCCTCGCCTACCGAGGATCCATGCAATACAACTACCAATTCCAAATTAGCGCTTAAGTTGCAATGGTGTCAACAAAAAAAT
>Ga0302325_10006519_pt1 | contig 26201 bp, 22 predicted proteins | sample Palsa_T0_2_FD_201948 | JGI IMG/M metagenome (GOLD analysis project Ga0302325, IMG submission 201948) | Peat permafrost microbial communities from Stordalen Mire near Abisko, Sweden - Palsa_T0_2 | ecosystem: Environmental > Terrestrial > Soil > Palsa > Peat permafrost | place: Sweden: Abisko... | reverse complement strand
TCGATTTTGGCAACGATCCAATCATCGAGCGCGGGCGTCTCGGTCCCGGTGGGCGATTGATCGTGCGCTTCGCGTCGGGCGAAGTGGTGCAGACCGAGCAGTTCCGCGCCGAACGGCGCGAACGGGCTGACTTCCGTGAAGTTGTGCGCAGCTGGTCGTTTCCGCTGCACGACCGCGTCGAGCCGCTCGCAAGCGATGATACGAATGCCGCCTTGCAGCGTTTTGGCTGCACGCGCGAGGAACTCAAGGATGTCATCGGGGTTCTCGCCGCAGCAGCAGAGCCGACGTCGTCGATGGGCGACGACGCGGCGCTCGCGTTCCTTGAGCGACGCTCCCCGATCGCCGAATACTTGCGCGAGCGTTTTGCGCAAGTCACGAATCCGCCGATCGATCCGCTGCGCGAGAAACTCGTGTTCGACTTGCGTGCGTGGGTCGGCTCGGGCGATATCAACGGCGACATTCCGGCCGCAGGCTCGATTGTTTCGCTCGACAGCGCGATTCTTTCCGAACTCGATTTCGATGCGCTGCGCTTCGACGCGCGCCTCAAGCAGAACGCAATTTCGCTCGCCCTCGGCGACGTGTCGCTACGCGCCCGGTTGCACGCAATCTGCGTCGAAGCAGAGAAAGCGGTACACCGCGGCGACACGCTGATCGTGCTCGACGACCGTGCGCACGACCTGAGCGTTCCGGCGCTTTTGGCTGCAGGCGCGATTCACCAGCGCTTGGTGCAACGCGGCTTACGCATGCAGGCCTCGATCGCCGTCGCCGACGGCTATGCGCGCGATTCCCATGCGATCGCCGCACTGATCGGCGCGGGCGCGAACGTGGTGACGCCGTGGCTTGGCTTGCGGGCTGCGGGCGACGCCGGACATGGCCTCGCGTATCTGACCGGCCTGCGGGCCGGCCTCTTGAAGATCATGGCGAAGCTCGGCATCTGCACGCTGCGCTCGTACGTCGGCGCGCAGACCTTCGAATCGATCGGGCTGCAGCGTGAGATCGTCGACCTCTGCTTCCCCGGCATGGCGGCCCACGCCCCGGCCGTGAGCTTCGCCGATATCGAAGAAGACGTGCGCGTCTGGTTCGCCGCGTCGCTCGAAGCGGACGGAAAGAAGCCGTTACCGGACCGTGGCAGCTATCGCTTCCGGCGCGACGGCGTCCGTCACGCCTTCGATCCGAACGTGATCAAGAATCTGCGCGCAACCGCAATGCGCGGCGACTACGAAGCCTTCGAAAAACTTTCCGACGAGATGGAAGCGCGCCAGCCGGTTGCCCTGCGCGACCTGCTGATGCCGGTGCCGTTGCGTGAGCCGGTTCCGCTCGACGAGGTCGAATCGGTAGCGGACATCGTCAAGCATTTCGCAACCGCCGCGATGTCCCACGGCGCGCTCGCCTCCGAAGTGCACGCGACGATCGCGCGCGCCACCAACCGCATCGGCGCAAACAGCAACTCCGGCGAAGGCGGCGAGCACGTCGAGCGCTACGATCGCGTGGTCGATCGCGGTCGCAGCAAGATCAAACAAGTCGCCTCGGGGCGCTTCGGCTTAGGCGTTACCTATCTCGCGAGCGCCGACGAAGTCGAAATCAAAATGGCGCAGGGCTCGAAGCCCGGTGAAGGCGGTCAGATTCCGGCCCACAAGGTGACCGAAGAGATCGCGCACTTGCGCGGTGCGCAACCCGGTCAGTCCTTGATCTCGCCGCCGCCGCACCACGACATCTATTCGATCGAAGACCTCGCGCAACTCATCTACGACTTGCGGCGTGCTGCTCCGCACGCGCGCATCGCCGTGAAGCTCGTTGCTCAGTCGGGCATCGGGTACGTCGCAAGCGGCGTCGCCAAAGCCGACGCCGACACGATCCACATCAGCGGCCACGACGGCGGCACGGGCGCCTCGCCGCTCTCCTCGATCAAACACGCCGGGCTACCGTGGGAATTCGGCCTGGTTGAAACCCACCACGCTCTGCTGGCCAACGGCCTGCGCTCGCGTGTGCGTCTCCGCGTCGACGGCGGTTTCAAGAACGGCCGCGACGTGATCATCGCGACCTTGCTCGGCGCCGACGAATACGGCTTCGGCACCGCGCTGCTCGTGGCGCTCGGCTGCATCTACGCGCGCCAGTGCCACAAGAACACCTGTCCCGTCGGTATCGCGACGCAAGATCCGAAATTGCGCGCCAAGTTCGCCGGCACCGAAGATGAGGCGATCGCCTTCTTGGAATTCGTCGCCAAGGACGTGCGCCGCCGCCTAGCCGCGCTCGGCGCCCGTTCGCTCGACGAACTGCGCGGCCGCAGCGACTTGATCCGCCGCAGCCCAAGCGACGATCCGCATGTCCTAGACGTCGATCTCTCGGAGGTGATGCGCCTCCCCGAGCAGCCGCAGTCACCGCGCCGCCCGGCGATCGAACCGACCCATCTCGACGATCTCGTGCCGCGTCCGTGGAACGTCACGCGTCAGCCGTGGCACACGAAACCGGAGCTGCACATTTCGCCGGCTGATCGTTCGGTCGGCGCGCGCTTGTCGCACGACTTCGCCGTCTACCGGAACGAAGGCAACGATCCGGGCTCACTGATCGTCCGCTACCACGGAACCGCCGGCCAGAGTTTCGGCGCGTTCCTCACCACGGGCTTGACGCTCGATCTCGCCGGCGACGCCAACGACTACGTCGGCAAGAGCATGGAAGGCGGCCGCATCGTCATCCGCGGCTTCGGCCCGACCGGAAGCAGCGAAGGCGACGACAGCGAACCGGTTGCGGGCAACGCGTGCTTCTACGGAGCGCGCGGTGGCGAGGGCTTCATCCGCGGCGGTGCCGGCGAACGCTTCGGCGTGCGCAACAGCGGTGCCGAACTCGTGGTCGAGGGAGCCGGCGACCACTGCTGGGAGTACATGACCGCCGGCTTCGGCGTCGTGATGGGCCGGGTCGGCCAAAACTTCGCGAGCGGCATGTCGGGCGGCACGGTGTTCATCGCGCTCGACCAGCGTTTCAGCCCCGAGACCCACGGTCTCTCGCTGGGCCCGACGAACTGCCAACTCTCGGCGGCCGATCCGAACGACCCCGACGTGCAGCACCTCCACGACCTGCTCGAGCGCTACAGCGAAGCCACGGGCTCGCCCCATGCGGCGCGACTGCTCGCCGACTGGCCGCGTGCGCTAGAACGGTTCGCAAAGCTCGCGCCGATCCCGGGCGAACTGCGTCCGCCCGAGCCGGCTCCCGCGGAAGCCGAGCGCGACGCTACGGTGGGGTCTCTGGTCCCTTCCCCATAGCGGCCGACGCCGCCTCAACGACCTTACGCGACTGATCGACCATCTTGAGCGCCGTCTCACGCGTCTGCTCGGCGGACTCGCGCATCGCTTCACTGCCCATGCGGATGAAGTCGTTGAGATGACCGATCGCCGTTTGTGCCTGCTGGGCCGCAACCTCGCCGGAGGCGGCCGCGTGCTTGTTGAGCGTTGCCTGGAGATCCCGAGCCTCGTCAATCGACTTCTGCAGGTGGGGCTTCACCTGCTCGGCCGCGCTATTGACGGCTTCGTTGACTTGCTTTTGCATCGTGCGCGCTTGTGCGAGCGCCTTGTCCATCGCCTCGTTAAAATTCATCGCGGCTCCTTTTGATGTGCCGTCACGACTGTACCCAAGCCTACGCTCCGCAACGCACGGCCGCCTTTCTAACGGCCTTCTTCGACGGTCATGACCCAGCGAACTGCGCGGGCGTACTGTTCCAGTTCCCGGGTCGTCCGCGCGAGCCAGCCAAAGGTCGCATCGTAGACGGCGCGCTTGCCGCGTGAATCGTCGTTGTCCTTGACGAAGCGGCGCGCGGCTTCGAGCTGCCGCTCGACGCGGTCCCACTCGGAACGCAAGGTGAGCTCCGACGCATCCGATAAGCGGTCGATCAGGGGCGGTGCGGCTTGACCGGGATGGCGCATGGCGTATTCGAGCCGCGCCAGGGTGTAGGCGCTCGTCGTGGTGATGAACGACCCCAGTAGTTGCACGAGCCGCACTTCCATACTTCAATAATACTTCCATAACCCGGGGCGTTTACCCACCCGGGAAACCCGCTTAGGAACAAGGATGCAGAGCAGCGACCAACGCCGGTATGTGATCGTCGGGAACGGCTTTGCCGGGACGACCTGCGCCGAGCACCTTCGAAAGCTGGATTCGTCCTGCTCGATTTCGCTGTTCACCGACGAGCCGTACACGCTCTATAACCGGATCGCGCTGCCGCCGCTCTTGCGCAAGCAGGTCACGCAGCAGAAGGTGATCATGCGCGATCTCGCCTGGCACGAGAAGCACGGGATCGAGCTGCATCTCGGGACGCGGGTCGACAAGATCGATGCGCAGGAGAAGGTTGCGTATGCGAAGGGGCATGGGTATCCGTACGATGCGCTCTTGATCGCGACGGGCGGCCGGCCGAACAAGTCGGATGCTCCGGGGGCTGATGGGGCCGACAATATTTTCAATTTTCAGTACATGGACGATACGCTGGCGATTTCGCGGCATCTTGAGACGGCCAAGGTTGCGGTTGCGGTTGGTGGTTCGTTCATTGCCTACGAATTGGCTGAGGCGTTTGCTTCGCGTGGTGTTGAGACGCACTGGCTCGTGCGCGGGCCGCGGTTCTTGCGTCGCATGCTCGACGAGATCGCGGGCGAGATGATCGATGACGCCGCCCGCGCCGACAACGTGCACGTGCACTATGAAGAAGAGCTGAAAGAGCTCGTACGCACCAACGGCTCGATCACCAAGCTGATCACCAGGAGTGGAATGGAGATTTCGGCCGATTGCGTCGGCGTTGGCCTCGGGCTTACGATGAATACGGAGATCGCCGAAGGTACGGGTGTCAAGGTGCGCACCGGAATCATTTGCGACGATCGCTTGGAGACCGACGTCAAAGGCATTTTTGCAGCCGGCGACGTGGCGGAGTTCTACGATCCGATTGCCGAAATGAACTATCGCTTAGGGACGTGGAACAACGCGGGCGCGCACGGGAAAGTCGTCGCGATCAATATGGCCGGCGGCGATGAACGCTATCACGACGTGCCCGAGTATTCATCGAAGCTTTTCACGGAACAAACGATCACACAGTTTGGCATCTCACCCGAATATCGCAACGACCTCGATATGGTCCGCAAGATCGATCGCGAGAAGAAGCACTACCGTGCGCTCTTCTTGTGGAAGAACCGCCTCGCGGGCGTCGTGATGATCGGTAAGGGCAACCGGGCGGGTAAACGTAAATATCTTGACGCGATCAAAACAAAGGCTGAGTTTCCACCAAGCCAATGGGAGTCGCTGCTGGACTGGACGGCCGACTAGATGATCAGCTTTTGGTCTGCGAGGTTCGTGAATCGGATTTAAGCGAGACGCGGCGGACTTTTTACGCTGGCGTAGACTCATTTGCGGTCGGCTCTCGGAAATGCGTCGGTCTCTCTGGCCACGATCGTCTTTGCTAAACACCGTGATTGACGTCCGGCAACGAGAACGGTAGGAGCCCGAATGCTTGGGCGAGGTCCGATTAGTTTCCGGGAGCGGCCAGACTCGCGCATTTTAGGCAATTTGGGACAACACTTTAGTGTCCCGTGCTTGAGAAGAACCCCTTCTCAGACACGCAAGTGTTGGCGAGTTTCGGGCGAAGAAGAGCGCGTGGAAACGCGTAAGGACGCCCTCGAGGTCATCCGAGATGGCGGATATGGCGCTCTGGGACCTGGGATCGAGCCTGCGGCGGCGACGAACGACGTCGACGCGGTCCTGGCCGACCTTGCGCGCGCCGTTGACCGCGATTTGTCGACGCCCGACCTCGCGCCGGCGACGGAACGCGCTTACGCCCATGATTGGGCTGACTTCGCGGCGTTCTGCGCGCGCCACGGGCTCGAGGCGTTGCCAGCGGCGCCGCAGACGCTCGCGCTCTACCTGAAGTCTCTCGAGACCGCTCGTAGTCGCGCCCCGAGCGCCTACCAGCGACGGCCACCGGCAGAGCGGATCTACATCGGCCCGGTCGGCCTCGCTTTGCCGACGCTGCGACGGCGCCTCGCGGCGATCGCCGTCCGCCACACGGCAGCGGGCCACGAGACCCCCACCGACCATCCGTTGGTTCGTCGGATGCTGCGGCGCTACGCGCACCCGCGGGACCGCGGCCAAGAAGAAAGAGCCGCTGACAATCGAGCGCCTGCCGGCGATCGTCGCAGCTATGCCGGACGACCTACCGGCGATGCGCGATCGCGCGCTGATCCTCTTGGGATACGCGGGGGCCTTTCGCCGCAGCGAGCTCGTGGCGCTCGACCTCGCCGATCTTCGATTCACGAAGAAGGGACTCTACGTTTGGATCGCCGGCGCGAAGAATGACCCGCGTCGTGCCGGCCGCGAGCTCTATGCGCCGCGATTACCAGCAGAGTGCGCCGAGCTCTGTGCAATTGCGGCGCTCGAGCGATGGCTTGAGGTTGTCGGTACGGACGGACCGCTCTTTCGGACTTTCGATTTGCGTGGCCGCTTAACGGCGAACAGGCTCGATTCGTCCGACGTTGCGCGCGTTCTACGACGGCGCGCCGCGGCCGCCGGCGTCGTCGGCGACTTCGCCGGGCACTCGCTGCGGCGCGGGTTCATCACGAACGCGGCGAAGAAGAAGATTCCGATCGAAAGCATCAAGCGGGTGACTGGGCAACGGAGTAGCGGGATCGTGCTGGACTACGTCGCGGCCGCGACGCTCGATGACGACCCGCCGCTACTCGACATCGTGGAAGCCATGAGGCGCTGACTTATGCGTCCGGACTTTCAGCAGCGCACTTTGTCGTCACCGACGAACTTCGGCGCATTCCGCATCGCACGCTTTCCGGGACAAAATCAATTAGAAGAATGCCCAACCTGAAGACGCACCAGTCAGCGGAAGGACGAGTCGGCGTTAGCCTTGCCAACGTTGGGCCGGAGTCTGCGAAAGATCCACGGCGTCTTTCGCGTGCGTCCCTCGTTAGTCAACGGCTGAACGACGCGCACAACGCCTTCATGCGCCGCGTCTTTGCGGCTCGCTGCGCCGCACACCCGATTCTCGGCGATATCGCAATAGAAATGACCGAACACGGTGGCCCGATACGCAACGTCGTCTCCGACTCGGACCCGGTCGATAGCCCGATGATCACGGCGGTCGCGGAGGTGTCGTTTGCGATCGGCGACATTGAAAAGCCGAATTTCCCCGCCTACAAGCAGTTCGTCGATGACATCGTGGAGCAATTCATGGGCGCGCAGCTGACGCACATGTTTAAGACGATGGGCCAAATCGCAACGGCGGTGGGCAACGTGCCAGATGGAGACGGCGAGTTGACGCTAGAAACGTTTCGGGAGGGGATCCGGAAGATCGAGCTCGATTGGGACGACGCTGGCAGGGCAAAGATACCGCAACTGATCGTGCATCCAGACCACGCCGAGCGCGCACAAGAAGTCATCGCACAAGCCGAACGTGACCCTGAGCTAGTTCGCATCGTCGCCGAGAAGCGAGCAGCCTTCCTGGCGCGGCAACGCAAACGGAGGTTGTATTAGTGCTGCGCATTGTCGTCGAGCAGTATCTCGCGTCTATCAGCGATGAGCGTGAGTTCGATGCACCGTTGATGTCCTTGCTCCGTGCACGGGGTTTTTACGACGTGCGTTTCACCCACGGACGTAACGAGCTCGGTCGCGACTTCATTGCTAAGAGGCATGAGGGTAACGTCGCAGTGCAATATAGTTTACAACTCAAGTCGGGTAACATCACCGTTTCGAATTGGCGAGAACTTTCGCTCCAAATCTTTGAATCGCTCTCGACCGCTCTACCGCACCCGGATTTTGATTCGGCGCTGCCGCATCGGGCAGTGCTGGTAACAACGGGAACTGCTACCCTCGACGCGATGCGAAGCATCCATGCGTTTAACGAGAGATTGGCGCAGCAGGGCGTCAACCGCGTCGAACTCTGGGCCCGGGCGGCTTTGCTGGAGCAATATCTCGAGGTTGACCCAAGCACCGTCTACCCGCCGCGCAGTGACGGTTTTCGCGCGTACGCAGAGTTTTTTGTTGCGTACGGTCATGCAATGACCGGTGAATTCAACGAACGCGCCCTCGAAAAGCACTCCCGGTATTGGGCACGTGCGGCATCAACAACCGACGATGCTCTAGCAACGGCCATGCTCGAAGCGTATGCATTAGCTGAACGCTCCAAAGACTTCGGCGATCTTTACCTGGCCATGATGGCGAAACTCGCCGCGTGGCGTGCGGTAATGGTGCGGGTTTTCGAATCTTGGGATGACGTAGGCTTTCACGCCGACCTCATGGAGCGCGCACGTGCTGCCGTGCTCGCGGCCACGCACCAGTACGTCGACCATGTTTGGTCCCTGCGAGAAAATGCCGGCGGCCGGTTGGTCCGCGCGGTTAATGCCTCTGGCGCGCTTTTCGCCTATCGCGTCCACGCTGCTCGCTTGGTCGAAGCCCTGGCGTTGCTGTGCTTGTTGGACGCCGATCCACAGCGTCGAGACACAGCTGCTGAGCGTCTTCGCAAGATCGTTGTCACGGAGACCGGCGCGGCACAGCCCGTTAGCGATCGGTACGCGGTCTCGATTGTCGCAGCGGTGCGGGCGCTAGTTGCCATGGGACAGCGTGACGTCGCTGCAACGTATCTGCGAACCGTGGTAACGTGGGTTCTCGGACAGTATGCGGACCGTTCGGGTCTAGCATCGGTTGAAGCGGATGAAGAAGAAGCCATAGAGCTATTCTTGGCGGCGGATTTTCCGGAACTCAAGCGAGCGAAACGCACTGGCAGCTTCTTGATTACCGCGCTCGTCGACCTCGCGGCATTCTTGGACGATCAGGCCCTGTACGCGGATGTCGTCTCCGACGTCGAGACGCACGACGTCCACCCGGAATATGTTATCCTTTCCGACGCGGTCGCACAATTCTTTTTCGAGCACGACGACCTTCCAAGAATTGTTAACGTTCCGTTTGATCGCGAGGCGACCGTGGCTGATCATCGACGGAATGCGCCGCATCTCACGGATGAACCCGAAAGCTTTCGGATAGGCGAGCGCTACGGGAGCGGGACACTCTTGGCCATCTCGTTACTGTTGCGCGATCGCTATTTTCCGACAACATTTCTTCGATCTGCTATCGAAGCCGTGTTGAATACCTAACCGCGTCCCTTCAATCAACGATCGGATACACATGGCAAGAATCGTCCTCAACGTCAATCTGGTGAACAATACCGCGTTTAAGCCACGGGAGATTCGTTCAAGGGAAATTGTGGACGCATTCGTGGGCGACGATACTGGAGCGCCGGTCCAGAGCATTTGGATGACCCTGTACACTGACGACGGCCACGAAGTCCACATTGCCGTCCCGGAGGACGGGACAGGCGAAGTTTCGGCAACGGTAACTGCCGCTAAGGGCGACGTCCCGGACGTTAACGATGGTTCGCAACGCATCCTTAGGATGCGGTTTACGGAGCTCGTCGACGTTCTCGGCCCGCCAACTCAGAAGCGAAATCCGAACGATGTGGAAACTGACGCGTGGCCCTGTGGGTGCTTCATTAGCTCACCTCCCTGGGTCGGCTCTAACGATCTAGATTGGAGGTCGGACTCCGCTGGAGTCGACTGGATTCAGTGTAGAACCCACGACGGTGCGGGCGGCTCAGGCGGAGGAAGGATCACGTTCTTCGGCAGCGGAGGCAACTAGATCGTCGCGCCAGTCACGGGTCGTAGCGAAGAAAGCTTACCGGCGGACAGCTGCCCTACACCCTCGCCCAGTGGAGCGACTATAAGGCGATACATATGCGAACGTTAAACGCTTTGGCCACAGACGATAACCCAAAGATTGTTATCCTGCCGTGGCTTGCACTCAGCGAACCTGCCGACTATGCCGGCGTGAGGTTACTCCCAAGGCCTGATGCGATCGAGCATGGTCGCACGTTTGAAGACGTCGATGTTTCGGAGCATGTGAAGTGCGCGACGTCATACACGAACGCAGTCGTGTTCGAGCGTTACGTCCAGACGCTCGTGCAGCGTCCGGAATATATAGTTCCGATGTCGCGCCAGATGTATGGCGTGAAAACAACAGGCACTCGCGCCATCAACCTACTCGCCACGCGACCGCACCGTTGCGGCGAATTCCAGCCGCCGGAGCAACACCACTGGGAAGCGATCACTCGCGCCATTGACGACAGGTCGGGGGCACGCGTGATGGATGCAGTCAGGAAGGTTGTGGCTGCCACGCAGGACATTGACGTTGCCCCGAGCGGTACCCCGCTCATAGGGAGAGAGTAGTAAGCGATTTCTCTGGTGGAGGTGCCCCATTCATTACGCCAGCGGGCATTGTGATCTTTGGTGTTTAGGTCGCCGATTTTCTCGATAGGGCAAAGGCATTCGGCGTTTTGTTCGTAAAGGGCTGTTTTTGAGAAAGCTCGCTCTTATAGCTGCCCGTGGTTTCTGAAAGTCGAGAGGCCTTCGGAGTCGTGTTCGCACATTGCGGAAACCTTAACAGATTGGACCGTCCGCTTGGGGTGATCCGCTTGGAAACAACCTCGCCAACGATCAGGTCTTCAGGTTCGCTAGTGGCAAACGTCGCTGCTCTTGATGCCCGGACGGCGCTCGACTCACGGTCGTTCCTGTATCACGCCATCTCGTGCGCGCGCATCAGTATCCTGGCCACATCATCTTCAAGAAATTCTTAGGACAGGACCCGAGCGGGTTCCGCCGTGACCGCGTGCGCGTTCTAAACCGGGCTTATGGGCGACGCAAACAGCGGAGAACGCAAACGGCCTTGGCCGCTCGACATCCGTCATCGAATCGATGGCACGTTCAATTCAGCTGTTCAAGCAACTGATCGCAGTGGAGGGCCGGAAGTGGGATGTGGCAAAGCAAAGCGCTGGCCGAACTGGTCCAAACTGTCCGATCACGGAGACAAACCGCCTGTGGCAACACATGAAGCGCAAGCTTACAAAGACCCTGGGACGGCCGAAGAGCAGTCCCGTCGCCAGTTTCTCGCTAACGCCACGATCGCGATAGGCGGGGTCATTGGTCTCGTGTTAACGGTCCCGTTAGTGGGTTCGCTTATTCCTGAGTCTCTATTGGAATCGAGTTCATCAGGCATTGGCGGAGCGTGGTCAGATCTGGGCAAAGACGGTATTAGAAAGGTTGACTCGAAGCCGGGGACTCCAATTAGCCTAACGGTTACGCTGGACAACAAGGATGGGTATTTCCCTCCTGCTTCTCAAGAAGAATCCGTTTGGGCCGTGAGAATGTCGGATGAACAAGCGAAGAAATTTAAAACGGAGCGGCCAGATTTGTTCGGCAACTCGTCGCAAGAGCTTAAATATCCCGCCGTAGTTATGAATTATGTCGTATTCAGCCCGATTTGCACGCACCTTGGGTGTAGGTACGAGTGGAATGCTGACGCGACTCGATTTATTTGCCCGTGCCACGGTTCTCAATTTGATGGTACGTACGGAACTAAACTAGCTGGTCCAGCTCCCCGCGGCCTTGATCCTCTACCCTTCCGAGAGAAGAGCGGGCAAGCTCAAGTGACCTGGATTCAGTACAAATCTGGCACTCCCGATCGAGTTATCGTTGCATACTCATGAGGGGGTTGTAGTGAACCGGTCTCAAGCCGCACTGGAAAACGCTCTCGCACCACCAACCTCATCGTCGCACGAGTAAGGCGTAGCCACCGCACGTCGCGAAGCATCTAAGCGCAACCCCCTTGCAGCCCTTCGTCCGCGATCGACTGTATCGAGTTCCATTCCGCACCGAGCAGTGGAGTTGTCGCGATACCCTGGACCGTGTGACATTGGGATTTAAGCGGCTGTTTCGTGCTGGCGCTCGAAGTTGTTCGGTGAGAGGATAGCCGGGGCTCGATCAAATCCGGGCGCTTGGGCCTGGCATCGCGACCTCGTCGTGATAGCCGTTGGCCGAGAAGCATCGTGCATACTGCGTTCACGCATCAAACGCGCAATGCGTTTCCGGCTGCCTTGAGTACCTTCGACGATCAGCTCACCATGAGAGCGAGGACGACCACAGTCATACGCGATTGGCGACGCATCGCCTGGATTCGATCGGCGAGTTGAAGCTCGGTCAGCGCATCCCGAAATGGCGGACAATCCACATAGAAGCTCTTCGATATCTCGAGCAGCCGACAAAGGTCCTCAGGGATGATCGGCCTGATACGATTTCACGAAATCGAAAGCTCCAGCCAATCCGCCCACTCCGGGCAAACAGCAGGCCGCGGCTTTCTCAGATGTCACGTTCCAATCTCGAATCGCTTGACGCGTTTGCGCTAGTCGAGCCGTCTCGAAACCCTCCTCAGCTGCTCAGCGTAATCTTCGCGATCGCCCAAATTAAGCTGTATAAGAGCTTGACTCAGTTTTGGCGGGTCGTCCGAACACGTCGGCCACCTCCTCGGATCTGCGGCGAGAACCGTCGCCACCGACTCGGCTTGAATTCGTCCGGGCGCGTCGCGGGTGTCGTGACGGCATAGCGACTCCCTTCGTCCTGAGCGCCGGGTCAGCTCACGCTAGGGCAAACTAAGCGGCTATCAACACCTGAAGAATGTACATCGCGAAATGCCGCCGCTTAAGTGCAAGGAATAAAGCTGAGTTAGCTATCTGACAAGCCCAACTACCGCCGATTTCGCATTTCCGCGGGAATCGGCGCGGCGTCGGAGCGTATTTGCCGATTTTAGCATGCGGGGTAGTCGATTGAGCCCAGTGTTGGGGATTCGGTCCCGCCCGCTGGGATGATGAACATGTTTATATCGTTGCCACTTGCATCGTTGGTGTAGTCTTGTGCTGAGGTAAAAGTGACGGTCTGTCCCGGGGTCAGATCGTGGTCGAGAGCGCAGAAGCCTTGACCGCAGAGTGCAACTGTAGGACTACTCCCAAAGCCAGTTGGAACGGTAAAAGTAGTCGTAGTCGAAAATGTCGTTGACCCTTTGGTGCAATGCTCAATGCCACTTTTTATGGGGTTACCGATTCCAAGCGGTGTGCCTGTTTTATTCGTGACTGTCCCGCCGCCTGTCCCGCCGCCGCCTCCTCCGCCGCCGGCAGAGCCGCCACCGGTGCCGCCACCACTACCCGAGCTGCTGCTGCTGGAACCAGGGTCGCAAGTATCGCAGGGTATAAACGCAGGGTGCGCGGCGTAAGGCGTAACGGCCAGGGTCGAGGCGTGCCAACTATTCGTTGCGGCGTGCCAATCGCGCAGAAGTCGATGGTTTGTTTCCGCGGAGATTAGAACCTCGGAGCAATCTGGACACAAACTCGCCTTAAACGACGCCATTTGACCGCGAAATTGATCGGTTGTCCCGTCGTCGGCGCCGGAAAAGGCGGCCGTGAACGACTCAATGTGCGGAGCACGCACGCGCGGCAAACCCTCCGCGCTGATCGGCGCAACCGCGACATCGTGGTATTCCAGGGAAACGCTAGCGATCGGGAAGACGTACGTGCGCCCGTAGTCTCGAATCGCAAGGGCATGGTCGGTGCGCACAACTTGCGCGAGAGTTGAAAAATAGTATGCACGTTTTGGGCCGCGCAGGAGCAAATAATCCGGGACCAGATCTTCCGATTCGGCGGCCTTGATACTTTGGGCTAGCCCCTCCTCAGAAGAGCCAACCGCGGCGACGTCTCGACTCTGCCCCAGGGGCAATAGCGCATCCGTAGAAGGGGCGGCCTGCGATCCGTGTGCCGCCGGAACAGTCGCGGACTGGCTGCTGCATGCAACAATCGCCGCTACAAACGCGAAAAAGACAAAACGTCGCCTAATGAAAATCATTTGACCCTATCTTAAAGCGCCCGGCATAGTCCGACTTCACACTACAATGCTGGCGAATCGTTGTCAATGCTTCAACCGAAACACGCCCACGACGTCGCCCTCGCTTGTGTGGATTTGTTGATTCCCGCCGGCTGCGACCGCGATGTACTCATCATCGCCGACGGAAAACGCAATCGGGGGCGCGTTGACGGCGGCGCCCAGCTGAAATTGCCATAGCAGACGTCCTGTCCTCGTTGAGAGGGCGTCCAGAAAACCCGAGCTTTCACCGACGAATGTAAGCCCACCGGCCGTCGTGAGGGCGCCTCCGACCGGGCGCGTTGTAGTTTGGTGCTGCCACGCTATCTCGCGTTTGGTCAGGTCAACGCCGGAAATGAAGCCGTAGCTCCCGGGTTGCTCGTTACGCGAGTGAATATCTCCCGTTGAGTGTTTCCGTCGCGATGCCGGATCTTCGGCTCTATGAACTGCGACGACGACACCATAGTTAAGCTCTCGATCTACGGCTATCGGCGACCAGGTGACGCCTCCAGAAGCACCAGGGCTCGCGCCCGAGAGATGCTCATCTTCTCCGATGCGTGAACCAACCTTGACTGGGTCTCCTACAAGCCTTCCGGTGGCTCTATCAAGAATATAAAGCCAACCCGTTTTTCCAGCCTCCGCAACGGCAGCGACCATGCGTCCGTCTTTGGCGCGCGTCGAAGTTAGGAAGGGCGGCGATGCCGCATCCCGATCCCAAGTATCATGAGGCACCTCCTGGAAAGCCCAGCGAAGCTTGCCCGACTTCGCGTTAAGGGCAACAATAGAGTCCGTGTGGCGATCGTCACCGGGCCTCGACTCACCGCTGGCCGGCCACGGGTTACCAGTTGCAAGGTAAATTTCGTCGCGCTGGACGTCGATCGCTGGTGTCGCCCAGATACCGCCCCCGCCGCGCAACCACGCAGACCGAAATCGCCCGTAGGTTCGCCGTTCACTAGCGATATCTCGATGTAGATCTTCGCCTAACGCGGTTCGCGGCGAAAAATCGCCGGCCCAATCATGACTATTGGTCGAATACCAGCGCCACAACTCGCGCCCACTGTCAATTGAGTAGGCCGCAAGAAATCCGCGAATCCCGAATTCGCCTCCGGCAACCCCGATGAGCACCTCATCCTTATAGGCTAGCGGTGCCATTGTGATACTGTACTGAGGGCTGCGGGAAACGTGTGCCGACCAGACTACGTGTCCAGTTTCCTGGTCGAGCGCGACAAGCTTTCCGTCTAACTGCCCGATAAAAACAAGGCCTTCCGAGATTGCCACGCCCCGATTTGCCGGTCCGCAGCAGAGAATCGAGCGTCCAAGGTCGGGAGTGTAGCGCCAGATTCGACGACCGGTTCTTGCGTCGATCGCTAAGACGTTGTCGTATGCCGTACTCAGATACATGACGCCGTTACTGACGATCGGCGATGCTTCAAACTCGCCGAGGACGCCGGTCTGGATTATATACGCTGGCTCGAGGTTAGCGACATTGCTTGTATCGATCGTGTCCATCGGCGTGAATCGGCTGTTTCCGTAATCGTGCCCATAGAGGAGCCACTCCGTGCTAGATTCTGACTGCTTGAGTTCTTCGAAAGTGACCGTTTGAGAAGGCACGGAGAAATGACGGTGCTCAATACTTGCGCAGCCAACGAGCGCGACGGCTAAGATAGCGGAGCGGATCAATCCTCTCCGAATGGCTACTTGTACGCTCTTTAGCAAACGTCGCGCTCCCCGACTCCGACGATTGCCGCAAGTGTGAGGCCCTGCTCGGATCGGACTGCGTTTCACTTTCATTCTTATTGCCATCCGTCTTTCCACAAAGAGTCTTGGCGGATCTGTATGTAGATCCGCCAGGGCATCCCGAGGTATCTCGATTCTGTGATCGTAATCCTTTGCGTTCGCGGTTCTGCAGAGGGTCGTCGTCTGATGACAATCGATGGCTGACAACTTACCGTTGCGGGCGACGCGTATGTCGCGACCTCGGTCAGGGTAGGCGCGGATTCTCCGACGGTGAGGATGGAGGCGGCTGCCCCGAGAGCTGAGCGACGTGCTGTAGAACGTAGTCGCAAACGTTGCAGCAAGCGTTCTTCGAGAGCACGTTGCGAATCGACTCAAAGCGAAAGCCTGGCGCTATTTCCAACGCCAAGCATTCGCGTGTCACGATGTTGACGATCTGACGATGCAAAACGCCTAACCCCGATCATTCGTCAACCGATCGTGCATGAAGTCTATGCTTCAAATGGTGTTGGGCCCAGTTGGCGCAATGCGCACGCGGGCTGGTGCTCGACAACGTCACTTTCGTCCGCAAACTCGAGCCTTCCAGCCGATAAAGCCGGTGCACGCGCTTATCGTTGAGGTGGAATCCGTCACGTCGCAGTAAGATTGCAAGGCCTCGATATCCCATATCGAATTCGCACCGCTGGGACGCTTTAATCTTCACGCGCAGCAAGTCGTTGAGCTCGTTTTGTTTCGCGCGATATGAGCGATTGAAGCCGGCGATGTGCCGTTGCGCGGCTGGCTTTAGAACTATTTTGAGAACACGTCCTGGAGCATCACGTTGGCTAGGCTCAGATTTCGCTACGAGGCGCTTGAGCCTCGTTTTCTCGTCGCGTAGCTGATTCATTTCGCGACCTCGGCCGTGCCAAGCTCACCGTATTTCTTTTTCCAGAGCAGGATCGTGTTGACGTGGACGCCGGCTTTGCGAGCCGCTTTTTCGATCGAAACGACTGTTTGCAGGCCGGCGTAGAAGCGCCGCGATCGCTTCGACGAGTGTCGTTTGCGAGCCATGGGGACATCCGCTATCGGACCGTTTAGGATGGCTCGAAATTGTGATCCCGGTGGCCCAGTTTTCCGGGAGTGCACCAATGCGCGGGTCCCTCGACACCGCCATATCGGGCTGCGAGACGCGGGGCTATCGCAGCAGCATCGCCGAGTCGTCGAGGATGGGCAGCCCGCACGCGAGGCGCACGCGAGCTTGGCGCACGAGATCGTTGACGAGGGCCGGATCGAGCGGGACGCGTTCGAGCTCCGCGCAGAACCACTGCAGAAACGTTCCCGGGTTGCGTGCATCTTCACGTTCTCCTTGTCAGCAAATGCGTCGCCGCGCAGAACGTCGTCATTCTCGGCGCGATCGGCTCCGGCAAAACGAGCCCGAGATTGCGGCGGTTTAGCAAGAATCTCTCGCAGGAACAGCGCGCGACACTCATGCGCGCCCAAGACATCCTGCGGGAAGAATTTAGCGATACGGCTGACGCAGCCGTCCTTCTTGTCGCGGAACGTTTCGTAGAGCGAGGGACCGACGATAAGAAGTCCGCGTCGTACTGCATTGCCGGTCTGTTCTAGGTCCGTGGCCTCGGCCTCCGTTCGCGCACCCGAAGACCAAGGACGCGCTTGCGGCCGGACGAATCGGAGGCGACAGGGCGTCAGCCGAGGTTTCATCCTCGCGGAGTCTCATGGATTTCGACCGGACCGCGACTCGTATCAGCTTGTTCGGAAAACCGGCTCTTTTCATCGAGGGACGGTTGCGGCCGTTCCGCGGCCCGCGCAAAGCCGTCGCACTGCTCGCGTACATTTTGCTGCACCGCGATCGCACGCTCTCGCGGGCCGTCGTTGCCGAACTCTTCTGGCCCGACGACGGCGATTCGACCGCGCGCGGCGCGCTGCGCCGGCACCTGTATCGCGCGCTATCCGCGTTGCCCGAACCGCCGCGCGGACAGCCCTGGATCGTGGGCGACAAGGCAACGCTGCGCTGGAATCCCGACGCTGCGCTCGAGGTCGACACCGTCGCGTACGAATACCTCTGCGCGGCCGGACGCGGAGAGGCGGCCGCCGGCCTCTACCGTGGAGACTATCTCGAGGATTTCTACGACCATTGGGTGATGGCCGAACGCGAGCGGTTGCGCCAGCTCCACGCGGCGAACCTGGTCGCGCTCGCCGATACGCGACGGCGTGCGCTCGACTATCCGGGTGCGATCGCCTTTGCGCAGTCGCTGCTGCGGCTCGATCCGCTGCGCGAAGATGCCATTCGTCTTCTGATGTCGCTCCGGTTCGCGGCCGGCGACCGCGCGGGTGCGCTGGCCGATTTCGAAACCTTCCGCCGTCAGCTGCGCGACGAGTTGCAGACCGATCCGATGCCCGAGACGATCGCGCTTCGCGAGGCGATCCGCACCAACGACCTCAACACCCTCGAGACCGGTAAACCCGCGTCGCCGCACCCGGCGCGCTCGGCATTTCCGTTCGCCGGCCGCGCCGCTGCGCTCAAGGCGCTTGCCCATGCCTGGGACACCGCGGCGCGCGGTTCGGCGACAACCGTGATCGTCAGCGGTGAAGCCGGTATCGGGAAGTCGCGATTGGTCGGCGAGCTCGCGACGCTCGCCGAAGCGCGAGGTGGGCGTGTGATGGTGGGGACCACCGCAGCGATCGAGACGGAACCGTATCAGGCCCTTGCGGGAGCGTTGCGCGGAGCCTTGCCGCTGCTGCGCGTCGACCGCATCGAGCCAGCGACGCTCGCCGCGTTGTCGGCGCTAGTACCGGGCGTGCGCGAAGACGTCGCGAACCTGCCGCTGCTGCCGGAGCTCGCTCCTGATCGCGATCGCCGGCGCTTTTTCGATGCGGTCGAGGCAGCGTTCGCGCACGTCGCCGAGAAACGTCCGCTACTCGTCGTTCTCGAAGACGTGCATTGGGCCGGCGCCGCCACGATCGAGCTGCTCGATTTCCTCGTTCGGCGGCTGCGCGAAAAGTCGATCCTCGTCGTCTTGTCGTTTCGCGAAGAAGAGCTCAGCGCAAACCATACGCTTCGCGAATTCGTTCGCTCCCTCGACCCGCAGCGCTCCGTACACGTCGCACTGGGTCCGCTCGACCTTGACGACGTGCGCGCGATGATTGCCGGCGCGCTGCCGGACGGGGATGGCGAGCAACTCGCGCACGACCTGTTCTTCGCGAGCGATGGGAACGCGCTGTTCGTCACCGAGCTCCTGCGCGATCGGATCAGCGGCGCGGGCGCGGTCGACACCGCGGCGGCGCTTGCGGGCGGCATCGCGGACACGGTTCTCGCTCGCGTCGACCACCTCGCACCACCCGTGCGCGCGCTCCTCGAAACTGCCGCCATCACCGGCGTGGGCTTCGACGCGGAGGTCGTGCGCGAAGTCTGCGGCTGGGGTTTCGCGGACGTCTTCGACGCGATCGACGAATTGATCGATCGCGCGCTCGTGCGAATGTCGCCCCATCGGCGCGGAGACTACGCCTTCTCGCATCAGCTCGTTCATGCCGCCGTCTACGGATCGATCGACGAGCCGGCCCGCCGCGCGCTTCATCGGCGCGTCGCCAAGACGCTGGAACGGCTGTTCCCCGAGCGCCCGTCGCTCTGCGCCACGATCGCGCGGCACTTCGACGCCGCGGGCTCGGCAGAAGATGCGGTCGCGCGCTATCTTTCGGCCGTGCGATATGCGCTCCGCGTGTTCGCGCACACCGACGCGGCGGCGCTTGCTGCCCGCGGCCTTGCGCTCTGCGCATCGCCGCGCCGCCGGTTCGAGCTGCACGGTCTGCGCGAGGAAGCATCGATGCGTGTGGGCGACGACGCCGGCCGCCGGACCGACTGCCAGGCGATGGTGGAACTCGCCGAGGAGCTCGGCGACGAGGACTTGCTCGGAACCGCGCTGTTGCGAACGGTGGCGCTGCTGCGTGGGCGCGGCGAACGCGCCGCCGAGGGCTCCGCGATCGTGCGCCTGCACGGTCTCGGTGAGCGCTCGGGCTCGACGCGATGGCTGCTCGAAGCCGCGCTCGCACAAGCGCGGTTCGAGATCAACCGGGCCGATGAAGCAGCGGCGGAAGCGATCTTCGCGGCGGCCGAGCCGCACGTCGCGGTCGTCGAGGATGCCAGGCTCGCGCTCGAATTTTGGGTCGCGCGCGCGAACACCGCGCTCGGCACGCCGCGGGCGCGCGAGTTCATCGAGCGCGCTCGGCCCTATGTCGGCGACGACGTGCTGCGTCGGGTCAGATGGTTGCGCGCCGAGGCCAACGTCGCCGACCACGAGGGTGATGAGCGCGCCCTCTACGCGATCGCGTCCGAGCTGCTCGAGCGCTATCGCGAGATGGGCGACGTCGACGGCCAAGCCTCTGCCAATCTACAGCTCGCACTATGCGCCTGGTACCGGCTCGATTTCGCCGGAGCGCTCGAGCACAACCGGCTCGCGCTCGCGTACTTCGAGCGCGTGCAAAAGCCCAATTCGATCGCGGCGGTCCTCAACAACCGCGGGGTATTCGCACAACGCCTCGGGCGGTTCACTGCCGCTGAAGCCGACTATTGCCAAGCGCGCGCGATCGCGGAGTCGCTCGGACAGCGGGCGATGGCGAGCTTGGCGATGCTGAACCTCGCCTCGCTCGCATCGATGCGCGGCGAGCCCGAACACGCCCGCCGGCTTGCGCTCGAAGCCGCCGCCTACGCGCGCGAGCACGGGCTGTCGGAACGTGAACCGCTCGCACTGCAGTATCTCGGCAGCGCGGAGCTCGAGCTCGGCACTTTCGAGCTTGCGAGCGAGCACCTTGAAGCCGCGCTTGCGTATCGTCGTACGCGCGATTTCAAAGGTATCTTGGAAGCGCTGATCGAGGTGATCCCGGCGCGCCTGGGTATCGGCGCGACCGATGCCGCGCTCGACGCCGCTGCGGAGTTGCTGCGGGGCCTCGAGGACGACCGCCTGCGGGTGAAGTTCCCGGCAAAGGCTCTGGCGGCGGCCGCCGCCGCATACGAGGCCGCCGGGCACCGTGAGCGCGCCGACGCGCTGCGCGGCGAGGCTCGCACGTTGCTGCGCGAAATCAGCCGGCATCTCCCCGACGAAGCCAGCCGCGACGGCTACCTGTCGCTGCCGTTCCACCGAGCGATCACGGGCGCGGTTGCGGTGGACGATCGGGACACGGTCCTGCCCTAGCCTGCGGCGGTGAGTCTCCGCCCGGCCGATCAGCTCTTCGTCGTACGAACGTGGCTCGAGTCACCGGGTGACCCGCGCTCGATGCGAGGTCAAATCGACCACATCGCCTCGGGCCGGCGGCGCTACTTTGCCAACTTCGGCGATCTGTGCGACTTTATCGCTGCCGCCGAGGCGTTCGAGCCCGCAGCCGATCCCGCGGTGCCGCCCGGCGATCTCACGCGGAATCGCGACACATAGTCGCGTCGGTGGACGGCTAGGGGACGATCCTGCCACACGCTTCTCTCTGAGCACGTGGTTCTTGCAAGGGAGATTGCGGCATGAAGATTTTGACGGCGATTCTGATGAGCGGTCTCTTGGCGACCACCGTACTGGCGGCGTGTTCGTCCACGCCCAAACCGCTCGGCACGGTCGCGATCGCCCCGACGCCGGCGCCGACGCCGGTACCGACCGGCTCACCCTCGACGGCAGCAACGCCCTCGCCGACCCCGCACGCGACGCCGACTGCCACGCCCGCACCCAGCCCGACGCCGACCGCAGGTGTCTTGGCATCATCGTCGATCTACGTCGCGCAGTCGGCCGACAACAACATCACCATCTATCCACCCAATCCGGCGGGAACCGTCAACGAACTTCCGATCACGGAGATCAACGGCTCGAACACGGGACTCTCCACGCCGTTCGCCATCGCCGTCGACGCCACGGGCAAGATCTATGTCGCGAACCGGTCCGGCGGCGGAGGTTCCGGCAGCGTCACCGTGTATGCGGCCAACCCGATCGGAACGGTCAACGCGACGCCGCTGGCGACCATCGCCGGCTCCAACACCGGCTTGTTCAACCCCGGGGGCATCGCGCTTGACGCGAGCGGCAAGATCTACGTTTCGAATCTCCCGAATACGATCACGGTCTACGCGGCGAACCCGAGCGGAACGCTCAACGAAACGCCGCTCGCAACGATTACCGGCGCCGCTACGGGGCTCGCCTCCCCGACCGGCATGGCGTTCGACGCGGCCGGCCGGCTCTACGTGGCCAACGAATCAAACGCCAGTATCACCGTCTACGCTGCAAATCCCAGCGGAACGCTCGACGAAGTACCGCTTGCAACAATCGTCGGAAGCAACACCGGGCTCGACGATCCACTTGGCGTCGCGCTCGATGCGAGCGGACAGATCTACGCGGTCAACAGCGGGCCGGGCGTAAGCGCGGTAACCGTCTATCCCGCAAGTCCGAGCGGCACGATGAACGAAGCGCCGCTCGCCACGATCACCGGCAGCGCAACCCAGCTCGGCACGCCCATCTCGCTGACGCTCGACTCGACCGGAAAGATTTACGTCTTGAACACGTACGGCGGCGGCGGCAACAACATCGGCTCGGTCACGGTCTTCGCCGCGAACCCCAGCGGAACGCTCAACGAGGCTCCCCTCGGCGAGATCACCGGCTCCAACTCGCGCATGTACAACCCCAGCGGCATCGCCGTGCACTAACGCGGATTGATTTCGGGAAAGTCGGGTGATTGGCCAGCGCAGTCGAAAGCTTAGGTACGGACCGAGCCGAGCGATCACGCCACCATGACCTTCCGGCTCGATGGCGATGCCGCCCGCATCGTACGCGGAGGCTCGACGGCTACGGTTCCAGTTAGCGGCGGCCGCGCGACCTTACCGATCGTCGGTCAACACGCGGGACAGATCTTGCTACACTTCCGCCTCAACCTCGCCAATCCGCAGTTTGGGTCTGCGCCCGATAGCTGAAAAAAGTCAGCAACAATCAGCGAAAGGATGCCCGTTCCTGGTGAGCTATGGCGAACCGGAACGGGCGCACTTTTCGGGCGCGAGCAGCTACGACCAATACCGATATCGGATCGATCGCCCTAGGCGATTCACCGAAAGCTCACGTACCGAACGATGCGATCGGGCCGGATCTTTGGACCGGGCACCGGGCGGGTGCCGCCGTATATACGACGCTGTACGTGACTCCGGGCGACAGCTTTGGAACCGGAATCGCGTGATACAACGAAGGCGCGTTATTCGTCGACAATGCCGTCGGGGCCGGCGACGGGACGCTTTCAATCGGCCCGATCGCGATCGGTGACGAGCCCGTAGCAACGAGCGCGAACGTGCCTTGAGCGATGCCCTCGACGATGATCTCACCCAACTTCAGCGGAACCTTCGTCGCGCCGGGTGACGGGTAGACGAGTTGCGGGTCCGCGAACCCGCCAAAGGGGCACTTAGCCGGCGTCGGAGTTGCCGCCGGTGTATCCGCGACGGTAGCACCTGGAAAACATGCCGCGCCCGAAAACAGTGCCGTGAGCGCGAAGAGCATAGGACGAATCTTCGCCTTGTGTGCGGTTGCGTTTATCATGTCCATGGGTTCCTTCCTTGCCCAGCAAACGCAATCAAAACAAAAATCGGACCATGCCTCGATTACGAATCCGTGAGAGTTTGATCCGTCCGTCTTTATAAAGAGGATGCCCGCAGTCGGGCTCCCCGCCCAATACCTGAAGAGAGGCTTTATCTTGGCCCCCTATAGGAAACCGAAGGCCTTTGGGTTATACTTGAAACCGTGGGTACGGTGCGGGTCGGAGGGGTCGGTTCCGGGTCTGTCCGCAAGATCACGAGCCGATCCACGCGCACGGCCGATACGCCGAAACGGTGGCCATCGTCGAGTTGCGCGCGGATGGAACCGTTCGCACTTGCCGATCGCGATGATGCGATCATACCGCGCAATGCAAAGCGTAGCGACGTTCGGAAGATTTTAGAGGCGGCACGCGATCACTACGACGACATCACGGCTGAATGGGAGGACATGCAAGAGAGGTGAAGAGTAAACCGCCGGTCCGCGTCACAACGACCGACGCCGAGATCGATGCCGCGATCGCGCGCGCCAAAGTGTACGACCAGTACCGCCCCAAAGCCGTTGCTGCAAAGTACCGCGCAAAAGACGACGCTATCGTGGTTAAACTTGCGACCGGTGTCGAACTTGCGATTCCGCGCAAGCTTATGCAGGGCTTGGAGAACGCCACCGCGCGCCAGCTGGGGAAGGTCGAAATTGACGACTTCGGATCGCTACTGCATTGGGAATCGCTCGATGTTGACCATTACGTTCCTGGCCTAATCGATGGCGTATTTGGAACGCGCAAATGGATGAGCGAAGCCGGGAAGATCGGTGGCTTAGCGCGCACGGATGCCAAACGCGCTGCAGCGCGCAAGAACGGCCGCAAGGGCGGCCGACCAAAACGTAAAACGGCGTCGCCGCTTTCTTAGGGCTGCAAACAGCGAACCCAGCTCATCCTCACATTTAGGTACAGCCGGACGTGCGACCCGGGAGCACGGCAACGTGCAGCGTCCCCGGAATCACGGTTTCGTGTAACAGAACGGATTTCCAGCCTCCGTTCTGCCAAACGAGTACGTCTGTTTGGCGTTCTTTGACATCGAAGCAGTGGCTAACGATTTTTCCGTTCTTTTCTTCAATCGAACGGCCGGCAGCGTTCAGGTGAGTCGTGACGACCGCGGTATTTCCGTACAGCCGAACGCGCGGTTGCGAGAGACCCATTTTCTTGCGCGTAAAATCCCCGGCTCGAACGTAGGCGATAAATGGCTTTCGTTCGGCAATGCCCCCGAAGCCGCTGACGACGATCCAATCGTCAGCGAGCAGGGTTTCTAGGGCGTTGGCGTTGCTGGTTAAGAATGCTTGATTGAGCGCCTCTTCCGCGCTCAAAGCACTCCTAGCGGAGGCCTGCGAAGCATCCGGCGTCGCGGCCCCTGCACCCGCTACGAGCGCCACCAGCGGTACGAACGATGCTATAATCGAACGCACGAACGTGCGCGCGCCTCTACGCAATTTCATCAGTGACCCTCCGAAAGAAGCTTCATGCACCATGCATCCTAGCACGGGAACGGGCGTTGCGTGACGATCAATCTGCAGCCCGAGTTCTTCGCGCGGTGAGTCGCCGAGTTTGGTCGCCGAGTTGAAATTGCGCGACGCTTCCGGGTTTCCGGGCTTTTGGACGCTTCAGGCGGCCGGATGGGGCTGCGTCGCTCTGTCGGCGCTTGTCGCAGACTTGCCCTCGATCGGAGATGGGCATGCGTTGCGACACAGCGGCTCGTTTCTCATATGGACGTTCGCTGCTAGCTGCCTCCTGCGGTTTGCATGCAGGTCCCTCGCACGGCGCGGACTATCGTGGATCGCCCTGGAGTTATGGGCTTTTTGCTGGTGCATGGCCGCCGGCTTGGTCAGCGGATATTTCACTGAGCTTACGGCGCTTGGTCACCTGCCCGATTGGTACGGATGGATTGTAAATTCCATTCAATGTGCGTTTATTCTCTTTGTCTGGTGCAGCCTGTACTTCAGCATCAAGACGTGGCAGCAATCCGCGCAGGAGCGAGAGCGACTGCTTCGAGCAGAGGCCGAGATTCGCGACGCCAAACTCAGCGCGCTGCGTTATCAGCTCAATCCGCATTTTCTGTTCAACTCGCTCAACGCCGTATCCACACTTGTCCTAGAAGGGAATTCACCGGCTGCCACTCGGATGCTCGCGCAGATCGGTGACCTTCTGAGGACGATCTTAGACGGTGATACCAAAGTCGAAATACAGCTTTCTGCGGAGATCGCCCTTATCGAGCAATACCTGGCGATCGAGCAGACGCGCCTCGGCTCTCGATTGCGTACCGGCATCTCCATCTCTCCCGAAACCCTTGATGCGCTGGTGCCAAGCATGCTGCTACAGCCGTTGGTTGAGAATGCCGTTCGCCACGGCGTAGCGCCGTATATAGAAGGGGGAGAGGTGCACGTTCATAGCCGGCGCCAGGACGGCCACTTGCAAATCACGGTTCGCAACTCCGGACCCGTTTACCAAGGGTTGGAGCAGCAACGCAATCCTCCGGCAGGCGTCGGACTCAGCAACACCGTGGAACGTTTGAAGACGCTCTATCCCGACAACTACAGATTTACCCTGGAGCGGTTACCGTCCGGGGACTGCCAAGTAATCATCGAAGTCCCTTTCCACAAGAACGAAAACGACTTGGAGTCACCGCCTTGCGCGTTTTGATCGTCGACGACGAGCCGCTCGCCCGGCGGGGTGTCTCTGTGCGGCTCCGCGAGTTCGCCGATATCGAGATCGTCGGCGAGTGCGGCGACGGCAAAGCTGCAGTTGAAGCGATCCTGGAACTCTCTCCCGACGTGGTATTTCTCGACGTCCAAATGCCGGGCATGGACGGTTTCGACGTGCTCGAGGCGTTGCCGGCGGCGCATCTGCCGGCCGTGATCTTTCTTACCGCTTACGAACAACATGCACTGCGCGCATTTGAAGTGCACGCCCTCGACTATCTCGTCAAGCCGGTGGACGACGAACGTTTGGCGGCTGCTATCCGCCGCGCCCAGAAGTTATGCGATTCTGCGACGAAAATGAACATGGCCGCCGGCATCCTGAAAATGCTTGGGGAACGCTCGAAGCAGTACGCTTCTCACTTCACCGTTCGAACGGGACCGCGGATCAAGGTCGTGCTCGTTGAAGACACCGATT